>CABEAH010000062.1_pt1 | contig 20206 bp, 13 predicted proteins | sample 3132331 | NCBI WGS metagenome assembly CABEAH01 (sample SAMEA5534343, study PRJEB31848) | metagenome | biome: tundra; feature: field; material: soil | place: USA | collected 2013-05 | depth 0.45 m | reverse complement strand
CGACCTTGAGCACGAGGTAGAGCGACGACGCGCCGAAGATGAGCCCGAGGATGGCTCCCACGATTACGGGGATGATCGTGAGCTCGCGAAGCGAAGTTTCGGACGGGATGTAGGGCGTAAAGGACGGCGAACCGTCGGGCTTGAATCCGATGATGTCGGGGAACTCCGGGACTGGGAGAGTCATTCGGTCGCACCTGTTTGCTGGTGAGCGCTTGTGTGCCGCCCGCGTTGGGGCGGAACGAGACGAGGTGGAGCGGGAGCATTCCGGCGTTGTCGAACTCTAATGTAGGGACATCGCATGCGGCTGGCGATGATCCATGTATGGACCATGCGCATCAAGGGAAGGGTGCCGCTCCGGCAATCCTGAAGCCTCAGACAATCCCAGGATGGCTGGAGCGAGGAGGAGTAGCGCGAGCGGAGCAGCGGAGAACCGGACCGGAAGGCGCATATTGGTTTCCCATTTGACGACCGGCAAAAATAGGGTTTTCGGGCGCGCGGGCAAATAGCCGGGTTATTTTGTCTTCATGCCTCCACAATTCATCTATGTAATGAAGGACCTGCGCAAAGTCGTCCCGCCTTCCCGGGAGATCCTGCGCGGAATCTGGCTGTCGTTCTACCCTGGCGCGAAAATCGGGGTGCTGGGCGCCAACGGCGCGGGGAAGTCATCACTGCTCCGGATCATGGCGGGTGTCGATCAGGATTTTCAGGGCGAGGCGTGGGCGCACGCGGGCACGCGCATCGGGTACCTCTCGCAGGTGCCGGAGCTCGATCCGTCGAAGAACGTGAAGGAGAATGTCGAGGAAGCGGTCAAGACGACACGCGATCTGCTCAGAAAGTTCGAGGAGATCTCAATGAAGTTCGCCGAGCCGATGTCGGACGACGAGATGACGAAGCTGCTCGACCAACAGGCGAAGGTGCAGGAGAAGATCGACGCCGCGAACGCGTGGGATCTGGAGCGCAAGATCGAAGTGGCGATGGATGCTCTGAGATTGCCCCCGGCGGATGCGGAGGTGACGAATCTGTCCGGCGGCGAGAAGCGCAGGGTCGCGCTCTGCCGGGTGTTGCTGGAAGAGCCCGACATGCTCCTGCTTGATGAGCCGACAAACCATCTCGATGCGGAATCGGTGGCGTGGCTCGAGCGGTATCTGGCCGAATTTCCGGGGACAGTAGTGGCGGTGACGCACGACCGGTATTTCCTCGACAACGTTGCGGGCTGGATTCTCGAGCTGGATCGTGGGGCGGGAATCCCATACGAAGGCAATTATACATCGTGGCTGGAGCAGAAGCGCGCCCGACTCGCGACTGAGGAGAAGCAGGCATCCGCTCGGCAGCGAACCCTCGAACGCGAGCTGGAATGGGTACGCATGTCGCCTCGCGCCAGGCAATCCAAGAGCAAGGCTCGAATTCAGAAGTATGAGGAGCTGGCGAGCGCCGCCGGAGACGAGAAAGTGATGCAGAACGAGATCGTCATTCCTCCGCCAGCGCGGCTCGGCAACGATGTCGTGATTGCCAAGGGATTGAAGAAGGCGTACGGAGACAAGGTGCTGTTCGACGATCTTTCCTTCTCATTGCCGCGCGGTGGAATCGTGGGAATCATCGGCGCCAACGGTGCCGGTAAGACGACGTTGTTCAGGATGATCGCGGGAGAGGAGAAGCCGGACGGCGGAAGCCTGACGATCGGAGACACGGTGCAGCTTGCATACGTGGATCAGGGCCGCGAGCTCAACGAGGGAAACACGGTCTATAAGGAAGTGAGCGGAGGCAACGACGTCATCCAGGTTGGGAAGCGTGAGATGCAAGCGCGCGCGTATCTCGCGAGCTTCAACTTCAAGGGCGCCGACCAGCAGAAGAAAGTGAAAGACCTCTCGGGTGGAGAGCGGAACCGGCTGCATCTCTCCAAGCTCCTGAAATCTGGCGGTAACCTGTTGCTGCTGGACGAGCCAACCAACGATCTTGATGTCGATACGCTGCGCGCGTTGGAGGAAGCGTTGATGGATTTTGCCGGATGCGCAGTCGTGATCACACATGATCGCTGGTTTCTGGATCGCGTCGCCACTCACATCCTGGCGTTCGAGGGAAACTCCGAAACTGTGTGGTTCGAGGGCAGCTACCGGGACTACGCGGTAGACTTCAAGAAGAGAAAGGGAGCGGACGCGGACAGGCCGCATCGCCTCGCGTACCGGAAGCTGGTCCGGTAATTTCGGAGACATAATGCGGACACTCGGTTGGATTGGCGTACTTCTCATAGCCGCCGGCGCAATCGTCGTCGCAATGGGCGGCGTGCGCTACACGAAGAGCAGGAGCGATGTCGACGTCGGCCCTCTCAAAGTCTCAGCTGTAGAACGCGGCGTAGTGCCGCCGATCGCCGGAATAGCCGCCATCGTAGTCGGCGCGGTGCTGGTATTCGCGGGGCGGAAGCGGTGAGGTAGCATGCGGATCCACGACCATGGCGATCAGGGGAAAGATCGTGAAGCCGAATCTAGCTGAGAGGTAGATTCAAGCCCGATGCTGGTGAAAGCCCTGCTGGTCCTAATGTCACTTCAAGACTCCGTATCCACTTACGATGGCCGCGCGAATCGCATCCACGTCGATCCTCCGCGTATCGACACCGTAGTGAGCATCGACGGTCGTCTCGATGAGCCCGTGTGGGCCCGGGCCGCGCGCCTGACCGGATTCTCGCAATACCAGCCCGTGGATGGACGTGCCGCCGAGGAACCCACAGAAGTACTCGTGTGGTATTCGGCCGATGCTATCTATTTCGGAATTCGCGCTCGCGAGATTCACGGTAACGTCGTTCGCGCGACACGCGCCAACCGCGACAACATCGAGAGCGAAGACCAGGTCCAGATCCTTCTCGATACCGACAACGAGCGCCAACTCGCGTTCCTGTTCGGTGTCAACGCCCTTGGAGTTCAGCAGGACGGAACCCGCAGCTCCCAGTTCAGCGGGGGGGCGGGAGGATCTTCCGCCACCGGCGGAGGCTTTCGCAACATGAACCCTCTTGAGGGAACCGTCGACCTCAATCCGGACTATTTCTTCGAGTCGCGGGGCCGCCTCGTCGAAGGCGGTTACGAGGTAGAAGTCAGAATACCGTTCAAGAGTCTGCGTTACCAGGACAAGAAAGTTCAGACCTGGGGAATTCACATTCTGCGGCGCGTGCAGCATTCGGGCTTTCAGGACACATGGGCGCCCGCGGTTCGCGCCAACGCGAACTTTCTTGCTCAGTCGGGCACGCTCGAGGGATTACACGATCTGAAACGCGGACTCGTTCTCGAGGCAACGCCGACCGCGACGGCGCGCATGGACCGCGCGCCAGCAATCGGCAACGGGCGCGATTACGAGCGACGAAGTGAGTTGGGTGCCGATGTCCGGTGGGGAATCCGCCAGAATCTCACGCTCAATGGAACCATCAACCCGGATTTTTCCCAGGTCGAGGCCGATGTGGGGCAGGTTCTTCTCAACGAGCGATTCGCGCTGTTCTATCCGGAGAAGCGCCCATTCTTTCTCGACGGGCTCGAGCTCTTCGACACCCCGAACCAGCTGATCTACACGAGGCGAATCGTGGCGCCGCGCGGGGGGGTCAAGCTGGCCGGGAAGCTCGCCGGCGCCAACGTGGCCGCGATGGTGGTGAGCGATGACCGCGACTATTCCTGGACCGGCGCGCATACTCCACTGTTCGGAATCGCGCGACTGCGTCGCGACTTCGCTCGCAACTACACACTCGGAACCGTCCTCACCGCGCGAGAGGATGGCGAAGACTACTCACGCCTGGCCGGCGCCGATCTCCGCTTCTACCATTCCCGACTTTATTTCGTGGAGCTACAAGCTGCCCAGTCGTGGACGGACAGCGCGCGCAATCGTCTCAATGGCTCGTTGCTCCAGGCGGACTGGGATCGCACCGGGCGCGCCTGGGGTTTTCACTACACCCTGAAGGCGGTTGAGCCGGACTTCAACGCCGCTGCTGGCTTTGTGAATCGCACCGGAATGATCGACGCGCGGACGTTCAATCGTCTCAGCTTCTACGGAGCACAGGGGGCGCTCGTCCAGACGTACGGCGCGTTCATCGGGCTGGACCGGATCTGGGATCACTCAGGTTTAGGGCATGCCCTGATCGAAGCCAGCGAGTCCATCACGCCAAGCGCGACACTACGCGGCGGCTGGCAGATAAGTGGTGCAATCACTCGCGATTTGTTCGCGTACGACCCCTCACTCTACGGTAGGCTCTCGGTGGAGCGCGTGTCCGGGTCGGTGATCGATACGGCGGCGTTCACGGTTCCCGCGCCGGCAAAGGACCAGTGGGGTGGCTCTCTGCGCGTGACGACTCCGACGTACAGGTTCTTCAGCGGCACCGCCAGCATCACCAATGGCGAGGTGCCGATCTTTCGTGAGGCTGCGCCAGGCCGGAGCTCCAGAATCGACGCGGCAGTCGATATTCGGCCCACTACCGCACTGAGGGGCTCCTTCCAGTATTCGCGCCTGACGCTCGCGCGAGTGGCGGACGGCTCCCGGTTTTCGACGGAGACTATCCCCCGGCTCAAGTTGGAATACCAGGTGAGCCCGCCGATTTTCCTCCGGTTAGTGGGCCAGTACTCCGCGCGCTCGCGCTCACCACTCCAGGATCGAAGCGGAAATCCAATCCTGATAGATGGAGTCAAGGACGCCGGTACCATCGCGAACGAGCTCTCGATGGACTGGCTCTTCAGCTACCGCCCCGTGCCCGGTACTCTGGTTTATCTGGGCTATGGTTCCACGCTCGAGGAGCCGCGAGAGTTCAGCTTTCAGGATCTCCGCCGCACGAGAGATGGATTCTTCGGGAAAATCAGCTATCTGTTCCGACTCTAAGCGGTGTTTGCGTATAGAAAACCGGTTAGAGTGACAATGGCGTGAGTGAAAATACTGTTGCGCGATCCCAGTAGGGAATGCAGGATTTCCATGTCATATCTCCTGAACGCTGACGGCGCAGACTCCGCCGGTCGCATTTCACGAGGAGGATCGCAATGGCCGACAAGAAGATCATCGCGGTAGTGGGCGCGACAGGCGCTCAAGGTGGCGGACTGGTCCGCGCGATACTCGAAGACAAGAAAGGCCCCTTCGCCGCTCGCGCGATCACACGAGATGTCAACTCGGAAAAGGCGAAGGCACTCGCGGAAGCAGGCGCTGAAGTTGTCGCCGCGGATGTCGATGATGTGAAGAGCCTGAAGAAGGCATTCGCGGGTGCCTACGGCGCCTACTGTGTCACATTCTTCTGGGCCCACCTCAAGCCGGAGAAAGAACTGGCCCAGGCGCGCGCGATGGCGAAGGCGGCGAAAGACACCGACCTCCAACACGTCATCTGGTCAACCCTCGAGGACACGCGGCAATGGGTGCCCCTCTCCGATAACCGCATGCCGACGTTGATGGGGAAGTACAAGGTTCCACACTTCGACGCCAAGGGCGAGGCCAACGCGATCTTTACCGAGCTTGGCGTCCCAACGACGTTCCTTCTGACCTCGTTCTACTGGGACAACTTCATCCACTTCGGCATGGGTCCCAAGAAGGGTGCCGACGGCAAACTGGCCATCACCATACCCATGGGCAACAAGAAGCTGCCCAGCATCGCCGCCGAAGATATCGGGAAATGCGCCTATCGGATTTTCGAAGAAGGCCCCGAATTGATCGGGAAGACAGTCGGTATCGCCGGGGGGCATCTGACCGGCGCGCAGATGGCGAAGTCGCTGACCAAAGCCCTCGGTCAGGAGGTGCGCTACAATCAGGTGACGCCTGAGGCGTACCGGGCCTTCGGATTTCCGGGAGCCGATGACCTGGGCAACATGTTTCAGTTCAATACCGAGTTCGAACAGGATTGCTGCGATGCGCGAAGCATAAGCGAAACGAAGAAGCTCAATCCCGAGCTGATGACATTCGATCGATGGCTTGCCGAAAACAAGAACCGCATCCCGCTCGGGTAGCGCGACGGAGAAGCTTCTGGCCGAACAGGGCGGCGAACCACGCCGGGTGACCCTGCGCACCCACCGACCCGGCGAGCTCGGAAATGGTTGCCGCGATCTACCAGAGAGCCGCTTGTATCGCGGCGCCCACGGCACCCAGGACTATGACTATGGAGAGCGCACCCGAAACCCTGCCTATCAGCGTGCGGTCACCGGAGAGCCGCGCGACGAGCGGCAAGCTCACGAGCGCACTCATCACGGTTGCGAGTACGGCGCCGAACCCAGCGACGCTCGGCGGCAGTGTCCCGGACGCTGCAAGGTTTGCGGATGAAGCGACCGCACTGGCGCTCGAGACGACGCCTCCGATCATGCTCACCGCGTAAAACCCTGCGTGTCCAAGCATCCGCTGACCGAGAGTTCCCGCGACCTGCACCACCAAAAAGATGAACCCGAATCTGAGAGCGGCCGTGAATGAGAAGGGCGACTGGAGCGTTGTCAGCGGCGCATCGGTGTCCGCGGTCGCCACAACATCCGGGCGTCGGATGGCCGCGGCTGCGGCCGCCCCAAGGAACATGAGACCTAGGGGAAGAGCCGCGGCGAGGAGTGCCCGCGGCGCGAGAATGCCGAGAATTACGGCGTTGCGAAGGAGCATCGCCGCGGTAGCCAGGATGATTCCGCGATAAGCGAAATCGGAGAGACGTCCTTCAGAGGATTTCGTGCGGTGCGCAAGCTCGGTCACCGTGACAGTGCTGCTGACCAGTCCGCCCAGGAATCCAGCGAGCTCGATGCCCCGCTTGCCATACAGCTTGAGCAGCATGTAGTTGATGAAACCGAGGGACGCGATGAGGATTACGGTGATCCACGCTTCGCGCGGGTCGAGCAGGTCCCAGCGATCAACTGTCCCGGGTGGGAGAACCGGGAATATCACGAACGCGAGAATGGCGAGAAGAACCGCCGAGCGCAGCTCTGACTCCGTCAATGCGCGGCTGAACCCGGCGAGTGGTTCCTTCCAGGCGAGGAGCGCGGCGGTCACTACCGCGAGGGTGGTCGGAGCGAAGGTGTGGCCCCGACCTGCCAGTACACCCGCGAAGGTCACGACTATCAGGGCTGCCGACGTCGTAATCTCAGCTCCCTCTCCGGTCCGGATGGTCTCGATGTTGAGGAGAATGACTAGCACGCCGACAAGCCCGAGAGCGAACAGCGCGAACGGATCTCCGAGCAGACCGCCGGCGCCGCCGATCAGTGCGGTAAAAGCGAAGGTGCGAAGCCCAGCTTCCTTGCGCCGCCGCTCCCGTTCGATTCCAACGAAGAGTCCGACGGCGAGCGCCATGCCCAGACGGGCCAGCGTCGGCAGATATGGCCAGAGAAGGTTTTGATCCACGAGCGAAACTCGCAGGCTTATGGCGGTTCGGCAACGGTAATTTGTTCAGACACCGGCCAGGAGGCGCGGGATCAGCCGCCGAATTACCTTTCGACTGTAACCGTCACTCAATTCATTCAATCAAGGCGTCATTCTGCCCTTTTCTTCATTAAAGCTTCACCCGAGTCTCCACAAAGGCCTCAAAGAGCTCGGCTTCCAGCGACCAACTCCAATCCAGGCCGAATCTATACCCGCCGCACTCGAAGGACGCGACCTCCTTGCGTGTGCGATGACTGGCAGCGGCAAGACCGCCGCGTTTGTCCTCCCGATTCTGCATCAGCTCATAGGCAGGCCGCGCGGAAAGACTCGCGCACTTGTAATCACACCGACGCGTGAGCTCGCCGCGCAGATTCTTTCTGCGCTCGATGCGATGGCCGTGCACACGCCGATCACCGCAGCGGCTATCTACGGCGGAGTGGGGATGACGCCGCAGGAGCACGCGATGCGAGCCGGCGTCGATGTTCTCATCGCGACACCGGGGCGCTTGCTGGACCATCTAAGGGCTCCATACGCGAACTTGAGCAACATCGAGTTTCTCGTGCTCGACGAAGCGGATCGCATGCTCGACATGGGGTTCCTTCCAGACATCAAACGAATCCTCAAGTTGGTTCCGACCAAGCGGCAGACGCTCTTTTTCAGCGCCACGATGCCGCCCGCGATCGCATCCCTCGCACGGGAGATGCTGCACAATCCGCTGTCCATCGATCAGGGACGGCGCTCGATGCCGGCGGTAGGAATCACGCACGCGATCTATCCGGTGCGGCAGGACCTCAAGCCTGCGCTGCTGCTCGCACTCCTCGACCGTGACGAGATGACGCAGGCCTTGGTGTTCACGCGCACGAAGCATCGCGCGAACCGACTCGCGGAACAACTGGTCAGGCGCGGAATCAAAGCGGAGCGCATCCATGGGAATCGCTCGCAGCCGCAGCGTACGGCCGCTCTCGCCGGCTTCAAGAATGGGCAACACCGGGTTCTCGTTGCTACGGACATCGCCGCTCGCGGAATCGACATCGAAGCGCTCGGCCATGTGGTGAACTTCGATGTGCCGAAAGCGCCGGATGACTACATCCACCGTGTCGGCCGCACCGCGCGCGCGGAAGCCGTGGGTGAGGCGTTCACCTTCGTAGCGCCTGAGGAAGAGAACGATCTCCGCGCAATCGAAAAGGCCATCGGCAAAAGATTGCCGCGCATCACACTTCCCGATTTCGATTACTCCGCGCGACCCGAAGGAAAGTTCGAGGTGCCGATCGGCGAGCGGATTGCTGCGATTCGTGCGCGTAAAGCGGAGGAGCGCGCCCGCTCGAAAGCGAAGGCCAAGCGTGGTGGCGCACCATCGCCTGGGCCTCGACGTGGAGCTCCTTCGTCACGGAACCCGCGGCGGGGTGGCCGTGGCCGCTAGCCTCAGCCTTCGGGGGGCGCCGGCGGCACCCCTCCAAATGCCGCTATGATCGCCGCACCCATGTTTGCCATGGTGAGCTGAGCCTCGTTGTCCAGGATCCAGCGCTGATCCTTGTTCTCCTTGGTCATCACGCACGCGACGATGCGATTGCGCAGGTACCAGAGAGTGCACTCGGTTCGTACTTCGTTGGTCTCTCCATCCTTGTGGGCGGCGCGCGCTCCACCCGCGTAGCGCTGGAGCATGAAGTCCGTCGTGTTGTGCTCGAGGATGTCGAGCATCGCTGAATCCGCGGCAGAATTCACCGCTTTTCCCTGCGCCATGAGCTCGAACAGGTGCGCCATCTCATTCGGCGTGGTGACACCGAAGCCATACTTGACCGAGCTGTCCATGGCGACGCTGGAATTCCGCAGGAATGTCTTGGAGTGAACCCTCGTGTGATGAAGGCCGAGGGAATCCATCTTCGCCCACACTCTGCGGATGATGATGCGATCGAGCAGAAGATTCGCCGCGGTATTGTCGCTGATGGTGGACATGAGCCACGCCGCATCGTGGACGGTCAGAATCGTTCCGTTGTGGAGGTACTGTATGACACCGGATCCCGGCACCTGATCGATCTTGAGTACGGTGAGGGGATCGTCGAGCGACAGCTGTCCCTTGGCGACGAGATCGTAGATCGTGACCAGGATGGAAACCTTGATTAGACTTGCGGTCGGAAAAGTCTCATCGCCCCGCCTGCTCAGGCGCTCGCCTGTCTCCAGGTCGATCACGCTGTAGCCTACTACGCCCTTGTGCGTATCCGCGATCGAATCGAGGGTGTGACGCAGCGCGGTCGTGTCCGCGTGCACGACCGGGTGCAGTGACTGCCGTCCTGCCCCTGGTTGTGCAAACGCGGAGCAAGCAAACGCAGTCCCCAAGAGGAGCAGGAAATGGCGAGGTGTCAGCCGTCGTCCGATAGTCGGCGTGCGCATGCAGGTTCCTCTCTCGATTCTGGTTTGGGGATCGGTAACGATCAAGAGCTTCCCAGTTGGGGGAGAATATAGGTTCCGCAGGGCTCCGGGACGCAGGTCGGCTGCCGCGGCTCCCATATGGCGCGCTTCTTACACTATTGAGCTCAGCCGATCCAGTCCGAGAAAATGGACGGTGGTGGATGCGGGAGGCCATTCGTACGGTTCTTGCCTAGATATGGTGCAAACGACAATCGCCGCCTCGATCATCCGAGCGGTCTTTTTTCTCGACCCTTTGGGAGGGGACAATGTTGGTGAACGCATCGAAGTTCAGGGTGGCAGTGATTGCCACCGCAGCGCTGACAATTGGCGCTTGCAGCAAGAAAGACAACTCCGCGATGGACACGACGGCGGCGTCGAGCACCATGGCTCCGGCCGACACGGCGGCCGCGCCATCCGCGGAAGTCGCGTTGAGCGACGCGAACATAGTCGCGCTTCTCGATGAAGCAAACATGGCGGATAGCGCCGCCGGCAGTATCGCCGCGACCAAGGGCACGAGCTCGGCGGTTCGCGATTTCGCCAAGATGATGATGCGCGATCATCACACACTCCGCGCGCAGTGTCAGGCACTGGCGAAGAAACTGAATGTGACGCCGGAGCCGCCCGCGGGAGACAACAGCGTCTCGGATTCGCAGAAGAATCTCGACATGCTGAATTCGACCGCCAAGGGCAAGGATTTCGACAAGGCCTATATCGACGCGGAAGTCGATTACCACAAGCAGGTACTCGAGACCGCGACGAAAGCGATGAACGCCGCGCAGAACACGGAGCTCAAGAACCTCATCCAGAAGGCGGCACCACTCCTTCAGGCGCATCTCGACAAGGCGCAATCGATTCAGCGGAATCTGCAGTAGGCTGTTGCTCCATGGCGTAATATTCGATAGGGGGTAGCGGCGATCCGCCGCTACCCCCTATCGAATATCCCGATCTCCCCATGCTACTCCGTCGTTCGCATCCGAGGCGGAGCGTTCTTCACGTACTTGTCGAGCCAGTTGATGTATTCCCAGAGCAGATGACGCTGCGTCTCGCGCGCAGTGTAGCCGTGCGGCTCGAGAGGCAGCTGGACGTAGCGGGCGTTGCCTCCGTTTCCCTTGATCGCGGAGAAGAGGCGTTCGGACTGGATCGGGAATGTGCCGGAGTTATCGTCCCTCTGACCGTGAATCAGCAGCACCGGCTCATTGATCTTGTTCGCATAATTGAAGGGAGACATCGCGTTGTAGACTTCGGGCGCTTCCCAGTATGTACGCGGCTCTGACTGGAACCCGAACGGCGTGAGAGTACGATTGTACGCGCCGCTCTCAGCGATGCCGGTGCGGAAGATGTCGGAGTGGGCGAGAAGATTCACGGTCATGAAAGCGCCGTAGGAGTGACCGCCGATTCCAATGCGATCGCGATCGGCCACCCCCATGTCAACGATCTTATCCACCGCCGCCTGCGCGCTGGCGACTAGCTGCTCGACGTAGCTGTCATTCGGCTCCTTGCCATTCACGCCTACGATTGGCATCGTCGGTCCATCCAGCACGCCGTAACCATGCATTAGCAGCATCATATAGTTCTGCCGAGTGGGACGCTTGAACTGGTAAGGAGAGCCGGTGAGCCGTGATGCAGCATCCGCGGATTGAAACTCTCGTGGATACGCCCAGAAGAAGAAGGGCAGCCTTCCCTGTGATTTCTCGTAGCCCGGCGGCAGATAAAGCGTCGCGGAGAGCTTCACTCCGTCGGGACGCGTGTAGGTGATCAGCTCGCTCTTGATGTTGGCGAAGTAGGGTGCGGGATCACCGAGCTTAGTTATCTGAGTGAGGGATTTATTCCTGACATCACGGACGAAGAAATTCGGCGACTCGGTTGGTGACTCGCGCTGCGTGATGATGCGATTCGCATCCCTGTCTACGACCTGAAGAACCTGCTCGTAATTCGGAGCAGTTGATTGCCACAGTCTTTTGGTCTTGCCGGTCGTTAGATCGAACCGATCGAGGAATGGCCGATCGCCCTCGGCTGAAGCGCCGTTTCCTCTCAGGTAGAGATATCTGCCGTCGCTGGACCGCAGCGGAACGAAGCGGTCAGTCACGGGATCCTGAACGAGCACCCACGTGCCGGGATCGGTGTAGCGATCTTCAGCGCTTCGGTCCACAATCAGCTTTGGAGTCCCGCCATTCACCACTGAAGGATCTATCATCCAAATGCGCTGGCGGGCACCACGAGAGAGCCTCTCGACGAGAAACGCCGTGTTGGCAGAGACCCAGGTGATTCCACCGTAGCGATACTCGGTCTGAATAAAGGGAGTCGCGGGTCCACTAAACGGCGCGGAAAGAAGAGACACCTGATCGCGCTTCGGAACTCTGTTGCGCGGGTCTCCCTTGTCGAGCGCTTCGACCATTACCAGCGTCGCTGGCGTATCGGCACGCCAGTTCACGAATCGAATCCCGGGAAGAACCGCGTCACGCGCACTCGGCGCTTCCTCGGCGACGTGAGAGTTTCTTACTTCGCGCAGCACCTTGCCATTCAGATTCCACACTTCTGTGCGCGACGGGAAAATGTCCATCGGGACCTGATAGGAGTACGGACGCTGAACAGTCTCGACGAGCAGATAATTCCCGTCGGGTGAAGGTGTGACGCGCGTATGGATGCCTGGTTGCCCGACCGGAGTGATTTTGCCATCGAGTCCGACGAGTGAGATCTGGTCGGTGAAGTAGTAGTCGAAGAGAGCTTCGTCAGTCGGGCTCTGCAGGAGATACTCGTACGTGCGAGCAGCACCGGATCGGCCGAAAGATTCCTGGACAATCACGCCGGTGGGTACATCGGACACCTTTGGGGGCGCGCCTCGATTAGCGGGCCACAGTCTGCAGACGAGGGGAGCCTTGCCATTGAGCCAGTTGCAACCGGTGTCGTCAACGACATTTCCGCGCGCGGTCGTGAAGTTGAGCGTCGGTGGAGTAAGTCGACGAGCTGTTCCATTTGCGACATCGGCTACCCAAAGCGCTGTTCCCCGAGGAGTGGTAGTTGTGAAAGCGAGACTCTTTCCGTCAAGCGACCAATCGAGATCGCTGAGTCTGCCTGACAATCCGGAAGCTGCGATGTGACGCACGCGGCCCGTCGCGGGATCCAGGATCTCCAGCGTCATATTTCCGTTGGAGATCGTCGTATACGCGAGCTGATCTCCATTTCTCGACCACGCCGTACTTCCGATGCGTCCACCAGATGGAACCCGAAGCGTGTGCTCCGTCTTCCCGTCGATGCTGCTGACGCTTCCCGACCGGACCCCAAGGTTCTCCACCCGGTAGTCCGGATTCGCTCTGATCTTGCTGCCGGCGAGGTAGTACGCGGAGTCGGCCATGTCGCTGATCGTGATCGTTCGGGGATCGCTCACCGTGGCGACGATCCACTGGCGATTACGACTTATCGACGAAACCGGATTTGCTGGCGCCTCGAGGATCTTCACCAGATCGGAAGGGGGCGATTGATACGTCTGCTGTGCCGGAATTGTAAAAAGCGGCGCAAGCATCAGACACGCCATCGACAGGACGCGACGAGAGGAGAGTTTGATCATAGGATTCGAAAAGGTGGATGGGATCGATGCCGGCAGAGTTGTCTTACTACTATATATAAGTACTGGCTTCCAGGGTGGACTGTTGGTCAACGCTAAACGCGACTACAACGAAATACGAGCGCATGAATCAGAGTAGAGAGGGGGGAGTGTCGAAGCAAGGAGTGCTGCTGCGTGGGTGCGCTGCGGCGTTGACGGCGCTCTCGATCGCAGCCTGCACCGAACATGGGATTACGAACCCGGAGCCCATTCCGATCCCAAGCGGGAACAATCACCCGGGCTTCGACACGAGCATCTATCCGGGCGCCGCCGCGATGAGCGCGTGGCTCAAGCCGGGCTCGCCATACGAATGGGTCGGCTATTATCTGCAGGCACCTTGTCACCGTGATCCATCCTGGATGGGGAAGCGCGTCACGCTTACATCGATGGGCTGGGGATTAGCGGTGCTCTTCGTCGGACAACAGACCTTCGACGGAGTGCCAGACATCGAGATCCCATTCGTGTTTGACCGTTCAGCACTGCCCCGGAGTGATTCACCGCCGCCGGCACGCGCGGGTATCATGGTTCCGCCGACGCTCGCCGAGCTGCAGTTGGGAGCGGTGACCTGCTCTCGCACACTGCTAACTACTGAACAGGGAATTACTGACGCCATCGACGCGATTACGAAAACCGCATCCGAAGGATTTCCAACCGGTACGGTGATCTATCTCGACATCGAGCACATGGATTCGATTTCGGCATCGATGGATGCGTACTATCGCGCCTGGGTGCAGCAAGTTCTCGCTGAAGGTCGCTTCAGGCCCGGCATTTACGTACACAAAGCCAACGCAGCGGCAATCTACGAAGGAGTTCGAAGGGCGTATGCGGACATGAATGCGCCCGGTACGGCGGTTTTCTGGATCACGAGCTCCTCGGGATTCTCCCTCGACAAGTCGCCACAGCAGGTCGGCTTCACGTTCGCGAGCGTGTGGCAGGGAATTATGGAAGTCACGCAGACGTGGAACGGCGCGAGCATCAACATCGATGTCGATGTCGCGGCGATGGGCTCGCCGTCGAGTCCGTGAAGTAGATTATCCCGGTCTCTTCACTCCAATACACAATGCCCCTCCCGTTCTCGCGCGCCGCCCTCGCGACTCTGCTCCTCGCGTCTCTTCCAACAATTCTGCTTGCTCAGGCGACATCCAACGCGAAGACGACTCCGGTCGCGTTCGACGCAGATTCAGCTCGACTCGCTGAATTGCCATGGCGTTCGATAGGGCCGGCCGTCACGAGCGGACGGGTCGTCGACTTTGCCGTTCCCGAGGGTTCCAATGATCGAGCGCGTGGACGACTCGGCGAGACCTTTTACGTCGCGTCCGCGTCCGGTGGCGTCTGGAAGACCATCAACGGCGGCACCACATGGGAACCGATCTTCGATCATCAGACATCGGCATCGATCGGGGACATTGCCGTAGCCCCAAGCAATCCGAACATCCTGTGGGTAGGTACCGGAGAGGCGAACAACCAGCGGAGCTCGTCGTGGGGCGACGGAGTGTACAAGTCCGAGAATGGCGGAAAGAGCTGGACGCACATGGGACTCAAGCGCTCGGAACACATCGGACGTGTCATCGTTCATCCGACAAATCCGGAGATCGTCTTCGTCGCGGCTGCGGGACCGCTCTGGGGCGCCGGAGGCGATCGTGGCTTGTTCAGAACCACCGACGGCGGACAGACGTGGAAGAACGTCAAGAAAATCGACGATCACACCGGCTTTACGGATGTGATCTTCGACCCCGTCAATCCTGATGTCATCTATGCGGCATCGTTTCAGCGGGAGCGCCGCCCCTATACGTATGTAGGTGGCGGACCGGGCAGCGGCCTCTGGAAGAGCATCGATGGCGGCGACAGCTGGACGAAGCTCACGGAGGGATTACCCGAGGGCGATGTCGGGCGCATCGGTCTCGATGTGAGCAGGTCTGATCCGAACATCGTTTATGCGACGATCGAGACGAAGGTCACGGGCACCGGCGCTTCCACTGGAAATACGGAGGGAAGCGTTTACCGCTCCGATGACTACGGCGCGAGTTGGCAGAAGATGGGCACCGGATTTTCCTATCCCTGGTACATGGGGCAGATCCGCGTCGATCCCACCGATCCTGACCGCGTCTACTTCATGGGTGTCCCGCTTCAGGTATCGAACGACGGCGGGCGCACCTTTCGGAGCATCGCCAGTGCGGCGCACTCCGATCATCACGCAATGTGGATCGATCCCACGGACCCCGATCATCTCATCATCGGTTGTGATGGAGGAGTCTATATCAGCCGCGATCGCGGGCGCACGGTGGACTTCGTGCCGAATCTTCCTATCGCGCAGTACTACGCGATCGCCACCGATATGCGGGAGCCCTATTACTTCGTGTACGGCGGCCTGCAGGACAACAGCAGCTGGGGCGGACCGAGCCAGACGCGCAATCGCAACGGCATCACGAATGCCGACTGGATTCGCACGACTGGCGGCGACGGCTTCTACGCAATGATCGATCCGACCGACCCGAACGTCGTGTACGGAGAATCCCAGGGCGGGGATATCGTGCGCTTCGATGTCCGGACCGGCGAACAGAAGACCATCAAGCCGCAGCCTGAGTTCGGAGCGCGTCCATATCGCTGGAACTGGAGCTCGCCGATGCTCATCTCGCCCTTCGATCACAACACCCTGTATTTCGGCGCGAACTATTTATTCAAGAGCACCAACCGCGGCGATGCGTGGACACGCCTTGGCCCCGACCTCACACGTCAGCTCAATCGCGACAGCCTGCCCGTTATGGGGAAGATATGGCCGAGGGATGCGGTGGCGCGCCATCAGGGAACCGCGGAGTACGGGAACATCAGCACGATCGACGAGTCGCCGATCAGGCAGGGACTGCTTTACGTCGGGACCGACGACGGGCTGATCTCGGTATCGCGCGATGGCGGCGCGACCTGGAACAGGATCTCGAAATTCCCCGGAGTCCCCGACGAGACATACGTGAGCAGAGTGGTGGCGTCGAAGTTCAATGAAGGCACGGTGTACGCGACGCTCGACAATCACCGCAACAACGACTTCAAACCCTACGTTGTGAAGAGTACCGATTACGGTGCGCACTGGATCGCAATCAACGGGAATCTTCCGACGATGGGATCCGTGCAGGTAATAAGGGAGCATCCGCGTAACGCGAATCTTCTTTTTGCGGGCACGGAATTCGGGATCTTCTATTCAGCCGACGCGGGCAAGAGCTGGACGCAGCTCAAGTACAATATTCCGACGGTCGCCGTTCACGACATCGTGATCCATCCACGCGACAACGATTTGGTGATCGGCACCCACGGGCGCGGGATCTACATCATCGACGACATCACGCCACTGGAAAAGCTGGCGGAAGCGACTACGAGCGGATCGTATCTGTTCCCCGTGAAGCCAGCCACTGAGTACAATCCGAATAGCTCTGTCCCGGGTGGGGTGAGAGGCGCGGGCGCGCTGGGTGATCGCGAGTACTCCGCTCCGAACCCAGCGTATGGAGCAATTGTCACCTACTTCATTCGCGACTCGCTCCCGAAGGGAGGAGAGGTCACCCTCGGCGTGTACGACCCCACCGGCAAGCGGGTGCGGGAGTTGACGGCGAACAAGAAGCGGGGAATGCATCGCGTGACGTGGGATCTGAGAAATGCGCCGCCCTACGTCATACCCCGGCCGGCGAGCCAAACGGGCGAACCACAGTTCAGACGTCGTGATGTACTCGGGCCCTTTGTGTTGCCCGGACGGTACACGGCGCGGCTCACGGTGAAGGCAGGATCGGCGGCGCCGACTGTTCGCGAAGTGCCGATCGAAGTGCCAATCGAAGTGCGGTCCGATCCGTTGATACAGATGAGCGAATCCGATTACCGTACTCTCTACGACATGCGTGTCAGCACCGGTCGTCTGCAGGCAACGGTGCAGGCGGCGGTACGGACGGCGGAGCAGCTCAAGGAACAGATCACGGATGTCAAAACGGCGATCAAGAGCAATCCGGCACCCGACAGTGTATCGAAACAAGCAGACGCGATCGATAAGGAAATCACTGACATTCTGAAGAAGATTCGCGGAACTCCAGGTAGCGACGTGGAGAGTGACGACAAGAAGACCGAAGAGCCGTCCATTCAGGAGCGAGTCAACAACGTTGCGGGAGAGATCGGCGGTGTAACTTCACCGCCCACCGCGTTGCAACGCTCGACGCTCCAACTGGCGACACAAGACCTGGAGCGCGAAGTGGGGCGGATCAACACTCTGCTCCAGCACCGCATACCGGCGCTCAACGCTGGCCTCGATGCGGCGAAGGTGCCGTGGACGATCGGCAGGCCGGTAGAGCTGATGAAATGAGCAACACGGCGGTGGACGTGTTCACGCTCAGCGCGAATCGTGGGGAACGGAAGATGATCGTATGAGTTCCCTGCAACCGCGGAGGATCTAGCCGTGCGATCTATCTGGAACGAATCCGATCGGCGCGAGTTGGCGAGCCGGCTCGCCCGCCTTGGACCGAATGACATACCGGCGTGGGGGAAGATGAACGCGCCGCAGATGCTCGCCCACATTACGGATTGGATCCGAATGGCAATCGGCGATATGAAGGTAGAGTCGAAGAACACGCCCTTCAGATTCTCTCCTCTGAAGGAGATTCTGATTTATGGGATACCCATTCCCAGAAATCTTCCGACCGCTCCCGAGCTGATCAAGAATCAACCGGGCGTCTGGACTGAAGAACTGCACCACGTCAAAGATCTTCTGAACAAAGCCGCCGCAATGCACTCGAAGCCCAACACGTGCTGGCCGGAGCACCCCGCCTTCGGCCGGATTTCCGGTCACGCGTGGGGCGTGCTCGGCTATCGGCACACCGATCATCATCTGAGACAGTTCCGGGTCTGAGCCTAGGCGATCTTCGGCCCTTGGCTCTCGGGCGCAACCAACGTGTTGACTACGCCAGACTAGTCCTTTTCCGGACCCGGCTCGAACTCGGCACCGCCGCTTCCGGCCGATCCAAATTTCGGCGCGGTGATTCCTCCCTTCGTGGTTCTCGGCGGATTCGCCCCACTGTGTGACCGATCCTCATTGGACTTGGAGCGCTTGTCATCAGCTTTGCGGCCGCTGGAAGAGCTGTCGTCGACGTGCTTATCGGTGTCGCTCGGGCGCGCTTTTCTGGAAGTCTTGTCACTGTCGCTTGCCATTGGATTCTCCTAGGGGGATTGGAACTAATAAGCGCATAGGCCGTGCCGATCGGAGATGGAATCGGGCCGCATTTGCGAGCGATACTGTGGTCGGGTAGTATCTGAGGCATATCCACCCCACACGTGAAATGACCAAGCTCGCATCGACTGCTGCTCCGATAACATGAGCCTTCTCTACACGTATCTGCGAAAGTATCGGGGGCTCATTCTCCTGGCCCTCGTGCTGGCGGCGACCAACCAGGTATTCTCGCTGCTCGACCCGCTCATCTTTCGGCATGTCATCGATGACTACGCGACCCGTTTCAGGGAATACACGACATCCAGGTTCATAAGAGGGGCGGGCACGCTGCTCCTGATGGCGATGGGAGTTGCCTTCATATCCCGTGTCGCCAAGAACTTCCAGGACTATTTCGTCAACGTAATCACCCAGCGACTCGGCGCGGAGATGTACTCGGATGGAATCCGGCATTCCCTGGAGCTGCCCTACTCCGTGTTCGAGGATCAGCGCAGCGGGCAGACACTCAGCATGCTGCAGAAGGTTCGCGCCGACGTGGAGAAGTTCATTTCGCTCTCGATCAACCTGCTCTTCACGACTCTTGTCGGCGTCGTCTTTGTCGTCATCTATTCGTTCACCGTCCACTGGATCATCGTCCCCGCCTTTCTCGCGACGGTGCCGTTGCTTGGCGCGCTGAGCTGGGTTTTGAGCGGGCGCATCAAGACGATTCAAAAGGTGATTGTCGTCGAAACGACGGCGCTCGCTGGCTCGACGACCGAATCGCTGCGAAACATCGAGCTGGTGAAGAGCCTTGGCCTCGCCGACCAGGAAGTTGTGCGGCTCAATGCCACGACGCAGAAGATCCTCAATCTCGAGCTCAAGAAGGTGAAGTACATCAGGAGCCTGAGTTTCATACAGGGAACGTGTGTGAACCTGCTGCGCACGTGCATCCTGTTTCTCATGCTCTATCTGATCTTCACGCAGAAGATCACGGTCGGCCAGTTCTTCGCCCTGCTCTTCTATTCGTTCTTCATCTTCGGCCCGATGCAGCAGCTCGGCGACATCATCAACGTGTATCGGGAGACGGAAGTATCGCTTGCCAACTTCCAGGCGATTCTGGAAACCCCGAAGGATCCGAAGCCGGCAAACCCGGTGCCGGTGGAGGATATAGAGCGACTCGAGTTCGAGAACGTCGGATTCATGCACCAGACGGCGAGTTCGCCCGCTCTCACGGATATCTCGTTCGGTGTGACGCGTGGTGAAACGATCGCGTTCGTCGGACCATCGGGCGCCGGCAAGACTACGCTCGTCAAGCTGCTGGTTGGACTGTACCAGCCCAGAACCGGCCGGATACTATATAATGGCGTGCCGAGTACCGACGTCGATCTCGACCGCCTCCGGGAGCGAATCGGCTTCGTCACCCAGGACGCGCAGCTGTTCTCGGGCACGATCAGGGAGAATCTTCTGTTCGTGAATCCCCATGCAACGGACGCCCAGTGCCTGGATGTGCTGCACAAGGCGGCTGCTCACACGCTTCTGGCGAGAGCAGACAAGGGGCTCGACACGGTGATTGGAGAAGGCGGTGTCAAAGTCTCGGGCGGCGAGAAGCAGAGGTTGTCGATCGCTCGGGCCCTTCTCCGAGAGCCCCAGCTCCTGGTATTCGACGAGGCTACGTCTTCTCTCGATTCGCTCACCGAAGAGGA
>CABEAH010000057.1_pt1 | contig 20818 bp, 16 predicted proteins | sample 3132331 | NCBI WGS metagenome assembly CABEAH01 (sample SAMEA5534343, study PRJEB31848) | metagenome | biome: tundra; feature: field; material: soil | place: USA | collected 2013-05 | depth 0.45 m | reverse complement strand
AATCGCGGCGGCGGCGCTAGCTCTGAGCGCGTGCGCGCACTTGCCGGGGCTGGAGCCGAGCCAGATTCAGCGGGATTGGAATCGGACGCTCTCAGAAGCGCGGCGAAACGTTGCGGCGGGCAATTATTTCGCGGCCGATCACGTGCTCGACGAATTTACACGACGCTATCCCGGAACTCGCGAGAGCCGTGAGATAGCATTCTGGCGTGCGACATACGAGATAGACCCCGCCAATGGTCGCGGCTCGTTTGCGGTCGGCATCGCGTCGCTCGACAGGTATCTCGCAGATGATTCCACTGACTGGTACCGCCACGAGGCGATCGTGCTTAGGCGTACCGCCGCGGCGGCCCAGGCGATCGAGGCCAAGCCGGATAGCACCGCTGCGGCCAGCGCCGCCGCGGCCAGAGCGGCCGCGGCCAAGGCCGCCGCGGCCAACGCCGCTTCCGGTGCGACAGACACGATTGCCGTCGTCAGCAAAACGCGCGAGGAAGAGATCGCATCGCTTCGCAGCCAGTTGGCCAAGAGTAACGCAGATCTGGTGAAGGCGAATGCGGAGCTCGAGCGGATCAAGAAGCGGCTCGCGAATCCGAGCGGCTGAGCGATTGGGGGCGATCAGCCCACTCTGAACAGCTCCATCGCGCGCGCGTAACGAGCGCTGAGCACCTTTCGCACTCCCATGTTTTCGCGCGACGCAAGCTCGGGATCACGGCCCAGAAGCAGCTCAGCGGCGGCGCGGGCTTTCACATTGAGCTCTTCGTCTCGTACCGGGTCTGCGATGCGGAAAGTCGCTGCCCCGCTCTGCTCCTGCCCGAAAAGATTTCCCATGCCGCGCAATCTGAGGTCCGCGCGCGCGATCTCGAAGCCGTCGTCAGTCTCCACGAATATCCTCAGGCGCTCGGCGGCTTCGTCTCCTACATCTCCGAGCAGTATGCAGTAGGAAGCCTCGGCGCCGCGCCCCACGCGGCCCCTCAGCTGGTGAAGCTGCGACAGTCCGAAGCGCTCGGGATGCTCCACGAGCATGACGGTGGCGTTGGCGATGTCGATACCGACTTCGATCACGGTCGTTGACACCAGTATGTCGATCTTTCCATCCCTGAAGGCCCGCATGATCTTCTCGCGCTCATCGGCGGGGACTCGCCCATGGATGAGGGCGACAACGCGCCCCACGAACGGACCCGCGGATAATTGCTCGTACATCGTCGTAGCCGCTTTGAGATCGGTCTTCTCCGATTCCTCGATTATGGGATAGACCACGTACGCCTGTCGCCCCTTTTCTGTCTCTCCCGCGACGAACTGAAGCACTCTGTCTCGCGCGGATTCGGGCCGCATCACAGTGGTGACTGGTTGGCGCCCCGCGGGGCGCTCGTCGAGCGTGCTGACGTCCAGGTCTCCATAAAGCGTGAGGGCGAGCGAGCGCGGGATCGGGGTCGCGCTCATGAGCAGAACATCGGGTGAGTCGCCCTTGGCCGAGATTGCCGCGCGCTGCTCGACTCCGAAGCGGTGCTGCTCGTCGATCGCCACAAATCCGAGCCGGCCAAAGACCGCGGCGTCCTGAACTAGCGCATGAGTCCCCACTGCCAGCACAGGTTTTGTCGTGGCAAGCGTTTGCGCGGCGAGTTTTCTGGACCGTGAGCTCAGACTCCCCGTCACCAGTAGCGGCTCGATTCCCAGAGGTGACAGCAGGCTCTTGAAGGTTCGCGCGTGCTGCTCGGCCAGGAGCTCCGTTGGCGCCATGATTGCGGCCTGATAGCCGTTCTCCATCGCCAGGAGCGCGGCGAACAGCGCGACGATCGTCTTCCCGCTACCGACGTCACCCTGCAACAGGCGATGCATCTTCCTGTCGCTGCACATGTCGGCAACGATCTCGCGAAGCGCGGCGGTTTGCGCGTTGGTGAGGGTGTAGGGAAGAGCGCGCTTGAGTGCGCTGGTGAGCTGCTTCCTGTTCTCGAAGGCAATGCCGATTCGCTTTTGCCTGATGAGAGAGTTGGCGCGGCGGTGCAGTATGTGGACGAAGAGCAATTCCTCGAAAGCCAGCCTCGAGCGTCCCCGAGTACCCTCCGCGATCGTCTGGGGTCGGTGCACCATCCTGAGCGCGTCGCGCAAAGACGGAACTCCACCCACGCGCAGAACGTCCTGAGGGAGATACTCCTTGACGAGTGCCAGCAGGGCGTCGAGATGAGCGTCGATGATTCCGCGAATCACCTTGAACGACAGACCCTCGGTGGCCGGGTAAACGGCGAGGACCTTCCCTCCCTTCACGCCATCGTCGTCCTTGCCGAGGTGGATGTACTCGCGCGGCTGGAGCTGGCGTCCGTGAAAGAAGCGGACAGTTCCAGTCAAGAGCATGATGTCTCCCTTCTCGATGGTGCGATCGAGAAAGGGTTGTCCCGGCCATGACACTTCGATCATCCCGGTTTCGTCTTTGAGAACGGCCTGGAAGATTCGCAGTCCCTTGCGGGTTGGGATGATCCCCTTGGAGATCACTCTTCCGATGATCGTCCCATCCATGCCGGTCTCGAGTGATGCGATGGGCGTTATGGTGCTCGCGTCCTCATACCGGTGAGGAATGTGGAAGAGGAGATCGCGAGCCGTGATGATTCCGAGCCGGCGCAGTGATTCCGCACGCGCCGGCCCCACCCCCTTGAGGTAGGTGACCGGCATATCGAGATAGAGCTTGCTGCCACGCGTGGCTGGCTCCGTTCCCATCTACCCTTCGAGAACCTCGTGCGCGAAGCTGGCTGCTTCGAAGGGAATCAGATCCGTCGCTTTTTCGCCTACTCCGATGAATTTTATGGGGACATCTAGCGCCTCGTGCACGGCGAGCACTATTCCGCCCTTTGCCGTGCCATCGATCTTCGTTATGACGAGCCCCGTTACCGGAACCGCATCAGCGAAAGTCTTTGCCTGGATGACCGCGTTTTGTCCGACGGTTCCGTCGAGAACGAGCAGCGTCTCGTGCGGAGCACCCGGCAGCCGCTTGGCGATCACGCGATTGATCTTCTTCATCTCATCCATCAGGGAGCCGCTCGTATGGAGGCGACCAGCGGTATCGACCACGACCATATCCTTGCCGCGATTGATGCCTGCTTCGACGGCGTCGAATGCGACCGATGCGGGATCGCTGCCCGGCTGTCCTCCGACGAAATCAGCTCCGGTTCTATCTGCCCACGCACGCAGCTGGTCGATCGCCCCGGCACGAAAAGTGTCGGCCGCGCCGACGAGCGCCGTCATCTTTTCGGCGCGGAGAAGATCACAGAATTTCCCGATAAACGTCGTCTTGCCGGCACCATTCACCCCCACCACGAGAACCACGGTAGGCGGGGTCGCTGCCCGGATTGTTCGCGGATCGCTGTTGCCCGAGCGGAGTGAATCCTCGATGGCGCTACGGAGCGCGCTGAGGAACTCGTCCTGCGTCTTGATGAGTCCGCGGCGCGCCTGCGACTCGACATCCGCCACGAGACGCATCGTGGTCGGGACGCCGAAGTCAGCCTCGAGCAACACCTCTTCGAGCTTCTCCAGCGAGCCCTGGATAACGCCTGTGCGCACGATCGCGCCGACGTCCGTGAGTGCTACGTCCTTTATCCTGTGCCACAGCGACCGGGCGGGAACGTCGCCCGTGCGCCTGAGTATCCTGCCTGCCATTTGGTCTGAGCTCGTCTGAGTAAAAAAAACCCGGACCGAGAGGTCCGGGTGGAAGATAAGCCGATGGTCGAGCGCCGTTGCTACTCGTTTGCCATCGTGGTGCCGACGATGCGGGCAAGGCTCAAGCTCGCCAGCGTCTGGTCGCGCATCTTCGAGAACAGGGGCCGCTCAGCCGAAGGAATCGGCTCACCCGAGTTATTGCGGAGTGCGAGCTTGGGATCGCGCGGCGCGCCGTTGACGAGAATCTCGAAGTGGAGATGCGGTCCCGTTGCCCATCCGGTCATTCCCACATAGCCAATGGTGCTGCCGATGCCAACACGGGAACCCTTATGGATTCCCTTCGCGAAGTTTCGCATGTGGCCGTACCGGCTGACCATCCCATTGGCGTGCCGGATGTCGATCGCGTTTCCGTAGCCGCCTTTACGTCCCGCGAATATCACGACGCCGTCACCTATCGCACGCACGGGCGTACCCATTGCCGCCGCGTAGTCCGTGCCGGTGTGATTCCGCCACGTTCCGAAGATCGGGTGCTGACGTCGTCCAAAGATGCTGCTGATGCGGCGGAAGGCGACCGGAGCGCGCAGAAATGCGGCGCGAAGGGATCTGCCTCCGGCGTCGAAATACTCAGCGGTGCTCCCCGGCGTCTGGAAGTGAATTGCTTCCAGCTCGTTCTTGCCCCCGTCGAGCGCGAGCTGCGCCCCGAGGATCTTGTTTACGATGATCGCGCCGTTCGGCTTCTGGAGCCTCTCGATCAACACGTGAAACTCGTCGCCCTTCATGATGTCGCGGCTCATGTCGGCACGGTACTCGAAGATATCCGCGAGCGACCACGCGAGCTTGTTCCGCGCTTCAGGCGGCAGAACGCCCTCGCCGCTTCGGTTGAGGGCGCTATAGAGATTGGAGTAGATGACGCCGGCAATCGCGAGAGTGTCGAGGAGGTCCTTGTTGGTGGCCTCGACAAAGAGCGGATTGAGCTTGAAGTCAGCGGGCTCGAGGCCCGGCCGCGTAACGGTCACCGGCTCCATCGCAAAGACAGCTTTCCTTGGAAGGGGCGGGGTAAGCCAAATAGCGACCAGCGCGAGGATCGCCACAACCGCATAACTGGATACTCTTACGCGTGCCTGCTTCAATCCATCTGTCTCCGAATAAAGGTCGGAATCTCCATGTCGCTCAGATCCTGCTCTGGAGACGACCGAGCCTTCTCCGGGGTTACAGATTGACTATTGGCGGGCGTATTACGCCTGGGAATCTCTCCCAGAGCACCCCGGCGCGAAGCTCCGTTGGGTCTGGACGGGCGAAGCGGGATGACCGGCGCGCCCCGGACGATCGGCGACGGCGGCGAGATGACGTTGTACCCCTGCGTGGTTCCCGATTGCGATGGACGATCGAATCCGGTCGCTATGACAGTGACGCGAATCTCTCCCTGCATCGCGGGCTCGTGCACCGCACCGAAGATTATCTCGGCGTCCTCACCCACCGCGTCGTGGATGATCTCGTTGATCTGGTGGACTTCGCCAAGGGTAAGATCGGCGCCGCCGGTTATGTTGACGAGGACACCAGTCGCTCCCGAAATGGATACGTTGTCGAGGAGCGGGCTGGCGATGGCCTGCTGCGCTGCCTCGATCGCGCGATTCTCCCCGCGCCCGATCCCCGTGCCCATGAGGGCGGAGCCGCCTTCCTGCATCACCGTACGGACGTCCGCGAAGTCGACGTTTACCAATCCGGTCACACTGATGAGAGACGAGATGCCCTGGGTCGCATGGAGAAGCACCTCATCCGCCTTCTTCAGCGCGTCCTGGAACGGGATTCCCTTGCCCACCACGGCAAGAAGCCTCTCGTTCGGGACGACGATCATGGTGTCGACGTTCTTCCGCATCTCGGCGATGCCCAGCTCCGCCTGCCGCATGCGCTTGCGGCCCTCGAACAGGAACGGCTTGGTCACGATTCCCACCGTCAGAGCACCAGCTTCGCGGGCGAGCTCGCAGAGGACGGGGGCTGCCCCGGTTCCAGTTCCGCCACCCATACCGCAGGTCACGAAGACCAGGTCGGCATTCAACATTGCGCGCGCGACTTCTTCCCTGTTCTCGTCGATTGCCTGCTTGCCGATCTCAGGACGGGCTCCTGCTCCGAGACCGCGTGTTAGCTTCTTGCCGATCTGGATCTTTACGTCCGACTTCGAGTTGAGCAAAGCCTGGGCATCGGTATTGACCGAGATGAACTCGACGCCCTCGAGGCGTTCCTCGATCATGCGATTGACTGCGTTCCCGCCACCCCCACCGACGCCCACTACCTTCATGCGGGCGTTCTGTGAAGCGCTCTCCTCGAATTCGAATATCATCAGGTGGGAAACTCCGGTACCGCGAAGTATGTGGAAAAAAAGCTCGTGCTAGTATAGAACAGTTTGTCTATTCATACCATAGGCAAAGACGAGCGGATGGCAAAAAAAATACAACCGCTGTCAAACGAGTTATCCACACTCGTTTCCGCCACCCGTAGTTTTATGATTTCCCAGAGTGAAGCGGAACGAACAGGGACTAGAAGAAATCCTCGAGCCAGGTCTTCACTTTTTTTGTGAAGCGGTCCATCCCCACCCCTGTCAACGCCTTGTGCTTGCCGGTGGCTGAAAATCCGGCCGAAGCGCGATTTGCTCCATAAAGGGCGAGTCCCACCACCGTGGCAAAGCGGGGTGCATCGACCGAATCGCTCAGACCGCCGATGTTCTCAGACGGAGTGCCCACGCGGACGCCCGTTCCGAATACATCTGCGGCGAGCTCGGCAACTCCCTGCATCGCCGCGGCGCCGCCGGTTACTACCACTCCGGCATTCAGCCTCTGAGCGAACCCGGCTCTCTCGATCTCACCCTGCACCAGGTAGAAGATCTCGTCCATCCGCTGATGGATGATGTGGGCGAGGACCTCGCGCGGCACGTGCCGCTCGCCCTGCGCGACCGTGCTTGGCAGCTGAATGATGTCCGAGGGATCTACGAGTGGCTCGTAGGCACAGCCGTACTTCTCCTTCAGTCTCTCCGCGTCTGCCTGCGTGACACCGATTCCCTGAACGATGTCACTGGTGACGTTGTTTCCGCCGTAGTTGATGGTGCCGAGGTGCCTGATCTTTCCTTCGTGGAATACGGCGATATCGGTGGTACCTGCGCCCATCTCCACCAGTGCGACGCCGAGCTCCTTCTCGTCCTCAGTGAGGACGCTTAGCGCGCTCGCGAGCGGCTCGAGTACGAGTTCATGCACGCGGTACCCAGCGCGCTCCACCGATTTCCGGAGATTCATCGCGGGGGAGGCCCCGATCGTCACCAGATACATCTCCGTCTCGAGGCGGGTCCCGATCATTCCGATGGGATCGCGAATGCCCTGGTTCTTGTCGACGGAGTATTCCTGCGGGATAGCATGCAGCAGCTCCCTGTCCTGCGGCACCGGCTGCGCCCGCGCGACGTCGTTGGCGCGGTCTACATCTGCCTTGGAAATCTCCTCACCGTTTACGGCAACGATCCCCTTGCTCGTCATCGCGCGAACATGCTCGCCTGCGATTCCGGCGTAGATGGCGTCGACTTTTGTCCCCGCCATCCGCTCTGCGTCCTCGATGGCCTTCTTGATCGATCTCGTGGTCTCTTCGATATCGGAGACGATGCCCCGGCGCAGACCGGTTGTCCGAGCCTGGCCGACTCCGAGGATTTTCAGCATCGCTGTGCTCTTTCGATCGCCGACTGCTTCCGCGATTACGACGGTTGTCTTCGCCGAACCGATGTCGAGACCAGCGATTATGCGTTCGGGATTCATTGAAGCCTTGCGATCACCTGATCGCGGTAACGTAGGTCGAGCTCTCCAACGTGCGCTTGTCGTCGCTCGAGATCACTCTCAACCGGAAAGATATCGGCCAATCGGTCGACGGACAGGCCTACCGGAACACGCACACGCAAAGTTTTCCCCCGCGGCGGGAGCGAATCGCCGCTCGTGCCACTCAAATCGATGAAGCTGCGCGACAGCGTGATGAGTATCTCGTCCCTTCCCGTGCGCCTCACCTCTTCCATCCGCGCGAACACATGCGGCTCGGTCCGTCGAATAGCTCCGACGAGCTTAAGAAGAACGGGATCGCGAGTCGCAACAACCGGAAGATCGAGATCGGTGCGTAGTGGATCGATGGGAAGTTGAGTGCCGAGCGAATCAAAAGGGAGCAGTCCCCGGGGCGTGGGGATCAGCGCGACGGGAAGATTTTCCTGGAGCGTAACAACGAGGGTGCCCGGCATCTTTCGTGAAATCTCGACGCTCGTCACCTGCGGATGGACGCGTATTCTCTGCCGCAGCGGATCGAGGTCGTCCCAGAGCGACGTGAGCGTGTCGATCTGAAGACGCCTCACGATCTCCCTGGGATCCAGATATCGCGCGCCGCGTACTTCGACGGCTCGAACGCGGAAGAAGGCCATCCGCCTCGCCCCTTCGAGCGCCGCCCAGGCGCCAAAGACAACGATGCCGAGCAGCAGGATCGCGCCGATGAATTTCCATCCGGGCTTTCGCAAACGCTCGCCGGCTGTCATCTCGCGCGCGACTGCAGACGTTCTCTGAGCTCCGCTCCGGTCCGAGTGATGTCACCCGCCCCTATCGTGATCACCACGTCGCTTTCCCTCACCGAGCTCGCCAGCGCTTCCGCCAGCTCCGATCGCGCACCCTGCCATGCTACAGGACGCCCAGCGCTCTGCATCGCGGCGGCAATCATGCCCGATGTGATTCCCGGAATCGGCTTCTCGCGCGCACCGTAGATGTCGGCGAGGAAAACAGTGTCGGCATCGCACAGCACTCTTCCGAAATCATCACAGAAATCGCGCGTACGAGTAAAAAGGTGGGGCTGGAATGCCGCTACCAGCCTTCGCCCCGGGTACGAGGAGCGCGCGGCCTGCAGCGTCGCGGCGATCTCGGTTGGATGGTGCGCGTAGTCATCTATTATCGTGACACCAGCCACATCGCAGAGATACTGGAACCGCCGCTCGACACCAACGAATTGAAGGAGGCCATCGCGCATCGCTTCGAGTGTCGTACCGAGCGCCAGACCCGCGCCGATGGCGGCGAGCGCGTTCTCGACGTTGTGAAGCCCGGGGACTCGGAGCGAGACATCGCCAAGCGCGCGGCCATCGTAGAACACCGCGAACGAAACCGTCTGGCCGCTGGCCCTGACATCGCGCCCGACGAGCCGGGCGTCCGGCGAATTCAATCCATATCGAATCACTTCCGAGCTGGCCGGGAGATCCAGGCTCGCCGCTCCGGGATCGTCGGCGCAGAGCACTATCGCCGGAGCGTTCCGAACAAAGCTTGAAAACGTCGCTCTGATATCCTCGAGGTCACGGTAGATGTCGAGGTGGTCGGCTTCCATGTTGGTGACGACCGCGACCATGGGAGAGAGGGCGAGAAAGGACCGGTCGTATTCATCGGCTTCCACCACGAACAGCTGATCCGATTCGTAGTAAAGATTGCCGCCCCAGGCCGCAACCCGGCCGCCAGCAATCCCGGTTGGGTGGAGCCCTGCCGCGGCAAGGGCCGAAGTGGTCATCACGGTCGTGGTCGTCTTGCCGTGCGTGCCGGCTACCCCAACCACCTTGCCACCCGACACCGCGATTCCGAGGGCCTCTGCTCTTCGCGTGACCGGGATCCCGAGCGCCCTCGCGCGCGCCAGCTCAGGATGATCCTTCGGCATGGCGGAGGTCACCACAACCTCGCGAACGCCGTCCAGATGGTCGGGACTATGCCCGTGCATCACGCTGATGCCGAGCGCCGACAGGTCCTCGGTCGCGCGAGGGTTCGCATCGCATCCGCTCACGCTGACCCCGCGTTTCACCAGCAACTCGGCCAACGCCTGCATGCCTGCGCCTGCGACGCCGACAAAGTGGATTGGACGCGGGTCGGAACTGTCGGTCAGCGTCATCGATAAGGCGATGGTGTGACCAAGTGAGTGCTGCTCAAGCTCGAGTCTGCTTGAGGTCTATCATGCTAAGTATATGTCGTGCAATATCAACAGCAGCGGAGGGTCTAGCTCTTTCGAGGGCTTTTGCTTTCATCGCCGCGAGCTTCGCCGAGTCGGTGACGAGTCCTCCGACGGCACTCGACAGAGTGTCCGCCGTGAGCTCGGATTGAGGGATCATCTCCGCGGCGCCGGCTAGGGCCAGGGCCTTCGCGTTCGCGGTCTGGTGATCTGCTGCAGCCGTCGGCAGGGGGATGACGATCGCGGGAATTCCCCACGCGCACAGCTCCGCGGTCGCCATCGCACCAGCCCGAGAAAGGGCGAAATCGGCTGCGCGATAGGCGGCGGATATGGGCGCAATGTAAGCCCGGACCCTCACTCGCTCGCTCTGGAACCGGGCGAGTTTTTCGTAGTTCGATTTACCCGTCGCCCATATCACGTAGAGATCGCTCGGCAGCCCCCGTTCGATCCAGGAGCTGACGGCCCCGTTGATCGCCTGGGCGCCTTGACTCCCGCCATACACGAGGAGGACCGCTCCACCGGTGGGCGGGAATTGCCATCTGATCCTTCCAGCAGCTTTATCGAAGGCATCGGCGGGGGGCGGCTCGATCGGGTTCCCGGAATCGAACACCTGTGCCTTGCTCGACTGCGAGAGGTACGGCCTTCCCTCCGGAAGGCCGAGGTGGACCTGCGCAGCGTAGCGGCTGAAGAAGCGGGCTGTAATTCCCGGATAGGTGTTCTGCTCCTGCAGCACGATGGGGATATGGTGGAGAGCGGCATAGCCGAGGGCGAGTCCTGCCGCGTAACCCCCGGTGCCGACGATGCAGGCGGGCGGCTCGCTCCTCACTTCGCGGCCGATGCGGCGCCACGCGGTTAGAGCGCCTCGAACAGTTTTCCAGTTCTCCCACACGCGGGAGCGATACAGCGGATGGAGATCGAGGAGCTCAAAGGGGAATCCCACCTGCGGAAGGACCTCGCGCTCGATCCCCCGCCTGGCCCCGATGAAAAATGGCTCGACTCGGCGATCCTCCTTTACCATGGCTCTCGCGATCGCCAGCCCGGGATAGAGGTGTCCTCCTGTTCCGCCGCCGGCAAAAATGACTCTCATCGCGAAGGCAGCGCGCGCAGGGCGAGCGGGTCAGTTGCCCCGCCGCCGAACACCTTTTCGCGTGAGCTACCGATGTTGATGAGAATTCCGGTCATGAGAAGCGAGAGAACGAGGTTGGAGCGGCCGTAAGAGATGAATGGCAACGTAAGCCCGGTGGTGGGAAGCAGTCCCGTCGCCACTCCAATATGAAGATATGCGGTCAGCACCATCGTCACCGTCAATCCCACCGCGACGAGCTGCAGAAATGGAGTTCTGGCCTTGCGCGCGATCCGGAATCCCAGTCCCGCGTACAGCGCAAAGGCGAGAATCAGAAGAGCGAGGCCGATGAATCCCCACTCTTCGCCGATGTGGCCCGCGATGAAGTCGTCGTAGCCGAATGGCAGAAATCCGTATTGCTGTCGCCCCTGTCCGAATCCCACGCCGAAGATCCGACCCGAGCCGACCGCGATGAGGGATTGTCGAAGCTGGTAGCTCACTTCCGGCGGAGCCGCTCCCGGGTCGAAGAAAGCCGACATGCGAAGTATCGCGTAGTTGAGCCGCTCGATCTTCACGTAAAGCAGCGGAATCAGCATCACTCCGAGGGCAACGAAATGACCGATACGCACTCCTCCAGCGAACAGGATGATGCCCATCAGGAGAGTGAACATCATCGCCATCGAGAGATCGGGCTCGAGCATCACGAGAACGTCGAGAGCGCCGATGACGACGAGAAATGGCAAAAGCCCCTTGGTGAGACGCCGCATTGCGGGTCCTTTCTTTATCACCAGCATCGATGTCCAGGTCACCACCGCGAGCTTGCCCAGCTCGGAGGGCTGAAGCGAGCTGCCGAGGAGATATCGTCGCGATCCGTGGATACGGGGGGCGATCGTTTCCGTGAATGGCAGGATGACGATGATCAGAAGTACGAGGGAGATAATCATCACGAACCACGCCCACTTTTCCCACAGCTCTGCGTCGAGCTTGGCGGCGATCGCAAAGACCAGCAACCCCACTGCAACCCCAATCACCTGCCTCACCAGCAGGTATGCGTGACTATTGCCGGCCTGCATCTCCACGATCGCGCTGGCGCTGTACACGGTTGCCAGGCCGAATGCCACCAGAATCCCGGTGATTATCACCAGCCCGCGCGCCTCCACTCCCATGCGCCACCGATACCTGAGATTGGCGGACGCCTCCATTACCCCTGCCCCGCAGCGAGCGTACGAAAGCATTCGCCTCGCTCTTCGTAGTTGGAAAACATGTCGTAGCTGGAGCAGGCCGGTGAGAGAAGAACCACGTCACCGGCTCGAGCGGCTGCGTGCGCAGCGAGCATCACCTCGCCGAAATCGGCGCCGAGTCGTCGGAAATTGGTAACGGTCGCGAGATCTTTTTCTATTAGAGGGGCTGCCTCCCCGTATGCGATGACCATCTTCACTTTCTTTTTTATTGACTCGGTGAGCGGTGTGTAGGGTTCGCCCTTGTGACGGCCGCCCATGAGAAGGACGGTGGGCCGCTCCATCCCGTCAATCGCCACGGCAGTGGAGCTGACGTTGGTGGCCTTGGAGTCGTTGATCCACTGAACTCCGGCAAACTCCCCCACCAGCTCCAGCCGGTGCGGCAGCGGACGAAAGGTCCGCAGTGCCGCCGCGATTCGCGTTCTCGCCGACGATGTCTGATGCGAGCGGTCGGCGACCATGACTGCGAGAGACGCAGCCAGCGCATTGGCAGCGTTGTGCTTTCCGAGAAGGGGAAGCTCCGCCCGGTCGAGAAGCGGCGCATTCAGAGCTACGAGCTCGCCCGAGCGCGTGTCGTGCCAGGCGTCCGCCCGGGATTCGAGGGAGAACGAAAACTTGTGGCCAGCGATGTCTCTTGCCATTCGCTGAGCGAGGCCGTCGTCACCGTTTACGACCCACAGCGAATTCTCGTCCGCGTTGGCGAACAGCCTGGCTTTGTCTTCGTAGTACTCTCCGACGCTGGCGTATCTATCGAGGTGATCGGGACTCAGATTGGTGAGCACGCCAACGTCGGGGTGGAGGCTCGGCGTGTCGTGGAGCTGGAAGGAGGACATCTCGAGAGCAATCCAGTCCGGCTGCCCCTGGCGCAGGACGACCTCGGAGAGCGGTGTTCCGATATTCCCGGCGGGTACGGCTTCGAGATCGAGGCCCCGCAGTATGTGCGCGATCATGGCGGTGGTCGTGGTCTTTCCGTTGGTGCCAGTGATCGCGATGAGGCGCGGTCCATCCAGGAAGTGAAGCGCGATCTCCACCTCGCTCACGATCCTCATCCCTCTGTCGCGCGCGAACGCGAGTGGCGGCGCGTTTGGCGGCACCCCCGGGCTCACGACGACCAGCATGGCGCGGCCCACCCTCTCCAGGTCGTGTCTCCCTATCTCAACCGATATTCCCTGTGCGCTGAGCTCTTCCGCGCACCGAATGGTGGGCTCGGACGAAGCAGCGTCCGACGCGTAGACCTCATGGCCGTGTTTTCTGAGAAGCGTTGCCGCTGCACTGCCGCTTCTGGCGAGACCTATGACGGCGATCTCGGCTCCGCGCGGCAAAGCCACGGGCGGATTCATCGCAACTTCAGCGTGCTCAGCGCGATGAAGGCGAACAGCACTCCGATGATCCAGAATCGCACCACAACCTGCGCTTCGTCCCAGCCCTTCAGCTCGAAGTGATGGTGGAGCGGCGCTCGCCGGAACACTCTGTGCTCGCGCGCGTACTCGATTCCGTATCGTCGCTTTCGATACTTGAACACGAAGCGCTGGAGAATCACCGACACCATCTCGGCTACGAACACGCCGCCCACGAGCAGAAGCAGAAACTCGGACTTGAGCAGGACGGACACGGCCGCCAGCGCACCTCCGAGCGCGAGCGACCCGGTGTCACCCATGAAAACTTCCGCGGGATGGGTGTTGTACCAGAGGAATCCTATACACGCACCCATCAGGGCGGCGCAGAATATCGTAAGCTCCCCTGACCCGCGCAGATAGTACACGTGCAGATATTGGCTCGCATCGATGCGTCCGACGACGTACGCGTAGAACGCGAATGTGAGGGCCGCGATTGCGGTGAGACCGGCTGCGAGTCCGTCGAGCCCATCGGTTACGTTAACGGCGTTGCTGGCGCCGGTCATCACGAAAGTCACGAACAGCACGTACAGCCAGCCCAGTCCTGCCGTGAGCGGAACGATGAGGATGTACTTGTAGAAGGGAAGCGTCGTGGACGCGCCGGGGAGGGCTGACAGAGGATATTTCCAGAGGTAATACCCGAGGGCGAATCCGAGCGTCACCTGCCCTGCGAGCTTGTACCCTTCCACCAGTCCAGTATTCTTTCTGCCGGCAAGCTTTTGCTTGAGCTTCAGGTAGTCATCGAGGAATCCGATCGCACCCATCCACAGCATGGAGACCACCGCCAGCAGCACATAACGGTTTCCGAGTCTTGCCCACAGCAAGGTGCTGATGAGGGTCGCGCCGAGGATGATGAGACCGCCCATCGTTGGAGTGCGCCCCTTCTGTTGATGCGCGTCGGGTGTTCCCTCGCGAATCACCTGGTGCAGCCGCATCCGCTTGAGCCGCGTGATGATCACGGGCCCCACGATGAAGGTCAGCAGGAGCGCGGTCACCGCTGCTCCCGCCGAACGGAACGTGATGTACGAAAAGAGTCGCAGCCACCCGAAGTGAGGCAATCCTACGAAGGGAACGAGCAGATAGTTCAGCACTATGCGGTGGCCCAGGTTGTTAGATGCGGAACGAGGCGCTCCAGCTGAACGCCCCGGGAAGCCTTAAGTAGAATTATAGCGTTTCGATCGAGCCTGGCTTCGAGCCGGGGCCAGAGCTCGTCGACATCGGATGCGGTGATCACTCGCTCGCGCGCAGTAGCGCGCTGCTCGAGCGCCGGAGCAAATTCGCCGATTCCAGCGACGATGTCAGCCCCCGATGCCAATGCGAGACCAGCGATGTCGGCGTGGCACTGCTCCGAAGCAGCACCGAGCTCCAGCATTGTACCGAGTACGATCACGCGCTGTCGGCCATCGCCCGCGCCCTGCAGCAGCTCGATCGCGGCGCGCGTGGATCCCGGATTCGCGTTGTATGCGTCGTTGATGAGCGTGAGCTCGCCGAGCTGTTCCCATGCCACTCGCATCTTGGGCTGCGGCATCGCCGCGATACCTGCCGCGGCAATCTCATATGAAACGCCGGACTCGCGCGCCACCGCGAGCGCGAGCATTGTGTTTCTGAGGTTGTGCAGACCACGCAGAGGGGGGCGAATCACTATGCCGGCGATCTCTATCATGCCCAGCCCATCGGGTCCGATCTCCCAGCGATCCGGCTTCAGATCGGCGTGGGCATCGAGTCCCGCGACGACGACCCTCTTCGCGGTCTTGCGCGCCGCGTCGGCTACTTCCGGCTGGGCAGATGGAGCGATTCCTGTCGAGACACCATCGTAAACCGCTGCTTCCTCGCGCAGCACGCCCGCGAGATCGCCCAACCCCTCCAGATGCTCTTCGGCGATCGAGGTCACCAGCGCGATATCGGGCTCCGCGATGTCGCGAAGAATCGCCACCTCGCCCGGCAGACTCGTTCCGAACTCGATCACCGCGATCTCCGCGGTAGCCGGAAGACTCAGCAGGCTGAGTGGAACCCCCACCCGGTTGTTGAGATTGCCACTGGTCGCGTGAACCGCGTAGGATGCGCCGAGCGCGGCGCGCGTGAGATCCTTGGTGCTCGTTTTTCCATTGCTTCCCGCCACTCCAACCACCGTCTTCCCCCAGGCGCGACGCCAATAGTTGGCGAGAGCGCCGAGCGCGACCAGCGTGTCGCGCACCTCGTACACTGGCACCCCGAGGTTGCCGAGCTGAGGCAGACGCGAGACGATGAGCGCAGAAGCACCGTCCCGCACGGCGCTTTCCAGATAATCGTGCCCGTCAAAACGCTCTCCGCGCAGCGCCACGAACACATCTCCCTTCTTGATCTTGCGCGTGTCAGTGGTGATTGAGCTCACGGGTCTCGAGCCCCGTGGCAGCGAGCCGGCGGAACAGTCGGCCAACGCGGCGGCGATGCGATCGAGGGTCCAGAAGCCTGCGCTCACGCGTGGCTCCCCGTCATCCCTCTCACGATCTCTTTCTCATCGAATGCATATGAAGTCGTCCCGCGAATCTGATAAGTCTCGTGTCCCTTGCCTGCTAGAAGAACTATGTCCGTGTCGTCCGCCAGGTCGATCGCGCGCTGAATGGCGGCAAGCCGGTCGGGGATGCGCTCGTGTCGCGATCCGCGCATGCCGGCTTCGATGTCGTCGATGATCGAATCCGGATCCTCGGTGCGCGGGTTGTCGCTCGTCACGATCACACTATCCGCATGTCGTACGGCGATTTCTCCCATCAGCGGACGCTTGCCCTTGTCCCGGTCGCCCCCGCATCCGAATACGACGATCAGCCTACCCTTTGAGAAAGCCCGAGCAGCCTGCAACGAGCGCTCCAGCGCATCGGGGGTGTGAGCGTAATCGCGAAGAACCGTCGGGCGGGTTGAGATGATCTCGAGCCGTCCAGGCACCTGTGGCACGGTGGCAAGCCGGCCCGCGATCGCGTCCAGCGAGTGACCCATTGCGAATGCGGCGGCCGCTGCGGCCAGACCATTCTGGACGTTCACGTCGCCGATGAGCGGCAGTCTCACCTGTGCGGCTCCATCGGGCGACACCAGGCGCCATTCACTCCCGCGCGGGTTGTAGCGAACATCCTCGGCGCGAATGTCCGCGGGACGGCGGATACCGAAGCTGAGTACGCGCGATCGTGGCCGGAGCACCGCCCATTCGGGGGCATCGACATTGATGATGACGGTCCCCTCCGGCTTCATGTACTCCAGCAATTTGGCTTTGGCCCCGAGGTAGGCGTCCATGGTGCCGTGATAATCGAGATGATCACGCGTGAGATTCGTAAACACCGCTATATCGAATTCGAGACCATCAACTCGCCGCTGATCGAGGCTGTGGGACGACACCTCCATCGCAACCGTCCGCACCCCTCGATCTGCCAGCGCGCGAAGAAGCCTCTGCAGCTCGACCGGCCCGGGAGTGGTAAGCCCTCCGCCTCCCGGCATAACTTCCCCCTCACCGCCGACCAGAACCCCAAGCGTTCCGATCGATGCCCCCAAGGCGTTCCCGTCATCGAGCACGTGGCGCATGATCGAGGTCGTCGTAGTCTTTCCATTCGTGCCCGTAACGCCGAGCATCGTCAACTCGCGCGCGGGGCTGCCGTAGGCGACTGCCGCCGCGAGGGCTGCCGCTCTCCGGCCCTCTCTCACGATAAGCGCCGGCATCGTCGTTCGCCCTGCATCCTCCACGATCGAGGCGGCGGCTCCCCGTTCCTCGGCCTCACCCAGAAAATCGTGGCCATCGCTGTTCCAGCCGCGGACCGCGATGAAAAGGTCGCCGCTCTGTACCTTGCGACTGTCGTCGGCGATTCCGGTCGCCTCGATCGGAAGCGTTCCATTGACCCCGGCAAGCAAGCCGCGCTCATCGAGCGCGGCTTCGACCACCCGCAGATCGAGCTTCATCCTGGTGGCACGCGGAGCTGCACCACGCTCCCCGCCGGAGCGACGGTGCCGGCAGTCGGCAAAGTGCTCATAGACTGCGCCGTCCCGAGCCTGATCCGGAATCCGGCGGCATGGAGGGCTCTCACCGCCTCTCTCATCGACAGCCTGCTCACGTCGGGAACAGCCCGTGACGCCAGTGCTGAACTGTCAATTGCCGCCCTTATCGGCAGACGGATCACGGAAGATGCTCGGGCATCCGGCGAACCGCTCCCACGCGTCGGAGCGAGCGGAGCGGACGAGCCCGGTCGGAGTCCATTGTCCCCGGCGATCGCGGACTCCTCTGGAGTTTTCGCGTCCGGCAGCTTCTCCGACGCCGCAAGCTCGTCTCTGTTGAGCGCAGCGTCGCGGGCGGCGAGAGCAGCGCGCAGGACGATCCTGGTAACCGGTGCCGCGACCTCGCCGCCCGCGTAGTGCGCGCCTCGCGGGCTATCGAGCTTGACGAGCACTACATACTGCGGATCGTCGCCGGGAAAGAGTCCAACGAACGATGCGGTATAGTTCCCAGCGATATATCCCGAATTCCCGGACGTGCGCCGGGTCGTCCCGCTCTTTCCAGCCACCTCGAAGTTCTGGAGATCAGCCTTCGTCGCGGTGCCGCCCTGTACGACCCCCAACAGCATCTGCTGCACGGTTCGCGCGACCTCGCCTGACATGACTCGTCTCACCACCCGACGCTGAGCGCGATAGACCACATCACCCTCCGGTGAGTGGATCTCCTTGACGAGATGCGGCTCCAGAAGCTCTCCCCCGTTCGCGATCGCCGAATAGGCCGTGACGAGCTGCAGCGGAGTCACCGCGATCTCGTAGCCCATCAGAATCGACGCGCTCGTCTGCTTCGACCACTCCTCGGGTTGACGCAGCGTGCCGGGAGACTCAGCGGGAAGCGGAACGCCGAGCGTCATTCCAAATCCGACATCGCGAAATGTCTCGAATTTCTCGCGTGGTGTCAGCCGCTCGCCGAACTGCACGATACCGATATTGCTGGAGAAGCGGATGACATCGGCGAGCGACAGCTCTGATGTCTTGTGCGTGTCGTAGATCACACGTCCATTTAGCTCCAGCTTGCCGTCCATCGTGTTTATCATCTCGTCCGGCCGCGCGCGCCCCCGGCTCAGAAGCGAAGCGGCGACGAACGGTTTGAGAGTCGAGCCGGGTTCAAACGGCTCAGTGATCGCGGTGTTCGAGAACGCACTCTGTCCCACACGATTGCTCGCCAGCGCGAGAATCTCTCCGGTATGCGGATTCATCACGACGATGTCGCCGCCGGTCGCACCGAGACTGTCGACGGCGACAGAGAGTTGCCGCTCGCAGATATCCTGAAGCGCGTTGTTTATCGTCAGCATTACCGTGGAGCCGGCCCTCGGCTGATCGGTCCACGCGTCGGGCGTGTCGATAGGGCGCCCGCTTTTGTCTCGCGCAAGGCGGACTTTCCCTGAATCGCCGCGCAGCACGCCGTCGAGCGTCAACTCGATCCCATCGAGCGGATTTCCAGCCGCGTCCAAGCGCCCGACGATGCGACGAATTCCATCCGAGGGCGCATACACACGCTGCAACACCGGCGTGACATGTATTCCGTTGAGCCTTGCGACCGGTGCGACTTTCGACGCGGTGAACAATCCCGGCAGATCGATCCAGCGGCGATTGCGCGCAATGGCGGAGCGGACCGCCGCGGCATCCAGTCCCGCGCGCTTGAGCGCCGTGAGAACGGCTGCGGTATCCAGCATCTCCGGCAGAGCGACAGCGACGCGCGTAAGCTCGCGGCTTTCCACCAGCGGATTGCCGGTTGCATCGAGGATGTCGCCGCGGGCGGCCGAGAGCGGCGAAGCGACGAAATGCTGCCGCTTCGCCCGCTCGGCCCACTGTTTTCCGTCGACGACCTGCACCTTCGCCGCGCGGGCGACCAGTGCCAGCGCGAAGACGACGAACACACCGTGAACTATTCCGACTCTGTTAGGGATTATTGCCGCGCTCCCCGGGCCGCGGGAGTATGACGACCTGGCTCTCGGATGGTATGTGCATGCCCAGGTCCCTTTCCACTATCGTGCCCAGACGCTGCCGGGTGGAGGCTGCGCGGATTTCTGCCTCGAGCCGGGCGCGCTCGCCCTGTAGCTGGACGCGCTGGTCCTGGAGCTCGACGACTGCCCGCGATTTGCTGATGCCGATCGTTCTTCGCCACACGATTGCGAGTGCCACTAGAACGAATCCGGCCAGGATGAGCCCGACAATGGCTCGGCCCTTGAGCGCTACGCCGCGCTGCGCCATGCACGTAGTCTCGCGCTGCGTGAGCGCGGGTTGATCGTCCTCTCCTCGTCCCGCGCCGTCACGGCACGCTTTGTCAGAAGCTCTCCTAGCGGCTTTCCACGGCAGGTACACTGTAGCTGCCTGGGGGGGCAGATGCACGCCTGACTCCACTCACGCATCGTGTGCTTCACCAGGCGGTCCTCGCCGGAATGGTATGCGATGACGACGAGCGTACCGCCCGGCACCAGCCGATCGCGCAAGAGCGGCAATGCCTCCTGGAGGGCGTCGAGCTCGTCGTTTACGGCGATGCGCACGGCCTGAAACAACCTGGCGAAGTCACCTGGCCCCATGCGCGCGCCAAATGCGCCTCGGATGGCATCGACGAGATCGTCACTGTTATTCATCGGACGTCGCGCGCGACGGCGTACGATCTCGCGCGAGAGGCGATTCGCGCGCGGCTCGTCTCCATAGTCGCGAAAGATATTGGATAGCTCGGCTTCATCCAGCGTGTTCAACAGTTCGGCGGCGGTTGTATGAGAGCGACGGTCCATCCTCATGTCGAGTAACGCCCCGGGCCGAAAGGAAAAACCGCGCTCGTCCGTGTCGAGCTGGTGGGAGGAGACTCCCAGATCGGCCAGAATTCCATCGAAGCGGCGATCTGCCAGCTGCTGGAGACGGTCAATCTCCGCGAAATTGCCTCTGATCGCGCGGAAGCGGCCTGACACCTCGTAGGACGCCAGCCGCTTCCGCGCCTCGTCTACTGCTGTCTCGTCGCGATCGAGCGCTGTGACCGAGCTTCCCGCGACGAGGAGGGCCTCACTGTGCCCTCCCCCTCCCAACGTGCAATCCAGGACTTCAAGGGCACCAGCGAAGAGTCCCACGACTTCATCGACCATAACCGGCGCGTGGAAGGAGCTCTCCCACCTGCGGGTTTGCAGTACGCGGATATCTGATTGGTCTCGTTCCACTCGTAACATTAAGCTAGCGCAATCGTTTAGAGACTACAGGCATACGCAAGCCCATGAATTCCTGTCAGAAAATTTACGCAGTGTCCGGCGGACGGCGTGAGCGGAGGAACATATGCGTTTAGGACTGTTCATCTTGTATTACGTGGCCGCGACCATAGCTCACGCGACAACAGCGAGCGCCCAGGCTCGGCGAGCTACGCCCCCTACCTCCCAGACCATTTCCCGAGCCAAACGTGCTGCGGTAATGATTGACGTTTATTCGGCGACCGGGAATGCGATCAGGCGCGCAAGCGGCTTCATCCTGCGGGATGGGCGGGTCGTCACAAACGCCAA
>CABEAH010000054.1_pt1 | contig 20955 bp, 15 predicted proteins | sample 3132331 | NCBI WGS metagenome assembly CABEAH01 (sample SAMEA5534343, study PRJEB31848) | metagenome | biome: tundra; feature: field; material: soil | place: USA | collected 2013-05 | depth 0.45 m | reverse complement strand
ATGCGGCGCACGCCCTCGATCGACGCCTCGAGCGCGTCACCCGAAAGATTGAGCTGCTTGCGATAGTGCGTCGAGAACACGAAATGCCGGAACGCCGCGGCTGACACGCCCTGCTCGCGGAGATCCTGCACCGTCGCAACGTTACCGAGGCGCTTCGCCATCTTGCTGCCATCGGTGAGAAGAAACTCACCGTGGCACCAGAAGCGCGCGAAGGGAGCTCCGGTTACACCTTCTGACTGCGCAATCTCGTCCTCGTGGTGCGGGAAGATCAGATCGATTCCTCCGCAATGGATGTCGAGCGTCTCCCCGAGATAGCGCATCGCCATGGCCGAGCACTCGAGATGCCAGCCTGGACGTCCACGCCCCCACGGAGAATCCCACGCCGCGCCCGCCGCTTCGTCCTCGGGCTTCGCCGCCTTCCAGAGCGCGAAATCCTGGGCGTTCTCCTTTGAGTAGTCGTCCTGAATGACGCGCGCACCAGCCTTGACCTCCCGCGTATCGAGACGCGACAGCTTCCCGTAATCCGCGAATCGGTCGATGGCGAAGTACACGGAACCGTCGTCGGCGAGATACGCGAGCTCGCGCGCGACGAGCTTCTCGACAATTGCGATCATCTCCGGAATGTGATCGGTGGCGCGCGGATACATCTCGGCGTTCTGAATGCGGAGGAACGCACGATCGGCATTAAAGGTGTCGATCACGTGCGCCGTCACTTCGCGGATGCTCACGCCGCGCTCGCTCGCGCTCTTGATGATCTTGTCGTCGACGTCGGTGAGATTCATCACCTGCACGAGCTTCCACCCGCGAAGCAGGATCACGCGTCGGAGGAGATCCTCGAACAGAAACGTGCGGAAATTGCCCAGGTGCGCCGGCTTGTACACGGTGGGGCCGCACGCATACATACGCACGGTCTCGCCGTCAGCGGGTGCGAATGACTCGATGCCGCGGGTGAGAGTGTTGTACAGCCTGAAGTCGGGCATTCGCGGAAGCTAGGCACGCACCAGCAGAGGGTCAACACGAGTATGCCGGCCTTCCCCCCGCGTCGTCACTCTGCCCTCCGACATCATCACGATCCGCGTCGCGACCCGGTGGAGCTCCACTGGATTTGGCGCGGACAGAATAATCGTGATGCCTCCACGTGAGAGGCGAGTGAGCAGCCCGACAATCTCCTTGTCGAAGAGCAGACCTTCACCCGTCAGCGTCTCATCGAGGAGCAGCGCGCGGGGAGTCCCGATCAATGCCTGCGCAAGTCCCAGTCTCTGAAGAAGGCTCGGCGACAGGTGGCTCACGCGCCGGGTCGCGTGGACATCGAGAGAGACCTGCTGCAACGCGCTCTCCACCTGCGACGCGCGGTCCGCCGTCGCGAGGTCGTGCAGCGTGGCGTAGTACTCGAGCGCTTCGCGAACGGTGAGAAACGAGTAATAGCCCGCGCGCTGCGGAACATAGGCAAGTCCGTAGGGGACGCGGTGCCCGGCGATCGGCTCGCCGAACCATGCTATGCTTCCTTCGTCCGCCCTCAGGAGACCAGCAAGACAGAGTAGCAATGTAGACTTGCCGGCGCCGAGTGGACCGATGAGCCCGACGATCTCGCCCTTCGCGACCTCGATGCTCACCGCACTCAGTGCGCTCCGCGTCCGGGCGCGGACGGATGCTCCTGTCCGAAATGTTTTGCTGACGCGCCGAACCGACAATGCCAGCTCCATTCTCCCGCCTCCGTATACCGTGAGCGGTAAGCTTCGGCGAGATGTGGCGGGACAGGCTCATCGTTGCTCGGCTAACAACAGCGTTGCAATGCTGAGTTCGGCGGGCGCCGGTGGCGCGCTTTTCGCACCACTCGGTTTCAACATCAACGAATCAGGAGATTCTTATGCGGAAGCTATGTTCAGTGAATACAGGGCGAGCGTCGCTGCTGCTGCCCATCCTCGTACTCATGGCTTGCGTGGATGGGGTGACGGGGCCGAGTAGGGGGGTGATCGCCACGAGTTATCTGGGGACCAACTTCACCACGACGTCCAGCGGAGGGCAGGATACCGACCAGCTTGCGGCCGGCAGCACTCTTTCGATCACGTTGAATGCAGACGGAACCACATCTGGACATTTGCACGTGGCCGCTTCCGCCACGGACCCGGTATTTGATGCCGACCTCGCGGGGACGTGGACGCTAAACGGCAGTACGGTCAACATCACGACGGCCGCAGACACGTTCATCCGCAACATGCCATTTACCGCGATCACGGTAACCAGCGGGGGCGGGGAATTCGCGGTCCTGGCGGGGGATGAGGTCTTTTCCGGGACTCGTATTCAGCTCACGCTTTCTCCAATAAGCGTCCTCTCTACGCCGTTTTCGCGAGCTGTGCCTTCTCCCTGAGGTGAATGAGATCGGGAGAGGGCGCCGCCGGAACTATCACGCCACCATCCGGAACGGGCACGCGCAGCACGACAATCCTGTCGCGCGTGCTCTTCCGGAACCCCTTCCCTTCGTAGATGCGGTTGATGAGGATCCTTCTCACCACCACCATCACCGCCACCAGCGTGGGAAGCGCCACCACCAGACCGAGCGGGCCCAGCAGGTTCCCGACCACGAGCACCGCGAGGATCGTGAGCACCGGCGGCATGTCGATCTTCTTCGACATCACCAGCGGCGAGACGAGATTTCCCTCGATGAGATGGATCACGACGCCGAGCGCGAGGACATAGAGCGCGCGCGTTCCGCCGCCGGGGCCGCCGAGCACGAACAGCGCGGGAAGTATCGTCGAGAGTAGCGTTCCAAAAAACGGCACCACCGCCACCAGGCCGGTGAACACTCCGAAGGTCAACCAGTATGGAACACCAAGTATATAAAGTCCCAGCGCGGTGAGAGCAGCGAGCACGGTCATCGTGAGAAGCTGGCCTACGATGTACGCGCGCAGGGCATCGGCGAGATCGCGGAGCACGTCGCGCACGAGATCGCGATGTATCGGCGGGAAGAGCGCGATGAGCCACTCGCGATACACACCCGGTTGCAGCGCGAGATAGATGCTCATCACGCCGACAGCGAAGGTGGAGATCATCACGTGCACGAACGACAGCACCTTCGGCACCAGGCTGTTGGCCTGGCTGGACACCTGCTCGTAGACGGCGAGCAAGAGCGTATGCTCACCGGGCTTCCACACGTCCCGCATCGCGGGAAAGCGCACGACGAAGTGATCTATGCCGGTCTCCCATCCCTCTATGTATTGCGGGAGAACCATGAAGAGGGTGCGCGTCTGCTCGAAGACGGGCGGCACCAGCAGCGTGAACAGTCCGGCCAGCGCGGCCGCGGATCCAACCACCGAGAGAAAGAACGCCAGCTTTGGCGGCACGCGGCCGTGCTCCACCAGCAGGTCTCTCACCGCGCCGAGGTACAGTGAGAGGATGATCGCTATGAAGAGGAGAAGAAATACATCGGCGGTCGTTCCCAGCATCCACAGGAGCAGGATGGTCAGGATGACGCCAGTCAGTATGGGCGCAAACTTGAGCTTTCCCACGGCGTCGCTATTCACGGCGCCAACCTGAACCTCGACGCCGTCTTGCTACTCAAGTGGGCTTGTTCTCGTCCGGGACCTCTTCGATCTCGAGCGACTCGCCCTCGGCATGCTTGCCGGCGCCCAGAGCCTTGTTGTTGAGCTGGGTACCAGAGCCAAGTATGCCCATCTTCTGCTTGAGCGCGATGAGCTGCATCTCCGCGCTGGCAGATTCGGAGCCGGCCTCGAGGCGCTTGAAGTCGTTAGCGAGCTTGTCGCCCGAGAACTCCTCGTCGATCTCTGCACTCGCTTTGATCTGACGCTCGTTGTTCTCGATCTTCGCCTCCATGCGCGCGAACGCCTCGAATGCCGATTTCTCCGAGATGTGCGACATCGTCTCGTTGATGCGCTTCTGCGCATCCGCGCGGCGCTGCTTGGCCAGAAGGAGATTCTTCTTGCGATTAGCCTCTTCGATGTTGTCGTTGAGGGTGCGGAGAGATTCCTTGAGGCGGTCGGTCTCCTGCTTGTGCGCCTGCCACGTTAGCTGCATCTGCTCGCCGCGCGAGATGTGCTCGGTGCGACGCATCAGCGCCTGCTTCGCGAGGTCGTCCTGGCTCTGCTGAACCGCGAGCATCGCCCGCCGCTCCCAATCCTCGGCTTCCTTGAGCTCCCCCTTCGTCTGGTCCTGCAAACGCTTTTCGTCGGCGATGGCGGCAGCGACCTGCTGCTTGGCCTTCACGAGCTGCGAGCGCATGTCGAGAATGATTTGATTCAGCATCTTCTCGGGCTGCTCGAACTCGGAAATCGCCGCGTTCACGTTGGCGCGGAATAGCATCGCTATACGATCGAAAATGTTCATTGTTTTTGTGCCCCGGTTTGACCTGCCGAGGGGCGAAGATACTGCTTTCCCCCCGCCCTCACTAGATAATTGTCTAGCGCCCTCTTCTTCCTGCCCAGCATCGCGCGCAGATACCGACCTGTGTACGAGGCCGCAACGTCGGCGACGTCCTCGGGCGATCCCGCCGCGACCACATCTCCGCCGCGCAGTCCGCCCTCGGGTCCGAGATCGACGATCCAATCCGCGGTTTTGATCACGTCGAGGTTGTGCTCAATGACGAGCACGGTGTTCCCACGGTCAACAAGCCGGTGCAGCACGCTCAGGAGCATGCGCACATCCTCGAAGTGGAGGCCGGTAGTGGGCTCGTCAAGTATGTAGAACGTGCGCCCGGTATCACGCTTGGACAACTCGGCCGCCAGCTTGACGCGTTGGGCTTCGCCACCGGAGAGCGTGGTCGCGCTCTGGCCGAGGTGGATGTAGCCGAGGCCGACGTCGGTGAGGGTCTGAAGCTTCTGCCGCACGCGCGGCTGGTTCTCGAAGAACGCGAGCGCGTCTTCGACCGTCTGCTCGAGGACATCCGCGATGCTGAGACCGCGGAACCGGATCTCCAGCGTCTCGCGATTGTAGCGCTTGCCCTTGCACACATCGCATGGCACGTAGACGTCGGGGAGGAAGTGCATCTCGATCTTCACGAGACCATCTCCTTCGCACGCCTCGCAGCGGCCGCCCTTGACGTTGAACGAGAAGCGGCCGGGACCGTAACCGCGGATCTTCGCTTCGGGGAGCTCGGCGAACAGCTCGCGGATGGGAGTGAAGAGACCGGTGTAGGTGGCGGGGTTCGATCTCGGGGTTCTGCCGATCGGACTCTGGTCAATGTCGATGACCTTGTCGAGGTGCTCGAGTCCCGTGATCCTCGTGTGAGCGCCGGGAATTACTCGCGCGCGGTAGAAATACTTCGCCATGGCGCGGTGCAGAATGTCCTCGATGAGCGTGGACTTGCCGCTCCCCGAGACACCGGTGATGGAGACGAACAAGCCGAGCGGGATTTCCACGTTCAGGTTGCGAAGATTATGCTCCTTCGCGCCTTCAATGCGGATCAGGCGATGCGGGTCACGTGTGCGCCTGACGGCCGGAATCGGAATCTCGGCTTCGCCGCGCAGGTAGCGACCGGTGATCGAGTCGGGATGGTCGCGCACCTGTTGCACCGTGCCCTCGGCGATCACGAGCCCGCCGTGCCTCCCTGCTCCGGGGCCGAGATCGATCAGGTGATCCGCGGCCTGCATCGTCTCTTGGTCGTGCTCGACGACGATCACGGTGTTGCCGAGATCGCGAAGCTGACGGAGAGTGGCGAGGAGGCGCGCGTTGTCGCGCTGGTGCAGGCCGATCGACGGCTCGTCGAGGATGTAGAGCACGCCGACGAGTCGCGATCCGATCTGTGTGGCGAGCCTGATGCGCTGCGCTTCGCCGCCGGAGAGAGATTCCGCCGAGCGGCCGAGGGTGAGGTACTCGAGTCCAACGTCGTTCAGGAAGCGGAGGCGCTCGCGGACTTCCTTGAGAATCGGCCCGGCAATATCGGCGTCGAGGCCGGGTCGGCCATTCCCGCGCACGGGAACGGACTCGAAGAACGCGAGTGCGTCGGTGATCGAGAGCGCGACGAGATCGCCGATGTTCTGGCCGGCGACGGTGACGGCGAGTGATTCGGGTTTGAGTCTGCGTCCGCCACAGGTGGTGCAGTTGGTCGCGATCATGAATTCGTCGAGCGCGAGGCGGACGGAATCGGATTCCGTCTCGTCGTACCGGCGCTGGATGTTGGAGAGGATTCCCTCCCAGTTCGTTCCCGAGCTGTCGACGCGGCCTCCGCCCTTCCCCTTGGTACCATAAAGAAGCCTGTCGCGCACTTCGGGGCTCAGCTCGCCCCATGGAGAATTGAGGTTGAAGCCGAAAGCCTTCGCGAGCCCGGGAAGGATCACCTTCTTGAGGTACCCGTCCGGCTCCCCCCAGGGGAGGACAACGCCCTCGAGAATACTGATGCTCGCGTCGCCCAGAAGGAGATCTTCGCTCACTTCGCGGCGTGTCCCCAGTCCGCCGCAGGCGGGGCAGGCGCCGAATGGCGAGTTGAACGAGAAGTGGCGCGGCTCGAGCTCGGGGAGCGAGATGCCGCAGATGGGGCAGCCGTACTTCTCGGAGAAGAGGTGTACGCTGCGGTCGTCCTGGCGGTGAACCTCGATCAATCCCTCCGCGAGCTTGAGCGCGGTCTCTACGGAGTCGTTGAGCCGGCCGCGATCCTCGGCGCGAACGACGAGCCTGTCGACGATGACAGAGATCGTGTGGTTCATGCGCCGATTGAGTTTTGGCGGCTCGGCGACTTCGATCAGCTCGCCGTCGACGATCGCGCGGACGAATCCCTGCTTCTGCGCCGCGGCGAAGAGGTCGCGGAACTCGCCCTTTCTCCCGCGGACGAGAGGCGCGAGGATCTCGATCCTGCTGCCCTCGGGCCAAGTGAGGATCGAATCCGCGATCTGGCCCGCGCTCTGTTTCTCCACTGGCCGGCCGCAATTCGTGCAGTGCGGAACGCCCGCTCGGGCGTATAGCAGGCGGAGGTAGTCGTAGATCTCGGTGACCGTTCCGACAGTGGAGCGCGGGTTGTGTCCGGCGCTTTTCTGCTCGATGGAGATCGCGGGCGAGAGTCCTTCGATCGAATCAACGTCCGGCTTTTCCATCAGCCCGAGGAACTGGCGCGCATACGCCGAGAGCGACTCGACGTAGCGGCGCTGCCCCTCGGCGTAGATGGTGTCGAATGCGAGGGAGGATTTTCCCGATCCCGACAGTCCCGTGATGACGGTCAGGCGGTCGCGGGGGATCGTTACATCGATATTGCGGAGGTTGTGCTCACGGGCGCCGCGGACGATCAGATATTCTTCGGGCATAGCCTGGTAAAGTTCGCGGGTTGCAGGGCGAGACTCAAGTCGCCCCATTAGATTCTGCTCACTCTCTCAAGGGATCCATACGTGGGCCATACCGACGCGGTCATCGTTCTCACCACACTTGCCACCACCGAGGACGCTGTAAAGCTGGTCAAGGCCCTGCTCGACCGAAGACTGGTCGCGTGCGGCACGGTGATGCCGGGCGCGCGCTCGCTCTATCGGTGGGAGGACAAGCTCGCGGACGAGACCGAGGTCGTCGTGGTGCTCAAGACCCGCTCCGGCGCGGTCCATGGTCTCGAGCGCGCGTTCAAGGAGCTACACCCCTACAAGGTTCCGGAGCTGCTCGCGGTCCCGGTCAGCGGCGGACTGGAGCGCTACCTCGGCTGGATCAACGACGAAACCAGTCTGACAATCGTCTGATTGGGTGGGTGTCGTCTATTTGGGTGGGTGTCGTCTATAATGATTGGATGATCTCCACCAATAGACAGTCGTGAAACCGAGCCGTGCCGTCATCGCCGGCGGCGTTGTCGCGCTCTGGATTGCCGGGCTCGCGATAATGCTCCACCGGAACGCAAGCCGCAGCGAAACACAGCATCTCGCCGAAGTGGCGCTCCGTCTTCAGCCCGCGACGTTTTACTACATCGTAGATCGCGACGGCAAGCAGATCGGTGCCGCATCGTCGGCGCTCGACACGACCACGCAATCGTTGACGAGTGAAGAGTATTTCGTCGGCGATTTCCCTTCGGGAAGTTCCACCGCGCATACCTCGGCGAGATGGAAGACCAGGCTCAGTCGTGCATTCCGGCTCGGAGAGATGTCGATCGATGTCAACCGTCCGACGTGGCCATTTACGCTGAGCGCGACTGTGCGGAACGACTCGACGCTGTCCATTGCCACCACGAACGCGGCGGGTGGCGGCGCGGTCAGGCAGGTAGCTTTCAAGGGGCCGCTCTTCACTCCGGCTCTTGCCCCAGTCGCGTTCATGCTGGGCGGCTCGCACGACATCGGACGCAAGCAGCGGATGTCGATATTCGATCCGACCACGCACACGGTGATCCGGCCTGAACTGCAGATTCGCGCGGAGTCGCTCTTCACTGTCGTGGACAGCGCGCGACTCGATACGAACGGCGAGTGGGCCGCCGCGCATCAGGACACCGTTCGCGCCTGGCGCATCGAGGGTGCGCCGGGCGGGCTAAGCGCGTGGGTAGATGCCGAGGGGAGGATAGTTGCGGCAAGAGCGGCAAATGGTCTTTCAGTGATGCGAACAGCGTTCGAGATAGCGTTCAGAAATTCACCCACCAGATGATCGAGCTCCACAGTCTCACCAAGAAGTACGGGTCGTTCACCGCTGTCGATTCAATCGATCTCAGCGTGCCGGACGGCGAGCTGTTCGGATTTCTCGGACCCAACGGCGCCGGGAAGACCACGACGCTCAGGATGATCGCCGGGATTCTCCAGCCGACCTCCGGAAGCATTCATCTCGCCGGAATAGACCTCAGCAGCGACCCGCTCGCGGCAAAGGCGAAGCTGGGCTTCATTCCCGACCGTCCGTTCATCTATGAAAAACTGACGGGCGCGGAATTCCTCCGCTTCGTCGCGGGACTATACGGGCAGGATGGGGACAAGGTCGAGCACCGCGGCCGAGAGCTGATGGCGCTGTTCGATCTGGAGGAGTGGGCGGACGAGCTGGTCGAGAGCTACAGCAACGGGATGCGGCAGAAGCTCATCATCTCGAGCGCGTTCATTCATCGTCCCGAGGTGCTCGTCGTGGACGAGCCGATGGTTGGCCTCGATCCCAAAGCCACGAGAATTCTCAAGGATCTTTTCCGGGAGTACGTGCGGCGCGGGCACACCATCATGATGTCTACGCACACTCTGGAGGTGGCCGAGACATTGTGCGACAGGATCGCCATCATCCAGCAGGGGAAGATCCGCGCGGTTGGAACGATCGGCGATCTCCGCGCCGAGGCCACGGGCGGCGGCGGGCTGGAAGAGATCTTTCTCAAGCTCACCGGCGAGCGCGCGGCTCGCGACGCGATGGAAGTGCTCGATGCATAGCCACCTCGGTGCTATGGATGCGAGCGCGGGGTCGGCGACGGCACCAAATGCGAGCGACATCGGTCCTCCCGCGACACTCGTGCATCTGCTCTCCCCCAAGTTTCTCTCGGTGCGGGCGAAGCCCATGGGCGAGGGAAAGAATCGCGCCGGAAGACTGATACTGTTCGGTGTCATCGGGGGCATCTTCTGGCTGTTCGTGTTCGGAATCCTGTACCGGCTGCTTCGCTACTTTCGCGGCATCCCCGAGATCGGCGCGCTGCTCGCCGCCAAACTGCTCGGCCTGATGCTCGTGAGTCTGCTGGGGATTCTCATTCTCTCGAACATCGTCACCGCACTGTCAAGCTTTTTTCTGGCGAAGGATCTCGACCTCCTCGTCGCGGCCCCCGTGGACTGGCTGCGATTGTACGGCGCGAAGCTGGTGGAGACGGCGGCGCACTCCAGCTGGATGGTGGTGCTGCTGGCCACCCCGGTTCTCACCGCTTACGGAATAAGCTACGAAGGTGGATTTCTATATCCGTTGATCGCGATCGGGGCGATGATCCCCTTTCTCCTGATCCCCGCGGCGATCGGCAGCGCGATCACGCTCCTGCTGGTGAATATTTTCCCTGCCCGGCGCACGCGCGACATCCTGAGCGTGATCGCGGTGCTGGCCGCTGGCGGCGTGGTCCTCCTCTTTCGTCTGGTGCGACCGGAAAGACTGGCGCGCCCGGAAGGTTTTCGCTCGCTGGTGGAATTCATTTCGGTGCTGCGGACGCCGACATCGCCGTGGATACCGAGCGAGTGGGCAGCGCAGGGGATCATGGGCTGGCTCAGAGACGACCCGGAGATACTTCCCTTCTATCTCCTCTGGTCGAGCGCGGCGGTCGCCGTCGTGTTTGGTGCGGTGCTGCACCGGTGGCTCTACACGCGCGGATTCAGCAAATCACAGGAGAGTGGCGAGCGCTGGGTGCGGCAGGGAGCGTTCGGCAAGCTGGTGGCTCGGGCGCTGACGCCGTGGGGAGTGATGCGGCGCGAGCTGGTGCTTAAGGAGATGCGACTTTTCTTCCGCGACACGACACAGTGGTCGCAGCTCATTCTTCTCACCGTGCTCGTCGTGGTGTACGTCTTCAACATCAAGTTTCTGCCGCTGCACGGAGAGGGAGTCACTTTTTTTCTCGCCAATGTGATTCCGTTCGTGAATCTCATTCTCGCTGGATTCGTGCTGGCCTCGATCGCGGCGAGGTTCATCTTCCCCGGAATCAGCCTCGAGGGCAGGACACTCTGGCTGCTGAGATCGAGCCCGCTGGAGATGCGGCAGCTGCTCTGGTCAAAGTTCTGGGTTGGAACCCTCCCGTTGCTCGTGCTGGCGCTCATCCTCGTATTCGCCACCGATGTACTGCTCGAGGTAAGCGCCTTCATGATGGCGGTGTCTGTATTCACCATCACGATGCTGACGTTCGCGATCGCCGGTCTCGCGCTCGGATTCGGCGCGTTGTTCCCGAAATTCAACACCGAGAACGCGGCGCAGATTCCAACGTCCTTCGGGGGACTGGTGCTGATGATGGCCTCGATCGCTCTGATCGCGCTCGTGATCGTAGCGGAGGCGCGGCCAGTCTATCTGTACGCGGGCATGCAATTTCTGCACACTGTGCCGAGCGTGTCCGGACTATGGATCGGCTTCGGCGGTGCAGCGGCGCTCTGCCTGGCGGCGACCTTCATTCCAATTCGAATCGCGATAACCCGGATGCAGCAGTTGGAGAGATAAGCTTCCGTGATTGCCGAGAATCAGATTCGCACTACCTGCAAATGCAACAGAACGAGTTGTCAGTTTCCAGCTTTGTTGGCCGACGGCCCCGAGCTTCACTACGTCGAGACGTGCCGTGGCACAGGTCAGAGCACAGGCAAAAGCGCTTCCCGTCACGCCACAGGTCGACGTCCCGACGTTTGCAACTCTGAGCTCGCTGCTTTTTTCAGCTGGCCACTGACAACTCGTTCTGTTGCAGTTTGTTTTGCGGTTCGTTCCTGGCAACCGCCGTGCACTGATGCCGCTAGGGACTCACGGTCAACTGTTGAGGGATCGACCAGTTTCCGCCGTATCCGGCCTGAAAGACGTAACTGCCCGGGGACAACACGTTCAGCGGGGCCCGGTTGCTGACAAAGAAATCAAACACGCGCTGCTTGGTCTCATTGGCAGCGAAGTACGCGATCGCGAGATCGTTAACCAGATCGGAATCCGCGAGTGCACTACCGTGGGGGAGGTTGATGCGGTACGCGAAGGACATGTCCGGGGCGCTCGCGCCGGGAGGCTGAAGGATGATCACAATGGGATGTGTCGAGGGATTGTGTGCTCTTACGGTCAGGCTGAAATAGCCATCCCATTGGCCGCCGCTCGGAGTGGAGGGATTCACTTCGACGCTGATATCGAGCGCGCTGGGCAGCACGCGCGGCACGTCCGCTGGAGGCGCGGGCGCCGGTCCCGCCTCTTTTACGCAGCCCTCCCAACAGCTTACGACTCCCCCGCAGCGCTCGAGATACTCTCCCCTCGCGTGCCCTGGATGCTGAATGAGCGCGTGAAGCATTTCGTGCCGAACTATCGCGCCATCCATCTGCGCCGCTCCGGCGAGAACGATGCGATTGCTCCCGGCAGACCAGTAGCCGTCAGCTGCTTGCCCGTCGAGGAAAATCAGGTGAGCACGCGGCACGACATACCATTGCACCGAACTGAGAGCTCCCGTTCGGCCTGAACACGCGCGCGTCATGTCCCACCAGAGTTGATAGACCGGAGGCGGAGAAAACTTTTCGGCGCCTGCATCCAGCGCCGGATCAGCGATTTCGGTGCATGCCGCCAGCACGAGCAGGAATAGCGCGACGGGTCTCATACGGGGAAGCTGTGCAGGGCGCCTTTCCTCGGAAAGGGCCCGACGGATCCGTTACCGCACCCGCGCCATCTCGAGACGCGCGGAATCAGCATTGCGCACTCCAAGGTAGACAATGCCGCCCGCCCCAAATCCCGCGATCACACGCCCGGCCGGAAGCTGCACCCTGTCGATGAGCTCGCCCTTTCGATTGACGATGTCATAGACCGGCGAGCCATTTACGTTCTGACTGGTTCTGATCCAGAGATTCCCTTCCGCATCCGCTCTCGTGGCACCTGACCCGAATGGCGGCTTGTAGTCAGGCAGCTCGCTCGGCGACACGAAGTTGAGCTGCGGCTGCGCTCGCGCCGCGCGGCCACCCTCGCGGCCACTACCGGGCCTCGCATCGTTTTCTCCTCCGCTGCGAGCTCCGGTGCCGGGAATGCCAGGACCAACAGTAGTGACGGTCGCATTCCCGCCCGAAGTGACCGTCATGGTCCTTCTCTCGCCACCGAAGGCCAGCTCTCCGCTCGCGCGCGCCTTTTCAATCGCCGGCTTAACGGAGTCCATGAATGCGACCTTGTCTTCGTCTGTCAGTCGCTGCCACTCGAATGGAATCTTGGGCGCGGAAGTCACCGTACCCTCGGGACTGATCCAGTCGATGTGAAAATCCTTACCGCGCACCACCGCGATCGTCCCATCGGAAAGAATTGCCCAGTCGTCCGTGAGCGGAAGCGGATTGAATGTAAATGTCACCGTGATTCCGCTATTCGGAGTCCCCGACATCGTCAGGCCGATCTTCGGGATCCTGAAGAAGGCGGCGGTGTCGAGCTTTCGCGTGGCGAGATCGAAGCGCACGAGCGCCGCGGAGTCCGGCTGCGGCGGCATCACGAAATTTCCATCCCGCGGACGCCCTCCCGCCGGAAAGATCGGGCGGTTCTGCCCCCGATACACGAGACGTCCCCGCGCGTCGAAGCCCGGCGTTCCGAAGGGACCTCCGACCAGAAATGGCGCATCGTTGGCGCGGGGCGCTGACATCACGCGCGCGATCTTGCCGTTGGGATCGATAAGGAGCATCGAAAGTGAAGCGGGATCGACGAACAGCGTCGAGTCTCCGTGATACGCGATGAGTCCGCCCGGCCGCACGCCATACGCGTTGCCGGTTGCGCTGGTGGAGTCCGCCACGACTGTCGCGGTCGCGAGCGTCGAGTCGAACATCAGCACCCGGTGCCCGACGATGTCGTTAACGAGCACTCGCCCGTCCGGAAGCTGACGCACGGTCGATACCGCGCCAAGCTTTTCGGCCGCCGTATGAACGATCGGCCCGAGCGCTCGGATGGGTGGGAGCTGCTGGGCGGCGCAAAGTGAGCCAGTGAGCGCGATCGCTGAAATCGCTCCTATCGAGGCCAAGAATGATTTGTTCATGACTGAGTGAAGTTGATGTTGCGGTTGATGCTGATCTGCATGCCAATCAATGACGAATAATGATGGTGCGCTCGCCGCCGCCACCCGGCATCATCATCCCGCCTCCGGGAAACATCATCATCCCGGCGCCTCCCGCGGTGCCGGAGCGAATGGAGGCGAGGTAGCGCGGCTCCAGATAGCTGGACACGAACGACGGGAGCTTTCTCCGCTGATCGGCGGTGAGCAGGGTCTTGATGTCCGGCGCAACCTTGATGAGCATATCGACGGAAGCTTCGCGCGCCTTGCGATACCGAGCGTACGCTTCGTCCTGATCGTACTTATCCGGGAGCGCCGCAAGATACTTCGCGACGGGGGACCAGATCGAGTCGAGCCGGATAACGTACCAGCGGTTGAGCGTGGCAATGCTGTCGGCCTGAACACCCGTGAGCTCGAGGGTGTCTGCCTGCCGGAGAATCGTAGCCATCGGATTCATGATCCCGCCGCTGCCATACACCGCCTTGAGCATCGGCTCCGCGGCTTTCGTTCCCTCGGTCTTGCGGCCACGGTCGAGCTGCTGGGTGAGTGCCTGCCGCTCGCGCGTCGGACCCAGATCGAAGCGCATCATCGCGGTGACCGTGACCGGCGCTCTGAACGCCGTGAATGCGGGCAGCGTCGAGCCGAAGCGCTGATTCACATCGTAGCTGTACCGCTTGGTCTGCGGATCGAACCCGCGCACCGCCAGGAGCGACGGATCGGGCATCGAGAACTGTCCCCAGCCGCGCAGCTTCCCCTCGCCGTGCATCAAGAGGTCGGCGGCGCCGAGCGGATTCGCGATCTGAAAAGAAAGCGTGGCGCGCTGCGGCATGCGCACCTTCACCGGATTGAAGGTGATCGACATCATTGCCTGCGATCTCCACGGTCCCTGACAGCTGTTCCGCGCGGCGAGGTGCCCGAGTTGGGTCGTGAGGCAGCTCAGCGCGCTGCCTGTTGAAGCATCGAGGAGCGACTGCATCGAGGCGGCGAGGACCGGGTTGGCGGTCGCAGCCGGGTCGAACACGAATGCACGATCGTTCGAGTATCCATCCCCGTTCACATCGCCCGCGATGACGGGCGTGAAGGGTGTGCCCGAGCGGAAGCTGCCGAACCAGTTGACGCGCACCGCGTCGAAGAAGTTGTAGCCGAGATTGTAGGAGATCTGGTGGCGTGAATCGAAGGGCGAGCGGGCCCACTCGACGTCCAGAGGATTGCCCGCCGTGTTGGAGAATCCGCGAACCTGCTCGCGCACATTGGAGTAGACGTACGCCAGTCCCCAGCTGTAGTTGGTATTGTAGCTGACCGGAGAGATGCGGAAGCTGAGCTGCCTGCTCTCGGATCTGAGATCGGAGCGCATCTCGGTGACACGTGAGAAGAGCTGCGACACCCGCGCATCGCGGGATGCAATCGCGCCGGTGGCGGGAACGATGCTCGTCGGCTGCACGAACACGGGGCGTCCATTCTCATCCGGCAGATTGAACGCTACGGCCGGATTGAAGTTGAGGTCCACGAAGCCGGGCTGGTTCATGTTGCGGGAGTAGGTGGCCTCGATCGATGCGGAGAGGCGGTTGTTGAGGATCGGCCCATTCCACTGAAGGTTCGAGCGCAGGCTGCGCGGCGCGGCGAAATCCCTGGCGAAGAGAGTGACGTTGGGTACCGTGCTCGCAAAGACGCTGCCGTCCGCGCACTGCGTTGGAATCAGCCCCGGGTCTCCGGCGTATCCGCTCCAGTCGGGAGTGGGGGTCGCCGCTCCCGCGCACGCGAGCTGCTGCACCGCGCTGGCAAGCCCAGTGTTGTCGATCGCTCCGCTGATGAGACTCGTCCCCGGCGTATTCTGGAACATGCCGATCCCGCCGCGCACGACGGAGCGCGGGCCGCGCACCGCTCCGGCAAAGCCGGCGATCTCTGGAGCGGTGCCATAGCTCCAGGAGAATCCGAGACGCGGGCTGAGGTAGACGTGATTCGGAACGTGATCGTTGCGGCTGCCGAACAGCTGCTCGACGTCCGGGTTGAGCTGAGGGGCGGAGGTGAATCTGTTGCCATCGAGCCTCAAACCGTACTGAAGCTGCAGGTTGTCCGTGCGCCGGTACGAATCTCCAAGTGACAGCGCGCCGATCATCTGGCTGCCGCTTCTCACCCGAGGTGAGAGCGTCCGGCTGAAGAATGACGGCTGCCCCGCTTCCAGCTCCGACAATGAATTGAAGGCGAAGGAGCCCAGGAGATTGGTCTTCTGATCCTGCAGGTAGGCGTCGCGCCGCAGCTCGGAGGTGAGCTTGATGCGATGCTTGTTGTTGCCGCTGAACCAGGAGAGCTGGTTGGTGAACTCAGCGCCCGTATTGGTCTGGCTCAGATCGAGCGATGGACTTCCGCCGAACGCGATCGTCTTGAGTCCGCTCGTTCCGTCCGCGAATGTCGAGTTGATCCGCACGCTCCCGCTCGGCATCTCCAGATACGGAGTCGAATAGGCGTGCGACCGGCTCACGCCAAGCGATGTCTCGCTGAGAATCCCGAAACCGAAGTAGCTGGTGTGGCGACCTTGGAGCCCCCCGTTCCAGCTCGTTCTATCGCCGCTGTGCGCCGGGAGCTCGGTGGTGAGCGAGGAGATGGGAGTCTGCTTGTTCCAGCTACCGTTGAATGAAAGGTTGATCGACTGTCCCGTTGCCGACGACTGCGGCGACAGGTCGAATGTGCCGAACACTGATCCCTGCTCGTTCAACCGGTTCTCGGGAAGGCGCCCGATGACCGATGGAATCTGCGCCTGCTGGAGAATGGCGAGCAGACGCGCAACGGAGTCCGCCGCGATGCCAGTCGTCTCGAGGCCGAGCGGATCGGTGTTGAACAGAGTGTGCAGGTCGTTGGACCGGCGGCCGAGCTGATAGGCGAAGTTGAAGAACGCCTGGTCGTACTTGATGGGACCCGATACCAGTCCGCCGACGGACACATTGTTGTACTGCTGCCCGAGTGAGCGCGCGGCGCGATCTGTCCATTGCAGCTGCGGCGCATCGAGGTTGAGGCTCATCGTGCGGCTGATGTAGTTCGAGCCAGGTCTGCTGCGCAGGCTGAACTGCGCGCCACTGAAGCCACCGCGCGACACGTCGTACGGCGTCGTGACGAGTGAGCTCGACACGGCTGCATCCCGCGGGAGATTCGATCCGCCAAACTGCATCCCGTTGAGCGTAGTGTTGTTCTGATCGGGCGTGAGCCCCAGCACCGAAAATCCGGAGGGATCACCCTCGGCGCCCGGTACGAGCTGGACACCCGGTAGCGACGCCGCCATCGCCGCGATGTCGCCCTGCTGATCGGCGGAGAGCGCCGAGTTGTCCACGGGCCGCTCCGTCCCACTTATGTCCGGCGTCGCATCGTTCCGCCTCGGCTTGTCGCGCTGCGCATTCACGAGCACCGTCTCGAGCTGGCCGGCGGCGGTCTGCAGCTTGGCGTCCGCGACCAGTATCTCCTGATCGGCGGTGCGCTTCACCTCGAACTGGCGGGCCGCGTACCCGATCATGGAGAAAGAGACGAAGTAATCTCCCTCGCCGCCGGGGAAGGTGATGGTGTAGCGACCGTTCTTGTCGGTGCGGGCGGTGCGGTTCACGTTGCCGGAGAGCGAAGTCGCGGTGACCTTCGCATCCTCGATCGGCTTGCCATCGCTATTCACGACTTGCCCGCGAATCACGTCCAATTGTTGTGCGGTCACCGGCAGCGCGAAGACGATAGTCGCACAGCAGGCGAAGAGGAACGCTCGGATCATTGGATGTTTCTTATGGATTCAGGTGTCAATCAGAATACGCGCGCAGTGAGCCAAACGCTGAGTCTCAGCGAGGGTCGTTCGCTACTTTGACTCGCCGGAGAGCGGGACGGTTGCCCCAATACTGCTCAGGTCAGCAGTGCCGCTCCGCAATTCGAGCAGAAGTTCGCGCCAGCCTCGGGGCGGGGACCACATTTCGCACAGACCGGCACATCGCCCGCGCGCATCACGGCCAGCGCCTGCTCGGTGTAGCGCGCCTTTAGCGACTCGTAGTCGGAATCCGAGATCTTGCCGGTCTCCCGATCGAACTCGAGCTCCCGAAGCGCGTCAACGGCGTGGCTCTGTCTCTGTCCCGCCGGCTCCACGTAACGAGGGAGCACGGCGATCTCCGCGCGAAAGAGCGGATACAGCACGAAGCAGAGCGAAGCCACGGCGAGCGCGGTACCTATGAGGAGCGCGGTCATCCGTCGTGCCTTACAGCTTCTTCGAGCCGGGCCAATTCGTCTCTGGTGGCGCGTCGAGTGAGCATCAGACGCCCACGAGCTCGGGCAACTGCTCGAGTTGGGGTTGGGGCTCGAGAACGGTGACGTAACCGCCCTGCGGCTTCCGCTTGTCGGCCTGAGGCCACATCACGATGAGTCCGCCGATCGCCATCACCGCGCCGCCCAGCCACAGCCAGCGCACGAGCGGGTTGAATGTGACGCGTATCTCGGCGTCGTTCGCGTTGCGAACGCCGGCGAGCACCACGTACACGTCCAGCATGAATGAGCCCTTGATTCCAACTTCCGTCGAAGGCTCGAAGGTCGGCGCTCCCCTGCTGTCCATGTGCTGGCGCTTCTCACTCGTGATCACGCCCTCGCTCTTCCCGTCGCGCGACACATCGAGAGCGATTGCGGTGACATCGCGGTTGAGAACGGTATAGCGCGAGATTCCCTGGTTCAGGAAGGTCCACTGATGTCCCCAGGCGTCAGTGAGCGTCTTCGACTCGCCAGCTTTGAGGTTGACGTCGAACTCACGCTTGAACGCGAGGCCGGCGAAAGCCGCGAAGATGAAGACAACGCCGAAGTGCACGATATATCCGCCGTAGCGACGCCGGTTGCGCGCGACGAGACGCGGGAGCGCGCGGACATGGGACTCGCCATACATGCGATGCCTCGCGCCGACCCCCGCGTAGAACTCCTGGAAGATCGTCGTGACGACGAGCGCGCCGAACGTAAAGGAGAGAAGGGCGGCGAGATTGTGCACGCCAAGGGTGAAGAACAAAACTCCAATCACCACGGCCGCGCCCACCGGAACCGTGAACTGTCGCCTGAGGTTCGCGACGGACGCGCGCCGCCATGCTATGAGCGGCCCGATTCCGGTGAGCAACAGCAACAGCAGACCGAGCGGGATGTTCACCGTGTTGAAGAAGGACGGCCCCACGGTAATCTTGTTGCCGCGCACGGCTTCGCTGATTATCGGGAAGAGCGTGCCCCACAGCACCGAGAACGCGATTCCCACCAGCACCAGGTTGTTGTAGAGGAATGCCGCCTCTCTGCTCACCATGCTCTCGAGCTCGGCGTCCGAGTGGAGATCCTTGAGGCGCGTCGTCACGAGATACGCGGTGAGTGCCATCGCGACGAGGAGGAACCCGGCGAACCATTTCCCAACTGGCGACTGCGCGAAGGAGTGGACGCTCGATATCACGCCACTGCGCGTGATGAACGTTCCCAAGATCGAGAGCAGAAACGCCGACACGACGAGGGTGACGTTCCATTTCCGCAGCATGCCGCGCTTCTCCTGCACCATGATCGAATGCAGGAAGGCGGTGTTCACGAGCCATGGCAAGAGCGACACGTTCTCGACCGGATCCCAGGCCCAGTATCCTCCCCATCCGAGCTCGACGTACGCCCACCACATCCCGAGCACGACGCCGACGGTATTGAAGAACCAGGAGAGCAGCGCCCACCGTCTCACGGCGGCGAGCCACTCCGCGTCGAGGCGACGCGTCAGGAGCGCCGCGATCGCGAACGCAAATGGAATCGACGTGGCGACATAGCCCAGGTAGAGAGTCGGCGGGTGGATCGCCATCCCCGGGTTCTGGAGCTGCGGATTGAGTCCGCGTCCGTCGAGCGGAATCCAGTCGAGGCGCTCGAAGGGGTTGGAGCCGAGGCAGATAGTGGCGAGGAAAAATACGAGGATCAGGGCGAGCGTTCCCGCGACGTAAGGCATCAGCTCGCGGTTGCGCGTGCGATTCGTCCAGAGGGTGATCGCCGAAAAGATCGCGAGAATCAGCGCCCAGAAGAGGAGCGATCCGGACTGGCCGCCCCAGAACGCGGCAATCGTGTAGACAGTGGGGAGATTCCTACTGGTGACCGACGCGACGTACTTGATGGAGAAATCGTGCGTGAGGAGCGCGGTCCAGAGACCTAAGGAAGCGAGGATTACCATCCCGAGCGTCACATACAACGCGCGCTCGCCGCTCTCGATCAGATCCGCTCGGCGCATCTGGCCACCGGCGAAAGACACCGTCGCCGCCCAGGCCGCCATTAAGAGTGCGACCCAGAGCGACAGCTCACCTACCAGAATCATGCGAGATATCCGGCCGTCCCGAGGACGAGGACGCCGCCGATGAGGAAGTTGGAGCGTGGCTTCACGGCACTAATATAGATAGGTGAACGCACGACACACGATGAGGCGCGGCTTCGGCCACTGACGAAGCGGCCGGCCACATGACCGGCCACGCGCCTAGAGCGACGCGTCCATGAGATGCTCCTTTAACTGCAACAGAACGAGTTGTCAGTTGCCAGCTTTCTTTGCTGATAGCCCCGAGCTTCACTACGTCGGGACGTCACGTGGCGCAGGTCAGGACACAGTCCAAGGCCCTTCCCGTCACACCACTGAGCGACGTCCCGACGTTTGCAACTATCAGCTCGTGGCTTGTTAGCTGAACGCTGACAACTCGTTCTGTTGCAGTTGATTCTGTTGCAGTTGATTCTGTTGCAGTTGATTCTGTTGCAGTTGATTCTGTTGGCCCGATCTCTACTTTATAGTATGCGACAGGAGGACCGCGCCGGTCGCCGTCCCGAGGGCGTCCCAGGTCAGGTCTCTATAACTGAAGAACTTCTTGGGGCTACGCCCGTCGTGGATCTCACGGGCGATGCCGACAGCGGCCGTCACGCCGATCGCGCCGGTGAGCGCGGTACGCCGGTTCGCTCCCGCCGCCTGAAGCGCGCTGAATGACACGCTCTCGACGAACGCCGAGATGAAGAAGTGCTTGATCTTGTCGATGCTGAACCAGCTGTCGCGCGTGACCGCGGCTTGCGCGAAGACGAGGTTTACGACGAGGCAGAGACTGGCAAGCTGGTTCACTTCAGCTTCCTGCGCGAAACCTTGGATTTGGATGCGCTGGTTGCACGCTTCGACTTGCGCGCCGCGGGCGTGCGGCCGCCACTCGGCGATTTCTGATCACGCGCCCAGACGAGCGCCGCGCGCACCGTACGCCGCCAACCATCTAACAGTTCCCCAGCCGATTCGTGCGATACCGATGGCGTGAACCGCGTGAACCGCCGCGTTCCAATGAACTCTTCGGCGTCGCGCCATACTCCGCCCGCGATTCCGGCGAGACCAGCCGCGCCAAGCGCCGTGGTCTCGATAA
>CABEAH010000047.1_pt1 | contig 22018 bp, 19 predicted proteins | sample 3132331 | NCBI WGS metagenome assembly CABEAH01 (sample SAMEA5534343, study PRJEB31848) | metagenome | biome: tundra; feature: field; material: soil | place: USA | collected 2013-05 | depth 0.45 m | reverse complement strand
ATTCAGCACGCTGGTAACCGAGTCCGTCCCCCCTCATACTGTGGGGACCGCGCTCACGGTGCAGACCTCGCTAGGATTTCTCCTGACGATGCTTCCGATGCAGATAGTGCCACTCATAGCGCAGCGCGTCGGGTGGCGATGGGGATTCGCTGTGCTTGCGCTCGGGCCGGTTGCGGGGATCGTTGCCATCCGTCGACTCCGCACGCATGACTGATCGCAGCCGCCGCGGCGGACTTGCTCATGCAGTCCGCCAGTGACGTCCCGACGTAGTGAAGCTGTCAGCGTCCCACTTCAAGCTGGCAGCGGAGAACTCGTGCTGTTGCTTTCCTAAGCTGTGTATCCCAGAGCCGCGCGCACCTCGGCGCAAAGCGTTTCGCTGGTGAACGGCTTCTGGAGATAGGCCGTTCGCTTAGCGACCGCCCGCTCGGGGAAAATCTCTTCCTTGGGATAGCCCGACATGAACAGGACTCTCATGCCGGGGCTCAGCTCCTGCAGCTCTTCCACCATGCCGCGGCCCCCGAGATTCGGCATCGCCACATCTGTGAGGACGAGATCGATCTCACCGACATGCCCGGCGGCGAGCCGTAACGCAATCGCTCCGTCGGCCGCTTCGAGAACCCGGTAGCCGCGCTGGGACAGTATCCGCTTGGCCAGATTCCGCACCGCGGCCTCGTCCTCGACGAGAAGAACTGTCTCGCTCACCTTGGGGGCGCCTTGTGCCTGCCTATCGGTGGACGCGCCATCCACCGATGCTCCGCGTTGGGCTGTCGCCGACTTCGCGGCTGTGCCTTTGCTCGAAACGTCGGCCAGCGTCGGGTCAAACGCCTCCATCCGAGAAGAAGCGAGAAGCTGCCTCGCCAGCAATGATGCGCGCTTTGCGGCGCGCTGAATCTCGCCGAGCTCCTGCGCGATCGATTCGTTCTCTCCGGACGACTCGAGGAGGAACTCCGCGTTGATCTGAATGACGGTGAGCAGGTTGTTCAGATCGTGCGCAACGAAGCTGGCGGTCTTCGTCGCCTCCTCCAGATCGTGCGTCCGGGCGGCGAGATCGATCTCTATTCCGTGATTCTGGTTCTTCTGTGGATTGCGGGCGTGTTTCGTCAGAAGTTGATCCTCCCCTGAGGGTTGCGGCCTGGAGTGGATATGTCGATCAGAGTTCAAGTTAACCAAGGGGCGGCTATCTAGCTGAAAAAAACGTGTGTTCGTACATTGTTCGCGCATGCCAAGGCCTGGTGAGGCGCCGCTGGTAGGACGGAGTGCCGAGCTTGCTCTGCTCTCCGAAGCGGTCGATGACGCAGCAAAGGGTGCCGGCCGCTCCGTGTTCATCGTGGGCGAGGGCGGTATCGGAAAGACGCGCCTTGCCACCGCGGCGACGGAGCTTGCCGCGAAGCGCGGCTGGAGTGTAGCGGTCGGGCGCGCCTATCCAGTGGAGACCGGCGTACCCTACGCCATTTTCTCTGATGCCCTCCTGCCCCTTCTCCAGAAGCTGGAGCCGTCGGCACTCTCCGTTCTCACGCGCGGTGGAACAGCGGAGCTCGGATATCTGTTTCCGACGCTCGGCGCTCCGGGCGATCGAGAGCGCGCATCCGCCGGCGCGGATCCCGCCGAGATAAAGGCGCGGCTCCTCTGGAATTTCACACAGTTCCTCTCGCGGCTCTCGGCAAGGCAGCCCCTGTTCATCGTGCTCGAGAATCTGCAATGGGCCGATCCCTCGTCGCTGGAGCTGTTCCACTTCATCGCGCGCCAGATCAGGAGCCAGAAGATCATCCTCCTCGGCACCTATAACGAGGCTGAGCGCGACTCGAACCCCGTTCTCCGCAGCACCGAGCAATCCCTGCTCGGGCTCGGCTCTCTCACCGTTCATCGGCTGGCACCGCTCGAGCAGGAAGAGGTGGAGGATCTCGTTCATAAGATGTTCGGTGCGGACCGGTCTGCGACGCGCCATTTCTCCGCACTCCTCTACGCTGGAACCCGGGGCAATCCGTTCTTCGTCGAAGAGACCCTCAAGTCACTGGTCGAATCGCGCGCGCTCTCCGAGACGGATGGCAGATGGACCGGCTGGGAGATGGAGACGCTTCATTTGCCATCGACGATCCGTGACGTGGTCAAGGGAAGGGTAGAGAGGCTGTCACCGCACGCGCGAACTCTCGCCAACCTTGCGGCGGCAATCGGAACGCGCGCGCCCCACGACACACTCTCGCGAGTATCCGGGTTGTCCGAGACCGAGATCGTCACGACGCTCGATGAACTGCGCGCGCAGCGTATCCTCCAGGAGACTGGAAGCGTCGATGCGATCCACTACGATTTCACGCATCCCCTGCTGCAGCAGGTGATCTACGCGGAGCTCGGCCAGGCGAGAGCGAGACTCCTGCACGCGAATATCGCGGAAGCGCTGGAGAGTCTGTATGGCGATTCCGCGCTGGCACACGCGGACGAGCTCGCTCTCCACTTCGGCCGCGCTCATTCGCAGGCGTTGAGGCGCAAGGCGGTGAAATATCTGACCGCGGCGGGAAATATCGCGCTGGAGAAATACGCCAACCGCGAAGCCGCGAACTATCTGACGGCCGCGCTCGAACATCTCGACAGTGATCCCGATATCGCCGATGCGCCGCGGGAAGAGATTCTCACCACCCTGGCGCGCACACGCCAGCGGCTCGGAGAATACGACGCAGCAATGGTATTGTGGATGCGCGCTCGCGAAGCAGCTTCGGCGCGGGGCGAGCGAAGAGCTGTTGCCCGCATCGAGCATCGGATGGGCCTCGCCTGCTACTGGAGCGGAAGGTACACCGATGCGCTCGGGCACTACGAGGCGGGACTGCGCGAGGCCGCCGCATCCGACGATCCAGCGCTGACGGTCAGGATCCGTCTGGCGAGAGGGATCTGTCTCCAGGATCTCGGGCGGCTGAAGGAAGCGCAAACGGAAGTCGAGGGCGCGCTTGCATCCGCGGCCGCCGGAGGCGTAGAAAATGACGCGCTGCTTTCGCGCGCGCACAGAGCGCTCCTCCTGCTGTATGCGTGGACCGGTCCGCTCGAGCTCGCGCACGAACATGGAGTACAGGCGCTCGCCCGTGCGGAAGCCGCGGGACAACGTATGCTCGAGTGGACCGTGCATTGGGGCATGGCCCTGCTCACCGGAGTCATGGGCGAAGCCGCGTCGATGATGACGCACGTCACCGCGAGCGAACGACTCGCCGAGCAGATGCATTCGCCGCTCTTGCCCCTCTGGTCGGCGGAGCTGTCGGTTCAGTATTGGTCGAGCGTCGGCGATTGGGACGCAGCGATAGAGACAGCGGAGCGGACGATCACGCTCGCGAGGAGCCTTAATCAACGGACATTGCTGCCGCGACTATATGTATGGTCGGGACTCATCTATCTCTGGCGCGGCGACAACACCAAGGCAAAGGAATACTTCGATAGTGCATGGAAGCTCGCCGGTGGTGACGCCGCGACAGGCGCCTCGGGCGCCTCCGGGCGTGCACTCGATGTCCCCTCGATCGTCCCCGCGCATCTCGGAATGGCATCGTATCACCTCGCGAACGGAAACCCCGCGCAGGCGGTGCGCATTGGAGAGCGAGGACTCGCCATCGCTGATCGCGCCGGCTACGTGGTGTGGGCGCTGCAGTGGCTGCTGCCGACCGTGTGCGAAGCCGCGCTGATCGCTGGCGATTTCGACCGTGCGGCCGCGCACTCAGCTCGCATGCGGAGGGATGCGGAGCGCCTGCATCACAAGCTCGGACTCGCGAGCGCGGACGCGTGCGACGGACTGCTCGCTCTCTTCCGGGACCGGGACCATGCGCGGGCGATCGGGCTCCTGCGCTCGGCCGCCGAACAACTGGAGGCGCTTCCGATTGCGCCGCAGGCCGCTCGCATCAGACGGCGTCTTGGTGGCGCATTGATCGAGATAGGAGAGCGCGAGGATGGGATGCGCGAGCTGCGCAAGGCACACGACGTCTTCGCCAGGCTCGGCGCCACCGTTGAGCTGGACGGAACGCGGGAGGAGCTGCGCGAGCTGGGAGTGAGACCGCCGCCCAGATCGGTGACCAGCGGTGCGGCCGGACTGACCGGGCGCGAGTTCGAGATCGCCCGCATGGTTGCGACCCGAAAATCCAACAAGGAGATCGGGGGAGCGCTGCAGATCTCAGCGCGCACGGTGAGCACCCACCTGTCCAACATTTTCCTCAAACTGAGCGTCGGTTCGCGCGGAGAGCTTGCCGATTTCCTGCGACAGAACGGGCTTCTGGAGCAGTGAGAGCTGGCGAGTAAGCATCCCGTCGTGTGATACGTCACGTTACGTATGGGGTCGCATCGCGGGCGAGAGCTTTAGTAGAGCCACCGGGAGGCGAACGAATGCGACCGTCGAGTAGATTTGCCTGATGATCGATGACATTCTCGCCGAGCTAGAAGCGGATACCTCGCTGGAAGTCGGCGCGCAGTTCGCGGGTGTGACAGCCCGCTACTTCGAGTCGACGCGAAAGGGGGAAGGGCAGGTCTCGACGCCGCATTCGGCCGAGGATCTCGCGTCGAGGTTCAGCGAAGAGCTTCCCCGAGGCGGACGGCCTGTCGCCGAAATCATCGCGCGGCTCGAGCGCGATGTGATTGCGGATGCGAACAAGTATTACCACCCGATGTACATGGGGCACCAGACCTCTGCGCCGCTGCCGGTTGGAGTCTGGATGGAGAGCGTGGTTGGCGCGCTCAACCAATCGCTGGCCGTATGGGAGATGTCACCGACCGCGACGGTGATCGAGCATCAGATCGTGAAGTGGCTTTCATTGCTCGCGGGCTACGGCGACGGAGCTGGTGGAACACTGACTTCCGGCGGGACCGAGGCGAATTTTACCGCACTGCTGGCGGCAAGGAACAAAGCCATGCCCGATGCGTGGGAGAATGGGGTCGGCGCAGATCCTCCCTTCGTCGTGTATGGCGAGCATGCACACTACGCGGTCACGCGAGCCATAGGCCAGCTGGGAATGGGCCGCCGTCGGGGGATTTCGATCGCATCGCGCGGGTTCAGGATGGATGTCGATCTTCTGGCCAAGACGCTCGATCGACTTCGCGACGAGGGAAAGCGCGTGATGGCGGTGGTGGCAACCGCTGGATCCACCGCGACCGGGTCGTTCGACGATCTGGAAGTCATTGGCGCATTGTGCGAGGAACGGGGAATCTGGCTGCACGTCGATGGCGCCCACGGTGCCAGCGCTCTCCTTTCCACTCGCCCTCCGCGGGCGCTCAATGGCTTGCGTCACTCCCGCTCGCTGGCGTGGGATCCCCACAAGGGGATGCTGCTTCCGCTGGCGGCCGGGATGGTGTTTGCCCGCGAAGAAGTGGATCTCGAGCGTGGGTTCGCGCAGCAGGCGCCATACCTCTTTCACGATGGAAAGGCCGAGCGCATCATCGACCAGGGCATCCGGAGCTTCCAGTGCTCGCGGCGCGCCGACGTACTCAAGCTCTGGTTTGCGCTCCAGCGTTACGGCGCGGACGGACTCGGCCTCATATATGATCATCTCTGCGATACCGCGCGATTGCTGTATGATGCGATCGAGGAGCGCGGAGATTTTGAAAATCTCCACGAGCCAGAGTCCAACATCCTCTGCTTCCGGTATCTGGGTGAAGAGCGCGGGAAGCGTTCAGGCTCCCACACGAGCGCTCAGGAGATGCAGCGAATCGACGAGCTGAATCAGGCACTGAGGCCCCTCTACAACCGGGAAGGAACTGGCTGGATCACGGCCACAATGCTCGATGGCCGGCCGGTGCTGCGCGTGACGATGATGAATCCCAGAACCGGCGCCGAGCACATCCGCGCTCTACTCGAGGGACTGACGGCCAAGGCGAAAGAGCTCGGAGGCTAGGCGCCAAACTCCACTGCGTGCTTTTCGCGCCCCAGCCACGCGATCACCGCCGCGGCCGAGAACACGGTGAGGGCCATTATCGCCATGGAATGCGCATAGCTCGTGCGCGCGGCGAGAAGCGCCTCCAGATACCCCACCGAGCTGGCGATCAACACTCCGCACTGATACGCGAAACCGGGCAGGAAGCCACGAACCGAGTCGGGTGAGAGCTCGCTGATGTGCGCGGGTATCACTCCCCACGCCCCCTGCACCATGAACTGCATCGCGAAGGCTCCAATGACGAGCCCCGTAAGCGAGGGCGAGAAAGCCCAGAGCGGTATCATCACGATCGCTAGCACCAGAGCGAGCACTATGGACCGCCGTCTCCCGATGCGGTCAGAGAGATAACCGAAGCTCAGCCCTCCCAGAATCGCCCCGACCATGGAGAACGCGGTGAGCGCGGCGCGCTTCTGGGGAGAGAATCCCCAGTCGCGCTGGAGGAAAGTCGGATACATATCCTGCGTTCCATGCGAGACGAAGTTCATTCCCGCCATGAGCAGCGTGAGATAGATGAAGAGCTTCCAGTGTGAGGCGATGCCGCGTCCGAGACTGCTCCAATCCTTGTGCTTCGTGCGCTGCCAGACCTCCGACTCTTCCACCCGATAGCGGACGAACACGGCGAGTAGCGCCGGCAGACCGCCGACGAAGAACATCGGTCTCCAGCCCCATCGCGGGAAAATGAAGAAATAGCAGACGGCCGCGAGCAGATATCCCGTCGCGTATCCTTCCTGGAGCAGGCCCGAGAACACTCCGCGCCGCGCCGCCGGCGCCTTCTCCATTGCGAGCGAGGCACCCACGCCCCACTCGCCCCCCATTCCTATTCCGAACAGAGCCCGGAGAATGAAAAAGGTCGTGTAGTTGGGAGCGAAGCCCGACAACACTTCGATGATCGAGAAAAACACCAGGTCGATCATGAGCGGAAGCTTCCGGCCGTACCTGTCGGCCATAAGGCCAAAGATGAAGGCGCCGACGGGCCTGAACGCGAGCGTCACCGTGAGCGTGAGCGCGAGCTGCGCGTCGGTCTTGCCGAATTCCTTGGCGATGGCGGTGAGCGCGAATACGACGAGAAAAAAATCGAAGGCGTCGAGCGTCCAGCCGAGAAAGCTGGCGAACAGCGCGGCGCGGTGTCCGCGCGGAGCCGCGCGGCTGAGGGAGTTGGGGCTGATCGCGCCCGAAGTTGCCATGCGAAAATATGCGCGATCCAGATCGGGGGAGGAATGTCTCGTGCGGCGACCGCATGCCGGGTTATTATTTACCAGTGCGAAGACGATTCCTTCCGCTCGTTTTGGGTGCCATCCTCGCGTGCGCTCCCGCAGCATCACCGGTCCGACAGCCGGGCGCCGTCACGCCGCCGGCCAGAGGCGCCGGGCCGCCCGCCGCCGTCGCTCCCCCGGTCAACACCGCGGAGACGGACGTTGCCTCCGACGAGATCGCGGATACTCTCCTCACCGATGTGCGGTCGCTCGATTCCTCAATAGTCGTCGGCCTGCGCTACACGACCTCGAACAATTTTACGGGCGCGCCTCTGCCCGGTTATCTCGCCAATCGCGCGTACCTTCGGCGCGAGGCCGCCGCGGCTCTCGCGCTCGTTCAGCACGATCTGCGAACGGAGGGTCTCGGGATCGCGGTCTTCGATGCGTATCGACCGGTGCGGGCAACGATGGCGATGGTCGGCTGGACCAGGCGCGTGAATCGTCCCGATCTTCTGACCGACGGCTACATCGCGAGCCGATCGCGCCACAATCTTGGCCTGGCGATCGATTGCACCCTCATCGATCTGAAGACAAGTCGCGAGCTGGAGATGGGAACCCTGTTCGACACATTCTCCGCGGCCGCCCACACCGCGAATGCTTCAGGAGTGGCAGCGGCGAACCGTCAGGAACTCAAGAGCGCGATGGAGCGGCGAGGATTCGTGAATTACGATCAGGAGTGGTGGCACTTCAGTTTCGTGGTGACAAATCCTCTTCGCTTCGACCGGCCGATTCGCTAGCCGCGTCGTCCGAGCCGCTGAGGCTGGCCGGAGGGGACTGCAACAGAACGAGTTTTGACTGCAACAGAACGAATTTGACTGCAACAGAACGAGTTGTGAGCTGTCAGCTTTTGAAAGCTGCAGCTGCGAGCTTCACGACGTCGGGACGTTTCTTATCGCGGTCGGGCCACAGGCAACTGCCTTTGCCGTCACGCCACTCAGTGACGTCCCGACGATTGCAGCTAATAGCTGAACGCTGCGCCTCTGGTAGCTGAAAACTAGTTCTGTTGCAGCCGCAGTCGCGGGTGCGCTTTCTTCGCAGGGCCTAGGCGAGTGTCGCGACGGTATGCCGGAGAAGCGGACGCGCTGAGGCGTTCAATGCCAATTGGGCTCCTCGCTCAGCGTGTCGACGTGAAGTCGCCGCGCGGATGCCACTCCAGAGAGGAGCAGCCAGACATTGTCCGTGTTTTCGTGCGATACGGCGATCTCGAAACTGTCCGGGGCGAACCAGCGAGCATGGTTCGTATCTACATCGCAATCGCAACCGCCCCCGCCCGGGCCTTTGATGATGATTGCGCCGGTCGCGAGCTCGCGCACCAATCCATACGTGGCAGGAATCGAAGGCGTCGTGTCCTCCGCGACGTAAGCCAGGTAGCGACCGTCCGGCGAGACGACCACATCGTGAAACGATGACCACACGTCGGACGGAACCGGAAGCGTCTCCACCCGGTGTTGGCCGAGTCTGAGACGAAAGATCTTTCGCACGGGCGTGGATGAGTCCTCTGACACCTGCAACAGACCAACGACGAGCGTGTCGCCGGCGACCGTTGGGAATGGCGGGACGACGTTTCCGATCGTGTCCACCCCGGCGGGCGACCGAATCTCGACTCGATATATGGTCCCGCTGTCTGCTGTCGGCTCCCAGGTCGGCGCATACGCCGAATCGATCACGCGCACAGCAACTTGGGGCTCGTCGCCGTTGTCGCGCGGGCTGCAGGCGCCGGTGACGACCGCGACGCATGCCCCCACGAGAACCACGCCGCGTCTCGATCGTCTCACACTCTACTTCTCGAACTCATTCTCTTCCACGCCTTCGCCGGTGTCAGCCGGCGCCGTGGACGCTTTTATCTCCGCCGTGCTCGGCACGATCTCGGGGAGTCCCGCTGCCTTGAGCGAGGCATTGATCGCCGGCAGTGTCACCAGCGCGCCGCGCATTGCCTGGAGCTGGCGGTCCAGTTGAGCCGACAGATCGTTGTAGACCGTGTACGACTGGCTGGTCGGCTTCGCATCGGCGCCGCCTGCCACTCCAGCGAGTGCCGCAATCTTGTTATTCAGTCTGATCGGATAGTTGAGAGGATCCTGACCGGATTGGTTCTTTACCTGATAGATCTCGCTCTCGACCGCCGAGAGTCTCTCGGTGATGGCATCGGCGGCGCGTGAGAATGCGGCTTGCTTGTTCGCCGGCATCTTCAGCGCGCGGTCGGAGAGCTGCGCCTTCACGTTTCGAATGGTCCTGACGGCGTCGTTCGCCTGACTCGTCTTGTCGCGAACGCGGATCAGGAAGTCGAACTGCTCTCGCAGATCCGCCGCCGTCGCGGTAGAGCGCGGATCCTTCACGATCGTGAACGGTTGAGTGTAGCTCTGACCGTTCACTCTCATGCGCACCGTGTACGCGCCGGGGAGCACCGCCGGACCGGAGATGCCGCCCGCCCAGAAGATCATGTTCGTGAAGGTCGATGCATCGGGATAGCGGAGATTCCAGGCGAACAAGTTGAGTCCCGCCTTGTCGGCGACACGCGGCGGCGGCGGCCTGCGACGCGGTGCATCGTCGGACGAACCGCCGGTCTCTGCGCCTCGTGCTTCCTTGCGTGCGGTGGAATCCTCTTTGACGCCCGCGCGGCGCAAGCTGTCGGTGTGCGCGACACGAACGCTGTCGGCCCGAACTGAATCAGCCGCCACGGTCGAATCCTGCCGGCTCGTGAAGCTGCGGATGACCTTGCCCCGCGAGTCCAGAAAATCGAGAGTCACGACCTGGTTGGGCGCTCCGAGCCAGTAATACACGACGGCGCCGGACGGTGGATTGGCGCCCGTTGGATGGCCGCCGGCGGCTCCACTTCCGCCGCCACCGCCAAAACCGGCCCGGTAGACCTTCCGCGGCTTGAAGAGGTGCGCGGCAGAGCGCGTGATCTCCGGCTGCATCTGCCGTAGCGCAGAAAGATCGTCGAGAATCCAGAATGAGCGGCCGTGCGTGGCGGCGATCAGATCGCCTTCCTTGATGGCGAGATCATGGACAGGCACGATCGGAAGATTGCGCCGCAGCGACTGCCAGTTCGCGCCGTCATCGAACGAGATCCACACGCCGCGCTCGGTTCCGGCGTAGAGGAGCCCCGCGCGCTCCGGGTCCTCGCGCATCACGCGAGTGAACTCCGTGGAGGGAATTCCATTCGTGATGGGAGTCCAGCTTTCCCCGTAGTTGGTGGTCTTGTAGAGATACGGCCGGAAATCGTCGAGCTGGTAGCGATTTGCCGCGAGATACGCGGTCCCGGCAGAGAAGTTGCCCGCATCGATCATCGATATCCGCGCCCATTCCGGCAGGCCGGCGGGCGTGACGTTCTTCCACGTCTTCCCGCCGTCGCGAGTCACGTTCACCAGGCCGTCGTCGGATCCAGCCCAGATCACGCCGGCCACGCGTGGAGACTCCGCGATGGTGAATACAGTCGCGTAATACTCCACCGAAGTCTGATCCTTGGTGATCGGGCCACCCGAGGCGCCGAGCGTGCGCGGGTCGTGCCGCGTGAGATCGGGACTGATCGCTTTGTAGGTCTGGCCTTCATCGTCCGACTGAAAGATGACGCTGCTTCCCACGTACATCCGGCTCGGGTTGTGCGGCGAGATCACGATCGGGAATGTCCACTGAAATCGGTACTTCGCATCGGCTGCGTCGTGACCCATCGGATTGTTCGGCCATGGATTAAGGTCGCGCTCGAAGCCGGTCTTGATGTCCTTCCGGGTGAGGAGGCCGCCGTACGAGCCAGCGAAGACGATGTCCGGCGAGTCCGGACGAACAGCGATGTATCCGCTTTCGCCGCCCCCTACGTCATACCAGTCCCCGATGTCGATCCCGCCGCTCTTTCTGCTCGGCCCGCACAGTGTCGAGTTGTCCTGCTGCGCGCCGCACACGCGATACGGAAAATGGTTGGTGGTTACGACGTGATAGAACTGCGCCGTCGCCTGATCCTCCTCCGACCACGATTTGCCGCCATTGAACGACACGTTGGCGCCGCCGTCGTTCCCTTCGATCATCCGCTCGGCATCGTTCGGCGCGATCCACAGATCGTGATTGTCGCCGTGAGGAACCTGAATGGACTTGAATGTCTTGCCATCGTCGGTTGACCGGTACATGCCGGTGTTGAGCACGTAGATCGAGTTCTCTTCCTTGGGATCGGCGAAGATTCGCGTGTAGTACCATGCACGCTGGCGAAGCTTTCGCTCGGTGTTGGTTCGCGTCCACGTCGCGCCGCCGTCGGTCGAGCGGAACACACCGCCCGAATCCGCTTCGATGATCGCCCAGAGGTGTTTGGAATTCACGGGCGATACAGCGAGTCCGATGTTGCCGATCACTCCCGTCGGGAGCCCGGGGTTGCGCGTGATTTCCGTCCAGTGCTCGCCGCCATCGGTCGACTTGAATATTCCGCTGCCCGCGCCACCCGACACGAGCTGCCACGGCGTGCGCCACGCCTGCCAGAACGCGGCGTACAGTATTTCGGGATTGTTGGGATCGAGCACAAGGTCCGTGATGCCCGTCGAATCATTCCGGTAGAGAACTCTCCGCCAGCTCTTGCCACCGTCCGTCGTCTTGTAGACTCCGCGCTCGGAATTGGGACCGAAGATGTGACCCTGCGCGCCGACGTACACGATGTCGGGGTTGGTTGGATGTACTCGCACGCGCGAGATCTGCCGCGTCTCGGCTAGGCCGAGGAAGGACCAGGTTTTTCCACCGTCGGAAGTGCGCCATACTCCGTCGCCGTGCGAGACGTTTCCGCGAATCGGATACTCGCCCGTTCCCACGTACACGATGTCGGGATTGGATTCACTGATGCCGACCGCGCCAATCGTGCCGCCGAAATATTTATCGGTTACGGGCGCCCAGGTGATGCCGCCGTCCGTGGTCTTGAATACGCCGCCGCCGGTCGTGCCGAAGTAGTACTCGTTCGGCCTCTTGCTCGAGCCGGCGACCGCGACCGATCTACCTCCGCGGAACGGACCGATCTCGCGCCACTTGAGAGCGGCGAACGCAGTGCTGTCGTAGGCGAGACTGGTCGGGCTTGCCGATCTTGCTGTCGCCGGTATAGGCTGCTGCGCGTCGAGCGTTGAAGGAAGAGCGAGAGCGGGGAAGAAGGCTGCGACAACGAGGTAGTGAAGTGCACGGGATCTCACCAGTCAGGTCTCCGGAGGCGGGCGGGTTGAACGACAGCCTAGGATGTAGCAGACGCGCGGTGCACTCTGCAAGTAGCCGCGCGAGACATCGCATTGTCCTCGACAGGCCCCGGGGAATATCGCAGCTTTCACGCCGCTATCACGGGACTTGCAGAGTACTGTTGCACCCCAATATCACGGAGCGCGAATGAGACCGGAATCCTTTGAGGAACAGCAGGAGGCGCTGGACCCCCACAGGCGCGAGGAGCGTGACGCGGCGGCGATGGAAACCGGCGGTCGCATACGCCAGAAGGGCGTTATCCTGAGCGGACGCGAGACGAGTGCACAGGTGGACGATCTCCTCTCGGCAATCGATCGCTTTGAAGCGGCGGCCATCGCTCGCGGCGGAGATCTGATGGTGAACACGCCCACTTCCTCACCACCGGAGAACCCTGAATTCGTGATCCCGGGGCGCGAGAACGGTGAAGACGTGGACGTGTACGCTCTCCGCATCAAGACGGCAGCGGATCGGTTGGAGAAAACCGATCTCTAGAAAGCAGCGATCGCGGTGAGCAGCGGCACGAGCAGGAGCATTCGCTGGACGCAGGCCGGGCTTTTCACGAACGCGATCCTCGTACTCGTCAAGCTCGTCGCGGGCATAGTGGGGCACGCGAACGCGCTGGTGGCGGACGCGGTCGAATCCTCCGCGGACATCTTCTCGTCGCTGATCGTCTGGATGGGCGTGAGTATCGCGGCCCGTCCGGCCGATGAGGACCACCCCTACGGACACGGCAAGGCGGAGCCTCTCGCCGCGGCCGTCGTCTCGCTCATGCTTCTCGGGGCAGCCGCTGGAATCTCCGTGATTGCCGTCCGCGAGATCCGGAGTCCGCAACATCTTCCCGCGCCATTTACCCTGCTCGTTGCTGCCGGCGTCATCGCGGTCAAGGAAATTCTATATCGCAGGGTATCGCGGGTGGGAAAGGAGGTCGGCAGCACCGCGGTGACGGCGGATGCCTGGCATCACCGGAGCGATGCGATCACCTCCGCCGCCGCGTTCATCGGAATCAGCATCGCGCTCCTCGGAGGACCGGGGTGGGAGGCGGCCGATGACTGGGCGGCGCTGGTAGCCGCTCTGGTCGTGGCCGTGAATGGCGTGCGCACACTTCACCCCGCGATCTCGGGATTGATGGACGAAGCCCCCGATCGCACGGTGAAGGAACGCGCCCTTCGGGCCGCTTCGGAAATCCATGGAGTGCTGAGCGTTGAGAATCTCAACGTGCGGAACGCTGGACTCGGCTTCTACGTGGATCTCCACGTGCAGGCTGATCCGAAGATGTCGCTTGAGGATGCCCACACGATCAGCGCGCGGGTGAAGTACGCGATCCGCGCGGCCATTCCGAGCGTGGTGAACGTTCTTGTGCACATGGAGCCATACAAGGCTCCGAGCCAGGATGCGGTCGATCCGGTTCTGTTCGGCATGCCGCCCGTCTAGCCGTTCACCCTCTTCCAATCCCCGCTGGCTCCCCCGCGCTTCTCTACGAGCCGCACGCGGGAGATCTCCATTCCGCGATCGAGAGCCTTGGCCATGTCGTACACCGTGAGAAGGGCGATCGTGACCGCGGTGAGCGCTTCCATCTCCACCCCCGTTCTGCCGGTGGTCGTCGCCCAGGCGGTGACCTGCAGCCCGGGAAGCGCCGCATCGGGTACGATGTCCACCCCGATATCGCTGAGCGCGAGCGGGTGACAGAGCGGAACCAGCTCGGCGGTACGCTTGGCTGCCATGATTCCGGCGATCCGCGCGGTAGCGATTACATCTCCCTTGGTGAGCGCATTGCGCTCGATCGCTTCGAGAGTTTGCACGCCCATCCTGATGACACCTTCAGCGAGCGCGGTTCGCGCGGTCTCGGGCTTTGCGCTCACATCAACCATCCGCGCGCGTCCTTCGGCATCCATATGACTCAGGTCTTTCATCGGAGCGTCGCCGAGAGCTCACGAATGAGCTTGGCGGTGATGAGCTGCGGATTGACGTTTCCGCTGGCGTAGGTCTGGGCTCGAAGCACCACGTCCACCGCTTTGCTCGCGGACGCAGCGGCTGCGTCGTCGTTTCTGTGCAATGCGTCTCGCATTCTTTCCCCCAATAGCTCGACGAGACTCTCGAGTGTATCGGAAAATGCTCCACGCGCGTTCGAAGCTCCCTGGGATAGCGCGGTGGTGTATCGCTGTGAGCGGTTGGTGCCGACCGCGGCATCGATGATCTTGCGTGCGCTGACCGTGGCGTGCGCATCGCCTTCGCCTGACAAGAGGCGACCCGGAGCACCCGCGGCGGCGCGTACACGCTCGGCGGTGCTACCGGTTGCCTGTTTGTCCAGCGCTGCGCTGACGGCCGGATCCTCGACGAAGGCGCGAACCGCGGCATCCGGAACCAGAGGTACGCGCACGGAGACGACGCGTGATCGAATGGTGGGAAGCAGAGCGCCCGGCTCGCTCGTCGTGAGGACGATCGTCGTGTTGGATGGCGGTTCCTCGAGGAGCTTCAGAAACGCATTCGCCGCCATGTCGGCACCTTCCTGCGGCACCATCCGGTCGGCGTCGCCGATGATGAAGACCTTGCGCGATCCCATCGCCGGCGCCATGGCCGCGCGCTGCACCAGGGATCGCACCGTGGCGACGAAAATTCCTTCGCTGCCAGAGGGAGCAGGGTAGAGGCCCTTGTCGGCAGCGCGCTCCGACGTCGCCTCGCCGTAATCCTCGCGTACCTGATCGAGATCTGGATCGGCGTCCCTGAGCCGCGGCCGCGGAAAGACCCAATGCAGATCGGGGTGCGTGAGCTCGCGAACATAGCGGCAGCTCCTGCACTTCCCGCAAGGCGGATTCTCTCCGGTGCAGAGCAGCCGCTGGGCCAGCCAGAGTGCGAGTCGCTGCTTACCGACTCCGCGCGCGCCCTGGAAGAGGAGGCTCGCGGGCAGCGTTGCGGCGCGCACGCTCTCGGAAAGCCGCTGGCGCAACGGCTCGTGTCCATAAAGATCGATTATCGGCACGACGAAATATGGCAGGATTCCAGGTGGCACAATTTCTGACTTGTATATTGCATCGGTACGCATGCGAAACCGCAACAGGAGATCGTCATGTCCAGCCAGCTAAACGGGCGCAAGGTCGCCTTTCTCGCCACCGACGGGGTGGAGCAGGTAGAGTTCACCGCACCCTGGAATGCGCTGAAGGAGGCCGGGGCGGAAGTGAAGCTTCTCTCGGACAAGACGGGGGTGATTCAGGGAATGAATCACGACGAAAAGGGTGACACCTTTCCCGTGGATTACGAGGTCTCAACCGTGAGCGTTCGCGACTTCGACGCCCTCGTTCTCCCCGGTGGCGTGGCAAATCCCGACAAGCTGCGTACGAACGCCGCGGCCGTGAATTTCGTTCGGGAGTTCATGGAAGCGGACAAGCCGGTCGCGGCCATCTGCCATGGGCCGTGGCTCCTGGTGGAAGCCGATGCGCTGCGCGGCCGGACGATCACATCCTGGCCAAGCCTGAAAACCGACATCAAGAATGCGGGGGGCACCTGGGTGGACAAGCAGGTGCAGCTCGATCAGAAGCTGCTGACGAGCCGCAAGGCCGACGATCTGCCGGCCTTCTGCGCGCAGCTCGTCTCGATGCTGCAGAGCGCGATCGAGGAGCGCCGTCTGGACAAGATGGTGGAGCAGAGCTTTCCGGCCAGCGATCCTCTTCCGGGTCCCATTTCCATCGCCTGACAGAGAGCGGGCCGAACAGGGTTAGCTTTGTGCAGCAAAGTACTTGACAGTCCTGTTTCGCTCCGGTAACCTTCGCTCCATGGCCTCCGTTACGCCACTTCATCGCGCTCCAGCTCCTGAGCCGCCCGCGCTCCACGTGCGAGCGATGGACAATCTCGCTTTCATTCGCGACACCATGGAAGCCGCTGGCGCGTTTACAGCGGTTTCCGGGTGGGGAATGGTCGCCGTCGGCATCATTGTCACCGCTGCCGCGGCTCTCGCCTCTATCCAGTCGACCGTAGTTCAGTCTCTCTACGTGTGGATTGCCGCGGCCGTGCTGGCACCCGTCGTGATGTTGTGGGCGATCGTGCGAAAGGCGCGCAAGGCACACATGCCGCTTCTCTCCGGACCCGGCCGCAAGTTCGTCCTCAGCTTCTCCCCGCCGATTATCGTCGGAGCACTGCTCACAATGGTGCTCTACAGGGCGGGGTTGATCGAGATGATTCCAGGCGTATGGCTGCTCCTCTATGGATCCGCTGTTATTGCCGGCGGCGCCTTCTCGGTCAAGGTCGTGCCGGTGATGGGATTCTGCTTCATGATCGCCGGCACCATCGCCGTCTTTTCTCCGGTCTCATGGAACGACTGGATCATGGCTGCCGCGTTTGGTGGTTTTCACATCGCCTTTGGAATTCCGATCGCCCGGAGGCACGGTGGCTAAACATGGAACCGCGCGCGACGACGGACGGCCCAACGTGAGCGGCGAGCTGCGCACGGTCCGTGGAAAATCCGAGGGGAAGCCCGCATCCTCCGCCCGGGCGGACGCGTTCGACCGGCTCATACATGAGAGACTGCGCCTCGGCATCGTGAGCGCGCTCGCCGTCAACGACTCACTCAGCTTCACCGATCTCAAGAAGCTGATGAAAACCACCGACGGAAACCTGAGCGTTCACGCTCGCAAGCTCGAGGAAGCCGGCTACATCACGTGCACAAAATCCTTCGAGGGGCGGATGCCGAAGACGAAATACCGCCTCACAGCGGTCGGTCGCCGCGCGCTCGAGCGCTATCTCGATCACATGGAGGCGCTCATCCGCGCCACGCGGGAGCGCTGAGCGAGTGTCACACTCCCACCACCCAAGCAAGCACGCCCACGTTCGCTCTATGCATCAGACTGCCGCGCAGTCCGGAATTCACGTCGCCATCATCATGGATGGCAATGGTCGCTGGGCGAACTCGAGAGGAAGACCACGCACCGCAGGCCACCTCGCGGGCGCTCGCGTCGTGCGGAAGATCGTAGAGGCCGCGCCCGATTGTGGGATCGGAATGCTCACTCTGTACGCTTTCTCTGCCGACAACTGGCTGCGGCCGTCGAGGGAAGTCGCACTGCTCATGCGCCTGTTCCGGCGCTATCTGGTCTCGGAGACTGACCGCTGCGTGACGAACGATGTGCGGATGCACATCATCGGTCGGCGGGATCGCATTCCCGGAGAGCTGCTCCGCGCGATAAGTGTCGCTGAAGAGGCCACGAGACACGGGAAAAAGCTCGATCTCCGGATCGCCGTCGACTATTCCGCCCGGGACGCGATGGTGCGCGCGGCCGAGAGCCTAATCGGTACGGGGAAGATCACGCGCGAAGATCTCGCTCGCGCAATGAGCCGTGTGGACCACTGGGCCGGAGAGCCCCGCGACGTCGATCTGCTCATCCGCACTGGCGGCGAGCAGAGGCTGAGCGATTTTCTTCTCTGGGAATGCGCGTACGCCGAGCTCTACTTCACCGATCGTCGCTGGCCGGACTTCACGGCGACCGATCTCCAGCAGGCCGTAAGCGAGTTCCACTCCCGGGAGAGGAGATTCGGGACTGTTCCTGAGGCGCAGGCCGGGTAGAGGACTTCGGGGACTAGAGCAGAAAAGGCGCGCCGGCCGGGGGAAGCAAAACCATGGACTTCCGTTGACCTCCCCATAAACCTTTACCACCACTCAAAATTCGCTCTATCGCCTTTCCCAGCTTCGCCCCTTAACAACTTCCGCCCCCTCCCGTCTACCATACGAGCCGCTGCAATCAGGCGTGCGGCGCTAACCGTTGTGGAGGTTGCAAATGACTAGAATTTCTACGCTCGCTCTTGGCGCCATCCTGGTTGCCGGACTTGCTGGTGTTTCTCAGGCGCAGGTTGCCACGCCGCAGCCGCGTCCCGATCGCCCGGCCGCCGCACAGGGCCGCAATCTGAATCTCACTGAGGCGCAGAAAGCTCAGATCAAGACGATCCACCAGAAGTATCAGGCTCAGTACAAGCCGCTGAGAGATCAGGCGAAGCCGTTCATGATCGCGGCTCGTACCGCGCGACAGAAGGGCGACACCGTGGCGTTTCGCAGCAACATGGAGAGATCGCGCCAGATCGTGCAGGGCAACCAGGCGATCCGTACTCGGGAGCAGGCGGAGATTCGCGCCATCCTGACGCCGGACCAGCAGGCAAAGTTTGACGCCCGCGCAAAGGCGATGTCAGAGCGCCGCGCTAGCGGTGCCAAGATGAACGGCAGGGGCTGGGGTCGCATGGGTCCCGGACGCGGCATGCGGCAGGCACCCGCGGTAAAGAAATAAGCAGTACGATATCTCGCGGAAAGCAGAAAGCCTCCGGCGCTGAAAAGTGCCGGAGGCTTTCTGCATTGCCGATCTTCGCTGGCACTATCCGCGCGATTTCACAAAAACTACCTTTGGAAAGAATTGTGAATCGTCATGCGAGGTATCGGGATGAAGTGGTGCGAGCCGGCGCTGGAAGACTGATGCGGTTTCGAAAGACACTTCCCGTTGCGGTGTCTCTCTCCCTCCTCGCGTTGCCGCTGGCGGCCCAGCAGCCGACTGCGCCCGCGACTCCGCCGCCCGCCAGGAGCGGCAAGGCTTCGATAATGGGCATCGTCGTCGACAGCCTGAATGGCGGCTATCTCGCGGGAGCAGATGTCATCGTAGAGGGCGCGAAGGTCACGCTCACCACCGATTCGCTCGGCAGATTCGAGATCGATAGCCTCACACCCGGCACGTTCCAGGTCGGTGTGTTTCATCCGCTCCTCGACACTCTTGGCGTATCACTGGCGACGCAGCCATTTCACGTTGGTCCCGACAGCGTGAGCATCGTGAGGCTGGGCGTGCCATCGGCCGAGACCATCATCGCGCGCACCTGTGAGGCGCGTTTCCGCCCCAAGGGTACGTCCGCCGTAATCGGCCACGTCGTCGATCCCGAGACGCTTCAGCCTGTTGCGGATGCCGAAGTCTCGCTCGCGTGGACCTCGATCGAAGTCTCCAAGGAAGTCGGTGTTCGCCAGACGCCGCATCTTCTCCGCGATTCCACCGACGCAAGTGGCGCCTACAACCTGTGCGGTCTTCCGAACTCCATGGAGGCAACGCTCCAGGCCAGGCGCGGCGGTTCCGTGACGGCCGAAGTGCCGATCGTGTTGGGCGACGCGGCCACCGAGCTGTTCGCGCGGACACTTCTCCTTTCACGTACGGATTCAACGACAAAGGTCGGGAAGGCGGCAGTTTCCGGCCGAGTCGTTCTCGAGGGCAATCCGCCGGGGGGAGGGAGCCGCGTGGAGCTCGTGGGCAGCGACGTCGTCACCACGACGAACGACAAGGGAGAATTCACGATGGCGAATCTCCCATCCGGAACTCACGTATTGCTTGCGCGACATCTCGGATACCTTGCGGAGACGATTCCAGTTGATCTGTCCTCGCGCGAGCCGAAGCGAGTGACGATCAGCCTGGGCAGGTTTATTCCAGTGATGGATCCTGTTGTGGTGAACGCGCGGAGAACGGCGGGACTCGACCGCGTCGGCTTCATCCGGCGGAAGAAATCGGGCATGGGCTACTATCTGGACGCGGAGCAGATCCAGCGCATGAATCCGGATCGCCTCACGGACGTTCTGCGGCGTGTCCCCGGCCTCCGAATCAGCTATACGCCGGAGGGCGAGGTAGTATCCAGCAGCAGGGGTGGTGGGAGCATTATGGGCGGTGGAGCCTGCGTCCAGTATTACGTGGACGACATGCCCTGGCAGTCGGCGACGCCGGGCGACATCAACATGTTCGTGAGCGGCCACGAGGTAATGGGTGTCGAGGTCTACCAGGGCTCGGGCACGCCGGCGCAATACTCGCGGATGGGAAATTGCACCACAATAGTCATCTGGACGCGGATGCGAATCCACGACTGACGACGCGGAAGCATGTGCTTCCGCCAAAATCCCCTACCGCGAGGTGGCCATGCATCACTCGGGCAGATCGTTCGTCTTCCGGCTTCTTCCCCTCCTGGCGCTTTGCGCCGCCTGCTCCACAGCTCTGAGGAGCCATCCAGTGGCCGCTGCGACGGCGACACTCGCGGATGCACACGGCGCGACGATTGGCACCGCGCAGCTATGGCAGGAAGCCAATGGCCTGGTACACGTCGATGTCGCAGTGTCCTCGCTCGCTTCGGGCACGCATGGAATTCACTTTCACGCGGTCGGAAGGTGCGACGGTGGCGCCACCGCATTCTCGACGGCCGGTGGCCACTTCAATCCTCTCAACAAGCAGCACGGACTGAACAATTCCGCCGGTCCTCACGCTGGTGACGCGCCGAACCTCCAGGTCGGAGCGAACGGGCAGGGGAGTCTTGCCTTCACCACCGATCGGGTGACGCTCACGGCGGGACCGACATCGCTTTTTGATTCCGACGGCAGCGCGATCGTGATTCACGCCGTCGGGGACGATCAGGTCTCACAGCCTTCCGGCAACAGCGGCGCGAGGCTGGCGTGCGGAGTCGTGAGGTCGGTGACATAGCGCGCGGCGGAAGTTTCTATTGACACTTTCGCAGCGCTCTCGCACGTTCCAGGAATGACGGCACCAAAGAAGCGGAATGGCGGCAAACGCAGCGGAGAGGTGGCGGCGCGCAACGCCAGGAGCAAGGCCTACATCAATCTCGCGCAGGCGCTCGGCTCCGTTTTCGCCGCCGGCGTCTACACCAAGGAGGAGCTGCAGACCGCCGTATGCACCTACGTATCGGAGATGAAGGGTGGCGGTCAGACGGGCGAGGCAGTGGTGAGATCCGCGCAGGCCCTCGTGAACGAAGTCGGCTCCCGCTTTCCTTCCTCCGAAAGGACGCAGGTGCTCCTTGCGGACATGGTTACCTGGTGCCTCGCGGAGTACTATCGCGAGAGCGCGTGAGTTCTGCTGCGTCCCCTCTTCTGCTCGTACAGCGCGGAGTCTGCCTGAGCGAGAAGATCGGCGAGCATCGTTCCTTCAGCCTTTGATCTCGTAGCGCCGACACTGAGCGAGAGCGGGTAGCCCTGCTCCGTCTCGGCGTTGTGCTTGTCGACGCGGGCCTGTATGCGGCTGGCGATGAGCTCCGCCGTCTGATCGGAATCGACGGTGAGCAGTGCGACGAACTCGTCTCCCCCAAGTCGCGCCACGATGTCCGACTCGCGAAACGACTCGCGCAGCACGCGCGCGGTATCGATGAGTGTGCGATCTCCAGCGAGGTGGCCCCAGGTGTCATTGATGTCCTTTAAGCGATCGACATCGATGAAGATCATGAGCACGTCGCTATCCGTTCGCATCGCCTGCTTGAGGTGCTGCTCGGAGAGTGTGATGAACGCGCGCCTGTTAGGGAGCTCAGTCAGCTCGTCCTTGAGGAGCAGGGCACGCAGCCCGTCCTCCGCACGTTTGAGCGCCGAGATGTCGTGGTACATGGCGTAAATCCGGCCGGGCTCGTTCTCGACGCGGAACAGCGTCGCGGCGATCGACACCGCGATCAGGTGGCCGTCCTTGTGGCGGCGTGAGGATTCTACTCTCACGCTGTCGCCCGACGCGACCTTGGCGGTATAATTCGTGCCCTCAACAAGCAGGTTCTTCGGAACGATCAGATCGTTGATGGACTGACCGACCGACTCGTCGGCGGAATAGCCGAACAGCGTCGTGAACTCGCCATTGATGCGGATGATGCGGTCGTTTTCGTCGAGGATGGCAATTGCTTCCGGCGCGCTCTCGAACAGCGCCGCGA
>CABEAH010000046.1_pt1 | contig 22077 bp, 27 predicted proteins | sample 3132331 | NCBI WGS metagenome assembly CABEAH01 (sample SAMEA5534343, study PRJEB31848) | metagenome | biome: tundra; feature: field; material: soil | place: USA | collected 2013-05 | depth 0.45 m | reverse complement strand
GAGTCCGCATGCAGGAGCCGGCGGGGGACCTCGCCGTGGCGAGCGCAGTCGCATCGAGCGTGTACGATCGGCCGGTCTCCAGCTCCGCGGTATTCCTCGGCGAAGTGGGACTCGGGGGCGAGATCAGACCGGTGTCGCAGGCGGAGCGCCGGCTTGGAGAAGCGGCGAAGATGGGGATGACCATCGCATACATGGCAGAGCGCGGCATGCCCAAACGCGGAACGCGTGGCATCGAAGTCGTCGGCGTGCGAACGATCAATGACCTGTTCCGTCAGCTCTTTCACGCCTGAATGAAGCGCGATGTCGGCGTAGTCATCGTCGCGGCCGGCAGCGGCTCACGAACGGGCTCCACGGAGCTGAAACAGTTCCGATGGGTTGCCGGAAAACCCATGCTCCTTCACAGCCTGCAGACTTTTCAGGCGAGGAACGATGTGGCAATGGTCGTCTGCGTGCTGCCGCGCGGATATGCGGGTGATCCTCCGCCCTGGATATTCCAGAGCGATGCCGAGCGGTTGCTGCTCTCGGTGGGCGGACGCCACCGCAACGAGTCAGTCGCGAACGGACTGGAGGACCTGCCGGCGGAGTGCGAGATCGTCGTCGTCCACGACGCAGCGCGCCCACTCGTGTCGAGCGAGACGATCGGGCGCGTGATCGACGAGGCACGAAAGGGCAATGGCGCGGTGGCGGCGCTTCCGGTGACCGATACGCTCAAGCGCGTCGATTCCCAGGACAACATCGTGGTGACGGTGGACCGTTCCGGTCTCTGGCGCGCACAGACACCGCAGGCTTTTCCGCGCAAGATGCTGGAGCGCGCGCATCGCGAGGCGTTCGAAGCGAACCGCTTCGGGACGGACGACGCCGCGCTCTGCGAGCAGATCGGTCTCCCCGTCGTCGTCGTGCGCGGAAGCGAGAGAGCGATGAAGATCACCGAGGAGAATGACTTCGCGGTGGTGGAGGCGCTGAGTATCTTCCGCGAATGAAGCCAACGCCGCTGGTCGTGCCGTTCTGGTCGCCGGAGGAAGTAGAGGCGGCGATCAATGGCACGCTGGCGCATATCGCCGCGGGACGCGTGGTCGCATACCCCACGGAGACCGTTTACGGATTCGGCGGAGGCGTGGACGAAAGATCGGTGCAACAGCTTATCGAGCTCAAGGGTCGCGCGCCCGGAAAGCCGTTCCTGCTACTAATCGCCGCCAGCGAGATGATCTCGAGACTCGGACTTCACCTCACCGGCTATGCATCGATGCTGGCCGCGCGCTTCTGGCCGGGCCCCCTCACGCTCGTTCTCTCAGGCGGCGAGAAGCGGGTGCCGGATCGTCTGCGCGGACCGGAGGGTGGCGTCGCTGTTCGATGGACCCCACAACGGTCGCTGGCGAGACTGATTCTCGCGCACGGCGATCCGATCACATCGACGAGCGCCAACAGACCCGGCGTACCACCCGCGACAGCGGCGGACCAGATCGTGACGCAGTGGAGCGAAGCCATAATGTCCGGAAAGCTCCGCGTCCTCGATGGAGGAAGGCTCCGCGAGTCCCCGCCATCCACCGTCGTAGACTGCACCGGCCGGCGGCCGCGTGTAATACGCCCGGGCGCGATCTCCGCCGCCAAGCTTCGCGAAAGCGCTCCCGATCTCATCGGTGATGCCTGACACGTGAACATTCTCTTCGTCTGCACCGGCAACACCTGTCGCAGTCCGTTGGCCGAGGCGCTCGCGCGCAAGATTGCGGAACGGCGGGGGCTCACCGATGTGACGCTATCGAGCGCGGGCGCCAACGCCTGGGATGGCGCGCCCGCGTCAGACGAGTCGCTGCTCGTTGGGATGGAGCGACAGGTGGATCTTGGAGGTCACCGCGCCAGACTGTTGACGCCGGCGATCGTCTCCGAGGCTGACCTCATTTTCGTCATGACATCGAGTCACCTCGAGCAGGTGAACCAGCTCGGCGGAAAGGGCAAATCCCACGTGCTCGACGAGTACGCCTCGGGCAGCGACGCGCAGGGTATCACCGACCCGTACGGCGGCGATCTCGCGATGTATCGAGAGACGGCAGATATGCTGGAGCAGGAAATCGAAAAGGTGTTCGACCGCCTCGCAGGCTGACGCCGCGGCGACATGCGCGAGATTCCTGGCCGGCTCATACTGCTCGGCAATCCGGTAAGCCATTCGGTCTCACCGCTATTTCAGAACGCTGCGCTCGAGGCGGCAGGAATCCCGCTCATATACGAGGCGGTTCGCGTCGATTCTCACGCTCTCCTGCCCCTTCTTCGTGAGCTCCGCGACGAGAGCGGTGCAGGTAATGTCACGATACCGCACAAGGTCGCGGTTCACGACGACTGTGACGAGCTGACCGAGATCGCTAAGCGCGTTGGTGCGGTCAACACGTTCTGGTGCGAGTCAGGACGGCTGATCGGAGACAACACGGATGTCGGCGGGTTCGACGCGGCTGCTCGTGATCTGCTCGACGGCAAGGTCGACGGACTCAATGTCGTCTTGCTCGGCGCGGGAGGTGCGGCGGCAGCCGTTCTGGCGGCCGTCTCGAAGTGGCCGGACTCGGGTGTGGGGATCGTCGGCCGAAACACTGCACGCGCCGCGCGGCTCGCTAGCCGGTTTCCCGATGTCGCTCGCATTGAAACGGACGTGCGCTCCGCGCTTCGTGAAGCGACATTGATCGTGAACGCTACGCCGATCGGTCAACAGGGAGAGGAGCACCCGATGGATATCTCATTCCTAGCTGGCGATACGGCGGTGATGGACCTGGTTTATCGGGCCGGCGGAACCGCGTGGGTGCGCGCCGCGAGGGACCGGGGCAACCGCGCTTCGGACGGACTTCCGATGCTTCTCGAGCAGGGAGCGCTTTCCTTTCGCCGCTGGTTTGGAGTCGAGCCCGATCGGGAGGCGATGCGGCGCTCGCTCATGTGATCACTGAGAGGGCGGCGCTTGGCCGGCATCTCAGCGGCGCTCTCGAGCTTCTCCTGCCGATTGCATGCGTGTCGTGCGAGCGGCTCCTCTCGCATGGCGAGAAGGGAATCGTCTGCAGCTTGTGCTGGTCGAGGCTCCCCTTTCTTCCTTCCCCTCAATGTGAGCGTTGCGGGCATCCCCTGGTGTCTTCCGCGTGCCGGTGGTGCGAGCTTTTGCCGCCTTTCGTTCGCGCGGTACGGTCGGTGTGCTGGATGCCTGTGGAGCCGGCCTCTGGAATGGTTCACGCTCTCAAGTACGGAGGCTGGACGGAGGTCGCGCGCGGAATGGCGGAGCGGATGAGCCGGACGTCGTGGCCACTCGATGTAGTGGAAGAGCGCACCGCACTGGTCCCCGTTCCTCTTGCTTCAGCGCGGATGCGCGAGCGTGGCTATAATCAAAGTGCACTTCTTGCTCGCGGACTTGCGGCGAGATGGCGAATTCCGGTGTGGGATGAGGTCGTCGTTCGCTCGCGCGAAACACAATCACAGACGCAGTTGACACCCGAACAGCGACTGGGCAACGTTGCAGGCTCGTTTGTATTCGGCTGGCAGCGGCTCGACGCGATCGAGGGCGCTCACCTGATCATCGTCGATGATGTGGTGACGACCGCGGCAACTTTAAACGCCTGCGCAAAGGTGCTCTACGAAGCCGGCGCGCGGATAATCAGCTACGTGACTTTTGGCCGGGCTCATGCAAGCGGAGACCGGCTCTAACCTGGGAGAGTTCTTGGAATGGCAATAAGGGTTGGAATCAACGGATTTGGTCGCATCGGCCGCCAGGTTCTGCGCGCAGCCAAGGAACAGGGAGTGGCGGATCTCGATTTCGTCGCGGTGAACGACCTGACCGACACCCGAACGCTAGCGCACCTGTTTAAGTACGACTCTGTGCATGGCACCTATCAGGGCGATGTAGAACACGGAGTGGATTCCGTCATCATCGATGGCGACGAGGTAAAGATCTTTTCGCACAAGGATCCCTCGGCGCTCCCCTGGAAGGATCTCGGCGTCGACATCGTCCTCGAGTCCACCGGTCGCTTTACGGTTGCCGCCGAAGCCCGGAAGCACATCGAGGGAGGGGCGAAGAAAGTCCTGATATCCGCGCCGGCCAAGGGTGAGGACATCACGATCGTGATGGGCGTGAACAGCGATAAGTACGATTCGTCGAAGCACACGATCGTATCCAATGCGTCGTGCACGACCAACTGCCTCGTGCCGATGGTCAAGGTCATCCGCGACAACTTCGGCTTCCGTCACGGCTCGATGGTCACCATTCACAGCTACACGAACGATCAGCCGGTATTGGACCTTCCGCACAAGGATCTGCGACGCGCCCGCGCGGCCGCGCTCTCGATCATTCCGACTACGACTGGAGCCGCGAAAGCGACCTCGCTAGTGATTCCGGAAGTGAAAGGAAAGATCGACGGCAGCTCGATACGCGTGCCCACTCCCGACGTGTCGCTTACGTGCCTCACGGTCGAGATCGAGAAGATCGGCACGACTGTGGAGGCGGTCAACGCGGCCTTCCGCGCGGCAGGAGAGACATCTCTTCAGGGAATTCTCCGCTACACGGAAGAGGAGCTGGTGTCGAGCGACTACATCGGCGATCCCGCGTCATGCATCTTCGACGCGAAGACGACGAATGTCATCGACGGCACTCTCGTTACGGTCCAGGGCTGGTACGACAACGAGTGGGGCTACGCCTCACGCTGCGTCGACTTGCTGCGGTTCATGGGCGCACGACTCTAGACGGGTCAGCGGAGCATGAAAAAGAAGAGCGTGCGCGATCTGACCGACGCGGAGATCCGCGGGAAACGCGCGCTGGTACGCGTGGATTTCAACGTTCCTCTCGACGACGACTGCGTGATTACCGACGACACGCGCATTCGCGCGGCGCTGCCGACGATTGAATTCCTTCTCGAGAAGGGTTGCCGGCCGGTCATCCTCTCGCACCTGGGCCGGCCGAAGGGGAAACCGAATCTCAAGTATTCGCTCCAGCCAGTCGCAAAGAGGCTTGGAGAGCTCCTCCGGCGGAAGGTGAACTTTGTAGAGTCGACGGACTCCGACGAAGCGGTGCAGGCGACTCACGCGCTCAAGGACGGCGAGTTGCTCCTCCTCGAGAATACACGCTTCCTGGGCGGGGAAGAGACGAACGATCCCCGGCTCGCACGCGCGCTTGCTGAATTGGGTGATTTCTTCGTCAACGACGCTTTTGGCGCGGCCCACCGCGCACACGCTTCGACGGTTGGTGTGGCCGAGCATCTGCGCCCGGCTGTGGCGGGTCTGCTCATGCAGAGGGAGCTCGACTATCTGGGACGCGCGCTAAGCCAGCCGGATCACCCGTTCGTGGCGATCCTCGGTGGCTCGAAGATCTCCGGGAAGATCGATGTGATCGAGCAGCTCCTACCGAAAGTCGATGCGCTGCTGATCGGCGGTGCGATGGCCTGCACCTTTTTCAGAGCTATGGGATTGGAGACGGGCAAATCGCTCGTCGAGGAAGACCGCGTCGAGATGGCAAAGGATCTGCTCGCTCGCGCCGGAACCAGAATCACACTCCCCCACGATGCGATGGTCGCCGCATCACTCGAGGAACCCGGCACAGCGCACGCTGTCGCTCGGAACGCGATTCCGAAAGACAAAGCCATGTATGACATCGGCCCGCAGTCAGCGGCGTCGTACTCCCGTGCGATCGCGGCGGCGCGCACGATCATCTGGAATGGTCCGATGGGGGTGTTCGAGACTCCGCCCTTCGACGCGGGCACGCGCGCAATCGCCCAGGCTATGGCGAAGGCGACGGCAGGTGGTGCGACGACGATCGTGGGCGGCGGCGATTCGGCGGCGGCGGTGAGCGAGGCCGGTCTGGAAAGTCAGATGAGCCACGTCTCCACCGGAGGCGGCGCATCTCTCGAATTTCTGGAGGGGAAGAAGCTCCCCGGCGTAGAAGTCCTCGATGAGAGCGGAGAGTGAAGCGGCCCATTCTCGCGGCCAACTGGAAGATGAACAACGGGCCGACGGCGGCGAAATCTTTCATGGATGCGTTTCTCGCCGGTTATCCGCCGCGCGATGACAGGACGATCATCATCTTTCCCCCCGCGGTCGCGCTGCAAGTCGTCGCGGTCGCTGCATCCCGCCGGAACGATGTCATCGTCGGAGCTCAAAACATCCACTGGGCACAAAAGGGGGCATTCACCGGAGAGATCTCCGCGGGAATGGCGAGAGATGCCGGCGCCCGCATCGCCCTCGTCGGCCATTCCGAGCGCCGGCATGTCTTTGGGGAGACGGACGCGCAATCCGGGAAGAAGTGCGAGGCTGCTGCTCGCGAAGGAATGGCGTTCATGCTGTGCGTGGGCGAGACACTCGATCAGCGCGAAGCCGGAGAGACCGAGAGCGTGGTATTGCGCCAACTTCGCGAGGGACTTTCGCGGACGCCGAATCTCATCTCCGCCGATTTTCTTCTGGCCTACGAACCGGTCTGGGCAATTGGCACGGGTCTCACCGCTTCATCCGGTGACGCATCGGCCATCCACACTCTTGTTCGCTCGGAGCTTTGTGACATGATCGGCACCCGCTCTGATGAAATCCCCATTCTTTATGGCGGCAGCGTAAACGCGGGGAATTCAGCCGCGCTCCTCGCTTCTCCGGAGGTCGATGGGCTCCTCGTCGGGGGAGCAAGCATCGAGTCGTCTTCGTGGTTGCCGATCGCCTGCACGCCGGTCGCCTACACTTGACTGCTTTCGCGAAGCCCCCGATATTGAAAGGCTACCGCTGAACTCTAATTCTATCAATGATTTACACGTTTCTACTGACTCTCCTGATCCTCGACTGCTTCGTCGTCGTCCTCGCCATTCTGCTGCAGAGCGGAAAGGGCAGCGGACTCGCCGCGAGCTTCGGCGGCGCGAGCTCTTCTCCCGATGCGCTCATCGGAATCCGCCAGGCGGGAAATCTGCTCACCAACATCAGCTGGTGGGGCGGCGGCATCTTTCTCGGCTTGTCGTTCATTCTGCAGATCATGTCCACTCACACGACGACGCCGCGCTCTGTACTCGAGAAGGGATTGGGCAGTCAGCCCGTGAATGTTGCGCCGCCTCCGACGTCGGCGCCCGCGGTTCCGCTCGAGCCCGCACCCAGTGCGACTGCTCCTGCGACTGGACCAGCCACCTCGCCGGCGACCACACCTCCAGCTTCCGCCCCAAAACGGTAAGTTGGGCGCCGAGACTCTGATGTCAGAACCGGGGTTCCTCCTCCTTGAGGACGGAACCCTTTTTCGTGGGCGCCTGAGCGGAGCGGCGGGCGGTGAGTTCCTTCCCGCAGTGGCAGAGGTCGTGTTCACGACGAACATGACGGGATACCAGGAGGTCTTCACAGATCCCTCTTACCGCGGGCAGATAGTCGTCATGACCGCGCCGCAGATAGGCAACTACGGGATCAACACCGAAGACCCGGAATCGGGCGCTCCCCAGATTGCCGGAGTGGTGGTGCGGGAGCTCTCGGAAAGCTATTCGAACTGGCGCGCGAGCGGCGGGTTGGGTGCTTGGCTCGCGGCCGCGAAAGTGCCCATCATTCAAGATGTTGACACTCGGCGCCTCACTCGGCACTTGAGATCGGTGGGAGTGATGCGCGGAGTCATTGGAGCCGGCCTGGAACCGGACGAAGCCAGCCGAGCGGCACTCGAAGCATGCCCGTCCATGGAGGGTCTCGATCTCGCTTCCCGCGTGTCGACGAGGGAGGTGTACACGTGGGGCGATCCGCGAGCGCGGCATCACATCGTCGCGTATGACTTCGGGATCAAGCGCAATACTCTGCGCCTCTTCGTAGAGAATGATTGCAGGGTGACGGTCCTGCCAGCGAGCACGCCCGCGGAAACCGCTCTGGCGATCGAGCCCGACGGCATTTTTCTCTCGAACGGCCCGGGTGACCCTGCAGCCGTCACGTATGCACAGGAGACGGTCCGGGGCTTGGCCTCGAGTGGTGTTCCGACATTCGGGATCTGCCTCGGCCACCAGTTCCTCGGTCTAACCTTCGGCGGCTCGACCGTGAAGATGCCCTACGGCCACAGGGGTGGGAATCATCCCGTCAAGGAATTGGAGACGGGACGCGTACTGATCACCTCGCAGAATCACGGGTTCGCCGTGGAGGGTGACGAGCACTCGGTAGCCGGCAGCCGGGATCTCGAAGTCACGCATGTGAACCTCAACGATGGCTCGATCGAGGGACTCAGGCATAGGGAGCTTCCCGTGTTCGGAGTGCAGTACCACCCCGAGGCCGCGCCCGGGCCGCACGACGCCCGGCCTCTCTTTCAGGAGTTCCTCAGCACCCTCAAGGGTGCCGTCAGGTAGGTGTGGGCTCGCTTGACAGTATCTCAGTAAAGCCATAACTTCAAAGCACTTACGGTTATTCAGCGTGCCTCCATTCCGGGGAATTCAATGACCAAGGCAGACCTCGTCGAGCGTGTTACGGCCCAGATTTCACGCACTGCCGGCCCGATGATATCCAAGAAGGATTGCGCTCGCGTCGTTGACGCTTTCCTCGAGGCGATCAAGGGGTCCCTCCAAACCCAGGAGAACATTGAGGTCAGGGGGTTCGGGACGTTCAAGATCCGCAATCGAAAGACTCGAATGGCGCGCAATCCACGCACTGGATCACCCGTCGAGGTGTCTGCGCGTCCCGTTCCGGTCTTCAAGCCCTCGAAAGAGCTGCGCGCCCTCGTCGCCGGGCTGGACATGTCGCAGATGTCGGAAGCGTAACGACTTAGCTACTCAAGGGGGCCGCATCGTGTCCACAGTGACTGTGCAACTGTTTGCGTCATACGCTGACATGCTCGGTGGCGCAAAGGTGGATATCCCCCTCTCATCCGGCAGCACCGTAAGAGACCTCGTCAATTCGCTTCGCTCCCTGCCAGGCGCAGCGGCGCTTCCGGCATCGGTTCTGGTTGCCGTCAACAGAAAGCTCGCCGGAAGGGATCAGCGCATCGAGCCAGCTGATGAGATTGCGCTCATTCCACCAATGGCCGGCGGATGAGCCGCTCCGCGCTGGTAAAGGGCGCGATCGACCCCGCCTCGCTGATCGCCGAAGTATCCGCCAATGGGTATGGCGCCGTTTCGCTTTTCCTCGGTACAGTCCGCGACTTCAATGAAGGCAGCGCGGTCACGGCGATCGATTATGCGGCCTACGCGACTATGGCTGAAGAAGAGATGCGGCGAATCGTGGTCGAGGCGGGTGAGCGTTTTGGTGTCGATTCCCTCGTCATAGAGCATCGATTAGGCCTACTCGATCTGGGGGATATCAGCGTTGGCATCGCCGCTGCTCACGAGCATCGCGCGCCGGCGCTCGACTGCGTGAGATACATCATCGAGCAGATCAAGAAGCGTGTTCCCATCTGGAAGATGGAGCACTACGCCGACGGAAGCAGAGCGTGGGTAGACCCGACCCGCGCCGACGATCCAGTGATCGCGTGAGCGCTACGCTTACAGACGGATTCGGGCGGAGGATCGAGTACCTCCGCATCTCGGTCACCGATCGTTGCAACTTCCGCTGCCTCTACTGCATGCCGATGTCGGGCCTGGAGTGGATTCCGAAATCCGGAATCCTCTCGTACGAAGAGATTGCTGCGGTAGTCTGGCAACTCGCGCCACTCGGATTGAGGCGACTCAGAATCACCGGCGGCGAGCCAACGCTTCGGCCGGGCCTGCATCTGCTGATAGGAATGTTGCGCGCGATTCCCGGGATCGAGGACATTTCGCTTTCGACCAACGGCGTACGCCTGCCGGAGCTCGCCGGCTCGCTCAAAGCTGCGGGCCTTGATCGAGTCAACATGAGTGCTGATTCACTCCGTCCAGAGCGCATCAGGGCGATCTCGCGACGAAACACTGATTTTGATCCCATTGCCGCTGCACTGGTCGCGGAGGCGACGGGCCTATCCCCCATCAAGATCAACGTCGTCGTAATGCGGGGCATCAACGATGACGAAGTGCGGGATTTCGCGCGTCTCACGATGGATCACCCCTGGCACGTCCGATTCATCGAGCTGATGCCGGTGGGTGAGATGCGCGGAGTGACGTGGGATCACGTAGTGCCGACGGAAGAAGTGATGCGGCGCCTGGACGCCGTGGGGCATCTCGAGAAAGCGGACGCTCCCGAGCGCAGCAACGGACCGGCGAGTTACTTCAGTTTCGCTGGGTCGCGAGGGAGCATTGGGTTCATCACCCCGATGACCCACACTTACTGCGGCAGCTGCAATCGCGTTCGTCTCACCGCCGACGGCCGTCTTCGCACATGTCTCTTCGGCGACCACGAGATCGATCTGCGCTCGCCACTCCGCGCTGGCGTGCCTCTCGAGCCATTCTTCCGCGCCGCACTCCGCGACAAGCCGAAGGAGCACCATCTTCTTCAGATGAGTGTCGGCGGACTGCGTGCACTCTCTCAAATTGGTGGATGATTCGAGCGATCTTCTTCACGCCGATTGCTCACGGTGCTTCGTCCTGATAACTTGCGAGCACCTATTCATCACAACAAGAACGCAATAATGGTCAACAAGATTACGGTTGTTGGGGCGGGGAATGTGGGCGCGACTACCGCGCAGCGCATCGCCGAGAAAGAGCTTGCGCGCACAGTGGTGCTGGTAGACATCCAGGAGGGAATTCCGCAGGGCAAGGGACTGGATCAGTGGCAATCGGCGCCGATAGAGGGATTCGACTCCCGCATCGTCGGCACCAACGGGTACGACGAGAGCCGTGACTCGGAGATCATCGTCATCACCGCCGGCATCGCGCGCAAGCCGGGCATGTCGCGCGACGATCTTCTCAATACAAACGTTGAAATCGTCAAGCAGGTGTCGGAGCAGATCAGGACGACATCCCCCAACGCGATTCTGATCGTCGTCTCCAATCCGCTGGACGTGATGTCCTACGTCGCGATGAAGGTGACTGGATTTCCACGGGAGAGGGTACTCGGGATGGCTGGTATCCTCGACACTGCGCGCTATCGCGCTTTCATTGCCGAAGCGCTCGACGTGTCCGTGAAGGACATTCAGGCGATGGTCCTGGGCGGCCACGGCGACACGATGGTTCCGCTTATTTCCTACACTTCGGTCAGCGGAATTCCGGTCACGCAGCTCATGTCGCAGGCGAAGCTCGATGCGATTGTCGCGCGCACGCGCGCTGGTGGCGCAGAGATCGTGAAATTCCTCAAGACCGGATCCGCGTACTACGCGCCTTCCGCGGCTGCCGTTCAGATGTGCGAAGCGATCGTGAACGATCAGAAGCGCATTCTCCCATGCGCGGCGTGGCTGACGGGAGAGTACGGGATGTCCGGCCTCTTTCTCGGCGTCCCTTGCAAGCTGGGACGCCGCGGACTGGAGAAGATCATCGAGGTGGATCTCACTGGCGAAGAGCGTGATGCCCTGGCGAAGAGCGCGGATGCCGTGCGCGAGCCAATGGGCGTCGTAAAGCTTTAGAAAGTCGATGAGCCGCGTTCGCGAATTCTACGCTTCGGTGATCGGCAAGAAGGCCGTCATGGGGATCACCGGTCTCGTCGGCGTCGTCTTCGTCATTGGGCATGCTCTCGGAAATCTTTTCGTGTTCCGCGGCTCCGAGGCGATGAATGCGTACTCCCACTTCCTCAAGAGTACCGGTGAGCTACTCTGGGTCGTGCGGATCGTTCTTATCGTCGCCGTCGTGTTGCATGTCGTTGCGGCACTGCAGCTCACCATACAGAGTCGGGCGGCCAGGCCGATTGGCTATGCCAAATTCAAGCCGCAGGTCGCGACGATTGCATCCCGTACGATGCGGTGGGGCGGAGTGCTTCTGCTCGTATTCATTCCCCTGCACATCCTGCACTTCACCACTGGAACTGTGAGACCGGCGGGCGTGTTCAGCAGCACCGACGTCTATGGAAACGTCGTGACGAGCTTCCGCATCTGGTGGGTTGCCCTCTTCTACATCGTCGCGATGGTGACCCTCGGGCTTCACCTCTTTCACGGAGCGTGGAGCTCGGTGAGAAGCATTGGCATGAGCCCGTCATCGCCGCAGCCGTTGCACAGGAAGCTCTCGCTCCTGATTGCAGTCTTCGCCTGGGCGGCATTCACGGCCATCCCCGTCGCGGTATTCGCCGGATTCGTGCGATGACTCTCCGACTTGACGCGCGAATTCCCAGCGGTCCGCTGGCCGACAAGTGGGATAAGCATCTCTTCGAGATGAAGCTCGTGAGTCCCGCCAACAAGCGGAAGTACACGGTCATCGTGGTCGGCTCGGGTCTGGCCGGCGGATCCGCCGCCGCGACGCTCAGCGAGCTCGGCTACAACGTGAAGTGCTTCTGCTTCCAGGATTCGCCGCGCAGGGCGCACAGCATTGCCGCCCAGGGTGGAATCAACGCGGCCAAGAACTATCAGAACGATGGTGACAGCGTTTACCGGCTCTTCTACGACACGTTGAAGGGCGGGGATTTCCGTTCGCGCGAAGGAAATGTGTACCGACTCGCCGAGCTCAGTGCAAACATCATCGACCAGTGCGCGGCGCAGGGAGTTCCCTTTGCTCGGGAGTACGGGGGCCTCCTGGCCAATCGGTCGTTCGGTGGTGCGCAGGTCTCTCGCACCTTCTACGCCCGAGGGCAAACGGGGCAGCAGCTGCTGCTCGGCGCGTACCAGGCGCTCGAGCGGCAGATCGCGAGCGGGGGTGTGAAGATGTTTCCGCGCACCGAGATGCTCGATCTCGTCGTGATCGACGGAAAGGCCCGTGGCATCGTCACGCGCGACCTGGTGACGGGCGCCGTGGAATCGCACGTGGCGGATGCGGTAGTGCTGGGAACCGGCGGCTACCTAAATGTCTTCTACCTCTCCACCAACGCTCAGGGCACGAACGCGACCGCGATCTGGCGTGCATACAAGCGCGGTGCTGCATTTGCGAATCCCTGTTTTACTCAGATCCATCCCACCTGCATTCCGGTGAGCGGGGATTACCAGTCCAAGCTGACCCTGATGAGTGAATCGCTGAGAAACGACGGCAGGGTGTGGGTACCGAAGGCAAAGGGTGATAAACGCGCGCCCGGAGCCATCCCGGAAGCCGAGCGCGATTACTATCTCGAGAGAAAGTATCCGAGCTTCGGGAATCTCGCTCCGCGCGACATCGCCTCGCGCGGCGCCAAGGAAGTTTGCGACGAGGGCAGGGGAGTCGGAGAGACGGGTCTCGGTGTTTATCTCGATTTCAGCGACGCGATCAAGCGCGTCGGCCAGGATGTCATACGCGAGCGCTACGGCAATCTCTTCGAGATGTACGAGCGGATCACGGCCGAGAATCCCTACGAAGTGCCGATGCGCATTTATCCCGCGGCTCATTATGCGATGGGCGGGCTCTGGGTCGACTACAACCTGATGAGCACCATCGACGGGCTGCACGTGATCGGAGAGGCAAACTTTTCGGACCACGGCGCGAACAGGCTCGGTGCCAGCGCGCTGATGCAGGGCCTGGCCGACGGCTACTTCATCATACCAAACACCATCGGTGACTATCTGGCGAGTAACAAGCCCGCCAAGGTGGACGTCTCGCATCCCGCGTTTCGCGAGGCGGAGAACGCGGTGGCGGAGCGCACAAAGCGATTTCTCTCGATCGACGGAAAGCGCACCGTGTCGTCTTTCCACCGGGAGCTCGGCCAGATCATGTGGAATTATTGCGGGATGGCGCGTAACGAAGCGGGGCTCAAGATCGCGCTCCAGAAGATCCCAGAGCTGCGCGCGGAGTTCTGGCGAAACGTCAACGTGCCGGGGAGCGATGTCGAGCTCAACCAGGCTCTCGAGCGTGCCGGACGCGTCGCCGATTTTCTGGAACTCGCCGAGCTCATCTGCATCGACGCGCTGGATCGCACGGAATCGTGCGGTGGGCATTTCCGCGAGGAGAGCGAGACTCCGGAAGGCGAAGCGTTGCGCGACGACGCGAACTTTTCCTACGTAGCCGCCTGGGAGTACGCTGGCGATGACAAGCCGCCAATCCTCAACAAGGAACAGCTCATCTTCGAGAACGTGAAGCTCTCGCAGCGGAGCTACAAGTGATGAATCTCACGCTTCACGTCTGGCGGCAGGCCGGGCCCACCGCACCAGGGAAGATGGTCGTCTATGAGGCTAAAGATGTCAGCCCGGACATGTCCTTTCTCGAGATGCTCGATGTCGTGAACGAGGGATTGACGAACCGCGGCGAGGTGCCGATCGCCTTTGACAACGATTGCCGTGAAGGCATCTGCGGAATGTGCAGTCTCATGATCAACGGCGTGGCGCATGGACCGAAGAAGGGCACGGCGACCTGTCAGCTGCACATGAGAAGCTTCAACGACGGCGACACGATCTATATCGAGCCCTGGCGTGCACGCGCTTTTCCGGTGATCAAGGATCTCGTCGTCGACCGCTCCGCGTTCGACCGGATAATTCAGTCCGGTGGTTTCATCTCCGCCGCAACCGGCGGTGCACAGGATGCGAACGCGGTGCTCGTATCGAAGGAGAATGCCGACGACGCGATGGACGCGGCGGCGTGCATAGGCTGTGGAGCCTGCGTTGCGGCGTGTCCGAATGCGTCTGCCTCTCTCTTCACGGCGGCCAAGATCACGCATCTCGGACTCCTGCCGCAGGGTCAGCCGGAGCGCTACCGTCGTGCCCTCAGCATGGTCGAGCAGATGGACCTGGAATCCTTTGGGAACTGCACGCTATATGGCGAGTGTCAGGCGGCGTGTCCGAAGGAGATCAGTATCGACACGATCACCCGGATGAACCGCGATTTCATCCACGCGGGGCTTTCAGGAACAGGCCGGTAAGGCTGGCCTGTTTGGTGCGTTTCAGGGCGCGAGGGAAATCCAGCCGGAGATGCGAATGGAAGAATCCACACCCCGAAAAGAGACGAAGAGCTTCCTCGATGAGCCGGAAAGCGAGGCCGCCCTCGAGGGCGCTGACGCGGTAAACGACACGCCGGATATCGCGCGACATGGCACGACACCCGGCTCGCCATTCAGAGTTGTATCACGGACGCCACCGGCAGCCGGCGGCAACAAGCTCATCTGGCTTGCTGTGATAGTAGCGTTGGGACTAATTCTGGCCTACGCAGCTGGCATGCTGCACTAGCACAGTTGCGAAGCGCTACGTCGTCTCGGGCGCGATGTGGCCGCGCTCGAGATCGCGGCTGAGCCGCGTTTTTTCGCTCCGCTTTTCCCCTCTGTCATGCTGCTGGCGCTCCTCCACCAGCCGGCGTGCGCCCGGGGGTTCCACTCCATTACCATTTTCAGGTTGCTTGCGAGGCGCGGCAGCATTGCCCGATTGGAGCTGCTCCAGGATCTTGCCGTGCGTCTTTGCCCCGTGCCCGCCCTCGGCGTGATCCTGGGGACCTTTTTGAATTCCGTCGCGATTCGGCATCAGCTTTGACTCCTCTCAGAACGGTTTGTCCATGCTACACTCGGCAAGCCAGGGGCCAGGCTACAACCTCGGCAGCGTCACGCCCCGCTGGCCCTGATACTTGCCCTTCTTGTCCTTGTAGGAAATCTCGGGCTCCTCTTCTCCCTTGAAGAAAAGAACCTGCGCGATTCCTTCATTGGCGTAGATCTTGGCCGGGAGCGGCGTCGTGTTCGAGATCTCGAGCGTCACGAACCCTTCCCATTCAGGCTCGAAGGGAGTGACGTTGGTGATTATGCCGCAACGAGCGTATGTGGATTTGCCGACCGTGATGGTCATGATATTGCGCGGGATCCGGAAGTATTCCACGGATCGCCCCAGGGCGAAGGAATTCGGCGGGACGATGCACACATCACCCTCGAATTCGACGAATGACTTGGGGTCGAAGTTCTTCGGATCGACGATGGAATTCAGAACATTGGTGAAGATTCTGAATTCGGGCGCGACTCTCATGTCATATCCATAGGAGCTGACGCCGTAGGAGATGACACCGGAGCGTACCTGGCTGCTCTCGAAGGGCTCGATCATCGCGTGTTCTCTGGCCATGCGTGTGATCCAGCGATCCGATTGAATTGACATCGATTGGGGGAGAGCGGTTGCGGTGAGATGAAACGCGCGGTGAGAGGCCCGCTGATGGCCGTCAATGTACGATTTCCGCACCTCGGTCGCCACCGAACGTGAGCCGTTGAATTACCAGATGGCCAACGGTAGATTGAAAAAAATCGCATTAGTGAAATTTTTCACGAAGTCGGGAATACCATGGCTCGCGCATATTTTCCGGTTCTGATGCTGTTCGGATTTGTCGCGGTGAACGCGCTGATGATCATTGTGATCTCGGCGCTCACGGTCCGTGCCCGGCCGACTCCGGTAAAGCAGCAGGCCTACGAGTCCGGGATGCCCGCCCTCGGAGATGCGCGCGAGAGGTTTTCGATCAGGTTCTATCTCATCGCGATACTGTTCATCATTTTCGACATCGAGACGTTGTTCATGATTCCATGGGCGGTCTACTACAAGCAGTTGTCCTGCCTGGTACCCCTCGTTGGAGGCTCCTGCCCGGTTGGCCACATCTCGTTCTTCGGATTGGGTGAGATGCTCGTGTTCATGTTTATTCTGCTGGTTGGATTTGCGTACGCCTGGAAGAAGGGAGCATTGCAATGGGATTGACCGCTCCGGGCGAGCGCAGCACTGTAGCATACGATCCGCAGTCGCAGGAAGGCTGGGTTGCTACGCGCCTCGACTTCCTCGTCAACTGGGCTCGTGCCAATTCCTTGTGGCCGATGCCTTTCGGTACCGCATGCTGCGCCATCGAGTTCATGGCGACCGCCGCCAGCGATTTTGATCTCGCGAGATTCGGCATGGAGCGCATGAGCTTTTCCCCGCGTCAGGCGGATGTCCTGATCTGCGCGGGACGCGTCCCGTTCAAACTCGCGCCGATCATCAGGCGGATTTGGCAGCAGATGCCGCAGCCCAAGTGGTGCATCTCGATGGGTGCGTGCGCATCCACCGGGGGAATGTTCGACAACTACGCGGTGGTGCAGGGAATCGACACCATCATACCGGTCGATGTCTACGTGCCTGGATGTCCGCCCCGCCCGGAAGGCCTTCTCTATGGCATCCGCATGCTCCAGGAGAAGGTGAAGAACGAGAGAGCGTCCGATACTCGAATCCGCGACGAGATGGAGCCCGATCCTTCGAGCCAGCTCTATATTCCGCCGCACGTGATCGACGAGCTGGGCGAGCCGTTCGGAAACTCCGTCAATCAGACCAGGTCCGGACTGTGACACGATTCGAAGTCGTGCGTACTGGCGAAGCCGTGTCGGGTCGTCAGCCCGTCACGCCGAAAAATCTCCCGCATCGTGGCGGAGAGGCCAATCCCTCGGCCAATGCGCTGCAGGAGAAGTTTGCCTCGGCCATCAAGCGCGTCGAAGTCATCTGGGGCGAGACAGTTGTGTATGTGGACCCTGCTTCCGTCAAGCAGGTGATTCGATGGCTGCACGATGATGGCTCGCAGCGGTACGACTATCTGAGCGACGTCACCGCCGTTGAATACCGGGATGCTGAGTCCCCCATCGAGGTCGTGTGGCATCTTCGGTCCCTGCCATATCGCCGATTCCTCCGCATCAAGGCGAGCCTTGAGAAGGGACAGCCACTCGAGATCGACAGCGTCTACGACATCTATCGAGGCGCCGACTGGCTGGAGCGCGAGTGCTACGACATGTTCGGTATTCGCTTTCGCGGGCATCCCGATCTTCGCCGGCTGCTGTTGTGGGAGTCATACAAGGAAGGCTATCCGCTGAGGAAGGATTTCCCGTTGCGCGGCCGCTTCAGCCGCTCGGAGCAGCTTCGGCAGGCCCTCGATCAGAACCCCGAGGCGCGCTACTCCCTTGAGGAGCTGTCCATCGCGGACGCATTCACGGAGCTTCCGGAAGACATGCGGCAGCGCTTGAGCAAAGGCGAGAGGACCGGCGAGTAGATGGCTAAGCGCACAATCGAAGTCGAGCTTTCCACGACCGGACTGGATGCGCAGGGAAAACCTCGACGCGTGCCTCTGGTCACTAACGACGGCGGCACCCCTGTCGCGATCGAGCCGCCGCCGAGCATGGAGCCGGAGATGGACGGGGAGCACCTGCTCATCAACATCGGACCCCAGCATCCGGCCACACACGGAGTGCTCCGCCTGGTGCTCGAGCTCGATGGCGAAACGGTCGTTCGCTGCATCCCGCACATCGGCTACCTGCACTGCGGCTTCGAGAAGATTGGCGAGTACCGGCAGTACAACCAGATCATCTGCTGGACCGATCGCGAGGATTATCTCAACTCTATCGGCAACAACGTCGCCTTTGCGCTCGGCGCCGAGCGGCTGTTCGGCATCGAGATCACGGAGCGCTGCAAGGTTCTGCGCGTCATCGCGTCGGAGCTCTCGCGAATCATGTCCCACCTCGTGTGGGTCGGGACCTTCTGCATCGACATTGGCGCATTCACTCCCTTTCTCTGGGCGTTCCAGCGCCGCGAGGAGATATACCGTCTGCTCGAGAAGTGGGTGGGAGCACGGCTCACGACCTCTGCCACGCGCATCGGCGGCATGGCCGCCGATATTCCGGCGGGGTGGATGGACGGCCTGCGCCAGTTCATTCGCGCCTTCCCGCACACGATGGACGAGATCGATCGCGTGCTCACGAAGAACGCGATCTGGGTCGGGCGGACGGTCGGGCTCGGTGTGATGACCCCTGAAGAAGCGATCAACTGGGGTCTTTCAGGGGCGATGCTCCGTGCCTCGGGCGTGGACTACGATGTCCGGAAGGACTTCCCCTATCTCGATTACGAAACTTATGATTTCGACGTGCCGGTCGGTACGAACGGCGATGTGTACGATCGCTATCTCGTCCGGATGGAGGAATTGCGGCAGTCGCTTCGCATACTCCAGCAGGCGGCGGACCGGCTTCCCGATGGCCCGGTGAACATCGACGACCCGCGGATCATCCTTCCTCCAAAGTCGAAAGTGACCAACGAGATGGAATCCATGATCCACCACTTCAAGGTAGTGATGGAAGGGCCGCGACCACCGATCGGGGAATCCTACGTCGCGGTCGAGAGCCCGAAGGGCGAGAAGGGCTACTATATGGTATCGGACGGTACCGCCAAGCCGGTACGGTGGAGAATCCGCCCCCCATCGTTCGTAAACCTCGCCGCGATACCGAAGATGGTCGAAGGTCACCTGCTTTCCGACGTAATCGCCATCAACGCCAGCATCGATATCGTAATGGGAGAGATCGACCGTTGAGTCCCAAGGCATTGGGGGGGCTCGAGTCACCCGATCGCGCGTCCCACGACAAAACTGCGCACGAGCCATATACGCCGGTCTTCACCGGGCCCGCGCGCAAGGAGCTCGATGAACTGCTGACACGTTATCCGACGAAGATGGCGGCTCTCCTGCCTGCGCTATGGATCGTACAGCGCGACCGCGGATGGGTGAGCGAGGACGGTATGGCCGAAGTCGCCGAGCTGCTCGAGCTCACGCCCGCTTATGTGAAGGGTGTCGTCACCTTCTACACCATGTATCATCAGCACCAAGTCGGTAAATACTTCATCCAGGTGTGCACCACCTCGCCCTGCGGCATCTGTGGCGCCGAAGACGTGGTGAAGGCGTTTCTCCGTCACACCAACGCTGGCGAGCTGGGTGTCACATCTCCCGACGGTCGCTACACGGTCATCGAAGTCGAATGCCTCGGGGCCTGCGGCTTCGCCACGCCGGTGATGATCAACGAAGAGTTCATCGAATCGGTCACGCCGGAGAAAGTTCCGGATCTTCTCGCACGACTCGCATAAATGGGCTATCCCCACCAGCCGCATCAAAGAGAAACTACTGTCCTCTCACGCTATTTCGGTGATGCGGAAGCGCGCACGCTCGATGGCTGGAAGAAGCGCGGCGGTTACAAGGCGCTCGAGAAAGCTCTCGGAATGTCGCCGGCGGACATCGTTACGGTCATCAAGGAGTCGGGCCTGAGAGGCAGAGGAGGCGCGGGATTCCCGACGGGCATGAAGTGGTCCTTCATGAAGCCCGGCGACGGAAAGCCGCACTATCTCTGCTGCAACGCCGACGAGTCGGAGCCCGGCACCTTCAAGGATCGCGAGCTGATGCGCTGGACGCCGCACGCTCTGGTCGAAGGATGCGCCATCGGCGCGTACGCGATCGGCGCCGAGACTGTGTACATCTATATTCGCGGCGAGTTCACGGAGCCTCTGCACTGGATGAATGAGGCAGTGAAAGAAGCATACGCCGCCGGGATCATCGGCAAGAACGCCATGGGCACCGGCAAGCGGATCGATGTGCACGTCCACAAGGGCGCAGGCGCGTACATCTGTGGCGAAGAGACGGCTCTCATGAACTCGCTCGAAGGCCGCCGCGGAAATCCGCGGATCAAGCCGCCATTTCCGGCCGTCTCCGGTGTTTTCGGAATGCCGACGACGATCAATAATGTCGAGACTCTCATCGCCGTCGCTCCGATTCTCATGAATGGGGCGGAGTGGTACAGGAAGATGTCGCTGTCCAACCCCAAGAGCACCGGCACCAAGCTTTTCTCCGTCTGCGGCAACGTTCAGCGCCCAGGCACCTACGAAGTCGAGATGGGATTTCCCTTCAAGGAATTCCTGTACGATCTCTGTGGCGGGCCGATCAACGGTCGTAAGTTCAAGGCCGTGATCCCCGGTGGAGTCTCGGTCCCGATTCAGAGCCTCGAGGAGGCTGAAGCGTCGCTCATGGACTACGAGGGCTTCGTCGCGCAGGGATCGATGCTCGGCTCCGGCGGCGTAATCGTAATCGACGACGCGCAATCGATGGTGACCGTGATAGCGAGAATCGCGCGTTTCTTCGCGCACGAGAGCTGCGCCCAGTGCACTCAGTGTCGCGAGGGCACCGCCTGGACGACAAAGATCATGGAGCGCATTCGCGACGGGAAAGGAACGATGGAAGATCTCGATACACTTCTCGATATCGCCGAACAGATGACCGGTAAGACGATCTGCGTGCTGAGCGATTCATGCGCGACACCGGTGGTATCCGGCATCAAGAAATTCCGCGGTGAGTTCGAGGCCCTCATTCAGGGCAGGCGGTTTCATCCCGTGATCGCGGCGGTCGCCTGATGGGTGAGCGGAAGATGGTGAGCCTGACGATCGAGGGGCGAGCGGTGAGCGTTCCCGACGGCACGACGATTCTCGAGGCGGCCAAGACAGTCGGAGTGCTGATCCCGCACTACTGCTATCATCCCGGACTTCCCATAGCCGGCGTCTGCAGGATGTGCCTGGTCGAAGTCGAGAAGGCGCCCAAGCTCGCCCCGTCCTGCGCGACGACGGTGGCGGAAGGACAGGTCGTGCACGTCCACTCGGAAAAGTCGCTCGAGGCTCGCAAGGGCGTGCTGGAGATGCTGCTCATCAACCACCCGCTGGACTGTCCGATCTGCGACCAGTCGGGTGAGTGCGAGCTCCAGGACTATACATATCAGGAAGGACGCAAGGATTCGCGCTATCGTGACCCCAAGCGCTTCAATCCCGTCGAGGATTTCGGTGGCGACGTGATCTACGTGCCCAACCGCTGCATTCTTTGCACGCGTTGCGTTCGCTTCATGGACAATGTCGCGCACGACGCGGTTCTCAACGTCAGCGAGCGGGGCGATAGAGCGCTCATCGGAAAGTTCGAGGGCAAGGACCTGACTCATCCCTGGGCAGCGAACGTGATCGATCTCTGCCCGGTTGGCGCGCTCCTCTCCAAGGACTTTCTGAACAAGGCGCGTTCTTGGGATCTCGATCGGACGGCGTCCATCTGTCCCAACTGCACACAGGGCTGCAACGTGATCATGGAGACGCGCGAGAACCAGCTGGTCCGCATGCGCCCGCGCCCCAATGAAGAAGTCAACGCGTTCTTCATGTGCGACTGGGGGCGTCTCAACTATCGCTGGATGAACGAGAAAAACCGTGTCGATCGGCCGATGGCGAAGCTGAATGGCGCGCTAACCCCAGTGAGCTGGGAGATCGCGATTCCCGCCGCGGCCAAAGTACTCCGTGGGAAGAACGTATTCGTCGCGGCGTCGCCAATGCTTTCCAACGAAGCACTCTTCCTCCTCACGCAGCTAATGGAAGGTGGCAGCGGCGCGTTCCGGGTTACCGAGGGTGAGGAGGCCCCTCTGGCCGGCGTCGAAGATCTGGCCCTTAGG
>CABEAH010000043.1_pt1 | contig 23048 bp, 23 predicted proteins | sample 3132331 | NCBI WGS metagenome assembly CABEAH01 (sample SAMEA5534343, study PRJEB31848) | metagenome | biome: tundra; feature: field; material: soil | place: USA | collected 2013-05 | depth 0.45 m | reverse complement strand
TTCATGGTGGAGATGTCGGAGACAAGCGCAATTCTCCACACTGCTTCGAGCAAGAGTCTCGTACTGCTGGATGAAATCGGACGTGGTACCTCGACCTACGATGGAATCTCCATCGCCTGGTCGGTGAGCGAGCACATTTATGAGCAGGTGGGCTGCAAAACCATCTTTGCGACTCACTACCATGAGCTCACACAACTGGCGGACACGTTAGTAGCAGTTCGCAACTATAATGTCCAGGTGCTTGAGGTGGGAGATCAGGTTCTGTTTCTTCACCGGCTTCAGCCAGGGGGTGCCGACCGGTCTTACGGGATCGAAGTCGGCAGACTCGCGGGGCTACCGGCATCCGTGCTGGAGCGAGCCCGGGAGCTGCTGCACACCCTCGAGGCGGAACAGATCGTGCCCCGATCAGGCCGCGCCCTCAAACCATTAGCTGAACTCAGGGGGGATCAGTTGCCTCTTTTCATGCCAATGCCGCATCCTGTGGTTGAACGATTGAGAAAGATGGACCCCAACACGATGACCCCTATTCAGGCGCTCGAGGTGCTCGCCCGCATCGTGGATGAAGTGAAACATGAGAAGGGAGACGTTTAAGCATGGGTATCAGATTTCGTAGCTCGGTGGTCGCAATCGCTCTCACAGGTATTGCGGCATGCAACAATGGCGACGGATCAAGTTTGCCTTTCCAGACGGTAGGGAGGCAGCCGGAAGTTGCGCCGGTGATGCTCAACGAGGAACTGCCATTTCGCTATCCGCCGGCACTCTATGCTCAGAAGGTGCAGGGCAACGTGACGCTCCGTATCTACATCGACAGGAATGGACAGATCGTACCCGACTCAACACGTGTTGCTGAAACATCGGGGTTCAGCGCGCTGGACTCCGCGGCGATGAAGGGCTCACGCGATCTGAAGTTCGAGCCGGCCAAGACGCAGGGCCAGGCAGTTCCGGTGTCAATTCTCCTGCCTGTATTCTTCAGGCATCCAGATGCGCCACCTCTCGCTGGTGATTCGATTCTCAAGCGGGATTCCACCAGCGCGAGCAGCACCAAATGAAACACGAACGAAATCGCCGGCCATACGACAGTGTGCTCGAGACCATCGGCTGGACCCCGCTCATACGGCTCAATCACATCAATCGCGGGATTCGCACACCGATCTACGCAAAGGCGGAGTTCTTCAACCCTGGTGGATCGGTGAAGGACCGTATCGGTCTCCCGATCATCGAACGCGCCGAGAAGGAGGGAAAGCTCAAGCCGGGCGGGACGATCGTGGAAGGAACGAGCGGGAATACCGGTGTCGGGCTAGCGATCGCCGCAGCGCTCCGTGGATATAAATGCGTGTTCACGATGCCGGATAAGATGTCGCAGGAAAAAGTGCGGCTTCTGAAGGCTTTTGGTGCGGAAGTGATCGTGACTCCTACGGCAGTGCCTCCAGATCATCCTGATAACTACGTGATGATGGCGAAACGCATCGCGGAGGAAACGCCGAACGCGATTTTTGCCAACCAGTTCTACAACGACGCAAATCCGGAAGCCCACTACGCAACGACGGGCCCGGAGCTGTGGGAGCAAACCGAAGGAAGGATCACTCACTTCGTCGCTTCAGCGGGCACCGGCGGTACGCTCACCGGAGTCGGCCGGTACCTGAAAGAGAAGAACAAGAAGATCAGGGTGATCGCTGGTGACCCTGCGGGCTCGATACTGGCCGAATACTGGCGGAGCAAGGGGAAGACCAAGATCGAGGGGACGCCTTACAAGATCGAGGGTGTTGGGCAGGACAAGCTTCCCGGCACGCTTGATATGAGTGTGATCGATGCCTACCACACCGTAAGTGATAAGGAATCGTTCGCCATGGCTAGGCGACTCACCCGCGAGGAGGGGTTGTTCGTAGGTGGATCCTCCGGGCTCATTACCGCGGTTGCGCTTAAGGTTGCCCGGGAACTGGATGACCCGAAGGCGCTGGTCGTGACTTTTCTTTGCGACACGGGCGAGCGATATCTCTCAAAGATCTACAACGACGAATGGATGCGTGAGAATCAGATGCTCGACGCTCCCAGGGTTGCACTGCATCAGGTACTCGGCAGAAAGAACGGAGTTGCGCCAGTAGTCGTCAGTGTCGCTCCGGGCGCGACGGTTCGTCAGGCGATTGGTCTGATGAGCCTGCACGATGTGTCACAGCTGCCGGTGATGGATGGAGCGAACTGTGTGGGCTCGGTGAGCGACTGGTCACTTTCTCAGAAGAGCCTCGAGAATCCGAAACTTCTGGAAACGACCGTAAGCGAGATCATGGATTCGCCATTTCCGATGGTGTCATCTGATCAGCCGGTGGACAGCGTGGTGAAGCTTCTCTCGAAATCGAACCCGGCGGTACTGGTACAGGAACAGGGAACTGTGCAGGGGATCGTGACGCGGTCCGACATGCTGCACTTCATGATGGCGCGCTAGGAGGAGGCCAACCGAATGAAAATCACGGTACTAATGGGCGGCACTTCGTCCGAGCGTAACGTCTCACTGGCATCGGGCATACGCATTGTGCAGGCACTAAGAAACCGGGGTCACAAAGTGATCGCCCTGGACCCTGCGCGCGGAGTGATCGATGCGGCGGGCGAGCGCGAGCTCAGCGATGGGAAAGTAGGCACGGAACCCCCGTCGCTCGAAGCGCTGTCGAAGGTAGCTGAGGAAGCATTCCTCCCGAATCTCACTTCGATGAAAGAGATCAAGGGTGCAGACGTCGCGTTCCTGGCGCTCCACGGGGGACAGGGGGAGGATGGAACGATCCAGGCACTGCTCGATATGGCAGGAGTGAAATACACAGGAAGCGGTCATCTATCCAGCGCGCTCGCGATGGACAAGGATCTCTCGAAGAAGCTCTTCTTCATGGAGAAGGTGAAGACGGCCGAGTGGCTCATGGCTCCTGTCACTGTCGAGCGGGTGGAAGGGATTCTAGGACTTCCAGTTGTGGTCAAGCCATCGAAGCAGGGATCAACGGTTGGACTATCCGTGGTGAAGCGACGGGAGGATTTGCAGCCAGCGATCACCGAGGCGTTGAAGTACGATGATGAAGTGATGATCGAGCGGTTCGTACCGGGGCGCGAGCTCACCGTGGGGGTCCTCGGAGACGTCGCTCTGCCGGTTGGGGAGATTATCCCCAAGCACGAGATCTATGACTACGAGTGCAAGTACACGGCTGGTATGGCTGTAGAGGAATTTCCCGCGAAGCTTTCGCCCGAAGCTACGGAACGTGTGCAGCAGCAGGCGCTTGCCGCGTTCAGGGCCCTAAAGCTGCGGGGCTATGCGCGGATAGACTTCCGGTTGACGACCGAAGGTGAATTCTATTGCCTCGAGGCCAATACGTTGCCAGGCATGACCGAGTTCAGTCTCATACCGCAGGGAGCTGCAGCTATGGGGATAGATTTTCCCGAGCTGTGCGAGCGAATCGTAAAGCTCGCGCTTCATTGATACATTTTCAAAGGAACTCCGCGCCTCCCGCTGTGTCATAGGATGTAGTCCCTTCGTTCCAGGTCAGCATGTCGAACGAGCTGTACGCCGTACCCGAATCCCCACGTATCACCCCCGCCGTTCAGTGGCTACTCGGCCTGAACATTGGCGTGTATTTCCTGCAGCTCACGCTGTTCGGATCGGATTCGGTATTTAGAGCACTGGCTCTCGATCCGAGCCGGTTCCCCGGTGCTTGGTGGACGGTCGCGACATACATGTTCGTGCACGCGTGGCTGTGGCATCTCGTGTTCAACATGGTGACGCTGTGGATGTTCGGGCCGAGGCTGGAGCATATATGGGGCGCGCAAAGCTTCACGCATTTCTATCTCTGGTGCGGGCTTGGCGGAGCAATCGCACACTTGATCTTTGCGCAGCAATCGGCGGTGATCGGAGCATCCGGCGCAATCAGTGGAGTGCTCGTCGCTTATGCGCTGCGCTGGCCGGATGAAGAGGTATATATCTTTGGCGTGATCCCGATGAAATCCCGCTGGCTCATCGCGGCGATGATCGGGATGAACATACTTTTTGCCCTCTCTCCCAGCTCCGGGATCGACTGGAGTGCCCATGTTGGCGGAATGGCTTTCGGCTGGCTCTTTCTGAAGCTCTCATCGCTTGGAGGCCTGAACCGCGTAAGAGGCTGGGTATTGCCGCTTCCCGAGGAGCCAGAGGACATGCCGCGTGCGGTGCCCCGCACGAGATCATCGATGCGGGACAACGCGCGCGGGGTGGACGAGGTCGTGGCGAGGAGCAATGCGGTCGCTCTGCGCGAGAGCAAGCCTCTGCAGCATGTCCCCAGGCAAGAATCTCCCAAGGAGTATGCGGCACGAGTCAATCAAGTGCTCGACAAGATTTCACAGCACGGGATCGACAGTCTGACGAGGGAAGAGCGCCGACTGCTGGAGGAAATGTCGCGGAAGCTGCGCAATAGCTGATGCAAGCGGATTGATCCGCGTGCGGCATCAGTGCATCGTACGGGATGCCAAGGCCAGAGCTTCTCGAGACATTCGACAATCCTTACGCCGATCGTGACTACGAGGTCCACATGGACTGCTCGGAGTTCACGTCGCTCTGCCCCCTCGGCGGAATCGAGAGCGATGCGGAAGAGCTGGCTCTCCTGAAAGGCGGAGCTCCTGATTTCGGCATCATTCGCATCACCTATATTCCGGCGGCGAAGTGTCTCGAGCTCAAGAGTCTCAAGTTTTATCTGTGGAGCTTCAGAAACGACGGGATCTTCTACGAGCGTGCGGTGAACCGGATCCTCGACGATCTCGTGGCGAGTGCTTCACCAAAGTGGATGCGGGTGGTGGGGGACTTCAACGTGCGTGGTGGCGTGAAGTCGGTGATAACTGCCGTGCATGGAAAGGTGCCGGCACCCAGGTAGTCCGCGTCAAGCCGTTGATAAGAGATGCGGACAAGTTTTAATTGTTGAGTCGGGGCGCGGAGCCTGGAGCGGCTAGGTAGCTCAGTTGGTAGAGCAGCGGACTGAAAATCCGCGTGTCGGCGGTTCGATTCCGTCCCTAGCCATGAAAATGAAGCGTAGGCCGTCCCGCAAAGGACGGCCTACGCTTTTCTGTTTTTTCGCCCACCTTTGATGCAGGAAGGGCTTTTCTCTTTTCACTGGCGGTTCGCTTTGTCCAGTCCGTCACTTTCATGGTTCCTCGGCCCGAAGGCCAAAAACGAAGATCTTCTGAGCGCGCTGATCACAGCGGCACTCCAGTCACATGTGGAGTGGAGGCGCGGCTTCCATCCTGAGGATCAATCGCCGATCCCGGCGGACGAAAAAGAGCTTCTGCCATTCAAGCGAAGCGTTGCAAAACTTAAGACCGATTTCGCCTCCCTTCTGGATCAACTGCAAGGGAGTGTGCCCATCTTCAGCGGACGTTACAACGGTCACATGCTGTCGGAGCAGACGATCGCTGCGCAGGCAGCATATTTCGCGGCGATGCTTTACAACCCGAATAATGTTTCACTGGAAGTTTCACCAGTAACGACCCGGCTCGAGGTAGAAGTAGCCCACCAGCTGGCTGAAATGATCGGTTACGATCCCGACCGGAGCTGGGGTCACCTCACGTCGGGTGGTACCCTCGCGAACTTCGAAGCGCTCTAGATCGCCCGCAACATTCTTTACCATCCCATCGCAGCAGCTTCGACAGCAAGAGCGCTTGGTGTTCGCCTGAAGGTGCGGTTGCCCGACGGCTCCAGCGAGGAGCTGGATCGACTCGGACTATGGGAGCTGCTCAACATCCGACCGACCTGCTCTCTCGATTTGTGGGATAGTCTCTGGTCGTCAGCTCCTCGAGCCGTCGTCTCCGAAGCGCTCGAGAGCCGCTCACTGGCAACGCTCGGATATCAGGATTATAACCAGAAGCTCGCTGCAGAATTCGGGGACCCTCTCCCGGCTGGTGTAGTCCTCGTCGTGGCAACCGGCCACTACTCGTGGGAGAAAATTGTTCGCGCTCTTGGGATCGGCTCGAACCAGTTGGTACTCGTGCCAGTGGACTCGTGCTGTCGCATGGATTCCCAGGCGCTCTGGGAGAAAATCGTATCGCTCTCATCGAGTAAAACTCCGATCATGGCGTGCGTGAGTGTTTGTGGGACGACTGAAGAAAGTGCTATCGACAGGTTCGATGAGATTCTCGAAGTCAGAGGTCGAGCGGAGCGCGAACTGGGGGTGACTTTTCACCTTCACTCCGACGCCTGCTATGGTGGCTACGCCGCTGCAATCACCCGTGGAGAAAACGGCGAGCGTCTGACTACGCGTCAGATCAAAACCGCCAACGAGTCATTCTCCTGGCCGACAGACGAATGGGTGGCATCATTCACGGCGCTAGAGAGTGCTGATTCAGTGACGATAGATCCGCACAAGCTCGGATACATTCCTTATCCGGCCGGGGCCTTTCTTTTAAAGGATAAGAGGGGCCGTGAGCTGGTTGCAACCGACCCGCCCTACCTCGCACCGGCGCGTCTCGAAGGAGCGGCGAATCCGTCCATCGGCCGGTTCATTTTCGAGGGATCCAAACCTGGTGCAGCTGCTGTCGCAGTCTGGCTTAGTCACAAAACGGTTTCGCTGAACACCACCGGCTACGGCGCGCTCATCGCTTCGACAATTCTGTCAGCGCAAAAGCTTCATCGGCAACTGTGTCGCGCCCATCTTGCGCCGTTTCACGTCGTGCGACTTCCGGAGCCTGACCTCAACATTGTTTGCTTCTTCCTCTATCACGACAGGGTTCAGGCGCTGCCACTGGTGAATGAGCTGAACGAGGCGATATACGCCGAGCTGAGTGGCCCGATGCAAACACAGCCTGGCTATATAATTACCCGCACAAGGCTCACGTCGCCCGCGTATGACGGTGCTATCGTGCCCCTTCTCGCGTTCCTTGATGCGGACGCAGAACGGTATTGGAGTGAAAATCCGTACGAGGGCCTGGTAGTTTTGCGGGCAACTGTTATGAACCTGTTCTCATCGGCGCCGCAGCAGAATCATGTCGACGGTCTTATCTCGGCGCTTCGCGAAGCAGCCGAGCGAGCTTTGCGGAGGTTTTGAATGGCCCAACCGGGCCGCCCGCCGTTACTCGGCCAGTAGACCAATCTTCAGAGCGAAGTCTACGTAGTCAGACCGGTGCGCCAGCCCAAGCTTCTCGTTGATACGCTGCTTGTAGGTGTCGACCGTTTTGGGGCTGATGAATAGCTTCTCTCCGATTTCCGGAGCACTGTAGCCACGCGCGACATAGCGCAGAACATCTTGCTCGCGCTCGGTCAACTTCTCGTATTGCGTTCGCTCATCAGCGTGCTTGACCTTCCGCTGAATTCGCTGGGCCAGCACTCTCGTTGCTGAAGGCTGCATGTAAACATCGCCATGCGCTACCGCACGTACGGCGTCAATCAGCTCACGGTCGGCAGCGCTCTTAACGAGGTATCCGCTTGCGCCTGCCTCGAGGAGAGGCACGAGGTAGGAATCTTCGGCGTGCATTGTCAGGATTAGAATCTTGCCACGGGTTTGTTTTGCAACGAGCTCCTTGGTCGCTGTGGTGCCGTCCATCTCGCCCATCGAGAGATCCATAACGATAACGTCCGGATCCAAACGGCTTGCGAGCGAAATCGCATCTTTGCCGGTCGATCCCTCTCCGATGACCTGAATATCTTTTGCGCTGCCGAGTACCGCCTTGAGACCGGCGCGAACTACGGCATGATCGTCAACAAGGATTACGGTGATTGGCCCATCTCTCACGCTGCCTCCGTTGTGATTCTTGCCATGACGCGAGTCCCCCCCGACGGAGTACTATTAATACGAAGCTCACCCCCCGCAAGGGATAGCCGTTCGCGTACTGAATCGAGGGCCGAAAATCGCCGATTGCCGCTTGCATCTAGTGCCGATCCAGATCCGTCGTCGGTTACCTCGAGCTCGACAACCCCCGGTCTGGCATAGAGCAGAATGTTAGCCGTGCCTGCATCTGCGTGCCTCTCAACATCGCGTAAGGCCTCTTGTGCAATGCGATAGAGCATTCCGCGTAGTGGCACTGAGAGCGAAACCCCGGAGATGTCAGTGGTTACCGTCACGTCAAGGAGCGACCGTTGCCTAGTTGCGCGCGCAAGCGATTCGAGCGCGGTAGGAAGGCCAAGATCATCTGTAACACGTGGATGCAGCGAACGAGAGACATTGCGTATCTCTTCCAGGGCAGTTCGGAGAAGCTCCCTCAATTCTGCAAGCCGAGGTACAACGATCGCGTTACCGCTGACTTCGTTGGCCAGGGCCGCGAGCTGAAAGCTCGCGGCGGCGAGCGTCTGACCCACAGAATCGTGGAGGTCACGCGCAACTTGTGCGCGCTCGCGCTCCTGAGCGTAAACCACTTCGGCGCCCAACTTTCGCATTCGCTCGCGACCGGTGGCGAGACTGTCCAGCATCTCGTTCACCGTCGCCGCGAGCTGCGCGAGACCCCGATCGGCAACCAGAGATGGAGGAACGCGATCACTGAGGCGTCCGCTTGCCACGCGTTTCGCAACGCGTTGGAGATCCGCAATCGGGCGTAATGCCAATCGCACCAGAATGAAATTCGCGGCACCTCCGGCTGCCAGAGCCAAAACGACGACGTACAGGTCCGTCGTCTTTCCTGGAACCAGATTCAGCAGTGGACCCCAGAGTGCCATGGCCGCAACAGCGAGAATGATTACATTCGCGCCAAGCAGCTTGAGTTCGAGAGGAATGCCAAGCGCTTGCCGCAACCAAGACGGCAGGCGTTGACCAGAACCGCCTGCTCGCAACCGCGTAGGTTCCCCGCTCAAGAAATTGCTCGCGACAGCCATTACTGGTTGTTGCAATTGACGATCACGTCCCAGCGCTCGCCCGGCGCGACGTTCAGCGTATCGCACGTCCAGGGCGCAGATTGCGCCCACCATCTTTCTCCTTCTTGCCAAGCAGCGGTGCGGACACCTTTAGCTCCCCCTGTTCACTCACGACCTATTCCCCGAAACCTTATGGACGTATCCTCAAGGAACCTATGATCGAGACGATGTGCGCTCTGTCGTGGATTGGAGGATTATTCAGGGGGGGAATCACTCTTCTCGTGTCAGGGAAACTCCTGCACAATACCTGATCGACTAACCCATGAGATACTTGCCGAAATCGTTGGGATTGCAGCGGACGCAATCATCTGCATGAACGACTTTCAGCGCCGCTGACTCACCCTCACTCCGCGCTCAACTGCTCTCAGGTGTAGGCAACCTCTGTCCGTTTCACACCTCGCGAACTTCGGAACGCCCAGATCGCGAAACAAGCCGCAATAGCTCCACCGACCAGTGAAAACGAGCGCGGTACCGACCACGCGCCTATCTGAAGCGGAAGGCCGAGGACGAAGCGCCAGATGTGCATGAGCGCAACGAGTGCGAAAATTACCGCCGATGCCAAGCAATAGTTCTTGTTGCTCATAGTCCCTCCATATTTACGGATCGTTCCGCTCGGCCGGTCGCATCTTTGCTTCCTGACCACGAACGTCACCAACCGCGATTCGAAAGAGTGTGTGTCGGAACGCCACTGGGTCGCTGTCCGTGAGTGCCCCGGGAACGAGCTTAGCTACCAACTCCGCGGCTTTTGCCCAGAGCTCCTCCGCGTGTGGGCTGCCGCGCGGAGGAATTATCCAGAAGCTGCCGTGGATTACGATGCTTCTCCAGTCGAACAGATCTGCCACTTCGTCGACCTCAAATGCGACCCACTGATTGTGCGTCAGAGTGGCGATCTTCTCCCCTTCCGATGTGCGGCCGTACAGCCAGCCACGCTCGTAGATGTAGTGAATCGGTTGTATGTCGACGCGGTCGTGAAAGGTGAAGGCCAGTCGGCCCACCTTGTTCCGGGTTAGAATCGCCTCGATCTCGTCTCTCGAGAGGTCACGGATCTCCACATCGCCGGGACGCACAGCCAGCATCGAATCCTTCTTTGCAGCACCCATTTTACACCTCCGCGTATGGCTCGACCTCGAGCCGGTCGCCCGTTTTCGGGTAGGCTGCTTGCCGGTTCGGATGGAATACGAGGAGAGCCGTCTGTGATTTTCGCGTGACCTCGTCGGCAACGCTCCCAGGCTGGACTGGAGGAGCCTTCACGGCAACGACCTCTCTGAGATTCGATGGCATCAGGCCGTCACCTCACTCTCCGTTCGAGTCATCGAGGACGAGCAGCGTCTGCCCGCCGTTGTGTTTGATGGCGAGAGCCATGTCCGCCTCATTTCGGCCCGGTCCGCGCAGCACGTCCACGGACTTCACATGCGAGATGCTCCGCACGAGGTGTGGACCGTCGGAATTCGCATCGCCGAACATGAGCATAGCCCGCTCATTTCGCGGCTCATAGAACGCGCCGAGAAAGCGATATCCCGACATCTCCACCTGCGCTCCTATATCTGGAGAGTCGACTTCCAAGCGACCGCGGCGCGTCAGATTTCTGCGGGAGAACTCATCCAGCCTATTCCCCCATTCCTTGGCCTGCACTGATGGAGTGTCGGATGAGGCCGAAGTCTCGAAAAGGCGAAACGCGGCGGCAGCGGGCAGAACGAGGACAGAGCAGCGAGCACCGCGAATGAGCTTGGCGATCGTTTGACCGGCGAGCAATCTTCCCACCAGGCTCCGACCGTGACTGCCCGCCACGATCAGGTCCGCGCTGAATTCCTCGGCGTAGGCGAGAAGCGTCGATGCGGGTCTCCCGTAGAGAATTCGCGGCGAGGTGCGGAACTTCTTGCTCTCGTCGAGCCATCGGGTCACCCGCGTGAGCTCGGCATCCACTCTTGCCTCGTGCGCGCGGAACCAATCCTCGGGTATGTACTCTTTCTGCTCCCACGGAACAACGTGCACGAGACTTACAGTGGCATCTTTCGCCGCGAGCTCGAGAGCCAGTCGTGCGGCCTCGATGCTCGCTTCGCTGAAGTCCATGGCTACCACAATTCGCCGGGGTAGATCGCGAAGCTGTGGCGCGACCGCCAGCACAGGAGTGTGACTCACCCGCACGAGTCGGAGCGCGGTCTCGCTGCCAAAGAGACGCGCGATCGCCCCATGACCGCCAAGTCCGACCAGGACAAGTCGCGCATCGAGGTCCTTCGCCAGCGCCGTGATCCTCGTGGCTGGATCACCGGTCTGTATGCTGATAGGCCACGACTCAAGCCCGAACGACGCGATCTGGCGCTTCGCCTTACCGGTCGCCTCGTCCTGGAGTGATTTCTCGTACTCGGAGACGACGTGACGGTCTACGTCACCCCATGGTATCGGAAGGTGGTCGACGACGGTGACCACCCTTATTTCGTAGCCGTCCCTGGCGGCGAGCACTCGCGCGATCGCGATTGCCTGCTCTGACTGAGACGTTCCGTCTGTCGCTACGACGATCGGCGTTTTCGCCTTCGCTGCGCCATGACGCGCAGGTTTGGTTTTCTTCTGATCCAAAATGGCCGGCATAACACCCTCCTCCTCAGCGCTCCTGGCAAGATGAGGCTTCGTGCTCGTCCGTGCTGTCAGCGTACGGAGGTTTCTTTGTAAGGGACTTCCTCACTTTCTCGATACGCGGCAGCCATTCGAAGCTCACCGTTGACGCGCTACGTATCGGTCAGAAGGCAACCCCGCCTTCGACCATGAATCCCTTGAACTTTCCGCGGTTCCGAATGTCGGTGGTCGGGAAGTCGACTCACGATACCACTGGCAGGCAGTCTTAACTGTCGGACTTCACCTCAAGTTTTATGGGAATGTAGCTGAACTTTTGGCGCGGAATCCTCATCCTTCTTTGAGGGAAACCCTCATAGGATTGAACGCCTGATCCTCGATCGAGGCCCGGAACAGGGAAACTCCGACAATAAATCAGCCATTGGCTGACTGCTCCGTTCGGCCATGACTTGAACATTAGAAGTAAAGAGGTGCGATCGCGCCTCGCTGTTCAGACGTTCGTACCGCACAGAGGTCCTGTATGTACAAGATGATCATGGTCCCGACCGATGGGTCGGGCTTCGATCGGGAAGCAATTCGGGTCGCACTTCGAGTCGCTGAGCGCAGCCAGGCGAAAGTCCAGCTTGTTCGCGTTCATTCCACCGGAGCGTTCTTTGGAATGGGCTCCTCGCCGGAGGCGGCGACAGTTTCGGTGAAGGTGCTGCAGCAGGAGCGGGACAGGATTCTGAGCGAGCTCTACGCCTTGGCCGCAGAATGCAGGAACACCAGCGATGCGGAAATCGGCGTGGCGCTCGAGGACGGACCCGTGCCCGACGCTCTGCAGGCATACGCCACCTGCAACAAAGTGGATCTAATCGTCATAAGCAGTCACGGGCGCGGTGGCATAGCGCGGCTGTCGCTCGGCAGCGTGACGGATTCACTCATTCGTCAAACGACTATTCCAGTTCTCGTCGTCAAACCCCAGGCGAGCTACCTGAATCCACAGGCCGAAGAGCCCTTCAGGCGTATCATCGTGCCTCTCGATGGATCAAGCCTGGCGGAGCAGATACTTCCAGAAGTCGTCGCCCTGGCGAAGGTCGAAGAGTCGGAGCTCACTCTTCTGCGCGTTCTGGTACCGCGGACGTCCTCGCAGGAGGGGATTGCCGATAAAAAAACTCCGTGCTGGGACAAGGACGTCGCTATCGCTGACACACAGGCCTATCTATTCCGCACCGCGGCAAAGCTGCGCGAGGATGGTTTTCTCACGACTACCGATGTCGTTGTCAGTGAGAACATCGCTCAGGCGATTACCGACTACGCCGGCAGGGCGAAAGCCGATCTCGTTGCAATCGCGACTCACGGACGTGGTGGCATTTCGCGCGCTCTGCGAGGAAGTGTCGCGGATGCCGTAACGAGGACCTCGCACACATCGATGCTTGTGTTTCGACCTGTTGGCGCTGTTGCCGAAGAAGTGCCGGCGAAAGAGGCGCGCCTTCCCGACGGAATGCCCGTTATCGCGTGATGAAGCCGCCCGCCGCCGAGAAATCCCGAGAGAACTGGTGTGACAGTGCGCATACGCTTACGCCTCCTTGGGGTCGTCCACACTCGGGTTCACGCTCACTCTGCGTAGGTGTTGCTCGCACACGTGTGTACTGGTTTCTCCCATCCATCTTCAACTGAATGCCGACAGACTATTTCGCGCGAACCTGCGAAGTTGCCTCCATATGCAGCAGGGCCACTCATACGGAGGGAAACATCATGAAAACGGACCTACAACTGCAGCGTGATGTGCTCGACGAGCTCAAGTTCGAGCCCAGCATTCGCGAGGCAGAAATCGGGGTCGTGGCCAAGGGCGGCGTCGTCACCTTGACCGGGCTAGTCGACAGCTACGCTGAGAAAATTTCTGCGGAGCGCACCGCTGAGCGTATCAGCGGAGTCAAAGCAGTCGCCGACGAGATCAAGGTGAAGTTGCCCGGATCGTATCAGCGCTCGGATACCGACATCGCTCACACGGTGGTCAACGCGCTCCGGTGGGACATCCAGGTCCCGGACGACCGCATCAAAGCCACTGTCGAGGACGGCTGGATCGACTTACAGGGCGAGGTTGAGTGGCAGTACCAGAAATGGGCGGCCGAAGGAGCGGTGCGCAATCTGACGGGAGTCAAGGGTGTAACCAACCTCATCACGGTGAAGCCTAAAAAGGTTTCTACGTACGAAGTGGGTCAGAAGATCAAGGACTCACTGCGTCGGCATGCAGAGCGTGATGCCGACAGGATCACGGTCGAAGCGAAAGCCGGTCGTGTAACATTGCAGGGAACCGTCAGCTCATTCGCCGAGCGGCAAGACGCGGAGCGTGCTGCGTGGCAAGCTCCCGGCGTTACGAATGTGGAGGATATGATCGCCGTCAGCTATTGACGGGCGTTCAGGCGCGCACGCAGCTGTGGCAGGAATTGCCGTAGAATGCGTGCGCCCCAAGTCTCGCCAGTTAGGGAAGGGGGTCTTATGAAGCGTTTTCTCAACCGCCGCGAAGCGGGAATCGAATTGGCGGAGAAGCTCAGCCACTTTGCCGGGAGGCAGGATGTCGTCGTTCTCGGGCTCGCGCGCGGGGGAGTTCCGGTCGCGTATGAAATAGCGCGCGCCCTTCATGTGCCGCTCGACGTGTTCGTCGTGCGGAAGCTGGGCGCACCCGGGCACGAGGAGTTCGCTATCGGCGCCATCGCTACCGGGGGTATCCGCGTGCTGAACCGGGAAGCAATACAGCTTCTCGGGATTACTTCGAGCACAATCGAGCGGGTAACGATGCTGGAACAGCAGGAGCTGGAACGCAGGGAGAAGATGTATCGGGGAGACCGTGGCGCGGCGAACATAAAGGGCCGCACCGTGATCGTCGTCGATGATGGTCTCGCCACGGGTGCCACCATGCAGGCCGCAATAACAGCCCTGCGTAGACAGGGCCCGGCAGCCATTATCGTCGCTGCTCCGGTCGTTGCTACTGACACGTGCCGGTACCTCCGCACGGTCGCGGATGGCTGTGAGTACGTCCAGGCACCCGAGCCGTTCTACGGAGTTGGACTGTGGTACGCCGACTTTTCGCCGACCAGCGACCGGGAAGTTCAATCGCTTCTGGAGGCCGCAGCGCGCAGCACTCCCCCTCCCGTTCCAGAGCACGCTTATCAGTACTGACGAGGGCAACATGACGCTGTCTATTGACCGAGGGCTTTGCGACGACCTGCGGAAGCAAGCGCACCCAATGACGGGTGACCGCGAGGATTTCGATCCGCTGCTCGCGCTCGTCGGCAACAGCCGCTTCGTCCTCATAGGCGAAGCCTCCCATGGAACGCACGAGTTCTACCGAATACGCGCCGAGATCACCAAGCGACTTATTCGCGAGAAAGGCTTCTCGGCCATTGCGGTGGAAGCAGACTGGCCCGACGCTTATCGCGCGAATCGTTATGTGCAGGGCAGGGGCAGCGACACGGATGCCTCGCAGGCGCTTGGTGGCTTTAAGCGCTTTCCGCAGTGGATGTGGCGAAACGCGGATGTACTCGAGTTCATCGGCTGGCTCCGCGACCACAACGACGCGATGCCGATCGAACGAAAAGTCGGCTTTTACGGGCTCGACCTCTACAGCCTGCATGCCTCGATGGAAGCAGTGTTGTCATATCTGCGGGTAGTCGATCCGGAAGCGGCTCTCAGAGCTCAGAGCCGTTATGCCTGCTTCGAGCATTTCGGGGACAATCCACAGGCCTACGGGTACGCGACGACGGTTGGCCTCTCTCCATCGTGTGAAAATGCAGTAGTCGCCCAGCTCGTGGAACTGCAAAAGTCAGCCGCCGACTACGCGACTCGCGATGGGAGACTGGCAGCAGACGATCTCTTCTTTGCTGAACAGAATGCGAGGGTGGTCCGGAATGCCGAGGGCTACTATCGGGCGATGTTCGGCAACCGCGCCGAGTCGTGGAACATGCGCGACCAGCACATGACCGAGACGTTGGATGCTCTAATCGCGTTTCTGGAGTTCGACCGGCGACGCCCGAAGATTGTAGTGTGGGCACACAACTCACACCTTGGTGATGCCCGCGCAACCGAGATGGGGAGCAGAGGCGAGCTGAATGTCGGTCAGCTAGTGCGAGAGCGATGGGGGCACAGTGCACTTCTCGTCGGGTTCAGCACCTACTCGGGCACCGTGACAGCGGCATCAGATTGGGACGAGCCGGCTGAGCGGAAGATCGTGCGTCCGGCTCTCGAAGGCAGCTACGAAGCTCTGTTCCACGAGCTCGGCATCCGAAACTTCTTCCTCGGTCTCCGTGAAAACAATGAAGCCATTCTCGGCTTGAGGCAGCCGCGGCTGGAGCGTGCGATAGGCGTCATCTATCGTCCGGAGACGGAGCGGATGAGCCACTACTTCCGTGCACGATTGCCGCACCAGTTCGACGCCATACTTCACTATGACGTGACTCGTGCCGTCGAGCCACTGGAGCGGACAGGCCTGTGGGAGCGCGGTGAGCTCCCCGAAACTTATCCCTCGACGCTTTGACGCGTGTCGAGAGGAGGATCACATGAGGAACGGAGAGGAAAGACGGGTGGAAGAGCGCTCTGTGCGGATACCATTTGATGGGATAACCCTCGAAGCGGATCTTGGTCTCCCCGCAAATGCCACAAGCGTCGTGCTCTTCGCCCATGGCAGTGGCAGCAGCCGGTTCAGTCGGAGAAATCGGGCAGTAGCAGGGAAGCTCCAGGATGCCGGTTTTGCAACTCTGCTTCTGGATCTTCTCACGGCCGAGGAAGAAAAGGCAGAGGCCCGTACCGGGCACTTTCGATTTGACATCGAGATGCTATCGCTGCGTCTTGCAGCCGCAACCAACTGGGCAATCGCACAGCGCGACCTCGACGGGCTATCCGTTGGTTACTTTGGCGCGAGCACCGGAGCCGCGGCCGCCATCGTTGCAGCGGCCATGCTTCCCCACGTCGTGGGCGCGGTCGTTTCGCGCGGCGGAAGGCCTGACCTCGCCGGGAGTGCGCTGGAGAATCTGCGCGCGCCGACGTTACTCATCGTGGGAGGCTTCGACACCGTCGTGATAGATCTCAATCACGATGCGCTTCGCAGGCTCCGCTGCGTAGGCCGGCTCGAGATCATTCCTCGCGCGGGCCATCTATTCGAGGAGAGCGGAGCGCTCGAGAAGGTCTCCGATCTGGCACGGCAATGGTTCAGCGAGTATCTGGTCGACAGGCATGCGAGAGTGCCCCAGTATTCCGACGCGAGCCAGTAGATGTTTGGAAGTTCGTGCGCCCGACCCGTGACAAAGACTTGAGCGCTGTGATCACACATGGCGGTGGGCTGTCAAGCCTGTGCTTGTCAGCTGCCGTCACGAGCTGAACGGAGGGGAACAATTGAGAAACAAACTTGCTGTAGCGGGGCCAAATTCCAGATACGAGCTTGCCGATGCTCAGCCGGCCGGTTTCTGGGCTGGTTTCTGGCACGGGGCCATCGCCCCCATCACTTTCATCGTGGGCCTCTTTCAGCCAGGTGTGCGGATGTACGAAGTGAAAAACACCGGGTGGCACTATGATCTGGGCTTCCTACTGGGCATGCTCGCGATACTCGGTGGAGGTGGATCGCGAACCGGAGTCTGCTCCTACTAGTACTGATCATCCGACTACTGACTGATCCATAGATGGTAGAGCCATGCCGCTGACGCCCCACGATGATAAGAATTCTCCGTTTCATGCTTCCTCCCGAGTCTCCAGACTCTCAGTTACCCGAAGACGTAGGTGCGACTCCTGATCCTGTGTTCAGCGACAGCCTTGGCTACGTCGAACGTGGATACGATTCCGAGGAGGACATCCCCCTGCATCACGAGAACCCGATGTATCTGCCTTTCTCCCATGAGGACGGCTGCTTCATCGACCGAACAATCAGGTGGAAGTGATTGGACTTTCCGAGTCATCACTTCATCGACGGTCACATCCTCGAGGGGAGTCCTGTGGCCGCGCCGTCGCCTGAAGGTGATTAACGGTGTTGTATCGTCGAGATCTGCGAGAAAGGCAAGGAGGTCGGTTGCCGAGAAGATTCCGACAACTTTTCCACCATCGACGACCGGCGCGCCGCTCACATGCCGTTCCGACAACAGCTCCATCGCATCGCGAAGCGTCATGTCGGGCGCGGTGCTGACCACGTCCCGCGTCATGATGTCTTTTAGCTTGAGCATCGGTCCTCCCTTAAGAACAGAGAAAATGATCGTTCCAAGTGCCCACTCGCCGACGGGCCGCTTGTTGGTGGTGGCAGCTTCTGTTCAATAGTCTGATTCGATTCAACTTCCGGAACGAGAAAGGAATGCCTGAAGTTGCGTGAGGATTCCCCGTATTCTCGCGGCAATACGCATGAGGCGATCAAGAGTTAAGTGGAGCGACACCGTTGCTCGTTGTCCTTTCGGGCACGGAAGGAAAACCTGCAAGAAAATTCAGGGATTTGCCTACTCCGGCGAGCTCTTGCAAATGCTATATTCCGGTCGCGTTCACGAGACGGATGTGTGAACGGAGTTCTCTCCCGGGACGCCGGCGGAGGGCAGTGTGATGGAAGTTCGAAGCCGTCGCACAGATTGTGAGGTTGCTGGACACAATCAAAGCTCCGGGATCACCGGGGCACCTGAGTTGGCCGTTCGACAAGGGTAAGGTTGTCAGCCGACTGTGTGAAAGCACGGAAAACGAACCGGCAGTGGCAACCGCCAGCAGAAGCGGAGCCTCCGCAAAGTGGGAAACCACTGAGCGGGGGCTCTAGTTTTTTTGGCCCTCGGCGGGAGACGAAATGAACAGAATGCGCGGGAAGTCAGCGCTCATAACCGGGGCTGCGCTCGGAATCGGACGCGCATGCGCCCTCAAACTCGCCGAAGAAGGCGCCGGTATCGCAGTGACCGATGTTGATGTCAACAAGGGATCACTCGTGGCCGAGGAGATCCGCGGTCGTGGGGGCGATGCAATCTTCGTCGAGCACGATGTCGCCGATGAGACAAGGTGGGATCACGTCATGAGGGTCGTAATCGAACGGTACAAGAAGCTCGACGTTCTGATAAATAACGCTGGCGTCGCACTGGCCAAAGACGTCGAGCACACCACGCTCGCCGAGTGGCGGTGGCTCATGAGCATCAATCTCGAGGGCATTTTTCTGGGAACCAAGCACGCAATCCAGACCATGAAGGCAAATGGAAGCGGCTCGATAGTGAATCTGTCCTCGATCGAAGGCCTGGTCGGTGATCCGAACCTGGCCGCGTACAACGCGAGCAAAGGGGGCGTGCGCCTTCTTACGAAATCAGCGGCACTCTATTGCGCCAAAGCGGGCTACAACATTCGGGTCAACTCAGTGCACCCGGGCTATATCTGGACGCCAATGGTGGAGAACTATCTGAGAGCTCAGGACGATGTCGCGCAAGGTCGCAAGCGGTTGGACAGTCTACACCCAATCGGTCACATCGGGGAACCCGATGACGTTGCCTATGGTGTCCTGTACCTCGCGTCAGACGAGGCAAAGTTCGTCACCGGAACGGAGTTGGTCATCGACGGTGGCTACACTGCTCAGTAGCGGCTTGGGGTCGGGATTTGAGCTTGGGTTGTGCTTTGACACCATCGGACCCACTGTGAGGATGTCCGCAGAGCCTAAGGCGCGTGCCCGGTTTCGCCCGTCCAGACCCAATCGCGAATCTCAGGGGGATCTTGCAGCTGGTCGCGGGAGTAGCGCACGGCGTCGGCGATCATTGTTTCCAGGCGCTCGATAGAATCCTCGCGTGCTGACTTGAGTGGTGACCGGCGGATCGCCTCAGCCGCCAAATGAAACCGACTCATGGCGTTCAGGATCACCATAGCGAAGGGGGTAGTGGTTGTCCCCTGCTCATTGAAGCCACGCACGTGGAAGCGGCCCGGGTGTGAGCGATGATGAAGCATCTGATGGATCAGATGCTGATATCCGTGGAACGCAAAGATGACGGGCTTCTCGGCCGTGAATAAGCGATTGAAAGTATCGTCGCTCATGCCGTGGGGGTGATCCCCCGGTGGAAAGAGCGTCATGAGATCGATCACGTTCACAACCCGTATACAAAGTTCCGGGGCGAGCCGCCTGAGCCACCAAGCGGCCGCAACCGTCTCCAGAGTAGGTGTGTCGCCGGCGCATGCCAGCACCACGTCGGGATCGCGGCCCGCGCTCAACTCCGGCTGCGCGATGTTCTTTTCGTTTCCGGCCCAGTGCCATACCGAGGCGCCGCGTGCGGCATGCTCAATTGCCTCTTCAATCGGGAGCCACTGGAGCTGCGGCTGCTTGTCTATCACCATCAGGTTGACGTAGTTGCGGCTGCGGAGGCAGTGATCAGCGACGGCGAGTAGCGAGTTGGCATCGGGCGGGAGGTAGATGCGCGCGACGCTCCCGCGCTTCGACATCATTACGTCAATCAATCCGGGTCCCTGGTGACTGAAACCGTTGTGATCGTTGCGCCAGCACGTGGACGTGAGCAGGATGTTGAGTGAAGCAACTGGGGCGCGCCACTCGAGGTTGACGGCTTCCTCCATCCACTTGGTGTGCTGGACGGTCTGCGACGCAGAGACCATGGCGAACGATTCGTAAGTCACGTACACACCGTGGCGACCGGTGAGGAGGTAGCCCTCGAGCCAACCCTCGCACAGATTCTCGCTCAGGACCTCCATCACCCTGCCATCGGGCGCGATGTGATCGTCGATGTCGAGCACTCGTCCGACGAGACATCTCTTCTCCACCTCGAAGACATTTCCGAGCCGATTGGAATTGGTCTCGTCCGGACAAAAGAGTCGAAAGTTCGCGGCGCGCTGATTCTCGACGAAGATGTCACGCACCATCTGCCCCAGTTGTCTTGTGGACTCCTGGCGGACAGTCCCCGGTAAAGCGACATCGATGGAATACTTGCGGAAATCGGGCACACTGAGTGGAACGAGAAGGCTGCCACCGTTCGAGTGCGGATTCGCCCCCATGCGGCGGTCGCCCTTCGGGGCGAGCTCCGACAGCTCTGGTAACAGGGCGCCTGATGGATCGAAGAGAGTCTCCGGCTCATAACTTTGCAGCCACTCCTCGAGCTGTCGCATTTGTTCAGCGTCTGCGGGCACCTCACTCAGCGGCACCTGGTGCGAGCGAAAAGTCCCTTCGACCGGAAGGCCATTCACAACTTTGGGTCCAGTCCATCCCTTGGGAGTGCGCAGGACGATCGCCGGCCAGCGTGGACGATTCCGGATCGCGCCGGCAGATCCGGAACGAGCGTTCGTCTGGATCTCCCGAATTCGCGTGTAGCACTTGTCGAGCGTGGCGGCAAACTCCTGATGCAGGCGGAATGGCTCATCGCCTTCGACGAAGTGCACCTCGTAGCCATGTGCCTGGAGGAGGCCACGTATATCGTCGTTGCTGTCCCGTCCGAGGACGGTGGGTCCGCTGATCTTGTATCCGTTCAGATGGAGGATCGGAAGCACCGCGCCGTCGCGAACCGGATTCAGAAAGCTCGTTCCTTTCCACGACGCTTCCAGCGGCGCCGTCTCAGCTTCCCCGTCGCCAACAACCGCTACGGCGATGAGATCGGGATTGTCGAACGCGGCCCCGAAGGCGTGCATGAGCACGTAGCCCAGTTCTCCTCCTTCATGGATCGATCCCGGTGTCGGTACACTCACGTGGCTCGGGATGCCGCCCGGTGTCGAGAACTGCCGGAAGAGGCGCCGGAGACCTTCGACATCTCGCGTGATGGCCGGATAAACCTCGCTGTAGGTGCCCTCGAGGTAGACGTTCGCAACGAGGGCGGCACCGCCGTGTCCCGGTCCGGCGAGATAAATGATGTTGGCGTCGCGCTCTGTGATCAGTCGGTTGAGGTGCACGTAGATGAAGCTCAATCCCGGCGCTGTGCCCCAATGTCCGAGCAGCCGCGGCTTTATGTGTTTTGCCTGGAGCGGCTCACGCAGAAGCGCGTTCCCCCGGAGATAGATCTGGCCGACGGTGAGATAGTTGGCGGCTTGCCAGTACCGCTGCATTCTTGCCACAAGCTCCGGAGGCAGCGGCGACACTGGGATTGATTTTGATTCGCGCGTGGCCGAGACGCTACGCGACGCCTTGTCGGCTTCCGCGGTGCGTGGCGGCGCCACAGCGGGAACCGCACTCGACACGGTCACATCGAACTTAAAGATTGTCGTTCGGCCCTCCCCGGAGAACGGCTACGGCTTCGCGTGCCAGCACGGCACCTTCATCCACAGCTACCACCCACACGTCGACGGGACTTGGCGAGCTGCTGATGCGTGCGTCGTTCTCCTCGGCTCCGCGCGCGGCATTATTCCTATCTCGATCGAGAGTGATGCCGCACCACTCCATGTCTGCAAGAATCCGCTCGCGAACTTCAGGAGAGTGCTCGCCGACACCGCCGCCGAATACGATCACGTCGATCCCGCCAAGCACAGCGATGTATGCGCCGATGTACTTCCGGATGCGATAACAGTAAAGCTCAATCGCGAACTCGGCGTCGCGGCTTTTGGATGTGAGGAGAGTTCGCATGTCCCCGCTCAGCCCGGAGAGGCCGAGGAGACCGGATTCCATGTTGAGCACACGCTCAAGCCTCTCGGCGGTCAACCCTGCCGTGCGCTCCAGAAAGGTGACGAGGCTGGCATCTACGTCTCCCGAGCGCGTGGACATCACGAGTCCTTCGAGCGGCGAGAAACCCATAGAAGTGTCCTGGGGATCGCCGCGATCGATGGCCGCGACAGAACAGCCAGCGCCAAGCTGAAGCGAGATGATTCGGCCACCGCGATCGAGATCCGGGCGGAGATGTTGTATACGCCGCAGCATCGAGTCGTGCGCCAGACCATGAAAACCGAAGCGCCGTACACCGTGCGTTTTCTGGAGGTCGAGCGGAATCGCGTAGCGCTGCGCTACCACTGGAAGCGCAGCGAAAAATGCGGTATCAAACACGGCGATCTGCGGAACAGAGGAGCCGAAAATTGTGCGGCAGAGCGCGACCCAATCCAGCGCTATAGGTAAATGCAGTGGTGCCAGCTCACTCAATGCGAGCAGGGCACGCTCCGCCGTGGCGTCGAGGACGCACGATGCGGAAAAGCTGATTCCGCCATGGACGATTCGATGAGCGACCGCCCGCACATCGCCGATCGCATTATGCTCGAGGAAGGAGCTGAGCATTGCGTTGAAGGCAATCGATCGTTGCTCATCGGGCAGTTCGGCCTGCGCGCGGGCAATGCGTCTGGGGATTTGCGTGGCGGGGTTCGTGGCGACTGGGTGGGAGGCCGCCAACGAGACCGCATCGAGACCTCGAATATCGAACGCGGCCAACTTTACCGACGAGCTGCCAGCGTCCACCACCAGCAGCGTCGCCGTCATGATAGGCGCCTGGCGAGCTGACTGCGATACCCTCGATTGAACGCGCGTATCGATCTAAGAATTACTGGAATTTTCTCCCTCGCCGGCGAATCGCTCCGCCAGCGAACGAGTGCGGTGTAGCTCGGGTGTTTGTCGAGGATGCTCGTTCTTGTGACGCGCTTCAGTCGGAAATCCCCCGAAAACGGGTCAGGGAAGTGAAGCAATTGTGCTCTTTTCCCCTAACAATGTTGCACATTCAGGCGACAGACGGCAGCCGAGGAAGACACAGATTCCAGCGCGACGTTCTCGAGA
>CABEAH010000040.1_pt1 | contig 23356 bp, 20 predicted proteins | sample 3132331 | NCBI WGS metagenome assembly CABEAH01 (sample SAMEA5534343, study PRJEB31848) | metagenome | biome: tundra; feature: field; material: soil | place: USA | collected 2013-05 | depth 0.45 m | reverse complement strand
GAGCGAACTCGAGCCTCTGATGCGCACCGAGATTCCGTTGCCAGGGTTGCCAGCGTTCTGCGTCACCTGGACGCCCGCGGCTTTTCCCTGGAGCATCGCATCCACTCCGGCGATGGGCGTGTTGGCGATGTCGCCCGCGGCCACCGTCGTCAGCGCTCCAGTAACTTCGGCGCGGCTGCGGGAGCCGTATCCGACGACGACTACCTGGGACAGCGTTGTCGCAATCGCCTGTAGCGCGAAGTCTTCAGCACTCGTCGCCCCGGATGTGACGTTCACTTCCCGCGTCCGCTGGCCGAAGCCAATGCGTTGAACGCGGATTGTCACGGTTCCAGGAGTGATGCCGGAGAGCCGGTACACTCCCGACGCATCCGCCACAGCCCCCCGATCCGATCCGACGATCTGTACCTGCGCGCCGGCGATAGGTTGATGGGTGGTCGAGTCCGTGACTGTTCCTCGGATCACTCCCGTGTCCTGCGCCGCCGCGGAGCGTGCGGGCAGTGCCGCGCAGATCGCGGCAACGAGAAGAGTTTTCCAGGCCTTACTGGCAAGATTCATTTTCGCTGCTCCTTTTGATGGCATGGAGTGCCTCGTGGCGACGTTCGTCGCTGGTGATGGTGGGACGTACAACACGCCGAAACCGGATCTGAGCATCATTGAGAAGGCAGGGTTGCGCGGCCGGTCCGCGGATCGAATGTGCTGCCGGCGGGGAGCACTGAAACGCGCATGTCCGTGCCGCCGAGCACGGGGGCGCCGGTGGAAGTGACCCTGGAATTGCGCGCATCGAACACGATGACGGAGCTTCTTCCGAGAACCGTCCATATGCCATCGGGGCTTACCTTGAGGACGGTACCCTCGTCGATGCCCACTCCCAGGAATGAGGGGCGTTCGAGGATCACGCTGAACAGCCGGTTCTCGCGCTGGCGGCGAATGAAGTGCTGATCGACGATCGCATTATGGAGGAATCCGAGGCCCGGAATGATCTCGATTGCGCGACGACCAATCCGCGAAAAGGAAGGCGAGTCAACCGCCACCGTCATTCCTGCCCAGAACTGATTGCCCGTGATCATCGAGTCGCTCATCACCGCCGCTCCCGCGGAGGTCCCACCGATTACTGCACCCGCACGGTACCGTTCGTGAATGGCTCGAAGTGCCGCCGATCCCCGAATGGCGGCGGTGAGAAGGGACTGATCTCCGCCCGAGAACCACACACCGGTAGCGCTGCTCAGCAGCCGGACGACCGAATCCGCATCGGCCTCCGGTCGTGTGACGTTTACGACGAATGCATCCGCGCCGAGGCTGTCGAGCTCGGCTTTCTTCTCGGCGCCCGTTTCCACGGCGTCCGACGTCGCCATCGGCAGCACGGCGATGCGTGCTCTGCCCGGTCCACCGGCGAGAGCGACGAACTGTCTCACGAGATCGCGCGATTGCGATCCGCCGCCCACGATGAAGAGAGTGCCGCGCGCCGCATTGTCTCCGGCTGAAGATGCCACACCTGACGCAAGTCTCGTCGATGAGGTGGAGGGCGTGCACGCCAGAGCAACGAGAAAAACCAGGGCCGAGGGGTTGCGTGTAAGCATCAATGTTTCTCCGTCGAGCGTGCAGAGTGGTGAGGTTGTGCTTTCGGGAACGCGAGCATAGAGGCGGTTGCGCCGAGCCTCCGGGAGAGCCGATTCGCGGCCGCGCATACGGCGGATACGAGTGTGCGCCTGCGTTTCTGGCCGAGACGCGTTCCGGGACCGTTGACGCTCAGGGCCGCCACTACCGCCCCGGAATGGTTTCTCACCGGCGCGCCGATAGCCACGAATCCGGCCTCCAGCTCGTCCACGCAAATCGCGAATCCGTTGCGCCGTACCCGCTCGAGCTCGCGCTCCAGCTCCGCGCGCGAGACTATCGTTTTCGGCGCGCACTTCGAGAGACGGGGAAGGGTGGGCAATTGATCAGCGAGCGCCAGCAGAATCTTTCCCGTGGAAGTCGCGTGCGCCGGCCAGCGGCGGCCGATCTCAGGCGTGCTTCCGAGGATGAACCGGCCCTGCACTTCGTCGAGGATCAACACTTCCGACCCGACGAGAACTTCCAGTGTCGCGGTCTCACCACTTTCCTCCGTAAGTCGTACGAGCTCGTCATGGGCGACGACGCGCAAGTCGGTGGTCGACAGCGCTGCGGCTCCGAGTGATATCAGTCCGGGACCAAGGCGATACATCCCGGTCAAACTGTCGCGTGAAACCATGCCTTCCGTCTCCAGTGCGCCGACGAGCCGGAATACGGTTGCCTTGCTCAATCCCGTCGCGACGGCGAGCTCTGTGATGCCGTAAGCGCTGGTCGACCCGCCGAGTGCCTTTAGCACGGCAATCGCCCGCACTACAGCCTGTGTCCCCGGAAGGGGCAGAGAATTGGAATGCTGTTTCATGAAACAGCGTTACAATGTTTCGGAATACCAGCTCTGTCAAGCTCGAAACTGGGTGATGGCGGAGGCGCGAGAAATCAGATGGGGCTACCACACTCGCACGGTTGAGGCTACTTATGAGTGACATCTACCTTGCCGCACCAGCGCTCCTCCCCACGACATTCATGACTTCGCCCTACTCCAGAATAGCAGAGCTCCCCTCACACGCTGGCCAGACCGTGCGGGTCCGTGGCTGGGTGACCCACGTCAGATCATCCGGTAAAGTCGCTTTCATCGTGATGCGCGATGGAAGCGGACTACTGCAGGCGGTGCTCGTCAAAAGCGCGGTGCCGGCGGATACATGGGATCGGTTTGGCGAGCTGACGCAGGAGACCTCGATCGAGATCGAAGGTGAGGCGCGGCCCGACGCGCGCGCACCCGGCGGGTACGAGCTCGGCGTCACTCGCCTCACGATCATGGGGGCGAGTCCCACCGACTACCCGATCCAGCCGAAGGAGCACGGCATCGATTTCCTGCTCGACAACCGTCACTTCTGGCTTCGCAGCGAGCGCCAGCGGGCGATTGCGCGCATCAGGCACGAGGTGGAGCAGGCGATTCGCGACTTTTTCTACGAGCGCGACTTCACGCTCGTCGACACGCCGATCCTTACCGCTGCCATAGGAGAGCGGAGCGGCCTCTTCGGTACTGAGTACTTCGACGAAGGAACGGCCTACCTCGCGCAGACTGGCCAGCTGTATGGTGAAGCCGCAGCCGCGGCGTTCGGAAAGATCTATTGCTTCGGACCGACGTTTCGCGCCGAGAAATCGAAAACGCGCCGTCACCTGACGGAATTCTGGATGGTCGAGCCCGAAGTCGCGTTCAATGATTCAAACGACAACATGCGGCTCCAGGAGGAGTTCGTGTCGTTCATCGTCCGGCGATGTCTCGAGCGCGGGCAGCCGGAGCTCAAGGAGCTGGAGCGTGATTTATCTAAGCTCGAAAGCGTGAAGCCGCCCTTTCCGCGCATCGACTACGCTGATGCGGTAAAGACCCTTCAGGGAAAGGGAAGCTCGGTGAAATGGGGCGACGACCTCGGCGCCGAAGACGAAGCGCTGCTCGTCGAGGGCCACGACCGTCCGATATTCATCTTCAACTACCCGAAGGAAGCGAAGGCCTTCTACATGAAGGAGAACCCGGACGATCCGCGAACCGTGTTGTGCGACGACTGCCTTGCGCCCGAAGGATACGGCGAAATCATCGGCGGCTCGCAGCGAGAGGATGATCACGACAAGCTGCTGGCCCGAATCAAGCAGGAGAAGCTCCCGGTCGACGCATACAACTGGTACCTCGATCTCAGAAAATACGGAACCTTTGTGCACTCCGGCTTCGGCCTGGGGCTCGAGAGAACGGTCGGGTGGATTTGCGGAATCCACCACATCCGGGAGGCGATCGCATTTCCGCGCACGATGAACAGACTGCGCCCGTGAGATTCCCATTCCGCCAAAGCAGGAGGAAGTAGAGTGAGCTTCGATCAGTATCACGAGCCGCCCGACGAGCTGTCCGAGAAGACGCGCACGTTCGCCCGCATGATCACCTCGCTGATCGAGGAGGCGGAAGCGATCGGGTGGTACGAGCAGCGGATCTCGGTCGAGAAGGACCGCGAGGCGAAGGCCATCATGCGGAACGCACAGCATGAGGAGTTCAAGCACTTCGGGATGGATCTCGAGTTCCTGATGAGGCACAAAACGGAGTGGCGGGAGATTCTTCAGGGGATTCTGTTCAAGACCGGCAACATCGTCGAACACGGCGAAGAAGCGGAAGAGGCGGGGAGCTGATCCAGGGGACTGGCGGAATCCGCTCCCGCGTGCAGAATATCCGGGCATGATGGTACTCTCGGCAGAAAGCGCCGGCGCCAGTCTTCCCGAATTTCTCGCTCATCGGGCGAGGTCGGCTTCGCTGTGGCGCCTCGCGACCGATGCTGCTGGGGGCGTCCTCTTGCTAGCCGCCACGATCTGGTGGAAGCCCGAGGTATGGCTGGTACTGGCGAGCGTCGCGCTCTTCTTCGTCGGTTATGGTACCTGGGGAATGCTCGACCGGTTCCGCTCCCGGCCGGCGGTCGCCTCGCACGAGTTGCGCGCGGGCGCCATCGATGCACTCTGCGCGCTTGCCGCCGGCCTCGCCGCGATTGCCGCGACGGCTATTCTCTTCAGCGCGCTGGGCGTCCTTCTGGGCACCTGGTTCACCTAGCCGGCCTGGTCGGCGCTCACTGCTGGCTCCAAGCGCCGAGAAGAGAATGGCTGTCTATCCCCCCTGGTCGATCTCCCCGCTCTTTGCCTCGTCCCACAGCGAATCCAGCTTCTCCAGACCCGCGTGCGTGATGTCGACCCCACGCTCCCTCGCCAGCTTCTCGATTCGCGTGAACCTTCGCTCGAACTTGGCGTTTGCCTTGTCCAGCGCGATCGAGGCGTGGACTCCCGCCTTTCTGCACAGGTTGACGACCGCGAAGAGAAGGTCGCCCAGCTCTGCCTCTAGCGCATAGTGACCCGCATCCATGAGCGAAGGCGCGCCAGCACTCGCCCGCCGCGGAGATGCGCGGAGCTCCTGTCTCACTTCTTCCAGCTCTTCCTCCACCTTTGCCGCCGGGCCATCCACATCCGGCCAGTCGAAGCCCACTCCGGCCGCGCGATCCTGCAAGCGGTGCGCACGGTGCAGTGCCGGAAGCGCAATCGGCAATCCGTCGGCGATGCTCTGGCGCTGCTTCGACTTCATCCGCTCCCAAGGCTCCCTGGCCGCATCACCGTACAGATGCGCGTGCCTGCCCTTCATTTTGGTGATCAGTCCCTGGGCCACATCGCTGAATGTGAACTCGCCGCGCTCTTCGGCCATTACGGAATGGAAGAGCACTTGCAGAAGCACGTCACCGAGCTCTTCGCGCATGAGCCGGGAGTCCTCCAGCCGGATCGCATCGTCGAGCTCATGCGCCTCTTCAATGAGATAGGGCCGCAGTGATTCGTGGGTCTGGGCAGCGTCCCATTCGCATCGTTTGCGGAGATCGCGCGTGAGCGCGAGCGTGTCGTCGAGAGAGAATTCTGTAGCCATGGTATGCTGAGTGCGGATGGATGCCACATTTCTTGAAGGCGCAAGGTGGCGGGCGTATACTACGGGGATCGTAAATGAAGCGTCAATGCAGCAGTCGTTAACTCGCGCCCGGGTCGAGATCGATCTGGGCGCGTTGCAGCGTAATGGAGCCGTGCTCTCACATCGCGCCGGCGTCCCACTGCTGCCGATGATCAAGGCGGATGCCTACGGTCTTGGCGCGGCAGCGGCGTCGCGTGCGCTGGAGCTGCTCGACCCATGGGGGTTTGGAGTAGCCACCATTCGCGAAGGCGAAGAGCTCCGGGAAATCGGCATATCACGGCCGATAGTGGTGTTCACTCCGCTTCTCGAATCCGATCTGCCGCGTGCTCGAGCTGCGCACCTGACGCCAACGCTCGGTTTTTCTCAACAGCTGGAAGCCTGGAAGCGAAGCGGGGGCGGTCGATGGCATCTCGCGATCGACACCGGGATGAGCCGTGCAGGACTCCCGTGGCGGGAGCTTTCGGACATTCTGAATGCCGTCGCCGAGATGCCGCCGGAGGGAGCGTTCACGCACTTCCACTCGGCGGAGGTGGACGACGGGACGATGCAGGAGCAGGAAACACTCTTCCGCGCCGCACTGGCTTCGCTTCCGGCCCGCCCGCGGCTCGTTCACACCGACAACAGCGCGGCCATCGTAAGGCATGGCAAGAGCGAATGGAATCTCGTTCGACCCGGAATCTTCCTGTACGGCGTGGGGAGTGGAAGGCACGCCGCCGTCCAGCCGGAACCAGTGGTGCATCTGCGCGCTCCCATCGTCGAGATCAGGGATCTGGAACCGGGAGATACAGTGAGTTATGACGCGACTCTGCGTGTCGGACATCCGTCGCGTATTGCGACGCTTGCGGTGGGATACGCGGATGGCTACCCGCGCGCTCTCAGTGGGGTAGGATCCGTAATCATTGGGAATTCGCTGGCCCCTGTCGCCGGACGGGTGACGATGGACATGACGATGATCGATGTCACGTCAGTCGAGTGTCGAGTCGGCGAAATTGCCACGCTCATTGGTCGCTCCGGTGGGCATCTGCTCACCGTCGAGGAGGTGGCGCAAGCGGCGAACATCTCGCCGTATGAGCTTCTGACCGGACTGCGGTCGCGGATGGATCGCTCATACCTGGAGCTGCCCGGTTGAAGCGCGCGGCGATAATCATTCTCGACGGGGTAGGGATTGGAGCGGCGCCGGATGCGTCGGCCTATGGTGATATAGGCAGCGACACGCTCGGCAATGTCGCGCGTGCCTCAGGTGGGCTCTCGCTGCCGAGACTCGAGCGTTTCGGCCTGGGGAATATTCGCCCGCTCGACGGGGTAAAGCCTCGCGGGGATGCGGCGGGAGCCTGGGGAAGCATGCGTCCCGCCTCGGCTGGCAAGGACAGCACAGCAGGCCATTGGGAGATTGCGGGAGTCCGGCTCGAGAAGCCGTTCCCGACATTTCCCGGAGGATTCCCAAGGGATGTGATCGAGAGGTTTACGCGGGAGACCGGACGCGGCGTCATTGCCAACGTTGTCGGCAGCGGCACGGAGGTGATCGATCGCTATGCCGCAGACCAGCGTGAGACCGGCAGCTGGATCGTCTACACCTCGGCGGACTCGGTATTTCAGATCGCGGCCGACGAAGCGGTGATTCCACTCGAGGAGCTCTACCGTGCGTGTGAGATCGCGCGGGCGATGCTCGTGCCGCCCAACGATGTGTCCCGCGTGATCGCGCGCCCGTTCGCGGGCGAGCCGGGCGGCTACCGTCGTACGGCCAATCGCCGCGACTATTCCATAGAGCCTCCTGCCGAAACGCTTCTCGATGCGCTCGCGAAAGCGCGAGTCCCGCGGGTGGGAGTTGGGAAGGTAGACGATCTGTTCGCGGGACGATCTATCACGTCGCGTCACACCGCCTCAAACGCCGAGGGAATTCGAGGCATCAAGGAATGGTTTTCGCAGGCTGAAAGTGGGCTACTCTTCGTCAACCTAGTAGATTTCGACCAGTTATTCGGGCACCGCAACGACGTTGCGGGGTTCTACGGTGCGCTGCGCGAATTCGACGCGGCTCTGCCCTCCATCACATCCCGGCTCAAAGAGGACGATCTGCTGTTCATCACGGCCGACCACGGCAACGATCCCACCACGCCATCGACCGACCACGCGCGCGAATGCGTTCCTCTGCTGGCGGGGGGAATGCGAGTGGTACCGCGCGATCTGGGGGAGCGGGAGACTTTCTCGGATCTCGGCGCGACGGTCGCGGACTGGTTCGGACTCCAATTCAGAGGCTGCGGCAGATCTTTTCTTTCCGAGCTCGTGGTCGGATGAAAGGGAAATCAAAGACGCCTTCGCTAAGAGAAGCCGCGCTCGGCGCGATGGAGAACGCCTACGCGCCCTATTCCAACTTCAGGGTAGGAGCCGCACTAAGAACCAAGGGCGGCCAGCTCGTCACCGGCTGCAACATGGAAAATTCCGCGTACGGTCTGGCTATTTGCGCGGAAACCCTTGCGGTAGCCTCTGCTGTCTCACAAGGACTCACTGAGTTCGACGAGATCGCGATTGCAACGGAAGACAGCGAGCCGACTCCGCCATGCGGCGCGTGCAGGCAGGTGCTCAACGAATTCGCGCCGAACATCAGAGTCTCGAGCTACACTCGCGATGGGAAGGAAGCGACGTGGTCGCTGGAAGAGCTTCTTCCACACGCGTTCGTCTTGAACAATTCACGTGGAAGGATGTAGTGAAGCTTTCGTCACCCCGGTTGGGAATACTCACGGCTGCGCTCGCCGTGTTCTCGGTGATCTCGTGCTCGGAGAATCTGGATAGCTCAGGCGTTTGCGCGGTGCTCTGTCCGCCGGTTGGCGGAGCCGTGCAGAACGTGACTCTGGATGCGGTCGTCCTCGACACCACAGTGGAGGCGTTCTCGGGGCTCGGCAGCGAGCGGGTCCTGTTCCTTGCTTCGCGCGGCGATACACTCGATTCGCGCGTCGTCATCCGCTTCGACTCTATCCCCGGCAAGTACACCCAGCCCGGGGATACCGCCAAAAACATCACCACGGTCGACAGCGCATACATCCAGTTCCAGTTGGACACGCTCTCGATCAAGGGAGTGCAAGCGGTGACGATCGAGGCATACGATGTCGATACCACCGCCAACGACACATCGAGCGCCGCGATACTGGTTCTCTTCAGGCCCGACCGTTTCATCTCCTCCCAGACGTTCGTGCGGTCGGAATTGAGAGATACCCTGAAGTACTTCATCTCGAATGCGGCGGTGCTCGCGAAAGCGCAGAACAATCTTCCGCTCCGGATAGGACTGCGCGCGACAGGATCGGAGTCGGCCCAGCTGAGATTTCTCTCGACGGAGTCCGGCATCGGGCCGTTGCTCTACTTCCGCGTCTCTCCCGACACAGCGATAGCCAAGGTAGCGGTGTCGCCCCATTCGCGAACGCCAGCCTCGGATCCGATAGCGGCATCGAGTCTCGCCGACTATACGCTCATCGCCAAGAGTCCGCCTCTGGGCTCGATCGCTGAGATCAACGTCGGGGGACTCCCGGCGCGGAGGACTTACATACGCTTCGACATCCCGGCGAGCATCATCGATTCCTCGACTGTGGTTCGCGCCACGCTTCTGCTGGATCAGATTCCGAACCCGGCGCTCGATCCCACCGATACGGTTCTCGTGCTTCCGCAGCTGGTCGTGGCGGGGAAAGCGATCACCGATCCCACGAAGGCCGCCCAGGTCCTGGCAGAGATCTCGCTCGATACCCTGCGGGTTGTGCCGGGCGGCGCTGGTCCAAGGGAGGTCGAGCTCGCGCGCGCGTTCGCGATCTGGCGCTCCCAGAAGGCGGAAGACACGCCGCGTGCGTTGGTCCTTCGGTCCGTCTCCGAGGGCAATTCTCCTCTCGAGATCCGTTTCTATTCCGCGGAAGCCACAGCGGCTCTCCGTCCACGACTTCGGATCAGCTACACTTCCCGAGTGCCTCTAGGACTCCCGTGATTCGCAAACTATCCGTCGTAGCGCTAGCAGTCTTCGTCGTTTCGTCCAGCGGGAATGCTCAGGGAGCACTGAGTCTTCAAGGTCTCGGTTTTCCACCGGGCGAACTGAGCACGAGAGCCGAGGGGACAGGTGGCGCGGTGGCGGACTTCGACGCTCTGAGCGTGGTGAGTCCGGCTTCGATCGCCGGCGTCGGCTCGGCTGCCCTCTTCCTTCAATACGCTCCAGAATTCAGGCGCGTGACTGCTGGCTCGGGCTCGGCAAAGACCACTACCGCGCGTTTTCCTCTCATCGTGGCGATCATACCGATGGGGTCGGCGTGGACTCTGGGGCTCAGCTCTTCGACGTTTCTCGATCGCTCCTACGTCACGAGCGCACAGTACCCACAACAGGTTGGCGATACCGTAGACATCGTAGAATTCACCGAGCGGACGAAAGTACTCGGCGCCATCAACGACTTGCGGGCAGCGCTGGCTTGGAGAGGCAGCCCGAAATTCAGTGTTGGCGTTGGCGGCCACGTCTTTACCGGCGGCAACCGCGTGACGTTCGACCAGATCTTTCCGGATAGCGCGAAATACGTCAGCACGTCGCAGAACACCCGTGTGAGCTTCACGGGCTTCGCGGGATCACTCGGAATAGAGTACCACCCTTCGCGGACCATCGGCTTCGCGCTCTCGGGAAGAAAGGGTGGAGAGCTTCGTGCCGAAGTGGGAGACAGCGCGATCGGCAAGGGACGTCTCCCAGACCATTTCTCCGCCTCCGTCACCTACGACGGCATCACTGGAGCATCACTCTCGGCGCGCGTGGCGCACGACAGCTGGAGCTCGCTCGGCTCGCTTTCATCCTCGAATGTGCAGGCTTTCGACGGCTGGGATGCAAGTGTTGGCGCGGAAGCGTCTGGTCCGCGAATACTTCAACGTCTCGTGACGTTGCGAGCGGGAACGCGATTCCGCACGCTTCCATTCGGCTTCAATGGAGAGAAGGTGTCGGAGACCGCCTTCATGGCTGGATTTGGCGCTCCGCTGACGCGCGACCGCGCCAGCTTCGACTTCGCAATTCAACGGGCAGTGAGATCGGGCAGCGGCGACGCGAAGGAGAGAGGATTGATTCTCAGCTTTGGCCTCCGGGTTTCTCCCTGACATGGCTGACGGTGGAAAATCCACTCCGGAAATCATTCTCGTCGCCGACGACATCCCCGCCAACGTCGAGCTTCTTCTCGATCAGCTGGACAGCCTCGGCTACGATACGATCACGGCGGTAGACGGCCCATCGGCTGTCGCCGCCGCATTCGAGCACCAGCCTGATCTCTGCATACTCGACGTCTCCATGCCAGCAGGGGATCTCGGTGTCGACGACCGGTCTACCGGATTCGAGGTCTGTCGCCGCATCAAGCGCGATGCCCGCACATCCCGGATTCCGGTGATCTTCGTGACGGCGCTCAACGATACCAACGATCGGGTGCGCGGCATCGAAGCCGGCGGTGACGACTTCCTCACCAAGCCGCACAACCGGCTCGTACTCGGCGCACGCGTACGGAGCCTGTTGAAGCTCAAGGCCGCGACCGATGCGCTGGAGGATAGCCTTCGGAAGCTGCGAGAGCTCGAGAGAGTTCGCGACGATCTCATGAAGATGATCGTGCACGATCTGAAGACGCCTCTGACCTCGGTGCTCGCCACTCTCGAGATGCTGGCTGATGGAGATTTTGGTCATGTCAGCCTTCCGCAGAAAGTGGCGATCGGGGAAGCCGAGACGAAATCGGAGGACCTCCTCGCGCTGATCGACGATATTCTGGAGGTCGCGCGGATCGAAGAGGCGAACATCTCGCTCACTCTGGCCCCAATCGCGCCAGGCGCGCTGCTCGCCGAGCTTGTGCACGAGTGGGCACACCGCTTTCAGCAGGAACACGCGACGGCATCAGTCTCGGTCGCTGACGACGCTCCGATCTTCTCGGGCGACAAGGGATTGGTGAAGCGCGTGTTCTCCAATCTCATTCAGAACGCGGTGACGCATTCGTCGAGTCCCGTCCACCTGGAGCTGAGCGCGCGTCGGGCTGGGCAGGGCGTGCTGTTTACGGTGAGCGACAACGGCCCTGGCATTCCGTCCGAGTACCACGATCTGATCTTCCGGAAGTTCGGACAGGTCGAGATGCCCCGCTCGCCCCGCACGCGCAGCTCAGGGCTCGGCCTTACTTTCTGCAAGCTGGTGGTCGAGCGTCATGGCGGGCGAATCTGGGTGAAGAGCGTAGAAGGAGAGGGCAGCTCTTTCTACATCGAGCTGCCCTGTGACCCTCTTGCCGTGCAGGCCAACTCATACGGGTCACACGCTTCCACCATCACGGGCAGCAGCGTGCTCCGATGAAGCTGTTCATTCGTAAAGGCAGATAATGCTTCAGGCTCTGCGCCCGACAGTCTATATCGAGACCTACGGATGCCAGATGAACGTCAGCGATTCCGAGTTGATACTCGGCAAGCTGGCGGAATCGGGCTACGAGTCTGTCTCCGAGCCCGACGCCGCGGATGTCATTCTCATCAACACGTGCGCGGTCCGCGAGCACGCCGAGCAGCGGGTGATGGGACGGCTCGGCGAGATGAAACGTCGCATGAAGCGCGATGCGGTGCTCGGCGTGACAGGATGCATGGCTCAGCGATTGGGTGCGCAGCTACTCGATCTCGCAAAGCACGTAAGCCTGGTGATCGGACCCGATGGTTATCGCGCCCTGCCGGCTCTGATAGAGAGCGCGCGCGGCGGAGCTCGGGCGACGGCGACCGATTTCGATCTCGAGGAGCACTATGAGGATTTCACTCCGCGACGCTTCGAGGGTGTGAAGGCGTGGATTCCAGTGCAGCGCGGGTGCGATTACAGATGCACCTACTGCATCGTCCCGACTACGCGCGGGCCGGAGCGAAGCCGCCGTCTGGCTGAAGTGATGCGCGAGACCGAGACGGTGGTGGCGTCCGGCATTTCGGAAGTCGTACTGCTCGGACAGACTGTGAACTCGTACTTCGATGGCGAGCACGGTTTTGCCGATCTTCTGCGCGCGGTGGGCAATGTCCCGGGTATCAGGCGCCTCCGCTTTACGAGTCCGCATCCGAACGATTTCACGCCGTCCGTAATCGAAGCGATGGCGGAGACAAAGAGCGTCTGCGAGCACGTTCATCTTCCCATGCAGTCCGGCTCGACGCGCACTTTGAAGCGGATGTTGCGACGCTACAGCCGCGAGCGCTATCTGGAGTGCGTCGGCGAACTGCGGTCGGCGATCCCCAATCTTGCGCTTACCACCGACATCATCGTCGGTTTCCCGGGAGAAACGGAAGAGGATTTCGAGGAGACTCTCACCGCTGCTGAGCTGGTGGGCTTCGACGACGCCTATACCTTCAAATTCTCGCCACGCGAGGGTACGCCGGCGACGCGCTTTCCCGCGAGCGAGGCGATCCCCGAAGAAGTTGCGAGCGAGAGGCTCGCGCGCCTCATGGCGACCGTCCGTGGAGGCAGCCGCGAGCGAAACCTCAAACTCCTTGGAGAGAGGCGGGAGGTGCTGGTCGAGAAGCCGGCTCGGCGTGGCGGATTGCTCCAATCCCGCACGCGCGATTTCAGGACCGTGATGATTCCCGGCGACCAGTCTTTGATCGGCAAATACCTGACTGTGGAGCTCACGGGAACGACGGGATCCACTTTTATCGGTAAGGTAGTCGGACAGCGTGCCCCTCTGCCGATGGCGGTGTAGCGGCTCGACGCCGAACGATTCCACGGCGTGGCGAATGATCCCGCCGAGATTTCGCTGAGATCGTAGGCTCGTGGCAACAGGCCGAATGGAGCCAAGCTGCCCCTCATCAGCGCTGCATATCTGGCCTACGTCGCCGGACTTTTCGCGAGTTTCAACGGAGATGCGTGGATCGCTATCGGAGTCGCGGCGATAGCCGTCACCGCTGCGATGTACCGGCGGCGAGACGACTTGACGGCGCTCGCGCTCCTGTTCGCGGCGGCCGCGGTCATCGCTGCGGCGACGCCCCCGCCAGAGCGCCCGGCAACACATTTCGGTAAGCATCCCGCGGCCACGAGCGTCCTCGCGCGGGTTCGTGCTGGCGCAGCCCGAAATATCGATCGAACATTCGGGGAGGATGCGCCACTCGCGCGAGCGTTGCTGATCGCGGACCAGCATCAGATTCCCACTGAGATGCGGGATCGGTACGCGGCGGCCGGGCTCATCCACATGCTCTCGATCTCCGGCCTTCACGTCGCCGTGATCGCGGCCGCGATGGAGCTCCTGTTCCAGGTGGCGCGCCTCTCCAGGCGACCGGCGCTGGTCGGTGCGTTCATCACTACCGGCGTCTACGTGGCTGTCATAGGAGCGCCCGCACCGGCCCTCCGATCAGCCGCGATGCTCGCCGTCTCCATGATATCGCGGCTGATGCAACGGCCCACATCTCCCTGGGCGGCACTGGCGATCGGAGCTTTCGCGCCGCTCTACGATGCGCGTACCGTACTCGATGTGGGCTATCAGCTGAGTGTTCTTGGAATGAGCGCACTGATCGCCGGGGGAGCTCTCGGACGCAGGCACATCGAGAAACGATGGAGCGGCTGGAAAGCGCGAATCTCACGGGAGCTGCTCACTTCTCTGGTCGCAAGCGCCGTCACCGCTCCACTGGTTGCATGGACATTCGGGCGTGTGAGCCTGATTGCACCCATCTCCAATCTCATTGCGGGTCCGGTCATAGCCCTCGCCCAGCCGACCCTTTTTTTGGCGCTCCTGTTGGCGCCGATCGGGCCGCTCGGCCGCTTCTGCGCGCAGGCTGTTCATCCGCTGCTCGGTGCATTTGACTGGATTGCGTCGTCGGCGGCGTCGGTGCCATTCGGCGCAATCGCGGTGAATGCGACCTGGACCACCGCCGTTCTCGCGGGCGTTGCCGCGGCTGCTCTCGTGATCGCGTGTGTCAGCCGTCTTCCTGCGCGGCCCGCGATCGTAGCGCTGGGCGCGCTTTCGCTGATGGCGCTCGTGCCAGCCGTTCCGATCGCAAACACTCACGGTGTCGAGCTCCACATACTCGACGTCGGCCAGGGAGATGCGATTCTCCTCCGCACGGATCGGGGCCGCTGGCTACTGTTCGATGCGGGCCCGGCGTGGCAGGGCGGAGACGCGGGCCGCACAACTATCCTGCCCTATGTGCGTCGGCGCGGCGGAGGGCTCGAGGCATTTGTCCTGTCGCATCCACACACCGATCACGTGGGCGGAGCGTCGAGCGTATTGTCTGCGATGCACCCCCACATCTATTGGGATGCAGCCTTTGCCGGTGGGTCCGAAGCCTACATAGCCTCTCTCTCGGTGGCGAAGAAGGAGCATGTCGAATGGCATCGCGTACATCCCGGTGATTCCGTCCGCGTCGACGGCGTGACGCTTTCCTTCCTTGCACCCGATTCGGCCTGGACGGTGGGTCTCAGGGATCCCAACCTTGCGAGCACGGTCGCGCTCGTTCGTTACGGAGCGGTGCGCTTTCTGCTAGTCGGAGATGCGGAGTGGGCTGAAGAGGAATGGCTTCTCAGGAAATATCCGGACGGGCTGCGCGCGAATGTCCTCAAGATCGGACACCATGGCAGCTCTACCAGCAGCAGTGATGCATTCTTGGCCGCCGTGCATCCTGGAATCGCGATCATTTCTGTCGGAGCGGGCAACAAGTACGGACATCCGAGCAGCGACGTGCTGCGGGCGCTGGCCAACGCGGGCGCGGAAGTATTGCGAACCGATGAATCTGGCACGATCGTCGTGCGCACTGACGGCTCGCAAATCGAAGTCGAAGCAAGAGGAGAGAAATGGAAGCTGTCTGGCGGCTCGTCGGCGCAGTTATCGGTGAGAGAATAGAGCTCCTGCCGGAGATGGTTGAGCCTCCTCTTGCACGAGCTTCGACACGTACACCAGTTTTTCGAGCACAAAACGTTTCCCATAAGTTATCTTTGGCAGTCCCGTTACGGGTACGGTCGTAACGCTTACGAAGTCGATGCTCGCAGGTATTCCGCGCTGCGTCTCGCGCAAAACGTCTTCGATAAGGATCTCTGAAGTGGTCAAGCACACCGCGACGTCAGTGGTAACCATAGAGCGATTCATCATCGAGCAGGAGAAGCTCCACCCCCAAGCGACGGGTGAGCTCTCGGGCCTTCTGTACGATCTGGCTCTGGCCGCCAAGATGATCACCAACAAGGTGAGAAGCGCGGGACTGGCTGACATCCTCGGCGCCACCGATCTGGAGAACGTGCAAGGCGAGACACAGCAGAAGCTGGATGTCCTCGCCAACGAGATCATCGTCAAGGCAGTGGATCACGGCGGACGGCTCTGCGCCATGGCCTCTGAGGAAGAGCCCGGAATCATCGACATCCCCGACAACTTCCGCTGCGGAAAGTACTGTCTGCTCTTCGATCCTCTCGACGGATCCTCGAACATTGATGTCAATGTGCCGGTGGGTACGATCTTCTCCGTGGTGCGGAAGATCACGCGTGGAGTCAGAGGCGAAATGGAGGACATGCTCCAGCCCGGGCGGCGCCAGGTCGCGGCGGGTTATGTGATCTACGGCTCGAGCACGATGATGGTGTACACTACCGGCCAGGGTGCGCACGGATTCACGCTCGATCCGTCGCTCGGCGAGTTCCTCCTGTCCCATCCGAATATCCGCACACCCGCGATCGGCAGATATCTGTCCGTCAACGATTCCTATCACAGCCAGTGGGAGCCGACCGTTCAGAAAATAATGGCGTACTACCGCGGGCAGGCGGGCACGCGCCAGCCGATGAGCACGCGGTATGTGGGCTCGCTGGTGGCCGATTTCCACCGCAATCTTCTTGGCGGCGGACTGTTCGCGTATCCTGCCAACAACAGGAACAAACGCGGTAAGCTGCGGCTCCTCTACGAGGCGAATCCACTCGCGTTCATCGTCGAACAGGCGGGAGGCGCCGCAACCGATGGGACTGAGCGTGTGCTGGATATCCAGCCAACCGAGCTCCATCAGCGTACTCCGCTCTTCATCGGCAGCAAGAACGACGTCGATGCGGCGCGTACGATGCTGGGTGACGCTGGCAAGAGCGCGAGCTCACTCTCCGCGGTGGGCTCGGTAGGCGCGTGAACCGATGTCGCCGCCGCGGCCGGCGCGCGTGAGCAAGCGTAACCCCGACTACAAGCTCTCCCCGTCGGGAATCCCGATCAAAACGGTTTATCGGCCCGAAGACAACGACCTGAGCTACGCGTCGGACTTGGGCGATCCCGGTCAGTTTCCATACACCCGCGGCGTGCAGCCGACGATGTATCGCGGACGTCTGTGGACCATGCGCCAGTACGCTGGATTCGGAAGCGCCAGCAGCACGAACGAGCGCTTCAGGCTGCTGCTCGATGCCGGTCAGACCGGACTGTCGGTCGCGTTCGATCTGCCCACCCAGATGGGGCTGGATTCAGACTCGCCGCGCGCACTGGGCGAAGTGGGAAGGGCGGGGGTGGCGATAGACAGCGTCGAGGACATGCGCCTGCTGCTCGAGGCCATTCCGCTCGACAAGGTCTCGACATCGATGACCATCAACGCTACGGCAGCGACACTTCTCGCGATGTACATCGTGGTCGCGGAGGAGCGGGGGATTTCGCGAGCGCAGATAAGCGGGACGATTCAGAACGACATTCTGAAGGAGTACATCGCGCGGGGAACATACATCTACCCCCCGGGCCCCAGCCTCTCGTTGATCGCGGAACTGTTCCGCTTCTGCGCCGATGAAGTGCCGAACTGGAATCCGATCTCCATCTCCGGGTATCACATACGCGAAGCAGGAGCCACCGCGGTACAGGAGCTGGCGTTCACACTCGCCAACACCATTGAGTACGTGACTCGCGCGATCGAAGCCGGTCTCGCCGTCGACACATTTGCCCCCCGGCTCTCTTTTTTCTTTGCCGCGCACAACGATCTGTTCGAAGAGGTGGCGAAGTTCCGTGCGGCGCGCAGACTGTACGCGCGCATCATGCGCGAGCGTTTCAATGCGTCAGATGCCAGCGCGCGGCTTCGATTTCACACGCAGACTGGCGGCGTAACTCTTACCGCACAGCAGCCGCTCAACAATGTCGTGCGTGTGGCCGTGCAGGCTCTGGCCGCGACGCTAGGCGGGACTCAGTCGCTACATACCAACGGCTACGACGAGGCGTTGGCGCTGCCCACCGCAGCCGCGGCCACGCTGGCGCTTCGTACCCAGCAAATCATCGCATTCGAATCCGGCGTTGCGAATACCGCCGACCCGCTGGCGGGCAGCTACTATGTCGAACGTCTCACCTCGGAGCTTGAAACGCAGGCGCGAGAGCTGATCGAGGAGGTGGACAGACTGGGTGGATCAGAGAAAGCGATAGCCGCCGGTTTTTTTCAGGAGCAGATCGCGCGCAGTGCGTACGAACAGCAATTGAGGGTGGAGGCGGGCGAAACAGTCATCGTCGGAGTAAATCGCTATGCTGACGCCGATGAATCACTCTCGATCCCCGCGCCGGACTATTCTGCCCTCGAGAAAGCACAGGTGAAGAGCCTGCGCGGCGTTCGAAGGAAGAGGAAAGCAGCCGAAGTGAAGAGCGCCCTCGGCGCGCTCCGTGACGCCACCGCGCGCCGACCCGGTGAGGTGCATCTGATGCCTCTCATCATAGAAGCGGTCCGGGCGCGCGCGACAGTTGGGGAGATATCCGACACCTTTGCGGCCAACTGGGGCGTGTACCGCCCCGCTCTCTAGTTTCGTGTGTCACTCAACGCTTGAGTCACTCTCCCGGACGGGGTAACTTCCCTTTGTCGTCGCAGTTCTCTCGCCGAATCAACATGCCCACATACGAGTTTCGTTGCCCCAAGGGCCACGATTTCGAAAAGTTCTATCGCTCGATCGGCTCCGCGCCCAGCGAGGTCCGTTGTCCGATCTGTAACGAGATCGCCGAGCGCCAGCTCTCGGCCGGCGCTGGTCTCGTGTTCAAGGGGTCAGGCTTCTACATCACCGATTACGGAAAGGATGGAAAGAAGCCGCAGCCGACGTCTGGCCCCACGGCGCGCAACGATGGAGCGCGCGAGGCGGATGCGGCCGCGGCAAAGAGCGAATCATCGCCGGCGGGTGAGAGCAAGTCCGGTTCGGAGGCGAAGCCGGGCGCGGATTCCAAGTCGGGCGGCGAGTCCAAATCACTGGGCGGGCCGAAATCCGGCGGAGACGCAAGGACGGGCGGAATCCAGAAGGCTCGTACTGGATCCAGAAGCGAGAGCAAGCCAGCCGCCTCGAAGCCAACGAAAACCGGCGAATGAGCGCCGCAGATCAGATCCGCGCCGAACTTGTTCGCGCGGCGCGCAGTCTTGGTGCGCCTGCGGATGTTGACCCCGTGCTCGAGCGTCCGCGGGATTCGGCGCACGGCGATTGGGCAACGAGCATCGCAATGGTTCTAGCGCGTCCGTTGCGGAAGAAGCCCGCCGACATCGCGGCCTCGCTTCGGGATGCCATGAGCCTTCCGGCAGCCGGAGTTTCGAAGATCGACATTGCAGGCCCCGGCTTCATGAACTTCTGGCTCGACGCGGGCCGTATCGCCTCAGGTGTTCGCGATATCATCGCCGCCAACGAGAGCTACGGAAAGAGCAACTCCGGAGCGGGCCGGGTGGTAAATGTCGAGTTTGTCTCCGCAAACCCTACTGGACCGCTCCATGTCGGTCACGGGCGACAGGCCGCACTCGGTGATGCTATCTCCACACTGCTCGAGGTAACCGGGTGGAACGTCACGCGCGAGTTCTACTACAACGACTCCGGCGTCCAGATCGACAATCTCGCGGCGAGCGTTGAGGCACGTCTTGCCGAGCTGAATGGCGAATCGGTGAGTATTCCCGAGGGCGGGTATCACGGCGAGTACATCCGGGAGATCGCCGAGCGCTACAAGTCCGAGAGCGAGGGACTATCGGTACGTGAGTTCGCCGTGCGTGAGCTGAGGAAGGAACAGGATCTCGATCTCCAGGCGTTCGGAGTCCGGTTCGATCGCTACTTCCTCGAATCGTCGCTGTACACGGATGGAATGGTCGATGAAACCGTGAAGCTGCTCATCGCATCGGGAAAGACGTATGAGCACGAGGGTGCGCTCTGGCTCCGTACCACGGAATTCGGTGACGACAAGGACCGCGTGATGCGGAAGAGCGATGGCACCTACACGTACTTTCTGCCGGATGTCGCCTACCACGTAACCAAGTGGAAGCGCGGATTCCATCGCGCGATCGATGTTCAGGGGGCCGATCATCACAGCACCGTCACGCGCGTCCGCGCCGGACTGCGGTCTCTCGATATGGGTAGCCCGAAAGACTACCCCGAGTACGTGCTGCATCAGATGGTGACGGTGATGAAGGCGGGAGAAGAGGTAAAGATCTCGAAGCGCGCCGGCAGCTACGTCACCGTGCGCGATCTCATCAATGAGGTCGGCCGCGATGCGGTGCGCTATTTCTTCCTCATGCGTAAGAGCGACTCGCAGTTGATCTTCAACGTCGATCTGGCCGCGTCGCAGTCGGAAGAGAATCCTGTCTACTACATCCAGATGGCGCACGCGCGCATGTGCGGGATCTTCCGCGTCGGAGAAATCGACAGAGAGTCCTTCGGAGCGGATGGCGTTTTGTTCGACGTTCTTCGCGAGCCAGAGGAGCAGGAACTCATCAAGACGCTGCTCGACTTTCCGGCGCTCGTGGAATCTTCGGCGCAGACGCTCGAGCCGCACCGGATCGCTACGTACTTGCTCGAGACCGCGCGGCTGGCCCACCTCTGGTACCACAAGCATCACGTGCTGGAACAAACGGAGGATATTACCCGTGCGCGCCTGGCCCTCGCCCGCGGAGCACAGATAGTGCTCCGCAATGGGCTGCGAATTCTCGGCATCACTACCCCTGAAAGGATGTAGGTTGCCTGCGGCCGCCGGTTTGTTGGTATCGGCGGCCTGAACCTCTCTCAAACGAGATCGAAAACGAATGTCGGTTCTGGTTGTTGGCTCTGTTGCTCTGGATTCAGTCGAGACCCCGTTCGGTAAAGCCGAGGATGTTCTGGGCGGCTCGGCCACCTTTTTCTCCGCATCCGCAAGCCTTCTCACCAAGGTGAGTGTGGTGGGAGTCGTCGGGTCCGACTACCCGATCGAGAAGCTCGAGCCGCTCAAGAAGCGCGGCGTGGACTTCAGCGGCCTCGAGCGAGCGGAGGGGCAATCGTTCCGCTGGCGCGGGCGCTATCGACACGATCTCAATTCGGCCGAGACACTGGAAACGAACCTCGGGGTTTTTTCGCACTTCAGTCCGAAGATTCCCGACAAGCTGAAATCGTCGCCCTACCTGTTTCTCGCCAACATCGATCCGAGGCTGCAGCTGGATGTCCTCAATCAGGTCGAGAGGCCCAAACTGATCGCCTGCGACACGATGAACTTCTGGATCCAGAGCCGGAGGCCAGACATCATCGAGCTATTGAAGCACGTCGATCTCATGACTCTCAACGACGCCGAAGCGCGGCAGCTCACGGAGAAGGCAAACCTCGTGCAGGCTGCACAGTGGATAATGGCCAGAGGTCCGCGCCACGTCATCATCAAGAAGGGAGAGAATGGCGCCTTCATGTTTACTCAGAACAGCATCTTCTTCGCGCCCGCCTTTCCTCTCGAGAGCGTGTTCGATCCAACCGGCGCTGGCGATTCATTCGCCGGCGGCTTCATCGGACACCTTGCTGCGACGGGCGATCTCAGTGACGCGAACATGCGTCGGGCGGTGATCTACGGATCGGTGATGGGATCGTTCGCGGTCGAGAAGTTTTCCATCGAGCGGCTCATGACGGTGACGCGCGCCGAGATCGTTCAGCGCATGCGCGAAATGCGGAGGCTGGTCACGTTCGAGGAGGAGCTACCCGCGTGAGCGGTGACGCGCTTCGCTACGGAAGCGCCGGAGTCGACCTCGATGCTTCGGCGGTTGCGAAGGACCGAATCAGGAAGCTGGTCGAATCCACATTTATTTCCGGCGTAGTGGGTGGCTTCGGCGGCTTCGGTGGGATGTTTCGACTTCCTTCCGGGCTGGAAAAGCCGGTTCTCGTCTCGAGCGCCGATGGAGTGGGCACCAAGATCAAGGTCGCCATCGAAGCAGGGCGCCACGACACCATCGGCCGGGACCTGGTGAACCACTGTGTCAACGACATCCTGGTTCAGGGTGCGTGGCCCCTCTTCTTTCTCGATTACGTTGCGTTTGGCAAGCTCGACCCCGCGGTCGTCGAGGCCATCGTCGCGGGGGTCGCCGCGGGCTGCCGCGAAAACGGTTGCGCGCTAATAGGCGGGGAAACGGCCGAAATGCCCGGTTTGTATACACCCCCTGATTACGACCTGGCGGGCTTCATCGTCGGATATGTGGAAGAAAGGCGCATTCTCGGGCCTCAGCGGGTTCGGCCCGATGATGTGCTGATTGGTCTTCCGAGCTCGGGATTGCATACGAACGGATATTCGCTGGCCCGGAAGATCATGTCCGAAAGATTGAAGCTGGGAATGGATGATTCGTTCCCGGATGGTGGCGGGAGTGTGGCGGACGTTCTTCTCGCAGAGCATCGGTCTTACCTGCCGGCGCTCAAACCGGTGCTCGATCGTGTGCATGCGCTGGCCCACATAACCGGCGGCGGATTACCCGGGAATCTGGATCGTGCATTGCCTCCGAAGCTCGACGCGGTAGTCGATACGTCGAGCTGGAAAGTTCCAAGCGTGTTCAGGGTTTTGATGGAGGCCGGGGCGGTGGAACCCGCCGAGATGTACCGAACGTTCAACATGGGTGTAGGAATGGTTGTCATCTGCGGGCCGTCCGACGTGGATACGGTTTTGTCGGCGGCCGCCAAGGCCGGAGTGGCGGGATGGATTCTCGGCTCGCTCAAGCCAGGCTCTGGAGCAGTCATACTTTCTTGAGGAAAACATCGATGAAAGCTCGTTTGTTCGTTTCGTTCGCAGCAATCGCGCTCGCGGCTACGTCTGCGAGTGCGCAGGTCGACACCCAGCGCTGCCCGCCTGGAAACGTGGGTGCCGCAATCCCAGATCAAACACGTGCCTCTCAGGATGCGTGTCAGAAGGCGATCGACCTCTTCCAGTACATGGCGCCGCAGCTCGGCATCAGCATCACTGGCGGCAACGCCACACTCGGCCAGGGTAGTAGCCTGGGCGGGCTCGGGCACTTTTCTTTCGGCATCCGAGTCAACGCGCTTCAGGGAAGTCTTCCGCAGGTTCAGAACGTCACCACGTCAGTGACGGGCGCGACGAGCAGCGTCTACGATACCAAGACTCAGATCCTTCCGATGCCAACCGCCGATCTGGCGATCGGCATCTTCAAGGGCCTTCCGCTCGCCATCACCAATGTTGGTGGAGTAGACCTTCTGGTGAGCGCCGCGTATGTGCCCGAGTTCAATGGGAGCAGCGTGAGCGTCAAAGCCCCGAATGGCTCGCTCAAGCTTGGTTACGGCGCACGCGTCGGAATCCTGCAGGAATCGCTGCTCGTCCCCGGCGTCTCGGTGAGTTACCTCCGCCGCGATCTGCCGACGGTCGACATTGCGGCGATCAGCGGCAGTGACTCGCTTTTGGTCAACAACCTCAGCCTGAAAACAACTGCATGGCGTGTGGTCGCGAGCAAGAGCTTGCTCTTCTTGGGCCTCGCCGCCGGCTTCGGTCAGGATAAGTACGAGTCTTCCACGGATATTCGTGCCCACGTTGCGGCACGCCCGCCAGTCTCCGCGGCCAATGCTGGTCCGGTGTCGCTCTCGCAGAACCTGACGCGCACTAATGTGTTCGCCGATCTGTCGCTGAACCTTCTGCTTTTCAAACTTACCGGCGAAATTGGACAGGTATCCGGTGGCACGATCAACACCTACAATACCTTCAGTGG
>CABEAH010000038.1_pt1 | contig 23781 bp, 16 predicted proteins | sample 3132331 | NCBI WGS metagenome assembly CABEAH01 (sample SAMEA5534343, study PRJEB31848) | metagenome | biome: tundra; feature: field; material: soil | place: USA | collected 2013-05 | depth 0.45 m | reverse complement strand
ATGTTCCTGCAGCGTTACTTCATCGAGAGCATGGCTGGCGCCGGAGTGAAAGGCTAACAGATGCCGTCAATCTCATTCGAGAACGTCAGCAAGAGGTTCGGTGATGTCAGCGTCGTCGAGACCTTCGATCTCCGCGTCGAGGATGGAGAGCTGCTCGTCCTGGTCGGCGGCTCGGGCTCCGGCAAATCGACGATTCTCCGGATGGTGGCGGGGCTCGAGTCCGTCACCACCGGCACCATCCGCATCGACGACCGGGACATCACGCACCTTCCGCCGCGGGAGCGCGATGTCGCGATGGTGTTCCAGGACTACGCGCTCTATCCACATCTGACCGTGCGCGACAACCTGTCGCTCGGGCTCCGGATTCGCAAAATCCCGAAGGCAGAGATAGAGCGGCGCGTTCGCTGGGCGGGAGAGATGCTCGGGCTCGACGCGCTGCTCGATCGCAAACCCAAGCAGCTTTCCGGGGGCCAGCGGCAGAGAGTGGCGATGGGGAGAGCGATGGTGCGGGAGCCGCTGGTGTTCCTCTTCGATGAGCCCTTGTCCAATCTCGACGCTGGCCTTCGCGCGCGGATGCGCATCGAGATAGGAAGCCTTCAGCGCCGACTCAAGACCACAGCGATCTATGTGACGCATGACCAGGTCGAAGCCATGACGCTCGGCGACCGCATCGTGGTGCTCGAGGATGGACGGATTCAGCAGGTGGGGCGGCCGATCGAGCTGTACGAGCGTCCGCTCAACCGGTTCGTCGCGGGGTTCATCGGGAGCCCGCCCATGAATTTCATCGAGGGTCGCATCCAGGCAGTGAATGGCGAGAGCTCCTTTGTCGCCGAGGGCATCAACGTCCCATTGCCCCGAGAGCGAGCGGAAAAATCCGTGCTTTCCGGGGCGGTAACGCTCGGCATACGTCCAGAGGATCTGAAGATCGTTGCAGGCGAAAAAATGGCGTCCGGCTACGAGAGCGCCGCGAAGATCTCGGGCCGAGTGCTACTGGTGGAACGGCTTGGCGGCACCAGTCACATCCACTTTGACGCCGGGCCGCACCGCCTCATGGCGTCGCTCACGAACGAGCCCCTGCCGCAGGTTGGGGATACGATCGAGATAGAGATGCCATCCGCGCGCGTGCATCTCTTCGGCGCTGACGGGAGAGCCATCTAGGCGGCGTACGGCGCGTGACGCACTGTCTCGATGAGAACCGAACAGTCCGCGATGCAGCGGATTCGGTAGGGCGAGACTCGCATTCAAGTGGGCTCTACCGCGCTCTGTTTCGGTGATATACAGGGGAGAATTGCGTCCGCGGAAGTCGAGCACGGGGATACCGTTAACCCGAGCGGTACCGGCTCGCAAGTCAGCGCTCACCATGGTGGACCATACCGTCACCGCCCCTGAGGAGGCGGTGACCCATTTCGGGGATCCGCAGAGAGTGCTTGACATTTAGAAGTTCTGAGGCGAATACTGGGTGCTACGACTTCTCTCCTTCTGCGTCTGCAGTGAGAGAGAGCTGCATCACACTCCCGACCCTGTAGAGGGCACCGCTTATGATAGTGGTCCGTCGCCTCTTTCTCCTGCTTGCCGGTGCCCTCTTGAGCGCCGCAGCATCCCTTACTCCCCTCAGCGCGCAGCAACCCACGGGCACCATCACCGGACAGGTCGTCGACAGCGCGACCCGACAGCCGCTCGCGGATGTCAGCGTCGTCGTCGAGGGGACGCGGCGCGGTGCCGTCACCCGTGCTGACGGTACCTTCACCATTGCCGGCGTCCCCGCGGGAACGCACACGGTTCGTGCGCGCCGGATCGGCTACGGGTCGCTACTGGTAACCGTAAACGTGCTGAGCGGATCGACGGTCTCGGTGGCGTTCGCGCTTGACAAGCGGGCGGCGGTTCTCGAGGAGGTCGTAACCGTTGGATACACCACTCAAAGGAAATCGACTATAACCGGTGCCGTCGCCACTGTAAATATGGGTGATCTGGAGTCTCGAAGGGTTACGGATGTGGCGCAGGCTTTACAAGGGCAAGTTGCCGGTTTGCAGGTTACACAAAGTACCGGTGCGCCGGGAGACGAAATCAGTATTCGTATCCGTGGTGAAGGAACGATAGGTAACAACAGTCCGCTATTTATAGTAGACGGAATACCTTCCCGCGATATATCCTTTTTAAATCCTGCAGATATACAATCGATGACTGTGCTCAAAGATGCTTCTGCTGCTTCTATTTATGGTTCCAGGGCTTCTGCCGGCGTAATTGTGATTACTACTAAAAGTGGAACAAAAGGCCAATCTAATTTGGATATTAACTACTATAGTGGTATTGAAAAGGCGACTAATCTTCCGACTATGTTGAATGCCAGTCAATATATGAATAAAATGGAGGAAGCCTGGAACAATTCCGGGCGTACCGGTACAAACCCGTATACGGCGGACAAAAGCCGGACTGATTTGGCTAATACCAATTGGTTGGACGAGTTATTTGCGCTGGGACATTCTCAAAACCTGCACTTGACCGCAAGTGGAGGTAGTGAAAGGATACAATACCTGATGTCGGCTGGATATCAGAAAGAGGATGGTATAGTAATTTACAATAATGACGGGTATCAGCGCTTTAATCTCAGAACAAACATCAATGCAGGTTTGACTGATCGTTTTAATATTGGGACCAATCTCTCGCTTTCTTATGCTGAACAAGACAAGCTTTCCTCAAAGGGAGATGTACCCGGAATTATCCGTCATGCCTTGATAAGGCCTCCTGTTATACCTGTTTTTAAAGATAAAACTGATCCTACTTATTCCGCAGCAGACCCATTTACCGATTTGCCATTTTTTACCCAACCATGGGATAATAGTAATAGTATATATGAGTTTACTTCTAACCCTGTTGCCCTGGCTTATTTTACTAATGATAAAAGAAATAACTTTAAAACTTTCGGCAATCTTTATGCAGAATATGCTTTTTTAAGGGATACGGCTTTAAAATTCAGGACCAACCTTGGGGTTGATTTAAACTTAACACACAATAAAGCTTTTAACCAAAATTTCGGAGATGTTGATGGAGCAGGGACTGCATTAGACCAGGGAACCGGTCGTCAAAATCGTCCAACCGGGTTGAACGAAGATAGAGGGCAGGAAACTACTGTCACCTGGAACAACACCCTGAATTATAGCAAAAATATTCAAAGGCATGCTATAAGTGCTATGGCAGGCAGCGAGTACATTACCAACTATTCTTCTTCAATTGGTGGATCAAGACAGAGATTCGATTTTGTAAGACCGCCCTTTCAATATCTTGATTATGGCGGAACAGTGGATCAGAATACCGGAGGTTCCGCATCTGAATGGGCCCTTTTCTCACTATTTAGTTCGGCAACCTATTCTATGTTGGATGAACGGTATATGGTTACAGCCAATTTCAGAGCCGATGCCTCTTCCAGGTTTGCAAAAAATAATCAATGGGGTTATTTCCCATCTGTTTCCGCGGGCTGGAAAATTTCCAATGAGAAGTTCATGCAGAATGTTGATTGGATATCTGACCTGAAACTGAGAGCCAGCATAGGAAAATTAGGAAACCAGGAGATTGACAACTATGCTTTCCTGACATTGCTCCGCAGATCGGGAGACCAATATCTTATTTCACGCTATGGCAACCCCGATTTGAAATGGGAGACTACTACACAAAAAAACATTGGGTTGGATGTGGGAGTACTAAGTAATAAACTCTATCTTTCTGTAGACTACTTTTTGAAAAATACTTCTGATATTCTATTACCTATTTCTTTGCCTTCCATAGTAGGGAATGTTTCTCCAACTATCGTTAATGCGGGTGAAGTAAGTAATAAGGGAATTGAAGTTGCTCTTAATTTCAAAAATAGTGACAAAGCGTTCAAATACAATATAAATGCGAATGTGGGTACAGTAAGGAATAATGTAGACAAATTACACCCTAATTTACCGAATATAGTAGGGGCTGTAACCAGAACCGAAGTAGGCCATCCACTTAACTCATTTTATGGTTACGTGATGGAAGGCATTTATCAAAATCAAGCTGAAATAAACAGCTATTTATATGGAACCTTGAATCCTGCAGACAAACCGGGGGATATAAAATTTAAAGATTTGAATGGCGATGGAAAAATCAACGATAACGACCGGACATTTCTCGGAAATTCAATTCCAAAACTTTCTTATGGTTTAAATTTATCCGCAGACTATCATGGTTTCGATCTTTCCATTTTATTTCAAGGGATAGGGGGAGTTTACAAATATAACGATGCTAAACAAATAACGGATTATGACAGCCGTCCCTTTAACCATAGTGTCGCAGTATTAGATGCCTGGCATGGAGAAGGTACCAGTAACACTATTCCCCGCACTACTTTCAATGACAATGGCAGCAGTAAAAAATCAAGTATTTTTGTGGAGGATGCTTCTTATTTCCGCCTCAAAAACATGGAGATCGGATATTCTCTGGGAGCATTACGACGCCTGTATGTATCCGGTCAGAACCTTTTTACAAAAACCAACTATACAGGATTAGATCCGGAATCTACCGATATCATGGACATGGGAACCTATCCGCAATCGAAAGCATTCTTGTTTGGCATTAATGCGAAATTTTAATTTATTAATTTAAAAATTATAAATAAAGCCAGGGGGCTTCGCGTGCGGAAAACAAAATATAAGGTACTTGCATTGATCCTGATCACTTCAGTTTTAAGCTGCAATGATTTACACAAAGATCCTATCGGTTTGCTTACCCCAGAACAGATAAGCACAGACCCAACACTAAATACGGTCAAGTCTTCGGTAACATCTTCTTATCAAATGCTTTCAAGTACACTCAATCTTCTTGGAGATTGGGCATGGGATTTAGGTTTAGTGTTTAGAAACGATGTTATTGTGCAGGACATGGCTTCGGATGATGTAAACAAGACATGGAACCCTAATGGCGACCAGCCATGGATGGATCAGGTGGTCAGTTTTAATTTTACCTCCTCCAACCCGGCTTTTAATGGTCAATGGAGCTACGATTACGAAGGGATATCCCGGTCTAATTTAGCCATCAGCTATTTAACCGATCCGGCAATAACGGAAAAAATTGCCATCGATGCAGCCTTGAAAGACAGGCTGTTGGGCGAGGTTTATTTTTTAAGGGCTTTTTATTATTTCGATCTGGTAAATAACTTCGGAGATGTGCCCTTGTTGCTGAAGCCACTCCAAAGTTTTCAAGAAGCTTACGGCGTGGCTAAAAGAGAAACAAAAGAGACAGTGTATGCACAAATTAGTTCAGACCTGGCCCAGGCTAAAACATTATTACCAAGCAGCAAATATCCTGATCCCGCAGAACCGTGGAGAGCGTCTAAAGGAGCCGTCCTGGCTATGCAGGCTAAAGTGGCACTTTACAACCAAAAATGGCAAGAAGTTATTAGCATTGTAACTGAATTAGAGGGCCTGAATTTTTACAGTTTAGACGCTAATTATTTCGACAATTTCGATGTAACCAAGGAATTTGCCGAAAATGAAGTCATTTTTGCTTACGATCACCAGTCGGGTCAAACTCCAAGAAATGGCAATGGACTGTGCGCCCTGTTGGATTGGGGTTTTATTGCTCCTACCGATAATTTTCTCAATGAATTTGAAGCTAATGACCCAAGGTTAGCATACACAGTAAATGTAGCCGATAAAGGTGTTTACAAGGTGTTGGGCGCAACAAATACAGATTATAAAGGAAATGACGATGCACCAGGCAATAAAATATATATTCGCCTGGCAGATGTATTACTTTGGAAAGCCGAGGCATATAATGAAACTGGCATGTATCCCCAGGCAATTGCCATAATTAATAGAATCAGGGAGCGGGCCCGGACGGGTGTAACAGTTGACGGTTCTTTGCCGCCGGTTGGTACCCTGCCTGACAGAAGCATTGCCTCCACTGATAAAAACGTGATAAAAGGTTGGTTAATGCATGAAAGAAGAGTAGAATTGGGTTTCGAATCGCAACGATTCAATGACTTGAAAAGATGGGGAATAGCTAAGCAGGTTTTAACTGCTCTGGGAAAAAATTTCCAGGACTACAACTATCTTTATCCAATTCCACAAGGTGAAATTGATAAATCAGGCGGAAGTATAACGCAGAATACCGGTTATTAATGGATGAGAGGCTTGACTCGCCGGTTGCCTCCAGAGCCGGCGGTCAAGCCCGGTCAAGCCGTCCCGATCGCTGTGCGGTCGGACGCGGTGCACTTCTTCGATGCAGAGACCGGTACAAGAATAAGCCGCTAGTCCGAATCCGCGATTCTGCGCAACGTCTGCACCGCTTCCACCGTCTCCTTGCTCGGCATCGCACCAGGCATGACGACCTCCACGAGCTTGTCGTCCCGACTGTACAGGTCGTTCCCGAAGTGAAGCTGGCCGTTGCTGATGTAAGCCGTAAAATACGCAATGTAGACCGGGATCTTCTTCGGGACTTTCACGCTGTGATTGTCCGGCCCGCTCTCCATCGCCTGATGGATCCTGTCGATCGGCCACCCCAGGACGAAGTTTGCGAGCTGATCGGCGTGCTCGACTCTGATGCAGCCGTGACTGAACGCGCGCACATCCTCCTTGAACAGCTCGTGGTTGGGCGTGTCGTGCAGGTAAATGGCGAAGTCGTTTGGGAAGAGGAATTTCACGAATCCGAGCGCGTTCTTGGGACCAGGGCGTTGGCGCACCAGCGTTTGACCGTTCTGGGTATAGGTCTCCATGTTCTCGCGCTTCATGTACGCCGCGCCCTTCGGAAAGATTTCTTTTTGGGCGATGCCGGGCGGCACGTTCCAGTAGGGACGGAAAACCACCGTCTCCAGTGAATCCGCGAACACGGGTGTCGCCCTGTCCTGGTATTCCTTTCCGACGATCACCTTCATCTCGAGCGCCTTCTTGCCCTGGTCGAACGCCTCGAGCCTGAACGCGGGGATATTGACGAAGATGTAGCGTGAGCCGAACTCGCGAGGCAGCCAGCGATAACGCTCCATGTTCGCGGCGATCTCACCGAGGCGGTACGTGGCAGGGAGATTCATCGACTCGACGGTCTCCTTGCCGAGTGCGCTGTCGACATTGATGCTGTGGCGCGCCTGGTAAAGCCCGACCGCGGCGGCGAGGCCCGCATCATAGATGGAGCCACTGGGTGCGCTACCACTCTGCAAGGGTGGGATCGTGCCCGCTTTGGCGGGACTGGAGGCGGGGACGATTCCCTCGGCCGCCAGTCTCGCGCGCACGGCGGCGAGTACCGCGGGATTGGCGCGTGCGCCCGGCTTTACGTTGTCCGTCGCCGGAATCTGCTGCCATCCGCCCTTGGTCACGATATCCCTGAACTGATTGAGCGCGTGGCTCAGTGCCGCATAGTCCGGGTCGGTCGGCCGCATCGTCGCAAGCGATTTGTCGAGCGCCGCGAAGCGAAGATTGCGTACCAACGCGCTGTCTACATTCTCTTCCTCAGGATCAATGTGCCAGCTCTGGGCGACAGTCCGTGGATCGACCTGCCCCGTCAGCAGATCTTCGCCGAGTGAGGTGTAGGACGCAGTGAGAAGGACATCGGCGGTCGCGAGTTGCTCGGCGGTCGGCCGTTCGGTTTGCTTGAGGGCGCCGATGGCCGCGGCGAGCTCGCCGACGGGGTAAGCGTCCATCCGCATTCCATCGTTGTTGGCATTGAGAAGTGCCGTCGTGAGCGTCTTCGAGCGCGTCTTGTGCAAACCGTCGGCGGAAAGCCAGAGCGGATTGTTGCCGTACAGCTTGTAGAGACGCTTGGCGTGGGCCCAGTGATGTTCGCTCAGGCGCGCGGGACGATCCCCGGCGAGCTGCTTCTGCATCGCGGCTTCGATCTGCGGCGCGGGCACTCCCTGAACGGAGGAGAGCTTTTCGGGCGACCAAGTCTGCGCGCTCAGGGCGTCTCCAGCGGTCATGTCTTTGCCCTTGCAGGCGAAGAGCATGAGCGGCAACAGGAGCAGCGCCGACCGACGCGATTGGAAGAGCGGCTTGATAATATGAGGTGTTTTGGACGGACTCACCGCGACAGCCTCGTAGGTGCTAGGGTAATGGACACTGCACCCGATTAGGCGAAATGCGGGCCAACTGGACGGCTACGTCACCTCGAAATCGTTCGTCCCACGATCAGGCTGCGGCGACGTCACTCATCAGGCCGAGTGTGTTGCCCTGTCCATCGGCGAAATGGGCTATCCATATCTCGCGTCCCGACATCCGGGCAATGACATGCGGATCGTGTATGATCTCGACACCCGCCGCTCGGAGCTTCGAGTGGACATCGTTGATGTCGTCCACATCGTAGAAGATTACGGCCCGCTGCTTCTCCGCATCCTCACCCTGCGCGGCCGGCCCGCAGAGCATGAGCTGCACGCCTCCGCAATCGAAGAACGACAGCGCCGGAGGCGCATCGAAAAGATGTCGCATCCCGAGTCGATCGCGATAGAAAATCTTGGCTTCCGCCTCGTCGTTCACCGGAATTGCGATCTGCCTGATCTTCGAAAGAGCCACCCCGCCATCGTTCGCCATGACAGTCACCCCCCTCCGCAAAGAAGCGTTTTCCGCTCCGAGCGCCGACGAGAAGGAGCCTTAGTCCGGTGGCGCCGGATTCTGAAACGCGGGCTTGCCGCGCAGCTCCTTCTCGACCATGTCGGCCAGATCCCTCAAGGTCTCCCGTTCGTCATCGGAAAACTCGCGTGGTACCTTGTCCATGATGCACAGCGTTCCCACATTGTGCCCGCCGGCGCCTTTCACCGGCTGACCCGCGTAGAAGCGAATGTGGGGGTCCTCGAGCACCAGCGGATTCTCCGCGAAGCGGGGATCGAGCACCGCATCCTCGACCACAAAGACATCGCCGTCGTTGATCGCATGGCCGCAGAACGAAAGCTCGCGAGCACTGTTGCCGATCTCGAGGCCCTGCTTCGACTTGAACCACTGTCGGTCGCCCTCCACAAAGGAGATGGCGGCGAATGGGACGTTGAACATGCGCTGCGCCATGCGCGTGATCTTGTCGAATCTCTCTTCGGGGGCCGAATCGATCGCGCCGGTCAGGCGCAGCTCCACCAGACGCTCGGCCTCGTCCGCCGGGATCAGCGGACGCATTACCTCTTCGGGCTCTGCCCACAAGCCGCGGCCCTTCATCACCGCGGTGACGCGCGCGCGGAAGCGGCCCGGGTCGATCGGCTCGAGGAGAACATCGTCCACGCCCTGCGCGAGCAGCTCGTTTGCCGCAACCTCCGCGCCTTCAGGCGCGATGACGATGATCGGCATGTCAATGAGCCCAACCACCGTGCGCGCCGCGTGAACCACCTGCCGCCCGTCCAGGATCGGCAGCTTGAGACCAACCACAAGAGCGTCCGGTGGGTCCTGCGCCAGAATGCCGAGCGCGGCGGCGCCATCGCTCGCCATCTGTACGGAGAGGCGGGCTTCGACGAGGATGTCATTGAAGCGCACGCGGTCTGCCGGATCGCCGAGCGCGAGCAGCACCTTCGCCGGCATGGCCAGCCCATCCGCATCAAACTCCGGCACGAACTCAGCGTTGACGCGTGGAGTGGCGCGCGGCGTTCTGCGACGCTCGAACTCGGTGTAGGGAATGACCTCGTCGGCCGTGGTGTTGCCCTCGGCGATGTGCCAGAGACCGTCGGTGTCCATCGAGTGAAGTGCGCCGCTGCGAAGAGCGTGCGTACGGATCTCGTCTGGCGTCTTCCCGGTGGTGATCATTCCCCGTAACTCGGGCGTGATCTCGAGGAACTCGATCAGCGGCATGCGCCCGGTGTATCCCGTGAAGCCGCACTCGGCACAGCCGGTGGCCTTCACGTGCCGGACGCGACCGAATGCGCGCAGCTGCGCCGCACGAACCATCGGATGAAGCTCCTCGATGGGCGCTTCGTACTTGCACTCCTTGCAGACGCGACGCACCAGACGCTGCGCGGTGACACCAATCAGGCCGGCCGCGACTCTGAATGGCTCGACGCCGATGTTCGAGAGACGCGCGATGGCGCCGATGGCGTCGTTGGTGTGAAGAGTCGAGAGCACGAGGTGTCCAGTCATCGCGGCCTGGAAGGCGATCGTTGCCGTCTCCGCATCTCGAATCTCACCGACGAGAAGAACGTCCGGGTCCTGGCGCAGAACGGAGCGAAGAACCCCGGCGAAGGTGAGCCCCTGCTTCTCGTTCACCTGAACCTGGTTTACGCCGCTCAGCCGGTACTCGACTGGATCTTCCACGGTGACGATGTTCACCGACTCGCCGCGCCGGGTATTGAGCGCCGCATAGAGCGTGGTCGTCTTTCCGGATCCGGTCGGGCCGGTGACGAGCAGAATTCCCTGTTCGCGGGCAAGAAGGGCCTTGAAGCGCTCGAGCACCTCCGGCTGGAAACCCAGGGTTGCCATCGAGACCTGCACGGACTTTTCGTTGAGGAGACGCATGACCACCTTCTCCCCCACGCGCGTCGGTAGCACCGAGACGCGGAGCGCGACTTCATCGCTACCAACCCTCACCTTGGCGCGGCCGTCCTGCGGGCGGAACCGCTCCGCGACATCGAGATCCGCCATGATCTTGATGCGCGATACTACCGGACCGACTCCGATAAACCTCGGGAGCACCATGATGTTCTTGAGGAGGCCATCGATGCGGAACCGCACCAGCGTCGAGGTCTCGTCGTGCTCTATGTGGATGTCCGATGCGCGGAGCTTGACGGCGTTCGCGATGATCGCATCCACGAGCTTGATGACTGGCGCGTGCACCCGAGCCATCGCCGCCTCGTCCTCCTTCGCCTCCTGGATCTGCTCGACACCGCCCTCCTGATCGAGCTTCTCGATGAGGCCGTAGATCATGGCGTCCGGGCGCAATGTCTCCGACACGAGCTTGTCGAGCTGGCCGGGCGGACAGAACAACGGAGTGACCTCGCGGCTTGTCGCCCAGCTCACCCGCTGGATCGCTTCCTGATCGAGCGGATTCGCCATGGCCAGGTGCACCATCCTGGCATCCACCTTGACCGGAAGGACGTTGTACTCGCGGCACAGCTTCTCCGGCAGGATGTGCATCGCGTTCTTGTCGATGCCGCCGGGCGACAGATCGACGTAGTCGATCCGGAACGCTTCCTTGACGACTTCGGCGATCTCCTTGAAGGAGAGGACGTCGCCGTCGATCAGCGCCTGCGCGATATATGGTTTCTGCTGGAAGCGCCAACGCTTGATGAGCTCGGGCGTGACGCCAGGCATCGTGCCCACCAGGGCCACCAGCCACTCATCCTTGAAACGGTATCTTCGCTCGTTGATCTGAGGTCCAGCGGGTGTCGTCATGGAGTCTGGTGGGGACTTCGCTTCGCTTTTGCGCTTTGCTTCGCTTTCGCGCTCTTCTATAGTACGCGGCGATAATTGACTGTTTTCTCCCTCCGAAGATAACACTAGAAGCCGACGAAGGCCCCGACGGACTGGACCCAATCGTGCGTTGGCGGGGTCTCTGTCTGGTAGCGGGGGCCAGTGGCGATATGCATGACGGCTCCCTTAATATGAAAGGACTTAAGGAGATATTCATGATTCGTTCAGTCAGCCGATTTCTGGTGGTAGCGGGGTGCCTCGCGGCACCGGGCGTCGTGAGTGCCCAGGCGCCGTGGCGCCAGGTGTACAAGGATTCCGACCTCACGGTGCAATTCGACACGGCATCCGCCTCACTCGTCTCCCCTGGAGTATGGTCGACAGTCACCAGCTGGGACTACAACCGGCCGCGAGTTCTCGAGAACAAGAAGACCTACACGCGCCTGGTGGAGAAGGCCTACCTGCGTTGCTCGCCGGCGAGACTGAAAAGAGTGAGTAGCACGCTGTACGGTCCAAACAACGTTCTCGTCAGAAACGAAGGCGAGGCCAGTAGCGCGGATCAGCGTCACATGCAATGGGATCGCCCGCGGCGCGCGCTGCCGGGATTCAAGGCATTCGAGTCTGTGTGCGGGGTGCTGAATAAGAAGCCAGCGGCCAAAGCGAAGTCGGCCAGGCGCTAGTAGAATCGGCTTCCGAGAGACAATTGGGCGCGGAGAAATCCGCGCCCTTTTTGACCCCAGAGAGCTCAACGGCTGAGTTCCGATTCGGCTGCAAAACCGCCGCTTCTGCCAACTTGACACCCGGCGGCAGGGTTCCCGCACAGGGTCAGCTTTTTTGACGCAAAGTAAAGAATCCCTGTTACTTAGCACCCTTCTCGGGGCCATAATGATGGCTGCGTGTTTGCTCTATAGGAGACCAGCTACAGCAGGGGGAACAAATGCGGTTACTGGAATCGAAACGCGATAAAAAAGGCAAGTTCGCAGGCGGGACCATTGCAAGCATATTGGTGCACTCGCTGGTCATTTTTCTCGCCATCTTCGCGACGGCGCGGGCGGGGAGCAGGCACGTCGAAAAGACGAGGGCCGAGAAGGTCGATTTCGTTGCCGTAAAGGAGAAGGAGCCGCCACCGCCGGTGGAGAAGAAGGAGCTCGCGAAACCGAAGGTAGCACCCAAGCCGAAGCCCAAGGATATTACCGTGGCGCCTGCCAGGGGGTTCAAGGTCTTGCCTCCGACGATCAACATCCCGACCTCGCTTCCCGCGATCGATCTGTCCAAGCAGGTCACGAACGAGAGTGACTTCAGCGGCAAGGGTGTCGAGGGTGGCACCGCGAGCGGGGTGAAGGGCGGCACCGGAAAGGCGACCGACACCGGCACGGAAGCGGGCGTCGCTCAGGATGCGCCGTACTTCGAGTTCCAGGTAGAGAAGCCGGTCTCGAGAATTGGCGGAGCCGTACCCGATTATCCCTTGGCACTGCGTGCGACGTCCATCGAGGGCGAAGTGCTCGCGCAGTTCGTCGTCGGCGAGAATGGCCGATACGAGTCGGGCACGCTCAAGATTCTCAAGTCCAGCAACCCACTCTTCACGGCCGCCGTCGAGGACGCGCTCCCCGGCATGAGGTTCTCGGCGGCGCAGATCGGAGGCAAAAAGGTGAAGCAGCTCGTGCAGATGCCGTTCGAGTTCCATCTGGCGAAGTAACGAGCGACCGGGTCGTGGCGAGCCGCGGAGGATTCGCTTCGCGGCTTTTTCATTGGGGGAAGCTCACACCTGCAGCTGGGAACCGGTAATCTTTATAATGGGTAGTCCAACAGGAAAGGATTCGTTGAGATCAGAGCATGAATTACCTGAGACGGGTGAATGAATAAATTGAAATCCAGATGATCGGTCGCAGTTACAGACTAACGTTCGGAGTGGTGGCGTATTTTGCGCTCACTCCGCTGGTGCACGCACAGAATCGCCCCAAGCCGCAACATCCGGTGGAAGTACCGCCCGCGGTCGTCGTCCTCCCGATCGATACGACGGAGGGTGATTCCACGCGGACGATCATCCAGCGCGACTTCGATTTCGGTGATCGCATCCAGCCGGTGCTGCTCGACAGCGCGGTTCTGTACGATGTGTGGCACCCGGGGGAAAGGGGCATCGACTTCGGGCCGCTCGCGGAGACGCGCGCGACGCTGGCGGTGCGCGCGCGGCGCATCCCGACCGGACTGCATGTCGAAGTTTATGATGTGCCGAGAGGACGATTGCGCCAGGGAGCTGACTTCAGGCTTCCCAAAGTGCGTGCCGACAGGTCCCGGCCCGTTCGCGATTCGCTCGACCGCATCCTTGGGGTGCGCGCCGGACTCGCGCGTCGGAAGCTCATCACCGACTCCGTGCAGCTCGATACACTGTCGCGTGCGGCGGAGCGAAAAGTCCCGCTCGAGCATCCAGGCCAACGGGTGGCAGCCAAGCGAGCGGCGGCAGTCGGGGATTCGATAGCACGGGAGATCGGGCGGCGCGACATCCTGATTCGCGCGAAGGCGGTTAACGACACGATCCATTTTGATTCCGTTTTTGCGGCAATCATGCTTGGTGATTCCATCGTTCGCGATTCGGGGGGCCGTGAGCTGCGGCTCGCGATCCATGGTGTGAGTGACGAGCTGGAGCGATGGATCACCGGTACGCGCGGCATCGCCGCAACCAGGATCACGTATGTAGACGGCACCAAGCTCAAGATGATCGACAGCGATGGTGCAAACGATCGAACGCTTCCGACAGTCGGCGCGGCGCTCTCGCCATCGTGGAGTCCGTCGGGAAAGTCCATCGTGTATGTCGATGCCGATGATCTTGGAACGAGAATAGCCCAGCTCGATCTGAGGAAGATGCTGCCGCGCCTGCTCCCGGCTTCGGGGCGCGGGCTGAACATCACACCGGTGTACACGCGCGACGGCAAGAACATCGTCTGGGCGAGCGGTGGCGATTCGCCGGCTGAACTGTATATCGCCAGTGCGACGAGCGGCGACACCATCGCCAAGCCGTTCGTGGGAAGAACGGGCTTCGAGACCACGTCACCGAGCTTCGATCCGGATGGCAAGCAGATCGCGTTCATGTCGCCGCGGCCGCTTACGCCGCAGATCTACATCATGGATGTCGATGGCAAGCGTCTTCGCCTGCTGACGCCGGTGGTGGCGGGAAAGCGAAGCTATCGCACGAGCGCTGCCTGGTCGCCGACTGGTGAAGAGATCGCCTACATGCAGCAGGCCGGTGACTTCCAGGTGTGGACGATTCGGGTTCGTGACCGGGTGATGCGGCAGTTGACCGCGGAGGGCGAGAACGAGGATCCGTCGTGGGCGCCGGACGGGCGGCATCTATCGATGACGAGCAGGCGGGGAGAGGTGATCGGGGCGGCGCGCGACATCTGGATCCTCGACAGCAGGACCGGCCGCATGCGTCAGCTCACCCACACGAACGACGGGCGTCTCTCTGACTGGTCGCCAGTTCTTCGACCCAACTACTGAACTGAACGAGTTGCAGCTGCCGTAAAGAAACTGCAACGGAATGAGTTGTCAGTTGCCAGCTACTGCAAGGAAAATGCAACTGAACGAGTTGTCAGTTGCCAGCTACTGCAAGGAAGCTAGGAGCCGCCAGCTGCCTACACGCTGACGTTTCTCCGTCGCATTCGGAGCCACTGCACGCGCTCACTTTTCTCAGGCGAACGCCGTCACGCCGTCACGCCAACGGTGACGTCCCAACGTAGGCAGCCCGAAGCGATCAGCTTGTTATAGCTGGCAACTGATCACTCGTTCAGTTGCTGTCACACCGGGCGGTGACGTTCCGATGCAATCATCGCGGCGAGCGCCAGCCGGTCCATCCTGGCCCGCGCACCACTCGGCCCGGAAACGCGCCGGTGTGCTCGCCGTTGCGCAGAACCTGAGTGCCGTTCACGAAGACATCACGGACTCCCGTCGAGTATTGGTGCGGATTCTCGAACGTGGCGTGGTCCGCGATCGTGTTTGGATCGAAGACCACGATGTCGGCGAAATAACCGGGCTCGAGTCGTCCTCTCCTCCTGAGCTTCAGATTGTCAGCAGGCAGCGCGCTCAATCTCCTGATCGCTTGCTCGAGTGGAATTATCTTTTCATCGCGCACGTATTTGCCGAGCAGCCTCGCGACGTTGCCGTAGGCCCTGGGATGCGCGCTGGATTTGAGAAAGACTCCCTCCGGCGCGTACGAGCCTTCGTCGGATCCAAAGCTCACCCATGGAAGCTGGAGCTGGCGGCGCACGTTTTCTTCCGACATCAGGAAGTACACCGTGCCCACACGGCTGCCATCCTGAATCACCAGATCCATCGCGGTCTCCTCGGGTGATGTGCCCCGCATGCGGGCGACTTCGGCGAGTGTTTTTCCCGTGAGATACTTTAGCGAATCGCTCTTGAGCGCGATGAGCAGGATCTTGTCGGGAGATCCCGCGCCGACGAAGAAGTTCTCCCACTTGTCGGTCGGTGCCCGCATCTCGTCCGCTACGCGCGCGCGGATGGCGGGATCGCTCAATCGCTTCGCCCATTCCTTGTACCCGCCCTCCTGGACCCAGGGTGGCATCGACGCATCGAGACCGGTGGCGGCTGCGGTGTAGTTGTACATGTCGGCGGTGATGTGGAGTCCGGTCGCGCGTGCCCCCTCGATCTTCGCGATCGCGGGCTCGAGCTTGTTCCAGTTGGACTGGCCGGCGGCTTTCATGTGATAGATCTCACCCCACACTCCGGCCTCGCGCGAGATGGTGATGAGCTCATCGATCGCCTGGAGAAGCCGCGCGCCTTCGCTCCTCATGTGCGAGATGTACATGCCGCCATAGGGCGCGGCCGCCTTGGAGAGCGCGATCAGCTCATCTGTCTTTGCGTAAAACGCGGGCGCGTAGATGAGCGAGGACCCGACACCGAGCGCGCCATCTTCCATCGCCTGTCGCACGAGACCCTGCATGCGCGCCAGTTCGCCGGGCGTGGGCGCTCGATCGGTGTAGCCGATCTCGTGGATGCGAAGTGTCGTCGCGCCGACGAACGAAGCGACGTTTGGCGAGACTCCGCGCTTGGTGAGGTACTCGAGATACTGGCCGAGTGTGGTCCATGGGACATCGTACTTGATGTCGCCCTGGTCTTCGATCATCTGCCGTCGCATCTCTTCGGTGAGCGGCCCCATCGAGGAACCTTCGCCTAACACCTCGAGCGTCACACCCTGCCGGATGTCGCCCTGACTCTTCCCGTCCTGGATGAGCGACTCATTCGCCCAGCTGAGCATGTTGATGAAGCCCGGCGCGACAGCGAGCCCGCGCGCATCGATCTCCGATTTTCCGTGCGCATTTGCGAGGTCGCCGATGAACGCGATGGAATCCGCGACCACCCCCAAGTCAGCGATGCGCGGAGCGTCGCCGCTCCCGTCGTAGACATTTCCGCCGCGAACGATGACGTCGTAGCTCCCGAATGCAGGCGAGACCCCCGGACGTGGCAGCGAGGCGCAGGAAAGGGTCCCGACGATAATCGCGACCAGGGCGCAAGTATGGAAACGAGTGCGCGGGATATGGTCAACGTCGCTCCACGAGATCGAGCGGGAGAAAAGAGAGGAAATACTGAGGATCATCGGCTTCTCCATGGGAAGGGAGTAACGCGACCAATTGTTCGCGCGTATATATATGGTAGAATCCACCACAGACACTTGCGAGGGCACATGAGCTCTGCCGCCACAATGCCACCGCGCACGACCTCGACCGTCGCTCCGCTCAAGCCGGCGCGTGAGCGCCTCCTCTCTCTCGACGTATTCCGCGGAATCACCATCGCCGCAATGCTGCTCGTGAACGATCCGGGGAGCTGGGGCGCGATCTTTCCGCCGCTCGAGCACGCCGAGTGGAATGGATGGACGCCCACCGATCTCATCTTCCCCTTCTTTCTCTTCATCGTTGGCATCACTACGCACCTCTCGCTTTCGGCTCGCCGAGCGCGTGGTGACGACGACTCGGCGATCCTCAGGCAGGTCCTTCGCCGCGGCGCGATCATCTACTTGCTCGGCTTCCTGATGGCTCTGTTCCCCTTCTACCAGTGGGGAACGATCGACGGCATTTCCGATCCGTCCATACTCGACCGCGTCGTCGTCAGGCTTCAACACGTGCGGATTCTCGGTGTCCTTCCCCGCATCGCCATCGCGTACATATGCGGCGCGCTGCTCACCTTCCACACCACTCTCAAGCAGCAGGTAGCGATCATCGCCACGCTGCTCTTCGGCTACTGGCTCGCTATGACTCTGATTCCCGTCCCCGGCGAGGGCGGGACGATCGGAGCGCTATTGCTCGACGACAAGAGCAGAAATCTGGCTGCCTACCTCGACCGCGCGATCCTTGGCACCAATCATATGTGGGTCGGAAGTGTGACGTTCGACCCGGAGGGGCCGATGTCCACGATCCCGGCGATCGGAACGGTCATGCTGGGTGTCATCGCGGGGCGGTGGGTGGCGATGCGGGAGCGGTCACTGATCGAGCGCATGGCCGGGCTCTTCGCGGCGGGCTCGATCGCGATGATGATCGGCATGATGTGGAACTGGGTGTTCCCGATCAACAAGAACCTATGGACGAGCTCCTACGTGATGTTCACGGCGGGGATGGCGTGCATAGGCATCGCGCTGGTGATGTGGGTCGTCGAGCACTACAACGTCAGATGGTGGACGAGGCCATTCGTGATCTACGGGGTGAATCCCATCTTCGCGTTCGTGGGCTCGGGTGTGATGGCCAGGTTGATCTACACACTCTGGCACGTCAACTACGATGGCAGGTCGCAGGCGATCCAGTCGGTGATCTATCAATCCATGTTTCTCCCCTGGCTCCCGCCACGCGTGGCATCACTCGGCTTCGCGATCTGCTTCGTGCTGCTCTGGCTTGGGATTCTCACCGTCATGTACCGGCGGAACATCATCCTCAAGGTCTAGGGGCTCGCGCCCGACCGGTCTCTTGCTCGGCGCCGAGCGAGCTGGTGGGCGCGATCTCGAACTCGATGGGTGCGCCGGCGCGCCGGACTACATAGGCCTCCATGGCGAAATACTCCGGCAGGCCGAGCCGGTCCACGCGCTGGGCGGTTCTGTGATTCCGCTCGTCCACGCGCTGCCAGAACTCGCGGTCGTCCTGCCCCGGAAAGGGCGCGCGATCTTTCTGGCTCTGGTGCTTGAAGATCGCGAGGATCTTGGCCCGTAGCTCATCCTCCGAAAGCGGCACCAGCACATCCGCCTCCGCAATCCCCCATTCCTGCCACGCGCCGCGGTAGTACCATATCTCGGGCGCCGGGCCCGAGTAGCTCGCGAGCGCGTCCTGCACCGATTCCAGACACATGCGATGGGTTCCGTGCGGGTCGGAGAAGTCGCCCGCCACGAACACCAGCTCCGGCTGATGCTCTTCCAGCAGCTCGAGGACGATGCGCACATCCTCCGGGCCGATCGGATCCTTCCTGACCTTGCCGGTCTGATAGAAGGGGAGATTGAGAAAACGCGCCTGGGTTCTCTTCATGCCGAACGTCTCGATTCCCGACACCGCTTCCGCTTCGCGGATCGCGCGCTTCATCACCTGTATCGGGAACGCATCGATCTCTCCCACTTTCTTCGTCCGGAGGAATTCCTCGACCTCGTCGATCAGCGCGCCCGCCGCCGAGTCGTTGAGGTCGAAGTCGTTGCCGAACCGTCGCAGGAAATCGGCGTAGCGGCTTACCTCGTGGTCGAACACGGCGATGTTGCCCGACGTCTGATATGCGACGATGATATCGTTCTTGTTCTGGTGCAGCTTGTTGAGCATGCCGCCCATCGAGATCACATCGTCGTCCGGGTGCGGCGAGAACACGATCACGCGCTTGCCGGCGGGCAGCTTGCTACGGCCGCGAATCTTGGAGATTAGCGCGTTGAACACGGCGCCATTGAGCGGCCCCGCCTGGCCATAGCGCGCGAGCAGTGAGCTCAGGTGGTGCTCCCGGTAGTCGTGCGCATCGAGCTTGAGCACCGACTTGCTCGTCTTCTCGCTGAGCCAGATCACGGCGTCGATCTCTCTTTCCCGCGTCCACTTCACCTCGCCGATAACCCACGGCGTGCTGATACGCGTGAGATCGGCGGCGGCCGCGAAGTCGACGTAGAAGACGGCGTTCTGGTGCTGCTGCAGGTACGTCGCGGCGACGTCCGGATCAGGCTCTCCCTCGACCGCGCGCAGGATGATCTCGGCCTTGTGCTCACCCGTCGCCACGAGCGCCACCTCGCGCGCATCCATGATCGTGGCCACTCCCATCGTGATTGCTTCCGTCGGGACGTTGTCTTCACCGAAGAAATCGCCTGCCGCGTCGCGACGCGTCACGGTGTCGAGCGAGATGCGCCGCGTGCGCGAATCCATGCCGGAACCGGGCTCGTTGAAACCGATGTGGCCCGTCTTTCCAATGCCGAGTATCTGAAGGTCGATGCCGCCGGCATTGCGGATCGCCGCCTCATATGCCTCGCACGCGTCATCGACGTCGTCACGCGGCACGTCACCGCGCGGGATGTGGATGTTCTCCGCTCGGACATTGATGTGATTGAAGAGATTCTCCCGCATGTAGCGGTGATAGCTGTGGATGCTATCCGGGCCCATCGGGAAGTACTCGTCGAGGTTGAAGGTCACGACATCCGAGAAGTCGAGGCCTTCCTCACGGTGCAGCTTGATGAGCTCGCGGTAGATGCCGATGGGCGTGCTGCCGGTGGCGAGGCCGAGCACGGCATGAGTTCCGGCGGCGCGACGTTCCCGGATTATCTCGGCGATGCGTGTCGCAATGGTTTTCGCGATCTCGTCGTATTCGACGATGACGACGGGGACTCGTTCCTTGGTCGATGCCATTGATGGAGAGAGGCGGAGGCAGCGGAAAAGATAACGATTCAACTCCTCGGGTGCGGTTGTTTTTCAAAGAAACAATACCGTGAGGTTGGCTCCATCATCTGCTCTCCCAGTTGACGATTCGCGCACCGAGTACAGCCTGCTGGACCGCGTCGGCGATGTCGCGGCGCAGCGGAATATGCTTGTTGTTGTTGCGGGATGGATTCACGCGGCTCGTGAGCAGCACCACGAAGAGATCCTTTCCGGGATCGATCCAGATCGAAGTGCCGGTGAATCCCGTGTGACCGAAGCTCCACGGAGAAAAGAACTGGCCGGCGCTGGAGCCGCCATCGGGCGAGTCCCAGCCAAGCGTCCGCGTGGACTCCTTGCCCTGGCGCGCGGTCCAGCGTGCGATCGTCGGGGGCTTGAGGATGCGGACACCGTTGATCCCTTCGCCGCCGTTGAGCATCATCATCGAAAACACAGCGAGGTCGCGCGCGGTGGAAAACAGTCCGGCGTGTCCAGCGACTCCGCCCATTGCGTATGCGTTCTCATCGTGAACCGAGCCCCACAACAACCCGCCGCGCATGCTGTCCACCTGCGTTGGCGCGATTCTCGGCCGCAGCGTGAACGGCGGATGGAACTGCGTGTCGGTCATGCCAAGCGGCGTAAAGACCTTCTCGGCGGCGAGGACATCGAGGGTCTTTCCAGTGATGCGCTCCATCACGAGCTGAAGAAGAATCATGTCCCAGTCGCTGTATATCATCCTGGTGCCGGGCTGATACTCGAGAGCGCGCGCATTGATCTGCGCGAGATACTGCTCGCGGCCGCGGGCCGTGTTGTAGAGCGGAGCGAAAGCTTCCAACCCGCCGCTGTGCGTGAGGAGCTGGCGCACCGTGATGCCGGCCTTCTCGGCCGAATTGAACTCAGGCAGATACGAGCTCACCGTCCGGTCGATGTTGAGCTGACCTGATTGCTCGAGAATCATGGCAACGGTCGTGGTCGCGATGACTTTCGTGAGCGAGGCGAGATCGAAGAGCGTGTTGGTATCCACCGCGGGCGAGCCGGGCTGATTCCAGTCGATGTGACCGTAGCCCTTCATGAACGCGATGTGACCGTTGCGTCCGACCGCGACAGATATGCCGGGCGACGCTCCATCCGCTATCGCCGCGTTGATGATCGAGTCGAGTCGGGCCGGCAGCGCCGGGTCGATGCCCGAATTGTTGAGGCCCATTTGTGGCGGCACGTAATTGATCGGAGTCACGACGGGTGCGGGAGGCTTTGCCGCGGGGGCGCATGCCGTGATCGCACTGAGCGAGAGGAGAAGGAGACCGCCAGGAAGCTTCATCAATTATGAATCCGGGAAGGTGCGCGGTGGAGGCCGGCGCCAAACGTGAGACTTGGGGGCAACGAGATTGGGAGATGCCCGCTGATCTCACGCTCACCTAGAACGGCCAGCGCTGCCGCTCGCTGGCTTATCGGGGCCCCTCCCCACGCGAGCAGGTACGAGGTCACGGAAGGAAAGGCGCTGAGGAGGTACGGGCTCCCCAGAGAAATGACGATTATGGGCTTCCCGGACAACGCAAGCTGCTCGACGAAACTGGAGAACCCCTCCTGCGCGCCCACAGTGCCGGCGGCTTCCCTTGGAGAGACGTAAGCCGAGATCAGGACGATGTCCGCGGAATCGGCCTGGAGGTGAAGCGCCGAATACTCCGGTTCAGTCGTGCGAGTATCCACGCGCGCCGTCCGCGTGCCGGGAATGCGCTCGGCGATGATCGGATTGAAGGTGCGGCCAGCAACGAGGTCGGATGGGTCGGCGTAGGTGATGGACAGAACCTTCTTCGTCGAATCGGGCGCGAGCGGCACGAGATTCATCCTGTCCTCGGCGAGCGTGATCGACTTCTCCGCCACTTCCTCCGCGATCTGCGTGTGCGCCGGAATACTCACGATGCGATCGACGGCGTTGAGATCTACGAGCCTTCCCACTCTCAACCCAGCGCGCGCCTTGGCGGTGAGAACGCGACGAACCGATTCGTCGATTCGTGCCTCGGTGAGCCGTCCGCTCTCAACGGCGCCGACCACGGTCTCGATCGCGACGGGCACGCTGCGCGGCATGAGCAGGACATCGGCGCCCGCTTCGACCGCCATGATCAGCGGCTCGGTTGCGCCGTACCGCTTCGCGACTCCGCCCATCGTCATCGCGTCGGTGAAGAGGAGGCCTCCGAAGTGCATGTCGTCGCGGAGCATGCCAGTCATGAATCCATGCGACAGTGTCGCGGGGCCGGCATTGGCGCCTTCGACGCCGGTTACGGCGATGTGTCCTGTCATTATCGCGTCGATTCCTTCCGCGACCGCGGCGCGGAAGGGCGGGAGATCGACTGTATCGAGCTCGGCCATATCGGCGCGAATGGTGGGCAGGTCGATGTGCGAATCGACATCTGTGTCACCATGCCCGGGGAAATGCTTTCCGGTGGTCATGAGTCCCATCGATCGTGCGCCCCGGATGTAGGCCTTGCCGAGCCGGCTGACGAGCTCCGGATTCTCCCCGAAGGAGCGGGTATTGATGATGGGGTTGAGCGGATTCGAGTTGACATCGAGCACCGGCCCGAAGGCGAGGTGCACTCCGATCGCGCGGGCCTCGGTGCCCAGAACCTGTCCGAGCTTGTAGGCGAGATCGTCGGAGCCAATCGCTCCCAGCGCCATCACGGGCGGGAATGTCGTTCCACCGCCCTGCGGGAGGAGCGATGGCAGCGCGTAGATGTTGCCGAGCCGCATGCCGGGTCCGTTTTCCATGTCGGACGCGATGAGGAGCGGAACCTTCGCGCGACTCTGGAGCTCGTTGAGCTTGGCCGCGTAGCTGAGGGGCAGGCCGATGGAGAGGACGAGTCCTCCCACTTCATCGTCCTCGACCCATTTGCGTACCTGCTCGAATTCGGGGGACCCGACAGCGACGTAGTCACCGCCCACCCAGGGCATGATCAGCTGGCCGACCTTTTCGCGAAGCGTAAGGGAAGCGAGTGTGTTCCCGATCCAGCGCTGGTCCTCGGCGGAAAGTGAGCTGCCCGCACCGGGGGTCGCGGGGCCCAGCAGCCGACCGCGAGCCGGGTCAGCGCCGGAAAGCATTGGGGAATGAAGTGTAGCGGGGGCGCACGCGAGCGAGAGCGCCACGGCGGCCATTGAGATTCTTGAAGGGATTCGCATTCCCTATAGTACAAGCCGCGAGGGCCGATGTCGCCAATCTCCCGCGATTTCGTGGGGCGCCAGAAGAAGATATTTGCAGAATAATGAAGGGCCGCTGTCGATCGCGGACGCCATGCCCCTATGATGCCTATCCCGCCCGCCGCTACGCGAACCGCCAAAATGATTTGACAACTTCTCGACACAGGAATAAGATAGGTCGCCGCGCGCAGCGGATACTCAAGAAAGGTTTCGCGCCGAGAACTGGGTTGACGGTACGCGCTTCACGCAAGCATTACCATTACAATCGATTTTTGGAGGCACCATGCCGTTGCGTCGGGTTCTGAGTTTTCTCGCCCTCGCCTTGCTTGCGTCTCCCGCGCTCGCTTTCGGGCAGGGCACCGGCATCATTCGCGGGCGCGTCAGCGATGCCGCAACAGGTGCGCCGCTCG
>CABEAH010000036.1_pt1 | contig 24489 bp, 19 predicted proteins | sample 3132331 | NCBI WGS metagenome assembly CABEAH01 (sample SAMEA5534343, study PRJEB31848) | metagenome | biome: tundra; feature: field; material: soil | place: USA | collected 2013-05 | depth 0.45 m | reverse complement strand
CTCTTCGCTCACCGGAATTCCGATCTCCGCTCCGGCAGCCATCGCCTTCGCGGCTTCCTGATTGAGGCGCTGCGAACCGGACGGGTCGTCGGAGTGCGCGATTGCGCGCGCGCCGGCATGATCCACCAGAGCGAGATTCGCCTTCACGGCATCGAGCGCTTCCATCTTGAAGCTTCCCCAGTCGGCCCAGAGCGAAGCGGCGATCCCTTCGCGCGCGAGCAGGTCCGCGATCTTGTACGCCTCGACTCCGTGCTCGAACGATCTGATCTTGTAGCCGAATTCCTTGGCGATGTCGATCATCTGCGCCATCTCGTCGGCGCGGTAGCAGTGGTTGTGCACGAGGATGTTGCCGCGCAGAGCCTCCGCGAGTGTCTCATTGCCAAGGTCGCGCGCTGGCGGATCGCCCTTGTGATCGGCGTTCCACTTGTCCCACTTGCGGCGGTATGCTTCCGCACCGATCCACGCGGTGCGGTAGCCCGCGACGTTGCCCATACGCGTCGATGGGCCGCGAGCCTGATAGACCCGCTTGGGGTTTTCACCACACGCCATCTTGAGTCCGTACTTCGCGCCCGGGAACTTCATTCCCTGAACCGTGCGCGCCGGCACGACCTTGAGCACCACACTGCGTCCGCCGATGAGATTCGCCGAGCCGGGCAGCACCTGCAGAGTGGTGATACCGCCAGCAAGGTTGCGTGGGAACTGTGGATCCTGCGGCCACACCGAGTGCTCCGCCCAGACGTATGGAGTGGACGGGTTCGTCGCCTCGTTGCCATCGCTGGAGGCGGCCACTCCGGGCGCTGCATAAACACCTAGGTGCGAGTGGTCGTCGATGATGCCCGGCGTCACATACTTGCCAGCTCCATCGACGACGAGCGCATCCGAGGGCGCATCTACGGTCGCTCCGACAGCGGCAATCTTTCCATTCTGCAGCACGATCGCTCCATTCCGGATGAGCGGACCCGCGGCAGTGAGGATATTGACGTTCCTGATTACCGTCGTGCGCGATGGGAATGGTACGTAGGTGCTCGGAAACGGGTCCGCGTTTGGAACCGAGAGTGCGCCGCGCCCAGCGGTAGTCGCAGAATCGTTTGGCGATGTCGCGGGCGACGGCGCGGCGGGCGGAGACATGGGCCCGCAGGCCGTAGCAACTACAACGAGGAACGATAGAAAAGCACGCATTAGAATAATCTTCCTCCGAAAATGGACTGAGTGTGGCAATAAAGTAGTGCAGTCACCACTCGGCTGCCGCGAGCTCGCCGACGCGATCGGTGCACAGGGCGTCCACGCCGATCGCGTAAAGCCCGCGCCAGAGTGTGGGATCATTCGCCGTCCACGCGACGACGCTCGCGCCAATCGCATGCGCACGGCTCACCAGATCTTCGTCGATGTAGTCGACGTGCTGCCAGAGATCTTCGGCTCCCGTTGCGACGAGGGAAGCGACTGGATCCACGTGCCGCGCGACCTGGAGCACCCCGCAGCGGATAGCCGGGAATATCTTCTTGACGTTCAGCACGATGCGATGATCAAATGAGTGTACTGCGCAGCCGGCGTCCGATTCGCGGATGCAGCGAACGACGAGGGGCTCGATGTTCGCTGCTTTGATTTCGACGTATACCGTCGCGCGGTCGCCAATTGCATCGAGCGCCTCCTGGAGGGTGGGAATCGGTACGCCCGGGACGAGTGGAAATCGCGCGAGATCGGCCGCGGCAAGATCGGCGATTCGGCGCGTTGGTCCTCCCGCCCCACCTTCCACATGAAGAACGGGATCGTGATGTACGACAACCACCCCGTCGTTTGTGGCATGAACATCGAGCTCGATGGCGGCTGCGCCGAGCTCGATTGCTCGCAGAAAGGCCGGAATCGAATTCTCCGGCAGGGTAGCGTGAGCTCCTCTATGGGAGATAGTGTGAGGGGAAATATGTCTGGGCGTCAGGCTTTCCTCTGGGACGGTAGTTTTGGTCGGTGAGCGCGAAGGTATGAATCCCGCCCTGCCGGGTCAATTGACCTTAACGATCCGGCCGCATAACCGTCTACCGGTTGAGACTCGATGACTCCCAAAGCCGAGAGCAGTCCCGAGGAGAGGGACCTGGAGCTGATCGAGCTCTGGAAGGCCGGTGACAGCCGTGCCGCGACGAAGCTTGTCGGCAGGCACGCTGAGGCCTTGGCGCGCTTTGCGGCGAGCTCCGGCGAGCCGGAGGGAATCGAAGAGCTGGTACAGGACACGTTCGTGCGCGCCTTCGCTTCACTAGGCGCATTTCGGGGGGAGAGCTCGCTGAGAACATGGCTCTTCACGATCGAGCGGAGGCTGATGCTGGATCGGAGACGGGCTGAACGGCGGAGTCGCGAGACGGTGCCAATCGAGGATACCGATCACGTGAGTGAATACGGCGCGCTCGATTCACTGATCGCTGAGGAGGCGCAGGAGAGAGTGAGGCAGTCGCTGGAGGCGCTCTCTCCGATGCAGCGTGAGGTGTTCACGCTGAGGGTGCAGCAGGGGTTGTCCTACAGGGAGATCGCCGAGGTAGTGGACACCACGGAAGGCGCGGCGCGAGTCCACTATCACAATGCGGTCCGGACGGTAAAGGAGTTTCTGAAAGATGAATAAGTGCATGGAGAGTGAGATTCGGGAAAGCCTTCCCGACCTGTTGCACGGGACCCTGGCCGAGGCCGAGAGGGCGCGGATCGCGGCCCACGTGGCCGAGTGCGGAGAGTGCAGGGAGGAGCTGGAGATTCTTCGGACCGTGAAGAATGCGGCCGCCTTCGCTCCATCGATCGACATCGACCGAATCGTCCGCCAGATCCCTCCTTACCTGACGATTGTCCCCAAGGTCGAGCGTCCGGCCCGTCCGCGATTCGTATCGTGGCTCGTCGCGGCGAGCCTCGCCGTAGTGATCGCTGGTGGCGGATCCGTGCTCATGATGCAGGGCCCTTCTCTTGCGCCGCACACACACCTGCTCGTGCTCGCCGCCGGAGTTGACGGATTGAGCGATGGAACCCTGGTCCAGTTGATGGACGAGATGGATCGCTTTGATGCACTCCCGGCGGCGGAGCCGGAGCCGGTACTCTCGGTGGACAACGTCGACGATATCTACCAGGACCTGAGATGATCATGCGCACGCTCGGACTCGCGGCCGTCGCGCTCATCCTTGCTGCCGAGGCGACACATGCACAGGCGGCTGCGGCACGACCTACGCGGGATCGCGCCGCGCTCGAGCAGCAATTTCGCGAGCGAACCGCGGCGCTGACACGGAAACGCCTTGCCCTGACCGAAGCGCAGATGACAAGACTGGAGCAGACGAACACACGCTTTGCTCCGCAGTTCGACCAGGTCGCATCCCAGGAGCGCGATACACGGCGGAAGTTGCGGCAGCAATTGACGTCAGGAAATGCCGCGAATCAGCAGCAGGTCAGCGATCTGCTCGACGCCGCGCTTCGTTTGCAGAAACAGCGCATCGCGCTCGTGGAGGCTGAGCAGAGGGAGCTTGCCGGCTTTCTGTCTCCAGTGCAGCGAGCGCGCTACATCGGGCTCCAGGCACAGTTCCGGAGACGGGTGCAGGAGCTAGGGCGGCAGAATGCGGGGGAGAGAGGGGGAAGAGTGCCGCCCCGGAAGAGCCCGGCCGGTAGTCGTCTGCCTTAAGGCGCCGACAACAGACTAGATTGCCGTCGTTGCCCGGGTGGCGGAATCGGTAGACGCAGGGGACTCAAAATCCCCCGGCCTATGGCCTTACGAGTTCGAGTCTCGTCCCGGGTATTCCCCCTGTTGCTCACGCCGTCCCCACTTGGTAATATATCCGCTCTAACCAAATGTTCTCTCGCACATTGTTTCATTCTTTCCGCGCTTTTCAGCGTTGTTAGTTGTGACTACCGGGCACCGCGGGGGGTTGTGTGAATCCTTTCAATTCGGATAAACAGATAGCGTCGCCGGATCTGTCGCCATCGGGACAAATCGCACGCCGCCTCATCATACTCTCTGATGCCCGGGAAGGCGGCAGGCACGACGCGGCACGTGCAACGGTCGGTGCGTGCGACCAGCTCTATCATGACCTCTCCCGCTGGGTGGGGACCGACGGTTGCCGCGCGCTCTTCACGCGGGCCATCGCTCAGGCGCGAACCGACTACCCGCTCCTCGAAAAGATTCACCTTCGCGTCCGGCCTCAGCCGCATCTCGAGGGTGTAGCCGAGACCATTGAGGCTCACGGAGCCCCCGCGACCGCCGACGCCATCGAGTCGATGCTCGTCGGCCTGATCGAGTTGTTGGGCCGGCTCATCGGAGACGACATGGCAATGAAACTGATCGACGAAAGTCTTGTCCAATCCACGCGCGATGGCGCGGGCTCCCAAAGCAAGAGGGCGGAAGCGTGAAAAATGAGGAGCGAGCAATAATTCGGAAGCTTCAGACCGGCGTGCCCGGCCTCGATGCGGTGCTTGGAGGCGGCCTGCCCGAGTACTCGTTCAACCTGATTGCAGGCGGGCCAGGAGATGGCAAGACGACGCTGGCCCACCAGATGATGTTCGCCAACGCCACCGTAGAGCGACCCGCGCTGTATTTCACGGTGCTGGGGGAACCTACTCTCAAAATGCTGCGATATCAGCGCCAGTTCAGCTTCTTCCGCCCGGGCCTGGCTGGGTCTGCCATCCAGTTCATCAACTTGAGCGAAGCAGTGATGGAAGGGGACTTGAGCGAAGTCCTCCAACGGATAGTCAGCGAAGTCGAACGTGCCAGACCGGGCATGGTCGTCGTCGATTCGTTCCGAACCGTCGGCGCTGGTGCCAGTTTCAACAAGCAGTCGACAATCTCGCTGGATCAATTCATCCAGCGCCTCGCGGTCCACCTCACCACTTGGGAAGTGACATCGTTCCTCCTTGGGGAGTACGCGGAGCAGGAACAGCGAAGCCCCGTCTTCACGGTGGCCGACGGCATTCTTTGGCTGTCCCAGGCAACCGATCAAAACTCGGTCGTGCGAAAGCTTCAGGTGATAAAGACGCGCGGCCAGGCGCCGATGCCTGGATTGCATACTTTCCGGATCACCGATGCCGGCCTCCAGATCTTTCCGCGCATCCCGGAGCAGACGGGCAAACGCACGTTGCGCAAGAGGGAGCGGCTTTCTACGGGAGTCTCCGGCCTGGATGAGATGCTCGGCGGCGGTATCTTTGCCGGCCATGCGGTGATGCTCAGCGGCCCCGCCGGCAGCGGCAAGTCAACGATCGCCACGCAGTTCATGGTGGAGGGGCTGCGGAAGGGTGAGACAGGAGTGATCGCCGTATTCGAGGAGTACCCGGAACAGTACGTCGCCCGCGCCGACGCGGGTGGCCTGGACATTGGGGAGATGGTCCGTGCGGGGAAGCTGGACCTGATCTATCTCCGGCCGCTGGACCTCTCCGTCGACGAAGCCCTCTCCGCCATCCTCGAAAGCGTGGAACGACTCGGGGCGAAACGGGTGGTCATCGACTCACTTTCAGGGTTCGAGGTCGCTCTCGCGCCGACCTTCCGCAAAGATTTCCGCGAGTCGCTCTATCGCCTGGTCGGAACGTTGACCGCAACCGGCGTGACCATGTTCATGACCGCTGAAGTTGCGGAAGGATTCTCCGACGTTCGATTCACGACTGAACGAGTGTCTTTTGTCACTGACGAGATCATCATTCAGCGCTACGTCGAGATCGAGGGGGCACTCCAGCGGGTGATGGCGGTGATCAAGATGCGCGGCAGCGACCATAGCCACGAATTGCGGACCTACGAGGTGACTGCGAAGGGAGTAGTTGTTGGTGGCGCGCTCACGCAGTATGAGGGAATCATGACCGGTACGCCCTCTCTGCGAGTCAAAAAGGTCGCGGCCAAGCGAGGCAAGTAGGCCGAATGGAGGACGGAGCTCGATCGGCGGCCGCGGGCTCACGGCAGGTCGAGGTTTCCGCTCAGGGAGCTTTTCGACGATACATGGAACAAGCGCCATTCCCATTCGCCATCACGCAGAACGCTGCCCATACGGTCGTCTACGCGAACACGGCGTTCCGTCACCTGCCGGGTGTCGCTGACGGGGCAGTCCTCGGCGATAGCATAGTGAATGCGTTCACCGGAAAGGAAAGGGAGACGCTGAACGCGATTCTCGATCGCGCTCTCCGCGACGGCGTGGCCCTTCTGGATGAGCCCGTCGACAGTTCCCTTGAGGGAGCCATATGCTGGAAATGCAGCGTCTGGCCCGTGATTGCCGACGATGGTCGGCCGGAGGCACTGGGGATCGAGCTGCGAGAGGAAGACCAACCGAATGCCGCGCTCGACCTTCAGCGGCAGATCGCCGAGCAGATGCTTCTCGGCGCATTGCGGGAGCACCGCATAGGCGAGGATGCCGAGGCAGCGCGTGGCCGCGCTTCATTCCTCGCCGAGGCCGGCCGCCTGCTCGCTCAGTCAGTGGATCAGGCAAGCACGCTCGGCGCGCTGACAAAGCTTGCGCTCCCCACTCTTGACGCCTGGTGTATCGTGGACATTCTGACCGACGGTGACGCGATCCACCGCCTTGGGATTTTTCACCCCGATCCCGAGAAGCAGGAGCTCGTGCATCGACTGGAGGCGAGCTGGGCCCCTGAGCCGGACGATCCATTCGGCGCCCCTGCCATGCGCCGGGGCGCACGAACGGTCGCCATCACCGATGATATCGAGGCGACGCTCGCTGCCGCCGCACACACGGAGGATAATCTGGATATCCTGCGTCAGCTCGGAGTGGGGTCGCTCCTCACCGTACCGCTCGTGGCCCGGGGGCGGCTGTTGGGCGCTGTCACGTTCGTGAGCGCTCAAGTCGGTCGTCCATATAGCCCCGCTGATGTGCAGCTCGCTGAAGAGTTGGCCAACCGGGCCGCGCTGGCACTTGACGGAGCGCAGGCGTATGACGCGGCGCTGGTACTCAAGAAGAGCGCCGAGAGCGCGAACCGCGCGAAGACAGCGTTTCTGGGTGCGATGAGCCATGAGCTGCGCACACCGCTCAATGCGATCGGGGGTTACGTAGATCTCCTCGACATGGGACTGCGCGGTCCGGTCACCGAGGAACAGCATGCGGACCTTGCCCGAGTGAAAGCGAACCAGCGGCATCTGCTGGTTCTCATCACCGAAATCCTCAATTACGCGCGGATCGGGGGCGGCAGCGTATCCTATTCTGTTGCCGACATAAACGCGCACTACGCGCTCACTCTCGCCTACGAGCTCGTAGAGCCGCTCATCGTGCAGAAGGGGCTCGTCTTCGACGGAATCGCCTGTGACCCGGCTCTCATCGCGCGCGCTGATCCCGAAAAGGTGACCCAGATTCTCGTAAACCTCCTCTCCAACGCCATCAAGTTCACGCCCGCGGGGGGGCGAATCTCCCTCAGTTGCGAGCCCAAAGGGGACGCGATCCTGCTACTCCTCACCGACACCGGGATCGGAATTCCGGCAGACAAGCTCGATGCCGTCTTCGATCCGTTCATACAGCTGAAGGAGGGTCTCGCTGGCCGGGAGAGCGGCGTTGGGTTGGGCCTGGCGATAAGCCGGGATCTCGCGCGGGCGATGGATGGCGATCTCACGGTCGAGAGCACCTACGGGACAGGCACGCGCTTCACGCTCGTTCTTCCCCGCGCGAGCGAATAGCTCGAGCAAATAGCGCGAGCGCTATTGCTCGCTCGGCGCCAGCGGCGCCCCACGCTCTCCCCGGATCCTCGAGAGCGTTCGCTTCGTGAGTTGATGGACCCGATCCGGTAGCTCGTCGAAGTAAGTGTAGAAAACCGGCGTCACGTACAGCGTCACGAGTTGCGAGAACGCCAGTCCCCCGACCACCACCACACCAAGCGGGCGACGCGCATCAGCGCCGGAGCCGATACCCAAGGCGATCGGAAGCGTCGCCATGAGCGCAGCCATCGTCGTCATCATGATCGGACGGAAACGCACGCTGGCAGCCTCAACTATCGCCTCCGTCGGCGTCTTGTTCTCACCGCGCTCCGCCGCGAGCGCAAAGTCGATCATCATGATCGCGTTCTTCTTCACGATTCCGATGAGCAGGATCAGCCCAACGAATCCGTAAACGTCGAGCTCCATCCGGAACACCCACAGTGCCAGCAGCGCGCCGAATGCGGCGAAGGGGAGGCCGGTGAGGATCGTCGCGGGGTGAATGAAGCTCTCGTAGAGGATGCCGAGTACCATGTAGATGACGAAGATCGCGAGCACCAGGAGCGCGAGCAGCCCTTGCTGGCTCGCCTGGAACGCCTGCGCCGTTCCGGAGAAGCTGGTGGTGACGGTCGAGGGCAGTGTCGCTGCCGCGGCGGCCTCGACCGCGGCGGTCGCCTGCGATAGCGCGACACCCGGGCGCGTATTGAACGAGATTGTCACCGACGGAAGCTGACCCGCGTGAGTAATCTCCAGTGGACCAATGTTCTCGCTCATGTTCGCGACCGCGCTGAGAGGCACCAGTCCGCCCTGTTGGGAGCGGATATAGAGCATGCCGAGCGCTGAAATGTCCCGCTGAAACTCGGGACGCAGCTCCATGACCACCATGTACTGATTGTTTGGCGTGAAGATTGTCGACACCTGCCGCGATCCGTACGCGTTGTAGAGCGCGCTCTCGATCTGCTCGGCGGTGACGCCGAGCGAAGCGGCGCGGTCGCGGTCGATCTGAACGATCACCTGCGGGTTGGCGATCTGAAGATCGCTGGTCACGTCCTCGACTTCCGGGATACCTTGCATCCGGGCTTCCATGCGCTCCGCCGCGGAGTCGAGGGCCTCGATATCGGGACTCTGCAACGTGAACTGGTACTGGCTCTTGGAGGAGCGGCCCCCGATCTGGATCGCCGGCGGTATCTGCATGTACACGTTCATTCCGGGAATACCGGAGAGCTTGGGACGCAGCTCGCTCACGACCTCGTCGGCGCTCGCCCTTTGCCCATGGGGCTTGAGGGCCATCATAAAACGACCCTGATTTCCGCCTCCCCCGAATCCCGAGCCCACCGAGGACATGAAGCCGGCAACGTTCGGGTCTTTGGCCAGGATCGCCGCGACCTGCTGCTGAAGTTTCACCATCTCGGGGAATGACGTCCCCTGCGCTGCCTCGGTCGTGACGCTGATCTGACCGGTGTCCGCGGTGGGAATGAAGCCGGTGGGCACGACCTTGAACAGGAATACCGTCCCGGCCAGCACAGCCAACGAGAACATCAGCGCACCGAAGCGGTGTTGCATGACCCAGCCCAGACTCGACTCGTATCGCCCGAGAATGCGCTCGTATATTCTCTCTGTCGCGTTGAACAGCCGGCCATGTTCATGGGAAGTCGGCCGCAGGAACCGGCTGGAGAGCATCGGCGTGAGCGTGACCGATACGAAACCAGATACGAGAATCGCCGTTCCGATCGTGACCGCGAATTCGTGGAAGAGCCGGCCGATGATCCCCCCCATGAAGAGCAGGGGAATGAACACCGCGGTAAGCGATGCCGTCATGGCGAGAATCGTAAATCCAACCTCCGCGGACCCATCGAAAGCGGCCTGCATCGGATTTTTCCCCATCTCCATGTGTCGCACGATGTTCTCGAGCATCACGATCGCGTCGTCGACCACGAACCCGACCGCGAGGGTCAGCGCCATGAGAGAAAGGTTGTCGAGGGAGTAACCGAACAGGTACATCACCGCAAAAGTGCCGACGAGCGACATCGGGAGCGCGAGGCTGGGGATCACCGTCGCGGAGACGTTGCGGAGAAAAACGAAGATCACCATCACTACCAGGAACAGAGTGAGCATGAGGGTGAGCTTCACGTCTCGCACGGACTCTTCGATCGGGACTGAGCGGTCGTACAGCGTTTGTATCTCGACGCTCGCGGGAATCTCCGAGCGCAGCGACTCCACCAGTGTCTTGACCCCATGTGCGACCGCGACCGTGTTGGTACCGGGCTGCCGCTGAATGGCAAGAACCACTGCACGGTCGTCGTTGTACCAGCTCGCCACCTTGTTGTTCTCTACGTCATCGGTGACATCTCCCAGCTCCTCCAGGTGGACCGGCGCGCCGTTCCGATAGGCAACCACCATCCGCCTGAACTCCCCCGCGTTCTGGAGCTGACCGTTTGCGATGATCGTAGACGCCCGATTCGTTCCCCAGAGCATTCCGGTCGGCATGCTGACATTCTGCGACGAAATCGCGGAGGCGACCTCGTCGATTCCGATCCCGCGGTTGGCGAGAGAGGTTGGGTCGAGCTGAATCCGAACCGCGTACTTCTGGCCTCCGTACACCTGCACCTGAGCGACGCCCGGGACCATGGAGATCCGCTGGGCCATGAATGTTTCGCCGTACTCGTCAAGCTCGGAGAGTGGCAGCGTTTTGGACGTCAGCGCGAAAAAGAGGATCGGTGCATCAGCGGGATTCACCTTCCGGTAGGACGGCGGTAGAATCCCGAGAGGGAGACTCCGCAGGACACGCGAGATCGCAGCCTGAACGTCCGCGGCGGCCGCATCGATGTCACGGTCGAGGCTGAACTGGATCGTGATGGACGTCCTGCCAAGCGTGCTCGTCGACGTCATATTGTCGATGCCGGCGATGGTCGAGAACTGCTTCTCCAGCGGTGTTGCGACGGAAGACGCCATCGTCTCCGGGCTGGCGCCGGAAAGATTCGCGCTCACGCTGATCGTGGGGAAATCCACTGCCGGGAGATCATTCACCGGCAGACGGCGGTACGATGAGGCGCCGAAGAAAAGAATCCCCAGCATGACCAGTACGGTCATCACCGGCCGGCGAATGAAGAGTGCTGTCATCGCCCGCTTGCCTTGATGGTCACTTTTGATCCCGACGTCAGACGCGATTGCCCGTCGACGATCACTTGCTCTCCCTCATTCACGCCACTCGATACGACAGCCACGGAGTCGACGGTGCGCGCAATCTGAACAGGGCGTTGTTTGGCGGCGCCGGCCGAATCGACCATGAACACATAGGTGCCCTGCTGGCCCGTCATCACCGCACGCGCGGGCAGTGTCAGCGCGTTCGCCTGGACGTAAAGCTGCAGCGCAACTTTCACGAACTGCCCCGGCCAGAGCGTTCCTTTGGGGTTGGCGAATCGTGCCTTCAGCAGAATCGTACCGGTAGTCGAGTCCACGTTGTTGTCAACGAAGGCGAGCGCACCCTCCAGCGGCGTGCCCGAGCCTTCCGAAGGCACCGCGCTCACTGAAAGCGAATTGCCACCGTGATAGTATCGTTGAATATCCGGAAACTGGCTCTGCGGCACAGAGAATCTGACGAGGATCGGCTGGATCTGATTGATGACGACGAGCGGCGGGTTGCTGTTCGCCTTGACGAGATTTCCCTGCCGCACGAGCAGACTTCCCGTCCTTCCTGAGATCGGCGCGCGGATGGTGCAGTTGGCCACGTCCAGCTCCGCCTTGTCCACCGCGGCCCGGTCGGCGTCAACCGTAGCCGCTGCGGATACGGCGGTAGCTTGTGCCTGATCGGTCTGCGACGTGGTGACGTAGCCTTGCTTGACGAGTGCGGCGTAGCGGGCTGCCTCGCGGCGCGCGTTGTTCGCCTGTGCGACGTCCCGCGCCAACTGCCCTCGCGCCTGATTGAGAGCCGCGATGTATGGACGCGCGTCGATCTCCAACAGAACCTGCCCAGCATGTACCTGCTGGCCCTCGGTAAAGTTCACGCGGTTGAGAATGCCGCCCACCTGTGCTTCGACCGCGACCGTCTGCATAGGCTCGACGACTCCATTCGTCGACACGATGTAGGGGATCGACGACCTCCCCACTGTCGTGACCGTCACAGCCACCGACGGTTGCCTGGGAGGAGCGGCCTTGGAACAGGCCGCACTCGCCGCGAGAATAAGAAAGGTGATGCTACGCTGGTAATATCGCCTGCTCATGGATGAATTACGTTCGGGAGGGGAGGCGACATCACTGAATCTGCCGCGAAAGAAAAGGGGGTCTCGCCGCGCAGTCCGAGCACTCCAGCATCGCGCGCGAGCTGCGCCAGCGATGTGTACCACTGCCAACGCGATTGCACCTGTTGCGCCCGTGCGTTGGCGAGGGCGCTCTGCGCGGTGAGAAGGTCGATGATGCTGCCGACCCCCTCGCGGTACCTGCCAGCGGCCACCTGCACGGACTGCGTGGCGCTCGCCAGCAAGTCATCAGACGTCGTTACACGCTGCGCGGCCGTCTGGAGAGTGTAGTACGAAATGAATACCTGCGTTACGACCTGTTGCCGGGTCTGATCTGCCAGTGCGGAGACGGCTTCCGCCTGTGCCTTCGCGGCCGCGACCTCGTACTGACGCGAAAAACCGTTGAAGATCGGAATCGACAGGCCGAGCGTGAGGCTGTAAGATGGACCGCTGAATGCCTGTGGGACGGAGTAGGTGCGCCCGGCGTTGCCGCCCAGCAAGAGCGAAGGAAGCTCGGCCGCCCGGGCAACACGTACCTGCGCAGCGGCTGAAGCAGCCTCGGCGCGAGCGGCGGCAAGGTCGGGACGATTGAGCAACGCGGCATTTATTACGCTGTCCACCGATTGCGAGATCGTCCCCACCGGAATGGATGCCGGTAGAGGTTCCAGGTCGAAAGGCAGGTTGGCGGGAAGTCCGACTGCCGCCGCCAGCGATCCGCGAGCTGCCTGGAGATTTCCCTGAATCGTCTCGAAGTTGAGCTGCTCCTGCGAGAGTGCCGTGCGAGCCTGGAGCACGTCCGCGATAGTCGCGAGCCCAACGGCATTTCGTTGCTCCGCGGCGGTGAGGTTTGCCCGTGCTTCGGCGATGGCTGAACGTTCAGCTCCCAGCAACGCCGCTGTCGCCATGTATGTGAAATAAGTCGCCTCGGCCTGGAACACTGTGTTCTGCAGTGTCGCATTGTGCGTGAGATTGGCTGCGAAAAGGCTCTGCCGAGCTCTCTCCACTGATCCGGAGCGCCCCCCGAAGTCGAACAGAAGGTAGTCGAGTGAGATCGAAGGCCCGTATTCGGTCCGCTCCCCAGCCGGGCGGTTTGAAGTCGCGGGAGTTCGCGTGCGCGAAAGTGAGGCAGAGCCGTCGACCGTCGGGTAGTACTGACCGCGCGCGGATCCGAAGAGATCGGCCGCTGCGCGCGCCTGCGCCCACGATACTCGTGTTGCGGGATTATTCCGCAGCGCGAGGTCCACGATGTCGGCCAGAGTCAACCGCTGAATGCGCTGCGCGAGGTCCGCCGGTATCGCGGGCGGCGTGGTGGAGGTGATGGTGGGCTCGGGTTTCATGGCGCCCGGAGGGGGCTTCCACGGAACGCTGGGCGACGGCGGCGCCCCGGCAACGCCATCGACACGAGGAGTAGAAGTTCCGCAACCACAGACCACCAATATGAGAGCGAAAAACTTACGTTCTGGAATTCCGATCGGATGAGACATTATTCCCCAGTACGGCGCCCGCGGTGATTTTGCTGAGTTTCCATGGCCCGGCGATGACCGGCTGATGCGCTCCCTCGGCATGCTTTCCCACTGCGCTTTGCGCCGTGGAAAGATGGCGAACGCTACACTCCGGGGAGAGGGAATGGTTTTGTACGGAGCCCGCATCCGCTACATTTGGTGCTCCGAGACGACGCACAGGACGCGAATGGCAAAGTACAAGTTTGCGAAGGTCCCCGCTGGTGGGGAAAAGATCGAATTTGAAAATGATGCGCTAAGAGTTCCGGATACTCCCGTGATCCCGTTCGTCGAGGGCGACGGCTCAGGACCGGACATCTGGCGCGCGGCAGTGAGGGTTTTCGACGCAGCGGTCGAGAGAGCGTACCAGGGACAGCGAAAGGTCGCCTGGATGGAAGTGTTCGCCGGCGAGAAATCCTTCAAGCAGTTCAAGGAATGGCTGCCGCGGGAGACCATAGATGCGATGGATGAATTTCGCGTCTCCATCAAAGGTCCCCTCACCACGCCGGTCGGTGGCGGAATCCGCTCGCTCAACGTCACGCTTCGCAAGGTGCTCGATCTCTACGCGTGCATCCGGCCGGTGAGATATTTCGAGGGCGTCGGCGCTCCGGTAAAGGAGCCGGAGAAAGTTGACATCGTGATCTTCCGCGAAAACACGGAAGACGTCTACGCCGGCATCGAATGGAAGGCCGGCTCAGCCGAAGCTGAAAAGCTCGGCGCCTATCTCCGGAAGGAATTCGGCAGCGACATCCGCGAGAAATCAGCGCTGGGAATAAAGCCCATGTCCGAGTTCGGTTCCAAGAGGCTGGTGGAGATGGCGATACGATACGCCATCTCCAAGGACAAGGAGTCCGTCACGCTCGTGCACAAGGGCAACATCATGAAGTTCACCGAGGGTGCTTTCCGCGACTGGGGCTACGAGGTGGCGCGCGAGAAATTCCCCGACGACACCTGCACCGAGGCGGAGCTGGGGAAGGGGGGGCCGACCGCGCGAGCCGATGCGGTCGTGATGCGCGACAGAATCGCCGATTCAATGTTCCAGCAGCTACTGCTCCGTCCGTCGGAGTACTCGGTGATCGCGACGCCAAATCTGAACGGAGACTATCTCTCCGACGCGGCTGCGGCGCAGGTGGGCGGCCTGGGAATAGCGCCGGGGAGCAACGTTGGCGATGGTGTGGCCGTATTCGAAGCGACGCACGGCACCGCCCCCAAATACGCCAACCTCGACAAGATCAATCCTGGCAGCGTCATCCTCTCTGGAGTCATGATGTTCGAATACATGGGCTGGAATGAAGCCGCTTCCCTCATCGTGAAGGGGATGGAAAACGCGATCAAGGCAAAGCGCGTAACCTACGATCTCGCGCGGCGGATGCCCGGCGCCACCGAGGTTTCCACTTCCGGCTTCGGCGATCAGGTGATCGCCGAGATGAAGAGGTAGCGCGTGCTGACGGTCAACATCAATTCGGCAAACCCCGCGGAGATCGGGACAGCTCTGCTCGTCGTGGCGCTAGTGGAGAATCCGACGCTGGCGGGAATCGCCGCTCTCGACACCGCCACGGGTGGAGTGCTCACGCGGACCATCGAGATGAAGGATTTTCGGGGCGCGCGCGACGAGATGCTTCACCTCACTGGAGTTCTCAGGGGGCCGCGACGGCTGCTTCTCGTCGGCATGGGGACGGTGCCTGATCGCCGTGCCGCGTTCCGGAGGGCGGCCACGCTCGCGGCGCGCACTGCGCAGCGCCTCGGCGTTGGCGAAATGGTCTGGTATGCAGGACAGATTACTCCGGAAGAGACGGAATCGATCTCGATCGGATTGATCGCCGGCGCATGGGAATATGCCGACCTCAAGTCGGAGCTGCCCGAGGCTGAGCGAAGAAAACCTCTCGAGAGAGCGACAATCCTTACGAGTAACACCGACGACAGCCGGCGCGGGCTGGCTGACGGCGTCGCCATCGGCGAAGGGCAGAGCCTCGCGCGAAAGCTCGCGATGATGCCTGGCAACCTCTGCACTCCCGAATATCTGGCGCAGACCGCTTCGGACATAGCACGGCGTCTCGGAATGGGAATCACTGTGCTCGGTCGCCGTGAACTTGAGGCCGAGAAGATGGGATCGTTTCTCGCCGTTGCTCAGGGAACGCCGCAGGATCCGAAGCTCATCGTGCTCGAGTACAAGGGGGGTAAGCCGGGAGCGAAGCCGGTGACGCTGGTCGGGAAGGGACTCTGCTTCGATACCGGCGGAATCTCCATCAAGCCGGCGCAGAGAATGGAATTCATGAAGTTCGACATGTGCGGGGCCGCGGCTGTGCTCGGCACCTTCGAAGCGATCGGCCGGATGAAGCCGGAGATCAACGTCGTGGGAATCATCGGTGCGACCACCAACATGCCCTCTGGCACCGCGATGAATCCGGGAGACGTCGTCCGCAGTCACATCGGCAAGACCATCGAGATCATCAACACCGACGCCGAGGGCAGGCTGGTGCTGGCCGACCTTCTCTCGTACGCACGGCGCTACGAGCCCGATGTCGTGATCGACGCGGCGACACTCACCGGCGCATGCGTCATCGCGCTCGGGCATACCGCCACGGGAGTTTTCTCGAGCGACGATGCGATCTCCGCGGAGATCCTCGCCGCGGGAAAACGCGCGGGCGAGCCGGGCTGGCCACTGCCCTTGTGGGACGACTACAAGGAGCTCATCAAATCGGACGTCGCCGACGTCAAGAACTCCGGTGGCCGCCCCGCGGGCGCCGTGACCGCCGCTATGTTTCTTAAGGAATTCGTAGCGGGATATCCATGGATTCACCTGGATATCGCCGGTACGGCGTACTCGGAGACCGATCTCGTCACGATCCCGAAGGGGCCGACCGGAGTACCCACGGGTACCTTCATCGAGTTCATTCGCGGGAGAGTTCGCTGAACGGCTTCTTCGGGACGTGGTGCACACCCGCCCGCCTCGGCCTTGTGGCCGGGGCGCTTTTGTACGCAGCCGCGCCTCCGGCAGGCGCGCAAATAGTTCCGCCCCCAGCGAGCGAAGTGCCCATTCCGGTCAAGCCGCCGACGGATACCTCGGCCGACAGCGCCCGCATCAAGCGCGATACGATTCAGCCGCCGATCGGCCGCTTCGCCGATCCGGTGTTGTACGAGATCGGCCCCCAGTACGACTACGACCGCGAGGAGCTGTTCGCGACTGGCGCGCTCACCCTCGTGGATCTTCTCGAGCGCATCCCTGGCCTCACCACTTTCCGCTCGGGCTGGCTCGCGACCCCCCAGACCGCGGCGTTCAATGGAGACTTTCGCCGCCTACGCGTTTTCTACGATGGCGTCGAGATGGACAACCTCGATCCTTCCACCGGTGGACTGCTCGATCTTTCGACTGTACAGATCTGGACGCTGGAGCACCTGAGCATCGAGCGCAGCGCCAACGAGCTTCGCCTCTACCTCCGCAGCTGGCGCGTCGACAACACCACGCCCTACACGCGCGTCGACGTCGCGACAGGTAATGAAGAGACCAATCTCTATCACGGGTTCTACGGCAAGCGGTTCGACCGGGGCCAGGTACTTCAGTTTGCCGGTCAGCAGTATGGCGTGGCGAGCTCGCGCTTCGCCGGCAGCGGCGACGGACTCTCGCTGCTCAGCCGCGTCGGAATCGCGCGCAAGGACTGGAGCGTAGACGCGTTCGTGAATCGCTCTCATGCAACGCGTGGCCTTCAACGGCCATCCGCTGGGAGACCGCCAATACCATCGCTCGATGCGACGCATACCAACGCGTACATCCGGGCGGCGATCGGTGGTGTCGAGAGCGGACCGTGGGTACAGCTCATCGCGGCGTCCCTCGCATTCAAGGGAACCATGGAGCCGACGGCACCAGTCAGCCCACCGCCGCCGGGGACGCCGGCACCTGGTACCGGCGAGAAGAGAGTGTCGGAGATGCAATACACCGCGAGTGCGGGCTACACGCGCGGTCCGGCGCGTCTCGAGCTGCAGGAGAGAGTTCGCGCGCGCAACGGAGCGACTTACAATGGGCTGTCGGGACGCCTCGATTTCGTCACGGGACTCGGGGTGCTGAGCGCGTTTGCGGAGCATGATGGCATGCGCGGCACCGCCAACGCCGATGTGGGGATTCGCGCCGAGCCTCTGCCGTTCCTGGCTCTGTCAGGGTCCGTTGCTCGCACGTCCGCGGGTACTTTGCTTCCGAGCAGCACCTCCGCGCGAGCGGAAGTCGGGCTGAAGATATTCGGGCCGTGGGTCTCGGCGGGATTCGTGACGCGAGGTGCGGCGACGGTACCCGCGCCGATTGTGTACGACACACTTTTCCTGCCGGCTACGGTGAGCAGTGCCACCGGTACGACGCTCTCCATCCGGGGACCGATCGCGCACGGTGTGGGAATCGATGCTTTCGTCACGCGGTGGGACGAAGCCCGCCCGTACGCACCCCAGTATCAGAGCCGCTCCGAGATCAACTTCGCCAGCAGCTTCCTCAATCGCTTTCCCAAGGGGGACTTCGGGGTGCGCGCCGCCGCCATCTACGAGTACCGCGAGCACACCGATTTTCCGCTCGCGGCCGGAGACATTCCGACGGCCGTGTCCAGGACCATTTCCGGGATGCTCGAGATCAGGATCATGCGCGCCGTCGTCAGCTACCAGCAGCGAAACATCCTTGCCTATCAATACCAGATCATCCCCGGATTCGAGATGCCGCGGGTACTCGCGATCTACGGCGTCCGTTGGGAGTTTTGGAATTGACAAATCCCATTGTCACTCGGTAGGTTAGCCCACCTCACATGATATCTAGCATGACCGGCTTTGGAGCGGCTGACGGCGTCGTCGGCGACGCTCGCGCGAGTGTCGAGATCAGGACGGTCAACCACCGCTTCTTCAGCCCGAACATCAAGCTGCCGTCTGCTTTCGCGCGCTGGGAAGGGGAGATCCGGGAGACTCTCCGAAAAAAGATCGCGCGCGGCCACGTCACACTCATCGTGCGCATCGATCGGGACGCGGCGGCCGATGCGCCGGTGATCGATGAAGGCCGGTTCGCGCATTACGTCGCGTCCCTCAAGGATCTCCAGAAGCGCCACGCCCTCGGCGGCGAGGTAGATCTTGCGACGGTGCTGCGTCTCCCGGATGTCATTGCCACGCCGGGAGAGGAAGTCGGACCAGCCGCGGGTGAGGCGCTCGCCGCGCTGGTCGCGAGGGCCGCTGAGAATCTGCTGACCATGCGTCGCAGCGAGGGTGCACAGCTCTCGGCGTTTCTGCTCGAGCGGATCGCGTCTGTGGAATCGGCTCTCGCGCGAATCGAGCTGCGCGCTCCCATTCGCCTCAAGGAGCAGCATGAGCGCGTGACCCGCACCGTCGGCGAGCTCATAGGTGGGGCAGGCGCCGATCCTCAGCGAATCGCGCAGGAGATCGCAATTCTCGCGGACAAGCTCGACGTAGCCGAGGAGCTCGATCGCTTTCGCTCGCATCTGTCGGCCTTCCGCTCCACGGTGAGATCGAGCACGAACGATCCCGTCGGGAAGCGGCTAGGATTCATTCTGCAGGAGATGGTTCGTGAGACGAACACCATCGGCAGCAAGGCGAGCGACGCGCCGATCCTCGAGGATGTGATCGGCATCAAGGAAGAGCTGGAACGGATTCGCGAGCAGGTCGAGAACCTCGAGTAATGCCCTTTCCAATCATCCTCTCCTCACCATCGGGCGGCGGCAAGACGACGATCGCCCACCGGCTCTTGTCCGTCAGAAGCGATGTGGGGTATTCCGTCTCGTGCACTACGAGACCTGCCCGCGTTGGAGAGATTCATGGCGAGGACTATTGTTTTCGCTCGCTGGAAGACTTCAGACGAGGCCGGGAAGCGGGTGAATTCGCCGAGTCGGCTGAAGTCCACGGCCATCTTTACGGTACCCTTCGCGCCGAGGTAGAGCGGGTTCTGGCCTCGGGCAAGCACGTCATCATGGACATCGATGTGCAGGGAGCGAGGCAGTTCGCGGCCTCTTTTTCTGACTCGGTGCTTATCTTTATCCTGCCGCCCTCTGCCGAGGTCCTGGTCGGTCGGCTTTCCGCAAGAGGCAGCGAGGACCGGGAATCGCTGATTCGGCGCTTTAGAAGTGCCAAAGACGAGCTAAAAGCGGTAGATTTGTATTCGTACGTCGTGGTGAACGACGAGATCGAGCACGCGGTGCAGGCGATCTCGGGTATCATCGAGGCCGAAGGGTTGAAGAGCTCGCGAGATGGAGCACTCGATGCGCGTCTTTCCGACCTCATGAGCGGAATCCAGCGCGCCATCGATCATTATTCAGAGAGGTAGTGATGCAGGTTTTCCTCCCGACCGAAGTCGCGAAGCATGCGACGAACAAGTATCTGGGCGTTCTGGTCGCGGCGAAGTACGCGCGCGTCCTCAACGAGTTCCCGCGCGATCGTTCTGCGCCGGGCGAGAAGAAGCTGACCACACGCGCACTCGAGGAACTGACGGACGGTGAAGTCGAGTATCGCGTGATCCCGCGTCACCGCACCGAGTAGTTTCCGCGCGTCCCTTCCAAGGCAGCCGTATCCTCCTCGGCGTAACCGGGGGCATCGCCAGCTACAAGTCAGTGTGGCTGGCGCGTTTGCTTACACAGGCTGGCGCCGAGGTTGATGTCGTGATGACGCGCGCGGCGCGCGAGTTTGTCGGCGCCATCACGTTCGAAGCAGTGACTGGGCGCCCGGTGCATTCGGAAATCTTTGGCCCCGGCCATGCGCTCGATCACATCCGGCTCGCCCGCGAGGCGAAGGTCATCGTCGTAGCTCCGGCGACGGCAGATTTCCTCGGCCGCGCGGTGCACGGCATGGCCGACGATCTTCTTACCGCATGCCTTCTCGCCGCGGACTCGAAAGTGCTTCTCGTACCCGCGATGAACGATCGCATGTGGTCGCACGCGCAGACGGTGCGCAACGTTGAGCACGCGCGCTCACTTGGCTACCAGGTTCTGGAGCCGGCCGAAGGGCCGCTCGCGGTGGGCGAGGGGAACGGCCCGGGCCGGATGCCGGAGCCTGAAGAGATCATGAGCCACATCGGCCGGCTGCTCGAGTCCGGCGGCTCTCTTTCCGGCAAGAACATAATCGTCACCGCCGGAGCGACGCGCGAGCCGATCGATCCCGTCCGCTTCATCTCCAACCAAAGTAGCGGCAGGATGGGAATCGCCATCGCCCGCGCTGCATGGCGGAGGGGCGCGGATGTCACTCTCATCGCCGGTCACACCGACATTCCGCTCCCCGGGGAGCTCAACACGGTAAGGGCCGACACTGTGCAGGCAATGTCTCGCGCGGTGGCCGACGCGCTTCCCACCGCCGACGCCCTGATCATGGCGGCAGCGCCGGCGGACTTCCGACCGGTCATCGAAGCGGGGGAAAAGATCAAGAAGGGCGGTGTGGCGCCATCAATCGCTTTGCGGCACACCGAAGACATTCTTCAGGCGACGATCTCAAAGCGCAGGAAGAGCAGTATCATCGTCGGGTTCGCGCTGGAGACCAACGACGGACTGAAGAACGCACGTACCAAACTCGAGGACAAGCAGCTCGATCTGGTGGTGCTTAACAATCCGAAAGAGCATGGCGCCGGGTTCGGCGTCGATACAAATCGCGTGACACTCATCAGTCGCGACGGTGATGACGAAGATCTCGCGTTAATGTCCAAGACCGAGCTCGCCGAAATTCTTCTCGATCGCGTCGAACAGAAGCTCAGTGGACGCTAGAGATCTCCTTCGCCGCTACATAGAGCAGCGCCGCGAGCTCGGCGAATCGGAGCTCGTGCTGGACAGCCTGCAGGTGGAAGACGTCATGCGGCTCCTCGGTGCAGCCGGAGGTGATACTCGCGCGGCGAAGAAGACGCAGAGCATCCGCGATCTCGACCCGCCCGGTGGCGCGGACTGGCGTGCATCACTGCGTGAAGCTGGCGTGAATGCTGACATCGTTCCGCTCGCGGATGTTGCCGCGCCACCCATTGCCGGGACGACGGACGAGACGGCGTTCAAGAAGGGGCTGGTAGTAGGACCGAAGGATGTCGAGCAGGTGCCGGGGGGCATAGCTGAGCTCCGGTCGCTGGAGAGCATCGCCCTGAATGTGCAGGAGTGCACCCGCTGCCCGCTCTATTCGACCGCGACAAATGGCGTACCAGGCGAAGGCGATCCCAACGCGGACCTGGTCTGCGTGGGCGAAGCTCCCGGGGCAAAGGAGGATGCGACGGGCCGTCCGTTCGTTGGACCGGCCGGGCAGCTTCTCACGAAGATTCTCGCCGCGATCAATCTGAAGAGGGAAGACGTGTTCATCGTCAACGTCCTCAAGCACCGGCCTCCCGGCAACCGAAACCCCCTGCCGGAAGAGGTCGAGGCGTGCAGTCCCTACCTGATCAGGCAGCTCGAGCTCATCAAACCCAAAGTAATCGTCGCGTTCGGGACTTTTGCGGCACAAACACTATTGCAAACCAAGACTCCTTTGGGACAACTTCGTGGACTCGTGCATCGGTACCACGGCACGCCGCTGATCGTCACCTATCACCCCGCCGCCCTGCTCCGCAATCCGGCATGGAAACGCCCCACTTGGGAAGATGTCAAGCTCGCCCGTAGAATTCTCGATAGCGCCACCCGCGCGTGACCCGTACAAGGAACGACGCCCGCCCTACTCCGAAGATGCGGAGCAGGCGGTGCTGTCGGCCATGCTCATGGACCCTGACGCGATTCTGCGCGCCACGGAGTTCCTGGACGACACGATGTTCTATCGCGAGGGCCACCGCAGGATCTATCGTGCGATGGCCGCCCTCTCGGAGCGCGGGGATGTAGTAGACCCGCTTACGCTGTCCGAGGAGCTCGCCAGGAGCAACTCGCTCGAGTCGAGTGGCGGCAAGGACTACATCGGCTTTCTCGTGGACGCGGTCCCTACCGCGGCCAACGTCGAGTATCACGCCAAGATTGTCCGGGAGAAGGCACTTCGTCGCCGGCTGATCGAGGTCTCCACCGCGATCGTGGCAGAGGCATTCGAGTCTGCGGCGCCCGCCACTGAGCTGCTTGATGAAGCGGAGCACAAGATCTTCGAGGTCAACCAGAGCCGTGGCGCGGAAGGATTCACGCGCATCAAGGAGCTTCTCTGGCCGACGATGGAGCGGATCGAGGAGATCCAGCGCGGCGGCGGATCGATTACAGGGGTCGCCAGTGGATTCAAGGATCTCGATGAGATCACGGCAGGTTTCCAGCCGTCCGATCTGATCATTATCGCCGCCCGGCCGTCCATGGGAAAGACGGCATTCATCCTCAACATCGCGCAGAACGCCGCACTCGACAACAACGTGCCGGTCGCGTTCTTCTCGCTCGAAATGAGCAAGGAGCAGCTCGTGCAGCGGCTTCTCACATCCGAGGGCCGCGTCGACGCTCAGCGCCTGCGCAAGGGCAAGTTGCACGACGAGGAGTTCGTCCGGCTCGGTCGCGCTGCCGGCATCCTGAGCCACGCGCCGATCTGGATCGACGACACGCCGACCATGACGCTTCTCGAGCTGCGCTCCAAGGCGCGGCGTCTCAAGATGGAGAACAACATCGGCATGGTCGTCATCGACTATCTACAGCTGATGCAGGGCCCGACCAACACCGAGAGCAGGCAGCAGGAGATCAGCTACATCTCGCGCTCTCTGAAGGCACTCGCGCGTGAGCTCCGTGTGCCGGTGGTCGCGCTTTCCCAACTCTCCCGCGCGCCCGAACAGCGTACCGGAGAGAACAAGAGGCCGCAGCTCTCGGATCTTCGCGAGTCGGGAGCGATCGAGCAGGACGCCGACCTCGTCATGTTCATCTACCGTCAGGAAATGTACGAAGGCACAACCGACAAGGACGGGAACTCGCTCGAGGGACGCGCGGAGATTATCGTGGGCAAGCAGCGCAATGGACCAACCGGTTTCGTGAACCTGTACTTCAACAAGACGTATACGCGCTTTGAGAATCTCTCGCCTCGCCTGACCACTTAGTGAGCCCGAAAGCAAAAACTGTTTATCGCTGCACGAGCTGCGGCGCCGATCATCCCAAGTGGGCTGGGAGATGCGATGTCTGCGGTGACTGGAATTCGCTGGTCGAGGAAATGGCGACCGCTCGTGCATCTGCGACCGCTTCGGGGAGACGTGTGCGCGGCCAGCAGTCGATGTCCGAAGGAGGGAGCGTCGCTCCCACGCCCAAGCTCCGCGATGTAAAGAGCTCGGAGGGACGGCGACTCAAGACCGGCATCAATGAGTTCGACTTCGTTCTGGGCGGCGGCATCGTTCCGGGCTCGATGGTCCTCGTGGGCGGCGAGCCCGGCATTGGAAAATCGACGCTGCTGCTTCAGGTCGCGGGAAAGCTGCAGGAGCTCGGTCACTCCACGCTCTACATTTCGGGGGAAGAGTCGGCGCTTCAGGTGAAGCTGCGTGCGGAACGACTGGAAGGGTCCACGGGGGATGTCGCGCTGCTCAATGAGACGCTGCTCGAGACGATCCTCGCCACCGCCGGCTCGCAGCAGCTCGACGCGATCGTCGTCGACTCCATCCAGACCGTTTTCACCAGCGATCTCGAGGGTGCGCCGGGCAACGTCGGGCAGGTGAGAGAGTGCGCCGCCCGGCTGATGCGGTTCGCCAAGGAAACGGAGACGACAGTGTTCGCCGTCGGCCACGTGACAAAGGGTGGAGGAATTGCCGGTCCCAAGACACTCGAGCACATCGTCGACACCGTGCTCTACTTCGAGGGCGAAGGGATGCTGGAGCATCGCATTCTTCGCGCAACGAAAAACAGATTTGGCAGCGTCGATGAGATCGGCGTATTCCGGATGACGGAACAGGGGCTCATTCCTGTCGCGAATCCTTCCGAGCTCTTTCTCGGCGACCGGCTCAACAACTCTTCCGGCAGCGCCGTGACCGCGCTTCTCGAGGGCTCGCGTCCGGTCCTGATCGAGATACAGGGACTCGCCGCGAAGGCTGGCTACGGAACCCCACAGCGGGTGAGCACCGGTTACGATGGCCGCCGTCTGGCACTTCTTCTTGCTGTGCTCGACAAAAGAGCTGGCCTGTCCTTCTCCCAGCTCGATGTGTTCCTCAACGTCGTCGGCGGTGTGCGCATGCAGGAGCCGGCGGGGGACCTCGCCGTGGCGAGCGCACTCG
>CABEAH010000030.1_pt1 | contig 25826 bp, 19 predicted proteins | sample 3132331 | NCBI WGS metagenome assembly CABEAH01 (sample SAMEA5534343, study PRJEB31848) | metagenome | biome: tundra; feature: field; material: soil | place: USA | collected 2013-05 | depth 0.45 m | reverse complement strand
TCTGGTGCCTTGAATGAAACCGTGATTGGCGCGGTATCCGATGTAATAGGCTCGATCTTCTGCCGTATCTCATCTATTGAGATGGAAGCCGGAATCGGACCGGCGCCCGACGAGCCCGTCAGAGTAACGTGCGGGGGCTTATAACGTGCCAGGCGCGGATCATAGCGCTCGTTTATTGCGCGGATCCTTTCCGCTACCACCTCCGGAAGCTCAGCCAGGATGAATATCCCATTCACCTGCAAGTGACACTCGCTGTCCTGGAGACGGCGCTCATCTGAAGTGAAATGTGACCAGTATCGGAACCCGGCGTGGCGCGGGCTCGTAGTTCGCTCTGAGCAATTCGTGATCGATGCGGTTGTCGGGATGCGAATGCTGAAACTTGACGACCTTTAGCCCAACGATAGTTCCGATCGCCGCGCCTGCCACCACGTCGCTCGCCCAGTGAGCATTGTTGTACATGCGCGAAAGTGCGACCAGACTCGCGCCGCCATACATCACCGTACCCACATACCACCTGGAGTGCGGCCACCACATTTGAGTCTCCCTGCTCACGGTCGACGCGAACGCGAACGCGTTGATCGAATGGCCGGACGGAAAGGAGCGATAGTCATCACCCGACAATCCCCGGCCGAGCTGAAAGCTGTTGGGGTTCTTGACGTCGACATAGGGACGTGCGCGCCCGGCCAGCACCTTGATGCCGCCGCCGATCAGATCCGCCAGCAGCATCGATTCCACGCTGTGCAAGCCGAGGTCTTCCACCCTGCGCTGGCCGTCGGCTCGCCCGATTACGTACAGACCCACGCCGGCGATGAACGATCCCGGGGACCCAAGCAGGCGAAAGCCGGTCGCGGAGGTCCTCAGAAAACGATTTTCCTGGGCAGCTGGATTCTGCAGCCTGTCCGCGAAATGCTTGTCGACAGGAGCGACTGCGACGGTCGCAAGCGTAAATGCACCAAGAATTAGCGCGTCCCGCCCCGTGAACAGGGGCGACTTGCTCGCAATAGTGTCCTGCACCTGCGCGTGCGCCGCGCCGGCAATCGCCAGGGAAAGAAGAGCGACATGAATCGACTTTACCAACAAGGACGTCTCCCGTTCGTGGGGGTGTTGAAAGATCCTGCGGGTCGCTCGGATTGCAAATCCCCGACCCCTTGTAAACTTTCGGAGAAATCGCGATCATCCCTCGAATGCTGAATATCGATCTCACCGGCAAACGCGCGCTCGTGGCGGGCGTCGCTGACGATGGCGGGTTTGGCTTCGCAATCTCCAAATCACTGGCCGAGGCCGGAGCCAGCGTGTGCGTCGGTACCTGGCCGCCGGCTCTCAACATATTCATGAACCTGCTCGAGCGCGGAAAGATGGACGAATCGCGCAAGCTCTCGAGCGGAAAGCTCCTGCAGTTCGAAAAGATATATCCTCTCGATGCGGCTTTTGACACACTCGCCGATGCACCAGAGGAGGTGCGATCGAACAGGCGCTACAAGGAGACTGGCGACTTCAGTATCGATGGGCTCGTGCACAGCCTCGAAGCCGATTTCGGCAAGAGCTCGCTCGACATCGTCATCCATTCGCTAGCGAATGGTCCCGAGGTCAAAAAGCCATTGCTGGAGACGAGTCGGTCCGGCTATCTCGCCGCGGTTAGTGTGAGTGCCTATTCGATGGTGTCGATTGTCTCGCGCCTGGCGCCGCTCATGCGGAGCGGTGGTTCGTTTCTCTCCCTGACCTACATGGCAAGCGAGCGGGTCATCCCCGGTTACGGCGGCGGAATGTCCTCAGCCAAGGCAGCGCTCGAGAGCGACACGCGCGCGTTGGCGTTCGAAGCAGGACGCAAGTACGGCCTGCGCGTGAATGCGATCTCGGCGGGTCCGTGGGCATCACGAGCCGCAAGCGCCATCGGCATCATCAATAAGATGGTGGACTACTGCGCTGCAAACTCTCCGCTCACCGAGCCACTCAGGGCTGAGGAAGTCGGGAGTGCCGCAGCCTTCCTATCGAGCTCCCTCGCGAGTGGTATCACCGGTACGATCGTCTATGTCGACAAGGGATACCATTCGATGGGGATAGCGATTAAGGGAGTCCATTCTCAGGGCTGAGCGTCGGCCAACGTTCATGGCGTTTTTCCACGCCGATCGGCCCGCTCGCGCTCGATTCGCAACCTGATCCGCTGCAACTCCTCGATCGGGAACCGTCCGGACAGGACCAGCTCCTTGCCTGTCGCTGCTTCTTTCCATCTGATCGTATTCTCCTCGAGTCGTGCCGGCGGAGATACGGGAGCAGCGAGAATCGCGGCCGCACTAGTCACCACTACCTCGGAAAGCTTGGTCGTGTCGAGCTCGAGTAGAGTGACGGTTTGGCTCGGGGCCACCTCGTAAACGGTACGATTCCCCCCAAGCACTCTCGAGGCGCTCACGATCCTGAGAGCTGACTTGCCAGCGGAATCACCGGCCGCTGACATGGCTGACATCTGAGTCTGGGCGAAACCTTGTACGGGCCGGTCGGGTGTGCTCACGATAGTAGTGCGGATTGCGCCGCCGCTCGCATCGAGAGCGCGCGCTGACGCTGATTCATCAGCCGCTGGTGATTTCTTTTCGACCCGCTGCGGAGGAATGATCTGCTTTGGGCGGGCTCTTACTGCCGCCGACTGAAGCGTCGCATTTTCAGGCGGAGTCGAGGCTTTGCCTGTCGGAGAAACAGCGTTCGCGGCCGCGGCCGGCGCACCGGCGGAGATCGTCGGCGCCCCCGCGCTGACCGTCGCAGTGGTTGGTATGCCGATGGTTGCTATGCTCTTTTCGTCGACACCATTCCGGAATACGACCAGGCTCCCCGCAGCGACAATCAGTAGCCCCGCGGCCGCGCGCCACGCCACACGGTTGTCCCACCTCCGCGCCGGCACGGCAGGAATGACTCCTCGCGGCGCATCATCAAGCGCCGTCAGAATCCGTGACGACGCCGCGATGAACCCGCGCGCTTCCGCTACTGCTGCCGCACACTCCGGACACTCAGCGATATGCGATTCCACGCGCGCTGCCTCATCGACCGGCAACGCGCCGTCCAGCCAGGAGTGAATCGTTCCTTCGTCAGGATGCTGCATTGTTCTCTCTCTCTTCTCGGCTCTTCTGCAATGCCTCGTAGCTCTCTACCAGCCGGCGCCGCGCGCGCGACAGCGTAGTTCCAACCGATCCGGGCGAGAGCTGCAGGGCTTCGGCTATCTCGTTGTAGTCCAGTCCTTCTTCGCGCATCAGGAGCGCGAGCCTGTCCCGTTCGGCCAGCGCATCGACCGCCTTTCGTGCCATCGCGGCTTCCTGCGCGCGATCGATCGTCGACTCCTCGGGCTCGCTGACGGAATCCCTTTCTTGTTCCGCCAGCAAAGCGAGATACTTTCGCCGCCTCATATCCTTTCGCGCTTCGTCCCTGACGAGATTCGTGGCTACGGCGAACAGCCACGCCCGCTCATTCTCTATCGACGCCTGCCGGAGCGCGCGGACGAACGTCTCCTGCGCAATCTCTTCGGCCCAGTCGCGATCTCCCAATCGCCGCGTCAGGTATCGCACGAGTGCGGTGTTGTAAGTCCGGAAGAGTCGTTCGACATCGGTCACGTAATCACCAACGCTCTCTGATCATTGTCAGATCGGATTCGGTGAGTCGCTCCGTTCCCGACGGTGTCAGCTCTATCGCCATCCGCTTACCCGACACCATAACTCGCTCGCCGATCGAGAACGGCTCGCGGAGATCCGGCATCAGCTCGAGCAGTCTGAAATACGCATCCGAGAACGCCTTTACCCGCAAGACAGATACGGATTGCTTGAACCGAATGTCCGTCCAGACGCTGTCCCGGAGCACGAAGGCAAAATTCCCTACCCGCCGGATCGTCGCCTCATCGTTCAAGCCGCTTGCCGCGTCGACGGCGGCAAGATTGGTCGCGGAGCGCTGCGCGGCCGCTGTCTTTGCGGCTTCGAACCTCTGAACACTCGACGGCGCGGTCGATGCCGCGACACCGGTCGTAACTACCTGCAAAAGCTGGCCCCCGGCTGATCCGGACATATCCATCCGCCGGCTCATTCCAGGCTCAACCACGAGATATGATGAAAACTCGGTCGGTATTCCGTAACGCTCGCCCAGCTGGCGAATCTCGTCATCGATCTCCTTCGAGCCGCCATGCTTTCTCTTCTCCGCGCTCAGATACCCGACCCGCTGCGTTGCCCAGAGCCGCGCGACGAAAGGGTTCTCGCGCGAGCGACTGGGGAAGTTCACACGTGTACTCCAGCTCACCGGACCGTTGGAAGTCTGTCCATCAAAGCGCAGTACCGCATCGCCGTTCCCGTCGTAGCGTGAGAGAATTACCAGATCCTCGCCCGCAAATATGTCCACCGGCCCTGATGGGTGCATGTTCAGCAGTCGTACACCGTCGGCGCGGAGACGGACATCGGTGACGAGCGGATTGGTCAGGCGGCTGGCGACTATTCCAACCGCACGCTCCACGGACTCATCGGGCCTGACGAAACTCGCGGTCCCCCGCCCCTCGATCGCCAACTGCTCGATCAAAGCAACATTGAGATCGGCCCCGACTCCGAATGTGAACACCCGGCGCGATCCGCGCCGCTTCTCCACCGAGGACGCGATGACACCCGCATCCCGCTCACCGACCGTCGGCTGCCCATCGGTGAGGAACAGAATGATCGGAAGCCTGCCCTGTTGAATGGATGTGGACAGTGCTTCGTCGAGCGCCCCTGAGATGTTCGTCGAGCCCTGCGTTTCGAGTTGGTCCAGATACCGTTCCGCCGCCCCGATGTTCTCACGAGTAGCAGCCGAGTAATCGTCTCGAAACGATCGTACATCACTGGAGAAATCGATGAGCCTGAAGCGATCAATTGGGGAAAGCGAGCGCAGGAATTGCTTTCCCGCCGCACGCGCCTGCTCGATCTTTTCGCCGCTCATGGATCCCGAAACATCGATGACGAATGTCAGATCCCTGGGAACCGCTCGCGGCACAAACGCGGGCGGAGAGAGCGTAATCAGGGCAAACCCATCGCCGTTGCCGGGCGCATTCGTGAGGAGCGATATCGCCGCGCGAGTCGAGCGCCTCACCGGTATCAGCAGCGTAATCTCGCCGCGGGCATCTCTTACCTCTACCCGCCGCTTCGAGCCGCGATCGCTCGACGAGATTGAATGAGTCGGCGAGTATGCCGTCCCAAACATCTCCTCGTCGGGATATGTCAGAAAAAACGATGTCTTTCCCTCCGGCTGCCCATTGCCCTCTCCCTGACTGTTCCTGAGCCCGCGAAAATAGTCGACCCGCAGCGCATCGCCTTCCCGCTCAGCGACCGTCTGAAAGCGCACCACAACTTTCTTTTCTTCGCCCGGTGCGATCGGAAAGATTCTGGCGCGCAATAGTCCGTAGCCCATCCATTCCAGCAGCGCCGGATCCCGCTGCTGACGAACGATCTGCTCGTAGATCTGCCGGGCACGGTCGGAGCTCATCGTCTCGCCAGCGACCAGCTCTCCATCGATGGACAGCTTGAGGTCCTGGAAAGCCGCGCCCTTGGGGAGCGGGAACATGTAGTCGGCTTCCCCAACTCTGTTTCCGCGGTTGACGAATGTCTCCGTAATCTCATAGTGCAGCACGCGATCGACCAGCTCGATGCGAACATCGCTGCTCTGTCTGACGACATCGGACGAAGGGACACCGCATCTCACCATCGGGCAGGGAATACCCATACGACACGGTGGAACCGGACATGGCCACGGCCGCGAAGGAGTCGGCCTCACGTCCTGAGCGGACATGAGTGCCGGAAGGATGAAAGTGGCTACCAGGAGAAGTGAGCGCATGACGCACCAGTAGAGGTTGGGTTCTACTGTGAGACGTGCGTCAACTCATTACTTGCACACCCTCAGGCGGTGGCCTTGCCGGCTTGCTCGGAATACAGCCACCGGCCGTTTACGGCGCGGTGTCAGCCCTTGGACCGGGATCTTCTCCGCTTGAGCGATTCTTGTCGCTCGTCCACTCTCACCTTGAGGAGCTTGTGGTCGGCCCGCTCCATGGTCTCATCGAAGCTCTCGTCCTCGACCCTGGACGCCCATCCCATCGAGAATTGCGCCGGCGCAGAGGTCGGAGCCGCCGTGCGGAGACGCGTTGCGACCTGCAGGGTCTCCTCTTCACCGGTATCGCACAGTATCACCAGAAACTCGTCGCCGCCAACCCGGACTACGGATTCCTCCGCGCGCACGTGGCGCATGAGAAAACGCGCCATCTTCACCAGCACGCTGTCGCCCTCCGAATGCCCATTGGTGTCGTTGTATTGTTTGAAGTGGTCGATGTCGAGATAGATGCATCCCCACTCGCCATGTGGCTGCGACTCGCACTGGCGCGCGACAGTGTTGAGATATCGCCTGTTGTAGCAACCGGTGAGCGGATCACGAATACTCAGCTCCAGGAGCTGAGTCTGTATCTCCTTCCGGTGCGTGATGTCGACGAGGATACCGTGACAATATTTCTCTTCGGTCCGCGGATCGACCGAGAGGTAGGCGCTGTCTACGACGGTTCGCACCGCTCCATCACGACGCGTGAGCTGGAGCTCCACGTCGCGGATCGCCCCCTCCCTCTCCAGCTGCGCCATCTCCCTGGCGCGGACCTCCGGCTTCACGAAGTCACCCACGCGAAACCCCTTCAGATCGTCCAGCGACTGGACTCCGAACATTTCGAGAAATGCCGGATTGGCATCGACGATCTCACCCTCCATCGTCGTGATGTAAATTCCCTCTCTCAGTCGCAGCGCGAGCTCGCTGAGCGTCGTAGGATCGCTCAGACTCCGAAAATGTTTCGCTTTCCTTGATGGTTTAGGACGGCTCACATCGACGCCTCGGCAATACGGCACATCCGTTGCTTCCACTGTCGGGCCCAAGAACGGAGAAATTATGGCACCTAAGGGAGAGCAAGGACAGAGCGGTCAGGCACCCTCCAGCTAATGAGCTTTCGCACTGCCGGCATCCATCACGTTACTGCCATAGCGAGTGATCCCCAGCGCAATCTCGACTTCTACGCCGGCGTTCTCGGGCTCAGGCTCGTCAAGCGAACGGTAAACTTCGACGATCCCACGAATTACCATTTTTACTTCGGCGACGAATCGGGAAGTCCGGGCACTCTCCTGACCTTCTTCCCCTGGCCCGACGCACGCCGGGGACGACAGGGTGGAGGGCAAGTCGCGGTCACATCCTTCGCGATTCTCCCGGGCTCGCTGGGATTCTGGATAGAGAGACTCATCCGGAAGCGCGTGGATTTCGAGCAGCCCGTGACCCGTTATGAAGATGAGCGGGTGATCGCGTTCAAGGATCACGAAGGGTTCATGGGAGAACTCGTCGCGCACCCTGCCGCCGATGGTCGAACCGGCTGGGCAGGTGCCGGAATTCCCGCCGAGCATTCCATACGTGGGCTTTATTCCGTAACACTCTGGCAGGGCGCGTGTGAGCTCACCGGAAAGCTGCTGACCAACACGCTTGGCTTCAGACTCGTGCGAGAGCAGGGAAGCATCTACAGATATGCGAGCGGAGATGGAGGGCCTGGATCCATTGTCGATCTGCGCTGTGTCCCTGGGATCTGGCCGGGCGTGATGGGAGCCGGAACGGTTCACCATGTTGCATTTCGCGCGGCGGACGAAGCTGCTCAGCTCGAGGCTCGTACCGAGCTAGCATCGCTCGGCTACGACATCACACCCCAGATGGATCGCGATTACTTCAAGTCCGTCTACTTCCGCGAGCCGGGTGGAGTTCTCTTCGAGATCGCGACCGATGGCCCCGGCTTCGCCATCGATGAGCCACCCGATATGCTCGGCCAATCGCTGAAGCTTCCAAATTGGCTCGAGTCCCGGCGGTTCGAGATCGAAGCGCTTCTCCCCAATATCCACCCACCTCTCGAACTGCACGGACCCAACGCATGACCGACCAGCTCGGCTTCGTCCACCGGTTCGAGCCCGTCATCGACTCGCTGCCATCGATGACCCTTCTCGTTCTCCATGGGACGGGGGGTGACGAAAACCATCTCGTCGAACTGGGACAGAGCGTCGCCCCGGGCGCGGCCATCCTCAGTCCGCGAGGAAAGGTGATCGAGAACGGAGCACTACGGTTCTTCCGCCGGCTGCGCGAAGGAGTGTTCGATCCCAGGGAGGTCCGCTCGCGCGCGGAGGAGCTGGCCGGTTTCATTCGGGCCGCCACCACGAGATACAACCTCGACCCCAATCGAATCTTTGCGCTCGGCTACTCGAACGGCGCGAACATCGCGTCCACAGTGATGCTTATCGAGCCCGGACTGATTCGGGGCGCAATTCTCCTTCGACCGATGGTCGTGTTCGAGCCTGACGAGCCACCAGATCTCGATGGCTCGAGTGTGTTCATTTCCGCCGGACGCATGGATCAGATAGTTCCAACTGCGAGTGTTGAAGCGTTGGCGGAGTTGTTCGACAACTGCGGCGCCGATGTGACACTCAAATGGCAGCTCAGCGGTCACAACCTCATGCCAGGCGAAGTCAGGGAGGCTGCTGACTGGCTCTCCCTGCAACGCACGGGCGTATGAGCTAGTTTCCAATGAAAGACCACGCCTGACGCGACTACCGTCGCAGATATTTCCCACCTGCCGCACATAGCTTCTCATGTCCGAGCCTTCAGACGCAGCCATCGCTTCTCCCTCCGCTCCGCCCGCTCCAAAGCCAGCGTCGAGCTCTTCGCTCCAGGAACTCTGCATCAACGCAATCAGGGTTCTCTCCATGGATGCCGTTCAGAAGGCTGACTCCGGACACCCCGGCACGCCGATGGCTCTGGCTCCGCTTGCATACGTATTGTGGACACAGCACCTGCGGTACAATCCCGCCAATCCGGACTGGCTGAACCGCGATCGCTTCGTGCTCTCCTGCGGGCACGCATCGATGCTTCAATACAGCGTGCTTTATCTCACCGGCTACGGTCTCTCACTGGACGATCTCAAGCAGTTCCGTCAGTGGGAGAGCAAGACACCGGGGCACCCGGAATACGGGTACACCCCCGGCATAGAGACGACGACTGGGCCACTGGGTCAGGGCGTTGGGAACTCGGTTGGAATCGCTGTGGCAGAAGCGCACATGGGCGCGGTGTTCAATCGCGAAGGACACAAGATCATCGACCATCACGTCTACTTCATCGCGAGTGATGGCGACATGATGGAAGGCCTCTCGCACGAGGCCGCTTCATTTGCTGGCCATCTCAAGCTCGGCAAGCTGATTGGTTTCTACGACGACAATCACATCACCATTGAAGGCGATACCGCGCTCACCTTCAGCGACGACACCGCCGAACGCTTTCAGGCGTATGGGTGGCACGTTCAGCACGTCGCCGATGTCAACGATCTCACCGCTCTTAATCGGGCGATCGAAGCAGCCAAGGCGGAGACATCGAAGCCATCTCTCATCGTTGTCCGCTCGCATATTGGATACGGCAGCCCGCACAAGCACGACACCGCCGAGGCACACGGGTCACCACTCGGGGCTGATGAGATCCTGCTCACCAAGAAGGCGCTTGGATATCCATCGATGGAGCCATTCTATGTCGCGCCCGAAGCGTTGCGTTTCTGGCGTGAAGCCGGCAAGCGAAGAGCGGCTGCACAGGATGAATGGAACGAGCGATATGCCGCCTACAAAGCGGCGCACGCTGGATTGGAGAGGGAGCTCCAGCGTCGTCTGCGCGGAGATCTTCCCGAAGGCTGGGAAGCCGCGCTCCCCATTTTCACCGCGAAAGATGGCAACGTAGCCAGTCGTGCTGCTTCAGGCGTCGTGATCAACGCCATTGCTGCGAAGATCCCCGAGCTTCTGGGTGGCTCCGCCGACCTCGCTAGCTCCACGAATACGATTATCAAGGGCGACCCCAGCTTCTCGGCGGAGAATTACGCCGGGCGCAATTTCCATTTCGGGATTCGCGAGCACTGCATGGGATCAGTCATGAACGGGATGGCGCTGCACAGTGGCATGATTCCCTATGGCGCGACCTTTCTCATTTTCTCCGATTACATGCGGCCGACCATCAGGCTTGCAGCCTTCATGAAACGGCACGTCATCTACCTCTACACCCACGACTCGATAGGGCTTGGCGAAGACGGTCCGACCCACCAGCCGATCGAGCAGTTGAGCTCGCTGAGGGCAATTCCCGAGATGACGGTGATCAGGCCAGCGGATGCATCGGAAACTACGGAAGCATGGCGCTCTGCTCTCAAGCACAAGGAGGGACCGGTCGCGCTCGTGCTCACCCGTCAGAAACTCTCTTTCATCGACAGAGACAAGTACGCTCCCGCGAGTGGGGCTGCCCGCGGTGCGTATGTCCTCGCCGACGCTCCTGGAGGAGCGCCAGAAGTCGTGCTCATGGCAAGCGGTTCCGAAGTCGCGCTTATTCTGGAGGCACAGAAAGAGCTGGAAATTGACGGCATTCGCTCGCGCGCGGTCAGCGTGCCGAGTCTCGAGATCTTCGCCCGGCAGGATGAGGCCTATCGAAACAGCGTGCTGCTGCCCGGCGTAAAGCGCATATCGATGGAGGCCGCGCAACCGATGTCGTGGTACAAGTGGGTCGGCTCTGATGGCGTGGCCTTGGGACTCGAGCGGTTTGGCGCATCAGCCCCCGCCGCGGAGGTCTTTGCGGAGCTGGGAATTACGTCTGAACATATTGTGAAGACCGCCAAGACCCTTCTCGGAAAGAAATAATTCCCCCGGTCGACGCATTTCCTCTGAGGCCGATATTGTGAACGGCAGCGAGCCAACCCTCCGCGACATCAGTGTCACGCTCAATCCCGGCACACCTGAATGGCCGGGAGATACGCCATTCACCTGTGGATGGGCCGCCTCGATGTCCACTGGCTCGAGCGTAAACGTTTCGTCCTTCACATCCAGCCCTCACGTCGGCACCCACGCTGATGCGCCACTTCATGTGCGCGAGGGATGGCCCGGCTCGCACGAGCTCTCCCTCGACTCATTCTTCGGACCGGCGATTGTCGTCGATGTCTCTACTCTCTCCAACGAGATCTCGATGGAAGATCTGGAGAAGATCCTCTCACTTCCGTTCGTCGAGCGGTTGTTGCTCAAGACTGGAAGAACTATCGCGACCGGCGCTTTTCCGGAAGATTGGCCGACTCTTTCCGAGAGCTGCGTCCGCACGCTTCTCGGTCGCGGACTTCGTCTCCTCGGCGTAGATGCACCTTCGGTCGACACCCGGGAGAGCAAGAGCCTCCCCGTACATCACATGCTCTTCGATGGAAATGGCGCGATTCTGGAGAATCTCGATCTGAGAAGAATCACGCCGACCATGTACGAGCTGATGGCGTTCCCGCTCAAGCTCATGGCACTCGACGCAGCTCCGGTGCGCGCGGTGCTACGCCAGATCGTCGCGTAATTAGCTTTACCGCTGTTGCATCGATGACGCGCGCCTCAAAAGGACGAGCCCGAATTCAAGTGGGCGGTGGAGCTTCCGCCAATTCCTCTCCAGCGAGTGATGGCAGCGATGCTTAGAGGCGCCATGTTCCTTGCCGTACTGATCGTGTCACTGACGTTACTGGTGGAAAGGCCGGGTGCGATTCCGCCTGTCACTACTTTCGTTTCCGACTCCGGCGGGAGCGAGCTGATAGTTCGCCTGCTCGATGTCGGCCAGGGCGACGCCATGTACATCAGAAATGGCTCGAGCCGGATAATCATCGATGGCGGACCGGACATCGCGACGTTCGGCCGCTTTCTCGACTCGCTGCGCCTCAACGGCTCCACCATCGATGTGGTCATTCTCTCTCATGCACACCTGGATCATTACAGCGGCCTGCGCGAGCTGTTCAGGACCACGAGACATATCCGCGTCCGTTATTTCGTCGAGAACAGGGATCCTGCCACGGCCGCCACACTCTCGGAGCTGCGTGACTCGGTACTATCACGCATGGACCACGACAGTCTCATTTACCGCGATACCGATGATCCATGCGCGGATGGCGCGAGCATCTGCACGATCTCCATGACCGGCGGGGCCAAACTTCACATCATGGCGCCATTCTCGCGCGGCGAAACTCCCAACAATCGCTCGACTCCCGTCAAGCTGGTCGGTACTGATTCGGCCTCCTTCACGATGTGGCTGGCCGGCGACGCCGAACACGAGGAGGTCCGATGGTTCGAGGAGGGAGGATATGCGCGCAATCCGGGAATGCGCGTGAATGTTCTCAAGGCGGATCACCACGGCAGTTGCAACGGCGTGACCGCGCGCTATCTGGCCCTTACCAGCCCTCAGTGGGTCGTCGCGTCACTCGGAGCCATCAACGACTTCGGGCACATGCACACACAGGCGAAGAGCATTTTTAGAAAGGCCGGCGTACCCTGGTACCGAACGGATCAGAACGGCACGATCACCATTCGATCACCCGGCACGCCGGGCGGAGGATTCACCATTACGCCGGAGCACGGAGGAGCCGATCTCAGCGGACCGAGCGACAAGACCTCCCGCCAGCCCGGATGTCGCCCGATGAAATAGCTACGCCTGCGGCTAGAGCTCGATGTCTCCACCGCGATCGTTCCCTGATTTCCGGGAAGCCTGTTTCGCCGATCGATCGAGAGCCTTCTTCTTCGCTGCCGTATCGGTTTCTATCACCAGCTTTGATTTCCCCTGGCTTCTCTCGTGACTTACCGAGAGGACGTCGCCTTCCTTCGCACCCTCGGGCAGCATCCACTCAGGCACGGGGGTCACCATCCGTCCATCGATCTCGATCGATGCGGAGCCGTCCTCGACTACATCGACGATCCAGGTATGCTTGCTGCTCTTGTTCATCGACAAATCCTCGAGAGAACGCGCGTAGACGATCGTGTGTTTGTCTACACTAGTATATGGCATATCCTATGCGCCATGCGGCCTCGGACAGCCCACGATCAGCGCCAACATCCGCCAGGGATCACCTATGAAGAGCGACTCAGGTCACACGACCTCCGTCTGGATGGGTACCACCGAAGTTCCGGAATTCCAATCGCTTACGCAGGATCTGCGTGCGAATGTCTGCATCGTGGGCGCCGGCATCGCGGGAATGACCACCGCCTATCTTCTCGCGCGCGCTGGACGCGCGGTCGTACTGATAGATGACGGCCCGATAGGCGGCGGGGAGACTGGACGCACAACGGCTCACCTGACAGCTGCGCTCGACGATCGCTACTACAAAATCGAGAAGGTCCACGGCGAGAATGGCGCGCGCATGGCTGCCGAGAGCCACATGTCCGCCATCAATCGCATTGAAGCGATTGCCTCAATGGAGGACATCGACTGCGACTTCGAGCGGCTCGACGGTTATCTCTTTCTGGGCGGCAAGAGCAAGCGCAAGGTGCTGGAAAGAGAACTTGCGGCGACGCATCGAGCCGGAATTACCGACACCGAGCTGGTTGAGCGTGTTCCGCTCGATTTCTGGGACAGCGGGGTAGCGTTACGCTTTCCACGTCAGGCGACCTTCCATCCTCTCAAGTATCTCAAGGGCCTCGCTCGCGCGATCCTCCGCGACGGCGGCAAGATCTACTCCGGAGTGCACGCCGAAAAAATCGAGGACGGAGTTCCAGCGCGGATAACGACCACCGAGGGACACGTCATCAGCGCGGACAACGTGGTCGTCTGCACCAACACACCAGTCAACGACTGGCTCATCATTCACACCAAGCAGGCCGCCTATCGCACATATGTCATCGGCGCGCGCGTTCCACGTGGCTCGGTTCCGCACGGCCTCTACTGGGATACTCCGGATCCATATCACTACATAAGACTTCAGAAAATCGAAGACGGCTCCGGCGCCGAGACCGATCACGAGATACTCATCGTCGGTGGTGAGGATCACAAGACAGGGCAGCCGGAAGACGAGGATCAGGAGGCACCATTTAGCCGCCTCGAGAAATGGACCCGCGAACGCTTCCCAATGATCGAAAGCATCGACTACCGCTGGTCGGGTCAGGTTATGGAACCGGTGGACCACCTCGCATATATCGGAAAGAATCCCGGCGGCGACGAGCATGTCTACATCGCCACGGGTGACTCCGGAAACGGGATGACGCACGGTACCATTGCTGGCATCATTCTCAATGAGCTCGTCCAGGGTCGCAAGCACGAGTGGGCGAAGCTCTACGATCCTTCACGGATAAAGCTCCGCGCCACTCCTGATTACGTGAAGGAAAACGTCAACGTCGCCGAACAGTTCAAGGATTGGTTCACAAAGGGCGACGTTGACGATCTGGCCGAGATCCAGCCCGGCGAAGGCGCTGTCGTTGGGCGCGGAGGAAAAAAGATCGCCGCCTATCGGGATGATGACGGCATCCTCCACGAGCGATCGGCGGTCTGCACCCATCTGTACTGCATCGTCGATTGGAACAGCACCGAGAAAACCTGGGACTGCCCCTGCCACGGCTCGCGTTTCGATCCTTACGGCAAGGTTGTGAACGGCCCCGCTATCGTGGGGCTTGCGCCCGCTAAGGCTGAGCCGAAACGGGAGAAGACCGCATCGAAACAGTGACCTCGTGACGATTTCCGTCATCGACGAGGGAGATCCCTCCGTCGGCGGTCTTTCCATCGACGGTTAGCTCCACCGCGCCACGCTGCAAGCCATCGGGGTTCTCTACGGTTATCAAATAGGTCGACGAACGGTGACGGTACTCGATCGTGAATTCCTTCCAGCTCGCCGGAATGCATGGATCGATGTGCAGTTTCTCACCGCGAAGCTGGAACCCCAGTATCGCCTCAAGTCCGATGCGATACATCCAGGCAGCGGACCCCGTGTACCATGTCCAACCGCCGCGACCGAGATGACCGGCCGCGGTGTAGACATCAGCAGCGACCACGTACGGCTCAACTTTGTAGATATCGACGGCTGCCGGAGTATCGGTGTGCGTGATCGGGTTGATCATCTGGTACAGCTCGAGCGCACGGTTTCCATCTCCCTGCAGCGCCGTCGCGAGAACCGCCCATAGCGCCGCATGAGTATACTGCGCGCCATTTTCGCGAACACCGGGCAGATATCCCTGAATGTAGCCCGGATCGTGTGTCGTCTTGTCGAACGGCGGCGTGAGAAGCATCAAAAGACGGGCATCGTCGCGGATGAGATATTTGTTGTGCGACGCCATCGCCTTCTCCGTGCGCTCTGGTTTTCCCGCGCGCGAGATCAGACTCCAACTCTGCGCAATCGAATCGATCTTGCACTCGTCGCTAGTGCGTGAGCCGAGGGGCGAGCCATCGTCGAAATACGCTCGGCGATACCATTCTCCATCCCAGGCCGAATGTTCGGCTGCTTCGGCGTAGCCCTCCGCCTTTCCGAGCAGTTCGTCGCGGAGCTCGATATCTCCGCGCTTGTCCGCATGGACCGCGAAGCCGCGAAGTGTCGTGATCAGAAACCACGCCAGCCACACGCTCTCTCCCTTCCCTTCGATTCCGACCCGATTCATCCCATCGTTCCAGTCGCCGCTGCCGATGAGAGGAAGTCCGTGCACGCCCTTCGTCGATGCCTTTCGCAGTGCGCGGACACAGTGATCGTAGATGCTCCCCGTCTCGGAAGAAACCTGCGGCAGGTCGTAGATCTCGTGCTCGTCTGGATTGAGCGGACGCATTGTGATGTAGGGAACCTCCTCGTCCAGTATTCCCGTATCGCACGATGTCTTTACGTAGTGATCGACCACGTACGGCAGCCATACGAGGTCGTCGGAAAACCGCGTGCGCACGCCACGACCGCTCTGCGGATGCCACCAGTGCTGGACGTCACCTTCGACGAACTGGCGCGACGCGGAGCGAAGAATGTGAGCCCTCGTGATCTCGGGATCCGCGTAGACGAAGGCCATGACATCCTGCAGCTGATCGCGGAAGCCGAATGCACCACTCGACTGATAGAGCGCCGAACGGGCCCACATCCGACACGAAAGCGCCTGGTATAGTGCCCAGCGATTCAGCATCAGGTCGAAGGTCGGCTCGGGGGTCTTCACCTTGATGGCGGCCAGCCTCTTCTCCCAGCTCTCGACTGTTCTGTCGAGTCCCTGCTTCGCCGTTGCGACCGGGCGATGCCTGGCGATGATCTGCCGCGTTTCCTCTTCGCTCCTGCCGGCGCCCAGCTGCATCACTATTTCGCGCGTCTCGCCGGGCTTCAGTGTGACTATCACCTGCAGAGCACAACATGGGTCGATGGTCGCACCGATCGCACCCGAGAGTCCGGCGCGCTCGAGCGCGGCGGGACTGGAGATCGTTCCATTTCTGCCGAGGAACTCGCGACGATCGGCAGTATAGTAGGCGACACGCTCGCTGATCGATGCGAACGCCACGAAGTCCGCGAACTCCACATCGAAGTAGTTCCGGGCTAGCATCGATTGCGTAGCCTCGTCGAAGCTCGTTCGGACATGATCCTGCGTCTGGTCACGCGAGATGCCGAGCACCCACTCCAGATACCACGTCAGCGTGAGCTTCTTTCGCGCGACACCATCGTTGCGGAGCGTCAGCACGCTGATCTTCACGGGATCTGTCTGAGCCATGCCCACGCGGAGCGAGCTCGCGATCCCCTTGTGATCATGATCGAACACCGAGTAGCCGGCGCCGTGACGCGTCTTGTATGGAGTTGGCTCGCGGATCGGGCAGGGCGTTGCGGTCCACAGATCGCCATTGCTGTCGTCGCGCAGAAAGACGCAGTCGCTCGAGGGATCGCGCACCGGGTCGTTGTGCCAGGGCGTGATGCGATAGAAAAAACTGTTCTCCGCCCACGTCATTCCGCCGCCTGATTCGCTGACGAAGAATCCTCCCGCAGGGTTCCCGATGACGTTGATCCATGGAACCGGAGGAAGATCGCTGCCGGTCAGATGGATCTCGTACTCTCCCGCCGCATTGAAGCCGCCGAGCCCATTGAACGACTGGAGCCCGGTACCGGGGTCTGCCGTATCCGCATGAATCGGAATCGTGCCGAGTGGTACGATATCGCGGTTCGATATCTCGAGCTTGGGTGGATATCTGTCTTCCACCCCGGGGAATTCCAGGAAGTTTCCCAGCCCAAGACCATCACAATTGATCTGTACACGCGCCATCGCCTCGAGCAGTATGATGTCCTCGGGCTTCAGGAGGTCCGAGCGCTTTATGAACACCCCGCCGGGACGATCGAGTAGACCTGCTTCACTCGACGCCATTGTCGTTGCCAGCAGCTCGTCGCTCAACTCCTGCATGTACGTCGCTGGATGCATGTTGAGGATCACCAGGTCGCAGGTGATTCCCTTGAGCCGCCAGTAATGGTGCGTTCTCAGCAGCTGGCGCACGCTCGGCATTCCGACCGAAGTCTCGATTGTCGCCAGAAGTATCGGCCAGTCTCCGGATATGCCGAGCCCCCAGAGAGCTTTCTGACCGAGCTTGTTTTCCTCTACCACACTCTGTTGCGGGCGAAAGCCTGGATGCGGGAACATCAGATGACCAGCCAGGTCCTGATAGAGTGCGGCGTCTGCCGGACCGATTCCCAGATCCCTGAGTTCTGCCTGCGCCTGCGCCCATGACAGATCGAGCGCGCGGCGCGCGCTGTAAGGGTCGTGATACAGATCGGCGAGCTCGATCGCGCGCTCCTTCTTCTCCGTAACGAAGGTCGTGAACGCCACCTGTGCTGACGAGCCCGCCGGAATTCGAACGCGAACCCGCAACGAGAATACAGGATCGAGCACGGCACCCACGGTACCTGAGAGCTCGGCACCCTCGTCGAGCGCCGCGGGATTTCTGATCGAACGTCCACGCCCGACGAACTTCGCGCGATCCGTCTCACAGGTGACATCGCCGACTACTTCTGGCCCGTACGCGATGACGTGGGCACACCAGATACTTGCCTCCGTCGCCGATCGTGGCCGGCGAATCGCGAGAAGCGCGGCGTTGGCCTGCGCCCATTCAGTTTGCACGAAGAGATTGCCGAACGCGGGGTGCGCACGATCCGTGTCAGGTGGAGATAACACCACCTCGGAGTAGCTCGTGAGCTCGATCTCGCGTGGCTGTAGCGACCGGTTTGTCAGAGTGATGCGCCTCACCTCGGCTGCATCGTCGGATGCAACGGCTATTTCGGTAACTGTATCGATGTCACCGTCACGGCGGATGAAGGTGACGCGATCGCTGGCGAAAAGAACCCGATAGAAGCGTGGCTTGGTTCCCGTAGGCTGATGCGCAGTCGACCAGATATGGCCGGTCGCCAGATCCTTGACGTAACACCACTGTCCGTAGTTGTCGCGGGTGCTGTCGTGACGCCAGCGCGTGATGGCGAGATTGCCATATCGGCTGAATCCCCCACCGGCGTTCGTGACGAGCGTCGTATATGGCACGTTGCCGAGGACAGCGACGGCGGGTTGCGGCGTGTGCGGCGTGTCGAACTCGCGGACCGCTGGTTTTTCCGTTTCGCTGGGAACGCGCGCAATGTCGTCGCCCTGTACATCCTGTACCGTCAGCCGCCGCGGGATTCGCTCCTGCAGCACTAGCTCCGCCGAGCGCACCAGAGGGTCGGTGTGGAACCGACGCTGCCATGTCTGACGGTTGAGAGCGTTATCGAGTGCAACGATGCTCATCCCCATGTGGTGCGCCATATAGGTGCACACGATCGTCTTTCTGGAGCCCGCCGATGGCCTTGTGTAGTCGAGCGCATCACGGAATCCATAGGGCCCAAGCGCTCCCTCGGCTTCGAGCAACGCCAGATTCTTGAGCGATTGGTGCGGCTCTACCAGCATCGCCAGCACGGTCGCGTAGGGGGCGACCACGAGATCCTTGCTGAGCCCTCGCTTGAGCGCGAGATCCGGAACCCCGAAACCCTTGTACTGGTAGGTGTGGGCGCGGTCGCGCGCCGCGTAAGCGGATTCCGAAACTCCCCACGGCACTCCGCGCTCGGTGCCGTATGCGATCTGCCGCTTCACGCAGCCCCTGTGCGTCTGGTCCAGCAGAGTGAAGGGAAAGGTGTGCATCACCAGCGCGGGCATAAGATACTCGAACATGCTGCCGCTCCACGACAGCAGTGTCCGGGTTCCCGCGGTCGCGGTGAGAGACCGGCCCAGTCTGAACCAGTGGTCGACGGATACATCGTCCTTAGCCACGGCGATGAACGACGCCAGTCTCGATTCGGAGGCCAGCAGATCGTAGTACGAGTTGTCGACAGTATTACTGCCGACGTGGTATCCGATCGAGAACAGCTTCCGCCTCTCGTCATAGAGGAAATGGAAATCCATTTCTATTGCGTAGGCATGCGCGCGATCGGCGATCGCGCGCAGCCGCTTCGCATCCTCGACCGGACACGAAGGATCCTTGAGTATCTCGTTGCACGCCTGCTTTAGCGCAATCAGGTGTCCCGCGAAGTTTCCGCTGTCGACCGTCGAGATATATCCGGGCTCGAGAACGCGCAGCTCACTCAGATCGTACCAGTTGAAGAAATGACCGTGATAGCGGCGCATCCGCTCGAGTGAGCGGAAAACTCTCTCGAGCCGCTCGATCATTTCCGAGCGCGTGATGAATCCGAGATCGAGCGCGCTCACCACTGAGAGGAGCTGCAAGCCGATGTTCGTCGGTGACGTACGCAGTGCGATGACCGGCGCCGGATCTTCCTGGAAGTTGTCCGGAGCCAGCCATTGCGTTTCTTCCGTCACGAACTTCTCGAAGTACTTCCAGTGAAGCCTGGCGTAGCGGAGCGCGGCCAGTCGCTGGGTCTCCGTGAGATGCACCTCTCCGGGAATAGCTGGATGACTGAGCGCGAACGCAATGCTCGGGCTCGCGACCCACACCAGCAGCAACGGTAGCGTACCCATCACGAAGAGGAATCGCTCGTCCGCGGTGCTTGCTGCATCGACTGTGATGTGCAGGACGGTGAACGTCACCAGAACGATGCACAGCACCCCGACCGGCCACATCTTCCGCCACATCTCCAGGCGGGACCCGAGACCTATCGCCCTCTCTACCTGCGACGCCGTCTGCCACTCCAGCAGATTTCTTCTCGTGATGAAGAGTCTGCCGAGCGTGCGAAGAATGGCACCGGCTGACACCACGGCCTGGTGTGGCAGAAAAACCACGGCCAGTGCGAATTGTTGCGCATTCGTTGCCGCATCGCTCACAACAGCGAGATAGTACGCGAGCCAGGACTGATCCCGCGGAGGTCTCAGCAGCGAGATGACGAGAGAGAAGATCCAGGGAAAAGCGATTACGAGGAGGACTGTCGCCGTCCACTCGATCACGGGTCCTGGGAACGCTATCCAGCCCGCGATTAGCAGCACCAGCTGCGATATCTCTACCAGGCTCCGGCGCAGATTGTCGAATATCTTCCAGCGCGAGATCGCCGAGAGACGATTCGGCGTTGGACCGTCGGGCCCAGGCACCGTTCCCTTCAGCCAGCCAAGGAGCTGCCAGTCACCGCGAATCCAGCGGTGTTTGCGCCGCGTGAAGGTGAGATATCGCGCCGGATAGTCGTCGAAGACCTCGATGTCGGTCGCGAGTCCCGCGCGCGTGTACGTCCCTTCGATCAGGTCATGGCTGAGTAGCGTGTTTTCCGGAAAGCGTCCGTGCGTCGCTTCCTCGAATGCATCGACATCGTAGATACCTTTCCCGGTAAAGCTGCCTTCGCCGAAAAGATCCTGATAAACGTCCGAGACCGCAGTCGTGTACGGATCAACGCCTGGATGCCCCGAGTGAATTGCTGCGAAAAATGATTTGTGCGCGCTCGTGAGAGAAATGCCGACGCGCGGCTGGAGTATGCCGTATCCGTCCGTGATGCGGCCGACTTTCGGATCGTACTGCGCCCGGTTGAGCGGGTGTGCGATGCTTCCCACGAGGAGTTGCGCCGCGTCTCGTGGCAGGATGGTGTCGGAATCGAGCGTGATGACATAGCGCACTTTGCCCAGTCTGGTCGTATCTCCGACTACCGTGCTGAATACGTTCCTCGCACCTCCCCTCAGAAATCTGTTGAACCGGGCAAGCTTGCCTCTCTTACGCTCCCATCCCATCCACACGTTCTGCTTTGGATTCCACAGCCGCGGACGATGGAAGAGGAAAAACACATCCACTCCTCCGCTCGCATACTTGGAGTTGAGTGTCCTGATTCCCGACGATGCCGCGGCGAGAATAGCTTCGTCGTCTTCCCGGTGCTCGGTCGGCGAGTCGGTGAAGTCGCTGAGTATCGCGAACTGGAGATTCGGGTCCCGGTTGGCGAGATACTGCACCTCGATGTGCTCCAGTGCCTCCTCTACCGCGTGCAGGCTTCCCAGAAGCGTCGGCACCACCACTGCCGCCATGTACTCTTCCGGGATGCCGTCATCCCGCATCTCGAGCTTAGGCAATACCCCGGGTGGCATCAGGAGCGTTATCAGCTGATTGATGATGCCGATTCCGATCTCGCTCGCCGGGATTAGCGCGAGGAGGACTATCAGAAGCTGCATCAGAGGTGACGCTTGTTCGATCGGCTCCAGAATCGCCATGAGTGCGAGGATTGTGAACAGCGTGATGCCGCTGAAGTACAGCGTGTTCGGATGCCGTTGCGTCCAGCGGTACAGCCATTCTCCCCGCGGCGGCGTGTATCCCACCTTTTCCTCGAGCACCGCGCGCCCCTTGTCCACCAGGTAATACCCGACGTGCGCGTGTCTTACGTCCGCGGGATCCACGAGCCGTGCCAACGCGATAGCTTCGCCCGCGATCTCTTCCTCCGGCCGCTTCATCCGCTTGGCGATGTGCTCGACGACGTGGCGATAGTGATCGCGTGTTCCAAATGTCATCGCGGAGTAGTGCCCGGTCGGATCATCGCGCAGAATACGGTCGGTCGCGCTCTGCGATTCGACGAACTCCTTCCAGTCGAGCCTTGAGATCGTACGCAGACTCGTGATGCTGTTCGCTACCGTTACCTGCGTGAGCGCAACGCGGCGGTTGGACCGCGTAGCAGCCTCTTCGGCGCTCGGTCCGTCCTCGGCGATCCATTGCTCGAGCCAGATCAGAGGCGTGAAGTTGGTTTGGTACGATCGCACCTGCTGAAGGAATCGCGCGACCCACGTCGGCGTGAATGGAGGATGGTCGTCGACGAATGCGGCCAGTGCTCCAGCCAGCTTCTGCGGCGATTCCTCGCTCGCTTCACGCAGAACGGTCGCGGAACGGTCGGCCGATTCCACTTCCTGGAGCCGCGCCGCAACGCGAAGGGCCATTCGCCGAATGTTCTCGACGAGCCCGAGCCTGAGCATTGTTGGAATTGCCCACAGCTCGCCCATTCCAAGGTGTGTGACACTTTGATATTCGCGGACGAACAGGGTGATGTTATCGATGTCGAGGTGTCCTTCCGTGTGCGCGATCAGCTCGATCGCCACCTCGTACGCGCGTGGATATCCGGTCAGTGATCCGGTCGAGAGCTTGGGTAGCTCTTCGTAATACCCTTTCGGAAGATTGGTGCGAATCTCCCTGATGTGTTCCTGGACTATGTAGAAGTTGTCCAGCAGCCAGTCACCGGCGGGACTTATGTCGAGCCCGCGCTCCGCCCCCAGATTCAGCTCGTGATACACCCGGTCGAGAACGACCCTCGTCTCTTCCAGCCTCTGAAGAAGGGGTCCGACACCTCGTTGCTTCTGCGCCGGCAGCAAATGGTGCCCGCGCGCAACCGCGCGCGCATGTTCGCCGAGTCTTTCGATGCCAAGTACTTCACCACGGATCGGCCCGACGAGTTCTTCACCGGCCCCGTTCCGCGAACGGCTGAATAGACGACTCAGAATTGTTGGAGGAGCTTTGGGCGGGATTGCTATTGCCACGTCAGGTACTCAACGCCAGAGATGTGCCGCTCTCGAGTGGAACCACGCCCTCAAGATGTTTCGTGAGTTCTATTCGCCGTAGTATGCCTGAATGCAGAGCGTCACCAGGCGCTGGCGTACCCGCTCGTATTGATCCGCATTCTGAGGACGCAACGACTCGGCGAGAGAGTTCCACAGCTGCTTGAAGATAATGATCAGCTGCTCTGGGCGGATGTCCTGTTCGCGTGCTTCGCGGCCGACTTTCTGAAGAAGCACGCGAAGCTCCGGAGTGGGACTATCCGGGTGTTTCAGCTGCTCTGCGAGCGCTGACCTCAATTCTTTCATCGTCGCTTCGGAAAGTGAGTTCACGCGCGCAGGAGCGAATGGTTTCCCCGATCCTCTCACCGGCTGTTGAGGAGGGGTGGACATCTGTTCCCGAGAATATCGAGGCCGAGTGCGACCTGCGCCAGATGGTGGGAGGGTGGATCAGCTCCACGGGTCGCAAGCAGGAGAGATCAGCGGAATCGAATCCCGCCGTTGAGTCTCAGGAGTGTGGCGTCTGAGGGAACCGAATAAACTTGTGCGCCCACGTCAAATATTTGCCAGACCACAGCCGTCACACCCCCGAACACCGACGGGCGCGTAAGCGGCGTATCGAGCTGTACCTGGGTTCTGTCGACATTTCCATTCAGGTCTGTAAATCCAACCTGGAAGTGCGGGTCGATGCGGTTGGCGCCCAGTCCCGCATAGAAGGAGAACCCGCTTCCGGCCGGCTCGAATCCCGCCGCCACTTCCGCTCCGTACATATCCGGTTGGAAAGTGTCTTTCGACGGATTGGTCCCATAGCACGGACTCGATGCGGAGCTCTGTTGCAGCGAGCGGGTGGGACAGGTAATGGCGCCCTTCACGTTTCCGAATGTTCCGTGCGCGCGAAGCATCAGGATAGTACCCGTCGAGACAGGCCCGGCCGCGAAGCGATGTGCATTCGAAATAGCAAAGCTGAAGAGATTTGGCTTGGCTCTAGCAATTGTCACGGGAGGCAGGTACGCCGCTTCGAACGCAAAGCCAAGCGGTCCTCCGATCGTTATCCTGGGCCTTCCGAACACGGGCGAGAGCGACGTATGCTCGCTCTTCTGCGTGAAACATGCTCCTGTCTGCTCGATCGCGGGATCGGGCTTGGGAAGGTACTCCCCCTCCGCACCGATTCTGATACTCAGCGGAGGCATTTCGTGAGGAGCGGTCGCCATGGAAAACACGATCGGCGCGGTATAGAAGGCGAGTAATTTCCCCTCGTTGCTTCTGGAAGAGACCTTACACTGCGCTGTTGCAGCTTGTGCGGCTGCACAAAGAAAACCGGCGGTGACCAGACTTCGACGCATCATTGCTCCTTAATTGAAGGTTCGGTGAGCCGCTAAAGTAGGGTCGAGCTACCTGCGGTGCGACAACATTCCGGCCGGGGACCCGATCCACAGCGTGGACGGATTGCCCGAGCGGGCGAGCGGGGAGATGCCGTTTGCCTGCGGACGAGTGCATCTCCGAGTCGTAAACGAGAGAAGTTGGCGGCACGCTCGCTGGGCGCCTTCTAATTAGATATCTTTCTAACACCGCCCCACCGGTCACAGCAGGCTCCGGGTGTAGAGGTAGAAGGCGGAAATCCAACGGCCCCGCACACTGGTTATGCCGGGGCCGTTGGTTAGGTTCTTATCTTACCGCAACACCGAGTTATTCGACCTTTACCGCCTGAACCTCGATATCGAGCTTGATGTCGTTGCCGACGAGCACACCGCCAGCCTCGAGCGCCTGATTCCAGGTCAGCCCAAAATCACGGCGATCGATCTTTCCCGAAGCGCTGAAGCCAACCCGCTCGCCACCCCAGGGATCTTTGTTCCTTCCCTCGAACTCGACATCGAGCGTCACCTCTTTCGTGACATCACGAATCGTGAGATCACCCGAGAGCTTGAAATGCTTCTTGTCACCCTTGATTCGGGTGCTCTTGAATCTGATCACGGGAAATTTCTCGGCGTTCAGGAAATCCGCCGACCGAAGGTGCTGATCGCGCTGATCCGTCCGTGTGTCGATGCTGGCGGCTTTCAAGATGACCTCGACAGAGGAATTCTTTGGATCCTTTTCGTCGGTGTAGAGGGTGCCCTCAAAGTCAGTTATCCGTCCCTTGACGGTCGTGATCATCATGTGCTTTGCCGAAAATTCGACCGTGGTGTGCGTCGGGTCGAGCTTCCATGCCGTTCTCGCTCCGGCTGGAGCGACAGTCTTTGCGATTGCGGTCATATTTGGTTTCCTAGAGTTCTTTCGGGCCCAGCCACGTGTTGATCCATTCAATCGTTGAACTAGCCCTGGTCTTTACTTACTATGAATATGATACTATACTTTAGTAAGTTTCTTGTGTCAAGGTCTCCCCTCTCTAAATTCCCACCATGGCTCAAATCGTCCCGATAGTCTGTTCACGTTATCACCGTGCCGTCGAGCTCATTGGCAGTCGATGGACCGGAGCCATCATTCAGACCTTGCTCGCCGGCAAAACCCGATACGCACTCATCAAGGCGGCGATTCCGGACATAACCGACAGGATGCTTTCTGAACGCCTGCGCTCACTCGAAAGCGAGGGACTTCTGACCCGCAGAGTGCTACCACAGAGTCCCGTCCGAGTGGAATACGAGCTCACCCCCAAAGGGCGCTCTCTGAAGGGTGCGTTGCACGAGATCGGCGTCTGGGCGGAGCGTTGGATCCCCGCGGAAGATGGCAAGGATGCCGACGCAACCGATAAGTCGGACTCGCCCGGAGTCATGGCGCTGGCACGCTCCCACAAAATACGGCGTGCATGATTGGTCCATCCGTCCTCGCTCTGTGCGGCATGCCGGAGACTGCGACGGTTAACGCGTGCTGCTCGGCCGTACGCGGAGCAACTCGAAACCTTCAGAATAGACAGTTTTAGGCGCCGCTCATACCTGAACCCAACACCCGGATCGTCACGGAGAAACGCAAATGCGCATGCTCGTTACATCGCTCCTCATGTCCGCCGGTGGCTTGGCTCTGGCTCCTACACCCGCCGACCCGCCCTCCCTCCGCGGCTTCTTTCCTCAGCACGTACAG
>CABEAH010000025.1_pt1 | contig 26919 bp, 23 predicted proteins | sample 3132331 | NCBI WGS metagenome assembly CABEAH01 (sample SAMEA5534343, study PRJEB31848) | metagenome | biome: tundra; feature: field; material: soil | place: USA | collected 2013-05 | depth 0.45 m | reverse complement strand
TCTTCCGGCTATGCCGTCCACAGCTACGCTACGAAAGCGGACATCATCGATCTGATCGTGGGCAGTGAGGGAACGCTGGCGATCATCGTCGGAGTCCAGCTCTGTCTCTCGCCTGTGCCGGCGGCAACCGGCAGCCTGCTCGGCTCCTTCGCGTCGTTCGAAGATGCGACCGGCGCCGCGACTATGGCCGTCGAGGTGGGAGCGAGCGCGTGTGAGCTGCTCGACCGGACTTTCCTCGCCTATGCGGCATCCTCGCAACCCAGCGATGAGAAGCTTCGCGAGCGGCTGGATAGCGCGGCGGCGATCCTTCTCGCCGAGGTGGAGGGCGAGAGCTCAGCGATCGCCGCGAAGAAGGCAGACGATCTAGCCGCGGCGTTTCGCGCCTCGGGCGCGACTCATGTGGATGTCGCTCTCACACCCGATGCCGAGCGCGAGCTCTGGGAACTGCGTCACGCCGCGAGTCCGATCCTGGCGGCGATGGAGCATGTGACGTCAATGCAGTTCATCGAGGACGGCGCCGTCCCTCTGTCCAGACTTCCCGACTATGTGAAGGGAGTTCGCCAGGCGCTCGCGGCACGCGAGGTGAGCGGCGTGATCTTCGGACACGCTGGTGACGCGCACGTTCACGTGAACCCGCTGGTCGATGTGCGGCAGCCTGACTGGCGCGAGAAGGTGGCGGGCCTGCTGGAGGATGTCGTCGCGCTCACAGCGCGGCTCGGAGGGACACTCACCGGAGAGCATGGGGACGGGAGGATTCGCACTCCGCTGCTCCACCGGGTGTGGCACAAGGATGCGCTGCGGGCTTTCTCCCTGGTGAAGAAGGCGTTCGACCCCGACAACATCTTCAATCCGGGAGTGAAGATCCCGCTGCCCGGCCAGAGTGCGATCGGCGACATCAAGTACGATCCCGCGCTCCCACCTCTGCCGGCAGCCGCGCGATCCGCGCTCGACAATCTCGTAGCGGAGCGGGCGTACAACCGCTTCCGACTGTCGCTCATAGAGGGATAGTTTTAGGCAGTTCTCAACTCGCAGTTTCTCTTCCCACGCCTACTCGGAAGCCGTTTGTACTATACAGAGCCCCGCATCACACTCCTCGCCCGCCCGACTTTCCTGGAGCCCGGGCATCTCCACATCAACTGGCTCGGTGAGAGCACCGATGGCGAGAAGCTCGCGGAATTCGCCGGGCGTCTCTGCTACATGAGTCAGAAGAATCCGGCGAGCCGCACCACGCGTGACTACCTCGAGAACATAAAAAAACAGGGACACGGGAGCGTATTCGAGCACGCGAACTATTCGGTTCTCCTCGAGGGAGTGAGCCGCTCTCTCACCCATGAGCTGGTGAGGCATCGCGCCGGCTTCGCCTACAGCCAGTTGAGTCAGAGGTACGTGGACGAGTCGGAGGCGAACTTCGTGGTCCCCCCGGCGATTATCGGCGACGAGACTCTCGAGAGCCAGTGGCGCACGCAGGTCGAGGAGGCCCAGCGAAGCTACGTCCGCCTCGTCGAGCAGTTGATGGAGCGCTACGGCTGGGTGGGCGACAAGTTTCATCGCCGGAAGATGTCGCGAGAGGCGGCGAGAGGAGTTCTCCCGAATTCCACGGAGACCAAGATCGTGGTCACGGGCAACGCGCGAGCCTGGCGGACGATGCTGGAGCTCAGGTCGAGCGAGGGGGCGGAGCTCGAGATCCGCCGCTGTGCGATCGCGATTCTGCAGCTTCTCTCGAGGGAAACTCCCGCATTCTTCTCTGACTTCGAGATCTATCAGGCCGAGGATCGGCGAGAGGCGGCGCGCATCATCTACCACAAAGTCTGAGCGCCGACGGAATTTTTTTTCTTCGCCCCCGAAAAAATTCTTCAGGAATGCGGAATAATTATTGCGCGGCATCGTTGACGTTTATATACTCGTCATGATGATTCGATCGCAGCCATTCTCGTAGGGACGCCGTTGACTCTGATCGGCCTCGCCTACAATCAAAAGCCCGAGCCAGCAGCGCTCGCCAGCCCACTCTCATCGGGCGGCCGTCAGGAAGACGGGGAGCTTTCGCGTCCCGAAGAAGAGCCTCCGAGTAAGACCGGCGAGTCCTCCATCGCGGAGCTAATCGCCCGCGACCAGTTCGCCGAGTGGGACAGCCCCACCACCATCACAGCAGTAGAATCCGCTCTCTCACGCCTTGGCAAAGTCGTTCGACTCGAGGCGACAGAAGACTTTCCGGAGCGTCTGCGCGAAGCCCGACCCGACATCGTCTTCAACATCGCCGAGGGACTTCATGGGGTGAATCGCGAAGCCCACGTCCCGGCGATCTGCGAGTTCTATGCGATTCCCTACACCGGCAGCGATCCCTTCACGCTCTCGCTCTGCCTCGACAAGGCGAGAACGAAGGAGACGCTGACCTTCCACGAGATTCCGACTCCCCGCTTCGCCGTCGTGAGAAAGGCCGAGGAGCTGGAAGCCGTTGCCGCGACGTTGAGTCTCCCTCTCTTCGTCAAGCCACTGCACGAGGGATCGTCCAAGGGAATCACCGACGGCAGTCTCTGTCGCGACCGCGCACATCTCTTAAGCCAGACCGAATTTCTCCTCGAGAGCTACGGTCAGCCGGTTCTCGTCGAGGAGTATCTGCCCGGCAAGGAATTCACCTGCGCCGTGCTCGGCAATGGTGAAGACGCCACCGTGCTTCCCATAGTCGGCATGAACTTCAGGTCGCTGCCCAAGGGTGCGTTGCCGATCTACAGCTTCGACGCGAAATTCGTCTGGGACCGTCCCGAGAAGCCCCTCGAGATTTTCCAGTGTCCCGCGCGTATCACGTCCGCCCTTCAGGCGTCCATTGAGAAAGTGACCCTCAATGCGTTCCATGTGCTCGGCTGCCGCGACTGGGCAAGAATCGATGTCCGTCTCGATGCCGCGGGAGTGCCAAACGTTCTCGAGGTCAATCCATTGCCGGGGATTCTTCCTGATCCAGCAGACAACTCGTGCCTGCCGAAGGCAGCGCGGGCTGCGGGGATCAGTTACGAAGAGCTCATTCAGAGCTGCCTGAAGTACGCCGCGGCGCGTCAGGGAGTGAATCTCGATTCCTCCATTTCGCACCGCGGCGCCGGCGAGCCGGTGCTCGTCGCCAGCGGTCTGGCGTGACGACGAAGAGGAGATGACGATGAAAATCTGCCTGCTGTTCGATGGGCTCTCTGCCCTCGGCAAGCCTCCGGAGGTGGAGCTGCTCGAGTCGATAGAAGCTGTCGAGAGCGCGCTCATGGAGTTCGCGACCGAAGTCGTCCGCGTCCCGGTCAACGGCGATGGACGGTGGGTCGAGCGGGTGCGGAAGGGGAAATTCGACCTCGTCTTCAATCTCTGCGAAGGCATCGGCGGCATCGCGATCTACGAGCCGATGGTCGTGTCGGTGCTCGAGCTCCTCGGGATTCCCTACACCGGCAGCTCGAGTTGGACGACCGCCATCACTCTGAGAAAGAATCTCGTCAACACCATTCTCGACCGTGCCGGCCTGCCGGTGCCACGCTGGACGCGCGTGCGCCGCGGTGAGGAAGTGACGAGCGTCGGATTCCCCGCCATCTGCAAGCCCGCCGCCGAGGACGCCTCGGTGGGAATCGAGCAGCAGTCGGTGGTGAGGAGCATGCGAGCTCTCAATGCCCGCGTGGAAGCGATGCTGGAGCAGTGGGACGAGATCCTGGTCCAGCGCTACATCGATGGGCGCGAGGTAAACGTCGGCATAGTCGGTGACGAAGTGATGCCGATAGCGGAGATCGATTTCGGCGAGATGCCGCAGGGAATGTGGCACATCGTATCCTTTCGCTCCAAGTGGGAAACCGGAAGCGACGAGGATGTCGGCGCCAAGCCGAACTGCCCGGCCGATCTCCCCGAGGATCTCGCGAACGAGCTGTCTCTCATTGCTCGCACGGCGTGGAACGTCGTGGGCGGCGAGGGATACGGACGCGCGGATTTCCGCATCGATGACCTCGGGCGGCCGTGGCTACTCGAGGTGAACGCCAACCCCGACATCTCTCCGGACGCCGGACTGGCGCGCATGGCTGGTGTCGCTGCGGTCGGTTATTCGTCTCTCATTCGCCGAATTTGCGATCTCGCTCTCGCCAAGCACGGAGCGACGGTGACTGACCGGTGGGCAGAAACGCTCAAGCATTCCGGACTCGGTTGAGCCGGTCGGTGAATGGGCGACACCGCGCGAGTGTGGCTGGAATATCGCGCGGCAGGATGCTGGAACTCGGCACCGAATTGGTCGGCGTCGGAAGGTCGTCCCGATCCGGGGATGTTCGGATCATCTACACACAACGGCAGCAAGGTGCCCCGAGAGGGGCTGGAGTGGTGCACGAATGAGCGATTGGCAACAAACTCTGAAGGACCAGAGCATCGCGAGTCTCGAAAAGCTGGCTGAGAAGTTTGGCCCCGACGTGATCAACGTCGAAGCGCTCAGGCCGGCATTCGACAACTTCCAGATGCGGATCTCTCCCGCTGCTCTCGAGCAGATCAAGGAAGTGGGCGATCCGATGTGGAACCAGTACGTGCCGACGGTCGAAGAGCTCGACGTCGTGGACGGAGTGATCGACTCACTCGACGAAGACGGCGACTCGCCCGTGCCCAACATCACGCACAGGTATCCGGATCGCGCTCTTTTTCTAGTGAGTCCGGTGTGTGCCAGCTATTGCCGCTTCTGCACCAGGCGCCGCAAGGTGGGAGATCCGGAGAAGATCCCGCTCAACCAGTACGATTCGGCCTTCCAGTATCTGCGCGAGCACACGGAGATTCGCGACGTCATTCTGAGTGGTGGCGATCCCATGATGCTGAGCGACCGGAGACTGGAGTACATCTTCCAGCAGCTCCGCGCGATTCCGCACATCGAGATCATCAGGCTCGGAAGTCGTATCACCTCGCACCTGCCGGAGCGCATCACGCCGGAGTTCTGCGAGATGGTGCAGAAATACCACCCGATGTTCATGAATACTCATTTCAACCACCCGAGCGAGCTGACGCCGGCCGCGGTGGCCTCGCTCGACAGGCTATCGAGGGCGGGAATCTCCCTCGGCTGCCAGACCGTGCTGCTGAAGGGCGTGAACGACGACCCCAAGGTGATGATGAAGTTGATGCACGAGCTGCTGAAGGCGCGAGTCAGACCATACTACATCTACATGGCCGATCAGGTCGCGGGCGGCGAGCACTTCCGCACGACGGTCCAGAAGGGACTCGAGATCATGCAAGCCCTGCGCGGTTGGACCTCTGGCCTGGCGGTTCCGCAGTTCGTGATCGACTCCCCGGGCGGCGGCGGGAAAGTGCCGCTCTTGCCGGAGTACCTCGAAAGCATCACGGACGACGAGGTCATCTTCCGCAATTACGAGGGTAAGCGATTCGTCTACAAGCAGCCGAGGCCAGCGATCGCGCCGGAAACGGACATCGAGCGCGCGGCCGAGCTCGACGTGGTGCCGATTGGGCGAAAAAAGTCCGCGGCGCCGCGGCGTCAGAAGCGACGGCGCGCATCGGGCGAGTGATCGCGAGCTGACACAAGAGGGCCGTCCGCGAGGGCGGCCTTTTTGTCGCGCGGTAGCCGAGCGTCGCTCGGCGCGCTTCCGCGCGAGGCGCGAGCAGGACACCCTCCGACGCACCGGCATAGATGCAGGAGCCGCGCTAAGGCCTCACCTGATCGCTGACGTCGAAAAAGAAGCGAGTGACGTGAAAGAAGATCGGCGCCGCGAAGCAGAGTGAGTCGATGCGATCGAGGATTCCGCCGTGTCCCTCGATCATGGTGCCGAAGTCCTTGACCCCGCGATCGCGCTTGATCGCGGCCATGACCAGGCCGCCGGTGAAACCCATCACACAGATGAGAAACGCCATTCCCGCCGCCTGGGCGGGAGTGAATGGAGTCGCCCACCACACCGCGGCGCCGATCCCTGTCGCGGAGAGAACTCCGCCAATCAGTCCTTCCCACGTCTTGTTCGGGCTTACGACCGGGGCCACCTTGTGCCTTCCCAGCAGTTTTCCCCAAACATACTGAAACACATCGCTCAACTGCACGATCAGCACGAGGAAGAAGAGAAGCTTCGCGTTCTGATTCTCGTAGCCCGGGATCTCGAGCATTAGCAGCGCTGGCGCATAGCTCACGCAGTAGACACAGACCATCAAGCCCCAGTTGATGGTCGAGGTGCGAGCCATGAACTGATCGACATCACCGGCGAGGACGCTGCGCGCTGCCGTGAAGATGAAGCCGTAGACAGGAATGAGGATCGCAAAAAGCCCGTACCACCCGATCCCAATCAGGTAGTACTGAAGGGGCAGCAGGACGAAGAAGCTCCAGAACAAAGCCTGGTGGTCGGCGATCCGCGTCGGCGCGAGGGTGACGAATTCACGGAGCGCCAGAAAGGAAATGAGGCCGAAGAGAAGGAGAGATCCGATTCCGCCCGTCGTCACGGCGATGCCGAAGACGATCACCATCGCCCACCAGGCGCGGATCCTGGCGTTGAGATTTGCCACGGTCGCACGGCCGGCCTCGCCCTTTACCGTGCGGGAGAGGACCAGGCCGGTAACGGTTCCGATGGTGAGCGCGGCGAGAACTCCGCTCAGCAACAGAACGAGTGGAGGGTCGAATGCCAGCAGGCTTTGCAGACGATCCAACGGAAGACTCACGGGTGATTCTCCTTGAGGCTTTCCAGCGCTGATCGCGCCCGCGATAGAAAATCCTCCTTCGACTCGGCGCGCCTGATCTCCATGGGCTCCCCGAAGACGACGCGGCTCAGCATGGGAACCGGCAGCGCCTCTCCCTTCGGCAGGATTCTATTCATGTTGTCGAGGTAGACGGGCACGAGCTCCGCGTTCGGTCTTAGTTGGCAGAGATAGTAGAGACCGCTCTTGAATGGCGAGATCTCGTATCCGGCGCCACGCGTGCCTTCCGGAAAGACGATGATGGAGTACTCCGTTCCCATCTCCTCCACCACGCTCTGGATGGCGTCGCGCGCCGCTCCGCTCTTTTCCTCGGCGTTTGCTGATGCAGGTCTCCGGTCGATCAGGATCGCCTTGAAGACTTTGGCCGAGAGGTAGCGCCGCACGCGCCCGCGCGTCCAGTAATCCCTGCCCGCCACGGGCCGTGTCTTCGCGCGAATCTCCCTGGGGAGCGCCGACCAGACGACGATGAAATCCAGATGACTGGTATGGTTCGCGAAGAAGATGCGCTGGCCGGTTCCCGAAAGTGGCTTCTGCCAGACTGCGCGCGCACCACTGATCAGTTTGGCAATCCGAGCCAGCAGCGAAGCTATCACCGGCTCTCGAGCTCGTTCGCGAGTCGGAGAATCCTGCGGATTACCGTCACGGCCGAGCCGGCCACGATTATCAGCAGCACGGCGTAAATCGCGCGGGCAGTGCCGAGCTGCGCTTGCTCCAGCGCGGCGGCGAGACATCCCACCGTGAGCACGAACATCCTGTGCTGCTTCGCCATTGGTCCGATGAAGAGCTGCCGCGCGCCGAGAGATCCGGCGAGTAGCCGGATGTACGCAGTCATGAGAGCGAGCAGAGCGGCGGACCAGCCGAGGACCTCGCCGTAGGGCAGTCCACGGGCAGCGTAGCCGGCGCCGATCAGGATGAAGACGTCGGCAATGCGATCGGGAATCTCGTTGTAGAGATCCCCGAGCTTGCTCTTGAACCCACCTTCGATGGCGAGCAGTCCATCCAGCATGTTGCAGAGGAGGCGGAGCTGGATAGCGGCGGCGGCCACGACGAGGAAGAACCAGTCTCCACCCATCACCCCCGAGCGCCAGAGAGAGATTCCGGCCAAAACAGCGAATGCGATCGAGAGCAGAGAGACCGCGTTCGGCCGTACGCCGGCGTTGCCGAGCGCTGTGGCCACGGCCTGGGGCCAGCCTTGCGCACGAGTACGGAGGTACCGTCGCGGGCTTTCTGTCATTACAGGGTGCGTTGGTCCCTGGTGCGCGGATAGCGTCGAAGACTCTCCATCATCGCCGCGTGCCTCGCTTTGTGGTACAGGTAACATCGGGGACGCTCTGTTATTGTCTGGTGCGCTGAGTATCGAGAGCTCTCCTGCATTACCGGACGCGCTCGATGACGAAGAGGACCGAGCGGTGATCCGAAGCTTCGGTCTCGATGACGGTTGCGGTGGCGCATTTCCAGTCCGCTGGCAGGAGAAGATAGTCGATTCTCTTGACTGGCCGGTCGGCGGGATAGCTGAGACCCGATCCCTGCCCGCATTCCGCCCACGCATCGCGGAGCGGGCTCGTCCGCACCATCTCGATGACCGCGCTACCGGGCTCGGCGTTCAAGTCGCCACCCAGCAGCGTCGACCTGCGGAGCTCGCTCATCGAGCGAGTCGCGAGCTGGAGGAGTGTCGCCATCTCCTGCTTGCGATAGAAGTCCTCGCGGGATGCATCGATGTGGGTGTTGAGAACAGCGAGCGGCGCGCCCGGCATTTGAATTACGGCCTGCAATGCGCCGCGCGGCTCATGCGATCCGCCGGCACGCTCCTGCGGCGGATCGACCGGAAGGCTGAAGAGAGTGTCGGAGCTGATCGGCCACCGCGAGAGAACGGCGATCCCATAGTCGCCACCCTGGTAATCCAGGGTCTTTCCGAACGCCGAATGGAAACCGGTGAGAGAGGAAAGAACACCTGGCTGGTCTACCTTTCCGGAGCGTGTCGTCCCACGATCGACCTCCTGAAGCAGCGCAATGTCGGCCTTGGTCGCCCCGATTATCGCCGCCACTCTGACGAGGTTGTCGATCCCCTTCGCGTCCTTCCCCGCGTGGATGTTGTAGACGAGTACACGGACCTGGTCTCCCGTGCCCGATGAACGGAATGCGCCGCACGCCGGGAGTGCGAGAACACACGCGATGAGAACGGCGCGCTTGAAAACGAGGCTCAACCGCTCACCAGGCTGCCAGACCAACGAGTGAATGGCGCATGATTGGTTCGCGAGAAGAAAAATGCTCGTGCCGGAAATGACAACCAGATTTCATCGAACCCCCGCCCGCAACGCATGATACCCGAAGACGACCGGTTGACGCAGGCGCTGGAAAACTACGGTCGCGACCGCGGCTACGCAGAGAACGAGCGCCAGATCGCGCAGAAACGTGTTCGGATCCATGTGTGCGAAGTTTCGACATAACAAACAAAAAAGGCTACCCGTGTGGGTAGCCTTTTTTTCACCGACGAAGAAAGGTCTACTCTTCTTCCTCCTCGTTCTCGAAGATGAGAGCATCCGCTTCGCGTACGCGGTCGAGCATAGCGTCGACCGGTACCGCTACGCCCCGGTCGTTGAGCGCGGCCTCATTGCTAGAGCCCCGCTGAAACCAGCTTCCCACGTTCGGAGTGGTCTCCGGTCCATTACCACCCTCTTCATCAGGTGCGGTATCCGAACCATACACGTCCATTCGAACCTCCTCAGGTTCATGGCCTACACCCTACGGTACCCCAAAACAGGAGTTTCGGGCCATCGTAAAGGTACCACTTGTACCTGGAACCCTCCATATGTTTGACGACCGGTGGCGCCGCCTGTTACCAGCCTGTGCGCGGCTATTCGATCGAGCGAGGGTCGATACCCCTGGTAGCGAAAATCCGACCAACGGCCTCGCCGATCTTGTTGTTGGGCGTACTGGCGCCGGCGGTCACGCCAATCCGGACCGGACCAGTGTCGGAAAGCCATCCGGGAAGCTCGACCTCCTCCTTGGATCCCAGGGGAAGGTGACGTATCACCCCGGTGAAAGGGTCGATGTTTTCGGCATCCTCGACGTGAAAGGTTTTCACGGTCTCGGCGCAGAGCGCCGCCAGTGACATTGTGTTGCTCGAGTTATATCCGCCGATCACCACCATCACGTCCAGTGGCTCCTTGAGCAGATCGACGACCGCATCCTGCCGCTCCTGTGTCGCGCTGCAGATGGTGTCGAACGTCCGGAAGTTTTCCCTCGCGTAATCGTCGCCGTAGGCCAGTGCCATCGCCTGGCCCACGAGCTCACCTATCGCCAGCGATTCCCGGGCGAGCATCGTGGTCTGATTCGCAACGCCGATTCTCCGAAGGTCGCGCGCCGGGTCGAAGCTGGGCGAAGCCGCGTGTGAGAAGCGGGACATCAGTGCCTGCGCGTTCAGAGTCCCTTCGATGAAATCACAGACAAGCTGAGCTTCCTCCATGTTGCGGACGATGAAATAGTGTCCGCCCTCGTACTTCCCTGCCTGTGATGCCGTGGCGCGCGTCTCTTCATGGTAGTACTTCCCGTGGATGAGGGACGTAAATCCATTCCGCGCGTAGCTCTCCACCCGCTTCCAGACGTTGAGAACGGAGCCACAGGTTGTGTCGACCATGACACACCCGATCTTCCGCAGAATCTCAAAATCCGTGATCGTGACCCCGAAGGCCGGAAGGATGACGACATCCTCGGCTTTCACACCACTGAAGTTAATGCGGCCCTCCTTCGGCATGAGAAAGGTGATTCCCATGGCCTGGAGTTTTGAGTTGACGTGCGGGTTATGGATGATCTCGCCGGCCAGGAAGATGGTACGCTCGGGGAACTTCTTTCTGGCCTGATATGCGTATTCCACCGCCCTTTCAACCCCGTAACAGAACCCGAACTCCTTTGCTAAACGGATGGTTACATCGCCCGCGGAGAGCGAGTAGTCCCGGGCCTTGAGCATGTCGACCAGCTGGCCCGTGTAATCGGAGGCCAATTCGCCCTGGATTTCGGATTTTAACCCGAAGCCCTTCCGAAAGTAGGTGCCTCCGGCCGGGATGGCCTGCATATTCCCAGGTAGTGGTGTGGCGCCCGATTCTGGCGTCCTCTTGACCGAAGTGTCTGACATACCCTCTCAATCTAGCAGTGGCAATCCTGATGATGTGCTCCGAGAAACAACGATGACCGAATCACTCGGAGTGTACACCGCTGAAGAGCGAATGGCGCGGACTCCACAAGGGAGCTCGCCCGCGGCTCAATTCATTCCGCTCATCGCGCCGCCAGCACGATTGCTCAAGCCAGCGCCACTGGTGAAAGGTGACACCATTGGCGTCGTAGCGCCTTCGTACGCGCCGCGACCCGGCTCTCTCCTTCGCGGCGTAGAAGCGATGCAGAACGAGGGCTATAACGTCATCCTCGATTCGGAAATCGAGCGATTTCGACGTTTCCAGCAGCGCGAGGACGAGCGGCGCGCCGAAAACCTGATGGGGATGTGGCTCAACCCTCAGGTCAAGGCGGTAATCTGCGGCACCGGCGGATACGGCGCAGTGAGATTGCTCAAGTACCTCGATCCGGAAATCTTCCGTCGCAATCCCAAGGCGTTCGTCGGCTATTCTGATATCACCGCGCTCCATCTGTGGCTGATGCGCCAGGCGAAGCTGCGGGTCTTTCACGGCCCCACGATCGACGATCTCATCCCGGGTCAGCGCGACCCTACAATGCTGTCGCTTCTCTCCGCGCTCACGACTCCGCGCCCGGAGATGAAGATTGGTCGCGACATTGCCCGCGCCGTGCGACCAGGCAAAGCAGTTGGGCGACTCACAGGCGGAAACCTGTCGCTCGTGCAGCAGACGATAGGCACTCCCTACGAGATAGACACGCGCGACGCGATCCTGTTTCTGGAAGAGACGCACGATCCCATGTCAGTGGCAGACGAACGACTACTGCATCTACGCGCTGCGGGGCTCCTCGAGAACCTGCGCGGAATCGTGTTCGGACAGCTTTCCCTCGATCGCTCTGAAGAGGATGAGTTCGAAGACTTCCTGCTCGACCTCGTATCCGACCTCGAGATACCGATCCTGATGGATTTTCCGGCGGGACATGAAGTGCCGAACCTGACGCTTCCACTCGGAACAGAAGTAGAGCTTGTAGCGGATGAAGTGACCGGTTGGCTTTCGTACGGCGAGGATGCGCTCGCGTTTCCGGAAGAGCGACCGAGACTCAGTCTGGTCTGATCACGCCTCGCCAGCGGCGAGAGCCGCGTCGATCGCCTCGCACCACACGTGAAGCAGCATCAGGTGCACCTCCTGGATATGTGCCGTCACATCGCTCGGCACACACAGCACGTGATCGGCATCGGATTTATTCAACCCGACACTCCCGCACAGCGCGATCGTAGTCGCCTGTCGCCTCTTCGCCGCCTCGAGCCCGCGAAGCACATTCTGTGACCGCCCGCTGGTAGTGAGTCCGATCACTGCGTCGCCACGTGATGCCAATGCCTCGACCTGTCGCTCGAAAAGCGCGTCGTAGCCAAAATCATTTCCAATGCAGGTCACGGTACCAGGATCGCTCACCAGAGAAACGGCCGGCAACGCCCGCCGATTCTCCTTGTAACGACCGAGCAGCTCGCCCACCATGTGGCTGGCCTGCGTGGCGCTGCCGCCGTTTCCGAAGCAGAGAACCTTTCCGCCACCCCGGATGCACTCAATGAGCGCGGCCGCGGCGCGGTCGGATGGTGCCTGAAGCGCCACGATCGAAGCCGCGATGACCTTCTGGTGCGCCCCGAAGTGCGCGCTGAAATGTTGAGCTGGCATGCGCGGATTATAGGGGGCTCGAAGCCTGGCGCAAACCGCGGCATGGCTCAGCCCCCACGATTGCGGCCTCGCGAACTCGGCTTTCCACCGCGACCATGCTCCCGTGATTTACCGTGGCCGCGCTCCTGCGATTGGCCGCGACCGCGTCCACGCTGGTGATTTCCCCCTTGGCGCCCGCGTCTGAATTCGCCGGCAATCCTGCGCACGTCACGCTCGGCGGCCGACAGCAGCTCCTGATCCTCCGCGGTCTCCTGCACCTCGTCCGGCGACCACGGCTGCGCCAGGCGCTCCTGAAGATCTTCGAGAGTGTCCGAGCGCACGGCGCCACGCTGGCCACGCAGAACTACGAACCTCACCGGACGATCGAGAGTGGGAATCTCCTCCTCCGACAGAGTGCGGGCGATTTTTTCCGGAAGTCGCAACCTCGCGACACCGAGACGCGACCCGTCCCGTTCTTCCACGTCGTAATCGATCTCGATCTCCCGGTCGCGAATCGGGACGGAGTCGGGAAGGCCCGCGATCCGCTCACGCACGTCGCGCGGGATGAATCTCTCCCTGTCGATTCCGAGGTGCGCCTGCTTGAAATCCTCCATCGAGTTGACGCTCGCGAGCTGCTGCTCGTAGACCGCGCTCAGCTCCTGGAGGCCGAGCCGAGGCGTCTTGCCACCGGAACGTTTGTAGGCCTCCCGAATCTCGTCAATCGTGTCTCTATTCTTCTTCACCGCGAAATGCTGGGCTTCACTCCGCGCCAGCGCTTCCGCGAGCACATGGCGTGCTTCGTCTGCCAGTTCTGGAGGAAACTCGTCCACGGTTTCGATCTCGCGATCCAGCTCGAATCCGAAGTACTCGAGCTTTCGTCTCACCACGAGGGGCCCATGTTTGCGTCGGGCCTCGTAAACAATTTCCGGCGGCCCTCGCGTAGCGTACTGTCTGATCAGTTCGATCGGCACCTGGGTGCCCTCGATCCCGGCCCGCGGAATTCCGGAGCGGTCGGCGAAGTATCGAAGATCGCCCGCGATCGGTCCCCAGCTTCCACACACACTCGTCTTCGAAACTCGCGCTTCGGTTCCATCGGCTGTCTGCTCGTCGATCACGAGATCGAAGGGCATGAACTGCGCGAGGAGCTGCGTGAGCTTTCGATAGATGTGGTCACGCGCGTTCACCATCCTGTCCGGGAGCTCCATGCCGAGGCTGCGGTAGATGCTCGCGGAAGCGAGCGCGGCGTCCTCAATCGCTTTCACCAGAACGCCGCGCTGTTCCGCCCATTGCTCGATGCTCTCGTCGAAGAGATGCCTGGGCAGCCCATACACCTCGCCTATGTATCCACACCGGGAGAAGGCCTCGGCGTACAGATTGTACGCGGTAAGGTTGTCGCTGCCGGGAACTGTCACACCGGAGAGATCACGGTCTTCACGCGTCATGCGATGCAGCGACTCGATCGAGCTCATTACGGCGAGATACGGCACAAGCTCGTCGTCAGCGTTTACCAACAGCTCCGCCCACGGGCGATCGACAGGCATTGCCTCGACGGCTTTTCCATAGCGCGAGAGCCTTCCATTTTCGATGATCCCCCGCTGCTCGAGAAGCGTGATCGCCTTTCGATACGCAACCCGATCGAGCGGTACCGGGAGCTCCAGCTGGTCCGCGGCGACTCCGAGATCGGCACATGTCATCGCGACCCGTTCCGAGTCTCCGGCGAGCTGAAACTCGGGCGCGGTGGGACGGAGAGATGAGAACTGGATGTCGCGGTCGGAGAGAATGAACACTCTCCCTCCCGCGACACGGCCGTGTACCCGACCCGCCATCTGCAGAATCTCGTTAGCACCGAGATGCAGCTTGGTGAGAACGTTCTTTCCTTTCTCGATGATGTTGGTGAAGCGCGTGTCGTCGATGACTACCGTGTCGAGACCCTGTACGTTGAGCGCGCTCTGTCCCGCGGCAGTCATCGCGAGGAAGTAGGGCTTCTTCTCTTCGCCCTCGAGAAATGGACGGATGATCCGAATCGGCTCGCCACCGTGATAGAACGCGGTATTGATGCGCGGAAAGCGATCGCCCACCAGCCCGGCGGCCTGCTCTACGCCCGCGCGTGTAGGCAGGAACATCCCAACTCCGCGTCGCTCTTTCACGACCTGCTGGAGAAAACGATCGTCGAGAAAGGAAAGCGGATTTTTCCGCACGATCTTTACATCGGCGGCCTTCGAAGGATCGAACGCCGAGCTCTCGAGGACCGCGGCGGCGATCAGGTAGCGTGCATAAAAAGTCGGATCGACCGTGGCCGAGAGCCAGATGAAGCGGCACCCGGCGCGCTTGCCAAGCGCAAGACACAGCTCGAGCTCGGCCGATGTCTGATGGATCTCGTCGACAACGAGAGTATCGGTGGCGAGAATGTCTCCGTCCTGAAACCAGCGGCGCGCTATGCCGGTCGTGACGACGATGACATTCCAGGTGGGAGTTTCGGGGGTCACCTCGCGCTCGCGATTCACGACCCCGACTCTCAGCGTGTCGGTCGCGAGAATCGTCTCGGCAATCGGCCGAATTGAGAGCGTTTTTCCGGTGCCGGTGCCCGCGACGATCCCAAATCCCTTCCCGGCCGCAGCGAGATCCCGGATCTCTTCACCGTGCTGCTTCTCTAGAACGGTAGAGATACGCAAACCAAGCGCGAGCTCGATAGTCTCGCAGGCCGCGCGCGTGGGCGCGATGACGATTATGCGTCCCGTTGGTGGCTCGGCCGCGACGAACGCTTCGCGGTCCGGCGGTAGATATCTGTCAGTTACGGTACGCTGCATCTAGCCTTGAAAGTGCATACATCGCACCGGATGCGAAACGGCTCCGGGAAATTGAATCCCGGAGCCGTCGCCAGATCAGTGTGAACCGTGGAGCGGTTTAGTCCTCGTGCTCGCCGCCCTGGTGCTTACCGTTTTGGCCCTGTTCATTCTGCTTTTGCCCCTTCTTCCATGCCTTGTTCTGAGCTTTCTGCTCCTTCTTCCACTGCTTGTCGCTGTTGCTGGCGGTCCGGGTGTTGAAGATGGTGAAGGTGCCGTTAGCATTACGTCGCGCGCGCTGGATCACGAGATTGCCGTTCGCATCGACGGTCCGGCGGACGTAGATCGAATTGTTGTTCGGACCGCGGCCTTCCTGGTACCAGACTCCGTCGTCCCGGTTGTTCACGTCTTCGCACACAGTATTGTTGGTGCGACCGAAGATGATGTCTCCGATGCTGTTAGTCGTGCGGTTATAATCGCAGTTCGCGCTGTTGCCAGAGCTATTGTTGCCGTTTCTGACGGTGCGAGTGCTGATGATGACCATATTACCGTTCCCGTTACGTTGCGCGCGCTGGATCACGATGTTGCCGTTCCCGTCGCGGGTGCTGCGCTCGTAGATCGTGTTGCCGTTCCCGTCGCGCCCCACCACCTGCCAGGAGCCTCCGACAGTCGCAACGCGGTTATTGGCAGGGTTGCGCACGACTACCTGCGCATTGAGCGGCGCGGTCGCGGCAATTCCCGCGAGCGCCAGTACGATGGCTAAAACTTTCATTGTGACATCCTCCGATTAATGAGATCGACGAGTCTATCCGTCGGGTTCGCCTTGTTCTTGTCTTTTTTCCCTTTTTTTATTTTTTCCGGATCGTCGCCGAAAAGCACCTTGCCATTCGACGGCCGATTTCTTACCGCTGATGCACAGCCGGTCGGCGCGGGCTGCTTGCCGGCGGGCACATCATCGATCCAGATCCGACACATCCCAGCCGGCGGGTAGAACTCGGGCGGCACGATCGACTGACCACGGGATTGTGTCGGTACCATCGGCCGTGATTTTTCGGGCGCCGGCCGGCGCTGTGCCTGTGCCGCGCCAGCCGAGACGATAAGTCCGACCAGGGCGGGTACCGCAGCGCGCCATACGGAAGTGGTTGAGATGGAGCTGAGTCGGTGAATCATGGCCGTATGAGCGCATGATGGGTGCCATATCGTGCCAAGGTGGCGTAACTCCTTCACCACCAATGGTTTAGACAGTATTTCGATCGGCCGTAATGGGCGGTATTGTCCTCTCAAAAGGACGGAAAGCGGGTACACGTAGGAAGAGATCCCCTAGTGCCCCATCAGTCCCCGAACGATATACCCGTGGCCCGTGCCGTCTGAACGGTGTCGTGGTTGATCTCGACGCGTTTGGGTGTCCGGAGAACTTCTTCGATCGGAACCGTGACGATGTGCGGCGACTGCAGTGCGATCATCTGGTCCCATTTCTCATCGGCGACCGCGCGAACCGCGGCTCCTCCAAACCTCACGGCGAGAAGCCGGTCATACCCGGTTGGCTGACCGCCCCGCTGGAGATGTCCGAGCACGAGCGAGCGACACTCCTTTTTCGTGCGCTCTTCGATCTCATCGGCGAGCCGCTCCGCCACGCCGCCGACTCTCAAAGCTTGCCCGGGAAGCGACCGGCCTCGTATCGCGGGACCTTCGCCGAGCGGAAACGCTCCCTCGGCGATCACAACGATGGAGAATTGCCGGCCCGAGCGGGCGCGAGCCATGATCTTCTCGCAAACCTTCTCGATGTCGTAGGGGATTTCAGGTATCAGAATCACGTCGGCGGTTCCGGCCAGGCCGGCATGGAGCGCGATAAACCCCGCGTCTCTCCCCATCACCTCGAGAACCATCACCCGGTCGTGACTCTCGGCGGTCGTATGGAGCTTGTCGATTGCATCGAGCGCGGTGCTGACCGCCGTATCGAATCCGAATGTGGTGATCGTACAGCTGACATCGTTGTCGATGGTCTTCGGTACGCACACGATCTTCATTCCGAGCGCGCAGAGTTTGTGCGCGATGCTGAGAGAGCCGTCACCGCCAATCGAGATCAGTGCATCGATACCGAGCTTGCGGGCGTTCTCGATCACTTCCCGCGAGCGGTCCTTCTCCTCGTAGCTTCCGTCGGGAGCGTAGACGGGATAGCTGAATGGATTGCCGCGATTGGTGGTGCGAAGGATCGTTCCACCGAGGTGCCCAATACCACGCACGCTGGCTGCCGTCAGCGGAATTACTTCTTCTTCGCCGAGCAGGCCGGCGTAACCCTTCTTGACTCCAAGGACTTCCCATCCGCGGTTTACAGCCGCCAGCACAGCGGCTCGTATCACCGCATTGAGCCCCGGCGCGTCACCGCCTCCGGTGGACAGCGCGATTCTCATTATTCTAGGATTCTTGTTCTAGTAGTGAGATGATTTCACCCGGGCGTGCATGCCGCCCGGTTCTGGATTTTTCATAGACCGCCTTTCCATCGCGCAGAACCTCGAAGCGACCGCCGCGCGATGGCGTCAGCTCGACCTCTGCGTCGGGGAATCGCTTGCGAATCTCGGCCGCCAGACCGGCGGCCCTGGGTTCGTAGTTTCAAAGGGTGCAGTATTCGATCTTGATCTTCACTGATCGCTTCCTGGTGAGGGTTGATTCTATTGCTTTGACGGCGCGTAGCGCTGGACTAGCTCGCGAGCTTCGGGCGTGTCTACGGTTCTCAGGGCGGCGATTGCCGGAGTACGTATGACGTCCTGCCACACATCTGGTGTGAGCATCTCGCGAGCCAGGGGGAGCGCGGCGTTTTTCTCGAGCCGGATGTACGATCCGAGCGCCACACCGCGGACGATGAGAGATGGATCAGCCGTCGCCAGCTCGCGAACGCGCACGCTCACTTCCGGAACGGAGCTGCTGCCCAGTGCGAGCCTGCCCAGCGCCGCTGCTGCTTCCTCGCGGACGCGAGCATCGCTGTCACGCGATGCTCTGAGCAGCGTGGCTCGAACGTTCTGCATGGCCGGGATGGTCGAGCGGTTCGCCTCCGTTCCCCACACGCCGATCGCATCGACTGCGCGAGCGCGCACCGCATAGAAACGATCGTTTCGCGCCGCTGCCGTGAGAGCGTCGAGCGCGGCTTGATCCGCTGGACGCTGTGCCAGGATGCCGACTGCTTCGATTCTTCCGAGGACATCGTCATCGTTGACGAGCTGATACCGCATCATCGCCGTCGAGCGCGGGAAGTCGGTGAGATCGAGGATCCAGTTACCCTTGTCCCATCTGATCGAACGCGGTGGCGATTTCAGATTGACACCGGCTTCTCCGGTTCCATTTCTGACGGGCACCACCATGCGGACGACGCCACTGTCGGTGCGCACTTCCACATCGACGTCGACATCGAAGAAGCCGGTCATGCTGTCACGGGGCTGCACCTCCCTGGCGTTGATCATGACTCGGCCAGCAGCGCGATCGTAAAGTGATGAAACCTGGAACACCGGAAATCCCGCGCCGTAAACCCACTGCTGGAAGAACGGCTCGAAATCCTTTCCAGTGGTCTCCTCAAACGCTTTGCGCAGGTCGTCGGAGATGACGTTGCCGTACGCGTGCGCCGTCGTGTAGTGATTCATCGCCTTCCAGAAGAGCTCGTCACCGAGCTGGTGGCGGAGCATCTGGAGAATCGTCGCGCCCTTGGGATAGATGTGGCCGCTGAAGAAAACTTCGATCGGATCGTTGACCCACTTGTCCCAGACGATCGGGCGGCGCGCGCGACGATCGGCTTCAGTGGTCTGTTCCTGAGCGCCTAGCCGGTCCACCGCGCCTTCATCCACGCCGTGCGTTTCTTCACGGAAGATCTGCTCCATGAACGTCGCGAAGCCTTCGTTCAGCCAGACGTCGCCCCAGCGGCGAGTGGTGAGGAGATCACCGTACCACTGGTGACCGAGTTCGTGGGCCATCAGGCCCTCGGAATTCACCTGAGGCTCTGACCACGCCGGATGCAGGATCTCCGCATCGTTCTGTGAGGTGGCGGTTACGTTTTCCATTCCGCCGTACTGGAACTCGGGAATCACGATCTGGTCGTATTTCACCCACGGGTATGGGACGCCGGTCTTTCGCGAATAGACGTCGACAGCCTCCGGTGTCTTCGCGAAGCCTCGCCACGCGGCCTGTATGGAATCCGGGTAGGTCCAGTAACCGATCGTTACGTTTCGCCACGGCTTGGCCTCGAGTACCGTGTAATTGCCGACCACCGTGGTCATCAGATATGTCGATGCCGGTTTGTCGAGGACCCAGTGCCATTCGATGCTGTCACCGACGGTGCGCGAGCCGGCAAGACGGCCGTTCGAGAGCGCGCGCTCGCCCTTCGCGGTCCAGATGTAGAACTCCCACGTCGTCTTGTCGTTGGGAGAATCGTAGGTGGGAACCCAGTAGTGGTTGTCTTCCGTCTCGCCCTGCGTCCAAACTATGTGCTTCGCGGGCTTGAAGTAGGCGCCCTTGGTCCTGTTCACCCCTTCGTAGTCGATGCTTATCGATGTCTTCTGGCCCGAGCGAAGTGGGGTGGTCAAGTGCACCGTGAGAGTATGGCCGTCGTAGTCGTACCTGAGAGGCCGGGTATTCGTCGCGGCAACGCGCTTGAACGTCATGTCCCCCGCATCGATCGCGATATCCGAGATTGGCGCGGCGCCTGGAAGTCCGGCGATCCTGAGCGTGGTCGAGCCGACCACCGCCTGGCGCGACCAATCGAAGCGCTCGTGCACGATCTGATGCTGCAGGTCGTACGTCCTCACCCTCTCCGCGTGCGAGGTGCCTGGGGGAGGCGGCCCCCAGGTGATGAGAGGCGTTGTCTGGAATGGCGGGACCCGGTCCACGGAGGAGCCGGTATCTATCTGAAAGCCCGGAAGGATTACTGGCGGCGTTGGCTGCGGAATGGCTGTGGCGGGAATCTGCGATGGCGTCCGCTCTGAAGGTGCCGGTGCTGGCGGGCTCGCGACAGGTGCCGGCGCGCAAGCCGCGAGGATCAGGCTGACGGCGCCAAAGGGAAGAAAACTCTTCATTTGCATATGGAAAGAAAACCGCGGGAGTACATCCGAATGATTTGGATGGCGTTTAGGGGGATGTCATATGCTATCTAACCGGCTATGGCAGCGAAAGGATAGATGCCTCGCGCGTTCACGCTCATCGAGATGGTCATCACGCTCTGCATACTGGGCATCCTCTCGGCTATAGCCGTTCCACAAGCCGGGCGACTCCTCGATGGCATTCACGTACGCGGAGCTGTCACGGAGATCGAGTCGCTCTTCAGCACCGCGCGCCACATCGCAATCGCCCGCTCCGCGCAGTCTACGGTAGATATCGATACCGCGGCGCGCTCCGTGTATTTGAGCGTCGGAAGCGATACGGTACGCAAGCGGGAAATCGGAGCGGCTCACGACGTGCGGCTTTCCGCCAGTCGAGTGAGGATGTCGTATTCCGCAACCGGCATCGGGTACGGTGCGGCGAATCTCAGCGTCGTCGTGCGACGGAACGCGGCCGTCGATACCGTTTTTGTGTCGCGACTGGGTCGGGTGCGGCACTGATGTCCGTCGCGGAGCTGTCTGCCGTGGATTCGGGGTTGCCCGTACTGGATGCTTTCGCGTCGGCTGTCGTTCCAAAGTCGTAGCCCGGAACGGAGATGCGTGGTATCTGCTGGCCGATCGTGCGCTCGATCGTTCGCACCATTGCGATCTCGTCGGTAGACATGAATGTGTAGGCGTCTCCGGTCGCAGCCGCGCGGCCCGTGCGTCCGATTCGGTGCACGTAGTCCTCGGGCTGCTGGGGCACGTCGTAGTTGATGACGTGCGAGATGCCCGATACATCCAGGCCGCGCTGCGCAATGTCGGTGGCGACGAGGACGCGGATCTTGCCGGATTTGAAATCCTCCAGGGCGCGGGTCCGCTCGCCCTGTGACTTGTCCGCGTGCATGGCGGTCGCGTTGATTCCGGCGTCGTTGAGATGCCGCACCACGCGGTCCGCCCCATGCTTCGTTCGCGTGAAGATGAGAACCGAATCCATCTCCGTTTGCTTGAGCAGCTCCACAAGGAGGGTGCTTTTCCGCTCGCGGGGAACGGGATAAACGGCGTGGGTTACGGTGCTCACCGCCTCCGAACGACGCCCGATCTGGACCACCACCGGTTTGCGCAGATAGTGGCGCGCGAGTGCTTCGACTTCCGGAGGCATCGTCGCGCTGAACAGCAGTGTTTGTCGGTACGGCGGAATGCCGCTCACGATCCGATTGAGTTGTGGAGCGAATCCCATGTCGAGCATGCGATCGGCCTCATCGAGCACGAGAACCTCGAGATCGTCGAACAGGACGTTCTGCCGCTCCATGTGATCCAGTAACCGCCCGGGTGTCGCCACGACGACATCGACTCCGCGACGAAGCGCCTTAGACTGGGGCTCGATCGCGACTCCACCGAACACGGGAACCACACGTAGATCGGTGTACTTGCCGTACTTCCGGAAGCTTTCCTCGACCTGCGCCGCCAGCTCGCGAGTGGGCGTGAGGATGAGCACGCGCACTCGGTGAACCGGCTCGCCGGCGGAATCGGTGAGCGGCGCGCTGATGAGGTTATGAATGATAGGGAGAGTAAATCCCGCGGTCTTGCCCGTACCCGTGTGCGCCAGGCCGATCAGGTCCCTGCCCAGGAGCGCCAGCGGAATCGCCTGCTGTTGGATCGGGGTGGGATGCGTATACCCCGCATCACGCACCGCATTCAGAAGTTCGGGCGCGAGGTCCAGTTCGGCAAATGAGATCCCCGCGTCAATTTTCTCTTCACTCATCCATTCCTAATATAACGATTCACCCCCTTCGCGCCGAGAAGTTCAATCAGCGCCCCATTCACTTCATCCGGGGTCTCCTCGGGAATGATGTGCCCGGCGTCCTTGATTTCACGGAGCACGATTCCCGGAATGAGGCGTGTGTAGACGTCCATCCCGTTGGGGGGCATGAGATGGTCGCGGCTTCCCCAGATTCCGATTGCCGGAATTCTTAGCGTTTGCAGCCTTCGGTGCTCTCCTGCGTTCCAGTCGTACGCATGCAACAGGTCCCGCAGAGCCAGCGAATATTCCGGAAACTGGGTGGGGGCCCAATATTCCTCGACATCCCGCTCGGTAAACCGCGCGCGCTTTCCGTACACGCGCCGCAGCGCGAGCTCGACGACCAGACGGGGTCGGAAGCGTCGAACGACAGGATTCAGGAATTCCGGCGTCAGCAGGCGGTAAAGCCACATCGGCGGAACTCCACTGAGCCCGACTGGCGACCACAGACCGAGACATTTTGCTCTCTGCGGATGACTCGAAGCGAAGTGATAGATCAACGATGCACCCATCGAGTGACCTACCATTGACGGACGCTCGAGTCCCAGCGCATCGAGGATGTCGAGCAGGTGATCTACCAGTGCGTCGATCACGTATTCGCCCTCGCCGAGCGGCTTGTCGGAAAGACCGTGACCCTTCAGGTCAACCGCTATAGCCCTGAAGCCCCCCTCAGCGAGGGGTGCCATGTTTTTTCTGAACACGTAGGCCGAACAGCCCCAACCGTGCACGAGCAGTACTGGCGGGGCGTGGGCATCGCCGCGCTCTACCGTACGAATTCTGATTCCTGAGCGGAGCCGCGGAAAGCTCACGCGGTACTCCGGATCGCCGCCCGGGAACATCTCAGCGGGAGAGAGGCGGCCTCTGCGGCCTGATCTAATCATTACATCAGATCAACTCAATTTCCCTGCCGAGGAGTTTTCCGATCAATCCAATGCGGAAGGTCACATCCGTCCACTTCGACTCGACACCAGTTCCGTCATCGAGGGGAAAGGTCGACCATGCCCACGGATGGTTCGTCGTCGGCCGCTCCATTCCCTTGTGCGGGTGCCAGACTCCCGATCTGTCGCGGTCGTCGGCGAAGCGCTCGAATAGCTTCATCCATCCGTCATTGCGGCGAAGGAAATTGAGTCGCGCCATCGTCTCGAGCCACATCAGCGCGAACGGAATGTCGGCATCGACGGCGTTTCGGTGCGGGAGCACATCGCCCATCACCAGATGCGGCTGCGGCACCATTTTCTTCCCGTAGAGCTGCACCGCCTCCTGTCTCGGCAGGGGCTGGGTGATCCAGTCGTAGATGCGCTCCACCGCGGTGAAATACTCGTGGCGGAAGATCGGCATGTAGGCGAGCATCGTCAGCGTGTAAAGCGATGGTGGCGCAGACTCGGGGGCGAGCACGTGCGCGTTGCCCACTCTCATCCAGGGCTTTTCACCGAGGGGGGAATTGAGATACGCGACGGTTCGTTCGAGTATTCGGCGTGCGGCGCCCCGGAGTCGCGGATCTCTCTCATATCCGCATTGCGCGAGAGTCGCGGCGGCGGCTTCCCGAAAAAGGCCGCGGCTGCGCCTGACCAGGTCGCTATCCTTCGTCTTCGTTCTGAGCTCGAAGAGAAATGCGGGATCGTTGTCTTCCGCGAGCAATCTGAAGAGAAGCCGGCGCGCAAGGATGAGCGGCGGTGATTCAGGACTCCAGCCGTATTCGTTCAGCCGCCGCACGGCAGGGATGGTGCCGATATTCGCGAAGTCAGGACTGTGCTTGTTCGGCAGGGAGAGAATGGAGTGATTCCACGTTCCGTCTCCGCCCTGCGTGACCGCAAGCTTGATGGCGGGCCGGTGCAGGTATGGGAGCCAGTCGTAACCCACAACTGGCGGATCGGTAATGTGCGCGACTTCCGCCATCGCTCGATACTTGATCGGCGTTGACGCATGCTCGAGTAGCCAGCCCAGTGGAAAGGAGAGCGACTCGGGAGCGGGTGCTGTTGGAGAAAGGCCTAAATCGGCGGCGGAACTGGGTACAGTCACGATCGGCGCTCGATAGGGGAGAGGAACTGTCCTTCCGGGCTTGCGCATTCATACTGTCGCTCGCAGCGCGGGGAAGAATAGCAGATTTTCGGCGGGGCGCTAGGGGCGAAGAGCTAACCCACTCGCGTGTAAAGACTTAGCATATTACACATACCGACAGTCGCTGGTGAGCTTCCTCTCAACCTTTTTCGATGCTACGGCGTATAACACGGGGGCGCCATGCCGGTGCCCGACACATAACATATCTCAATGGAGAGAAGGATGAGCGTTATTCGCGTCGCCGCGCTGGCTGTAGCCCTCTGCGCTGGCATGACATCGATCGCAGGGGCACAGGACACCTCGCAGCAGGGTCAGGCCGGGGCGCGCCGCAACGGCGGATTCATCCTGAAGGACATCCAGCTCAACGCCGCCCAGACTGCGCAGGTCAAGGTGATTCGCGAGAAGTATGTCCCCAAGATGATGGAGCTCCGAAAGGCTGCCGCGCACACGGGCATGGCGCCCGATGAGCAGACACACGCCAAGATGATGGAGCTCCAGAACGCGCAGACAGCCGAGATCAGGGCGATCCTCACTCCCGATCAGCAGAAAATTCTCGACAGGAACATCGCCGAGATGAAGGCGCGGATGGAGCAGCGCCGCAACGGCGGCGGCCGCTAGCTCAGGGAATCTTGCTGCGGCTCGGTCATCGGCTGCCGCTCAGGCTGCGGCTCTGACGTCGCCTTCGGCTTCGGCCGCGGCTCCAAAGCATTGAGAGTGTAGTCGCTCCGCGGGTTCCAGAGTATCCAGTTCTGGAACCCGTTGTCATATCGTTCTAGGTACCCGCTTGACCCTTCGCCCGTATATCAATCAGGGAGTGCACCGCCTGGGCCCGCCGGTAGCTCCCCCTCTCCGGCTACGAGCCAGCCCACCGTAGTAGCCAGCACCGCAGCGAGTTGCCCCAACGTCTCAATATCTGGCCCGGCTAGTCCGGACTCCCATTCGCTAACAGCCTTTTGAGTAAACCCCCCGACCTTCGCGCCAAGGGCCGCTTGGGTAATCCCGGCCCCTTCGCGCGCGCTCCTTAGCCTCCTCCCAAAGTCCCCTTTCGTCGGCGGCAAAATTTCCCCCTTGACAGGGTATACCTGGCGGGTATATACACGTCGGGCATACAGGCACGGTTACACGCACGGTTACACGCACGGTAACAACCTAAGGCCTGCAAGGATGCCTATGTCACCCGATGAAATCAAGAAAGAACTCGAGGATCGAGACATCTCGATGTCTGCTGTCGGGCGTCGTCTCCGCCCCGGGGTTTCGCGCGTGTCTGTGGCTCGCGTGGTCAATCAGGTACCTGGTTCCAAGAGCGCGCGGATTCAGCGGGCGGTCGCGAGAGCGATCGGGAAAGAACCCGAAGAAGTGTTCGGGGCGGGGACCCTGCAGAGCGCGATTTTCAACAGCGCCAACTTCTCGAGCATCGCCACTGACGCCAAGGGCGTCATCCAGATCTTCAACGTCGGCGCCGAGCGGATGCTGGGCTACACGGCCGCCGAAGTGATGAACAAGATCACGCCGGCCGACATTTCCGATCCGGAGGAAGTGATCGCTCGCGCCAAAGCGCTGAGCGTCGAGCTCGGAACCCCGATTACCCCAGGCTTTGAGGCATTGGTGTTCAAGGCCTCGCGCGGCATCGAGGACATCTACGAGCTGACCTACATCCGCAAGGATGGGAGCCGGTTCCCGGCGGTGGTGTCCGTCACGGCGCTGCGCGACGCGCAGGACGCCATCATCGGCTATCTGCTGATCGGTACCGATAACACCGCGCGCAAGCAGGCGCTGGTCACGGCAGCGCTGGCTACCGCCAGGGAACTAGGTCTTCAGCGCGCAATCTCCGAACTGGCGATCATCGCCGTTACCGATGTGACCGGCAAGATTGAATGGGCTAACGATAATTTCGTGCGCATCTCCAAGTACTCGCGCGAAGAACTCATCGGCCAGGATCACCGCCTGTTGAACTCCGGCTTGCACCCCAAAAAGTTTATGCGTGACCTGTGGGTGACCATTGGCAACGGCAAACCCTGGCGAAATGAAATCCACAACCGCGCTAAAGACGGTTCACTCTACTGGGTAGATACTGCGATCGCACCCATCCTCAACGAGCGCGGCAAGCCGGTCAAGTACGTAGCCGTGCGTTTCGACATCACCGCGCGCAAGCAGGCGGAAGAGGCGCTGCTCAAGGTGGGGGCCCTGCAGCGTGCGATTTTCAACAGCGCCAACTTCTCGAGCATCGCCACTGACGCCAAGGGCGTCATCCAGATCTTCAACGTCGGTGCCGAGCGGATGCTGGGCTACACCGCCGCCGAAGTGATGAACAAGATCACGCCGGCCGATATTTCCGATCCGCAGGAAGTGATCGCGCGCGCCACCACATTGAGCCTCGAACTCGGAACCCCGATTACGCCAGGCTTTGAGGCATTGGTGTTCAAGGCCTCGCGCGGGATCGAGGACATCTACGAGCTGACCTACTTCCGCAAGGATGGAAGCCGGTTCCCGGCGGTGGTGTCCGTCACGGCGCTCCGCGATGCACAGGACGCCATCATCGGCTATCTCCTGATCGGCACCGACAACACCGCGCGCAAGAAGGCGGAAGAGGCGCTGCTCAAGGCAGGAGCCCTGCAGAGCGCGATCTTCAACAGCGCTAACTTTTCGAGCATCGCGACCGACGCGAAGGGCGTCATCCAGATCTTCAACGTCGGCGCCGAGCGGATGCTCGGCTACACGGCCGCCGAAGTGATGAACAAGATCACCCCGGCCGA
>CABEAH010000017.1_pt1 | contig 27722 bp, 26 predicted proteins | sample 3132331 | NCBI WGS metagenome assembly CABEAH01 (sample SAMEA5534343, study PRJEB31848) | metagenome | biome: tundra; feature: field; material: soil | place: USA | collected 2013-05 | depth 0.45 m | reverse complement strand
ATCCACTCGCGGCTCGAGTAGAGCTCGATCTTCCACTCGGTGAGCTCGGAAGCGAGACGCACGTTCTGACCATTGCGGCCGATCGCCAGCGAGAGCTGGTCTTCGTCCACGATCGCCTGAATGGTCTTCGTGACCGGATCGCTGAAGACACGCGCGACACGGGCCGGCGCGAGCGCCAGTTTGGCGAAACGCTCCGGATCGGCCGACCAGGGAACGATGTCGATTCTCTCGCCACCCAGCTCGTTGACGATGGCCTGAACGCGCGAGCCCTTGAGGCCGACGCACGCTCCAACCGGATCGACAGAATCATCCCGTGAGAAGACGGCGATCTTCGTGCGGCTTCCGACCTCGCGCGCGCTGGCGCGGATCTCGACGAGATTCTGCTGGATCTCCGGAACTTCCAGCTTGAACAGCGCTTTGACGAACAGAGAGTCGGCGCGACTGAGCACGAGACGCGGTCCCTTCGGCGTCTCCTCGACGCGCTTGAGCACCGCGCGAATCGGGTCGCCCTGGTGAAAGTGCTCGCGGTGGTTCTGCTCGCGGTAAGGGATGATCGCTTCGGCCTCGCGGAACTTGTTGAGCATGATCACGAGCTTGCCGCGCTCGATCTGCTGAACCTCTCCAGAGAGAAGGTCGCCGACTCGGCTGGAAAACTCGTCGCGGATCTTGGACCTCTCGCCTTCCCTCACTCGCTGGATAATGCGTTGCTTGGCCGCCTGCACCGCCGTTCTTCCGAACTCGGAGAAGTCGACGGGAATCTCCATCTGGTCGTTGACCTGGAACTCTTCGTCCTCGAAGCGCGCTTCCTCGAGAGAGATCTGGCTCGCGGGATCGGTCACTTCCTCGACAACGGTCTTGAGTAGCACTATGCGAATCGCGCCCTTGTCCTCGTCGATCTCGACTTCGGCCTTCACCGTGGGGCCGTGCTTCTTGGCGAGGGCGGCGTTGATGCCGTCCTGCAAGAGCCCGTGCAACTCGGTGCGATCGATCTGCTTCGAGTTGGTCAGCTCGCGGATCGCCGTCAGAATTTCTACCGAAGCAGCCATGTCCTACTCCTCTACCGTTTCCAGTGAAACGCCAGCCGCGCCTTCTCGACAGCGGACAGCGGAAAGCGCCGCTCCTCGCTGCGCTCATTACTTACGATCACGATCTCGTTCCCCGCTTCTCCTTCGACACCCCGGATCTCGACTTCGTCCGTTCTTCGCCCGGCAGGATCGCCGGCCACGTTGCTCGTGACCACTGCACTCCTCCCGACGAACTTCCGCCAGTCACTGGCGTTTCTCAACGGCCGCTCGACCCCGGGCGACGAGACCTCGAGTACATATCTCCTGCCACCAGAATCTTCGGCGTCCAGCCGCGCCTCTATTATGCGTGATGCAGCCGCACAATCCTCGACAGTCACCTTTTCTCCATCCTCGCGCTCGATGCGAACGTCGAGAACGGGCCTGCCTTTGCTGCCCCCGATCTTCAGCTCGAAAAGCTCCACTCCAAGTGGCCTAATACCTGACGCCACAAGATGTTCCAGCGCTTCGTTCATCTAGCTTCTAGATACATTCTGAGAACAAAAAAATGTGGGGGAATCCCCACATTACGGTTGGCCGCCGAATTGAACGCCCTGTACAATGTAGGATAGTGGGTGATACGAGTCAAGCCGACTCGCCCACTCTACGCCTGAGCTGCGATCACTCCGATCTGCCGGCCGGCATCACCCGCGCGGTGCGAAAAGAACCTGTCGTTGTCGCAGCGGGTGCATGAAGAGCTGACGGAAATCTTCCTTACACCCAAGGCGCTGGCGTGCTCGGCGATCAACGATCTCAGATCCACGTGACCGGGCCTCGTCGCAGGCTGCCCGGTGAGCCGCTCGCGCACATCCGCACTCACCTCATAGCAACGGCCACAGATGGCCGGCCCGAGGTGAATCGCGAGCTCGTCAGCGGGGTGTCCGTATCGCGCGAGCAACTCGATCGCCGACGCCGTGATACGAGAGGCGGTTCCTCTCCAGCCGGAGTGCACGAGCGCGACGACGCCGGAGGGGTGCGCGATGAAAACCGGAACGCAGTCGGCGATGCCGATCGCGAGCGCGGTTCCCTTCTCCGCGGCGATGTGACCATCCGCCTCACCGGCGCGTAACCATCCTTCCCAGCCGCCGGTGTGCACCAACACCCGCTCACCATGCACCTGCCTGATGGATGCTATCCGGCGCGCCACATCGTACATCTCGCGCTCGAGGGCAGTCCAGCGCGACATCACTTCGCCAACGGGATCTGAGCCGCTCAGCCTGAACGTGCCGGCGTCCCGAGTAGTGGTGAAAGCGCGAATTCCCCAGCTCTCGAAGTCCGGGATTGTTTCCTTCGCGACCTCAGTCACCGATCATTGGCGGCGATCGTCGACTCTCGTAATCGCCGCGCCGAGAGCGTTCAGGCGCTCGTCGATGCGTTCGTAGCCGCGCTCGATCTGCCCAACGTTGTTGATGAAACTCGTTCCCTCGGCGCAGAGCGCCGCGAGCAGCATCGCCATCCCGGCGCGGATGTCGGGAGACTCCAGAAACGCTCCACGAAGCTTGCATGGGCCGTCGATGATCACCCGATGCGGATCGCAGAGGACGATCCGCGCGCCCATCGTCGAGAGCTTGTCGACGAAGAACATTCGCGACTCGAACATCTTCTCGTGCATCATGATCAGGCCCTCGCACTGGGTCGCGGTCACGATCGCGATCGACATCATATCAGCCGGGAAAGCGGGCCACGGTTGGTCTTCGAGCTTCGGCACGTGCCCACCCATGTCGGATTGGATCTTCCTCGTCTGCTCGGCGGGGACGATCAAATCCGGTCCATCCTCGGTGCACTCGATCCCGAGTCTGGAGAATCCCATGCGAGTCGACCGGAGATGCTCGATACCCGCGTTTTCGATCCGGAGCTCGGATCTGGTCACGGCGGCGAGTCCAATGAAGGAGCCGACCTCGATGTGATCGGGCCCGATTGTGTGAGTGACGGCCGTCGTCCCGAGCGGGCGCCCGCCGCTGATTGTCATGGTGTTTGTCCCGACGCCCTCGATCTCCGCCCCGAGCGCGATGAGGAAGTGCGCCAGATCCTGGACGTGTGGCTCGCTGGCAGCGTTGCGGAGGATGGTGGTTCCGGTCGCCGCGGAAGCCGCAACCAGCGCGTTCTCCGTCGCCGTGACGCTCGGCTCATCGAGGAACACATCCGCGCCGCGAAATCCGTTGACGCGCATCTCGATCATCTTGCCGTGCGTGAACTGGGCGCCGAGCTGTTCCAGGGCGAGGAAATGCGTGTCCAGCCGGCGGCGGCCGATGACGTCGCCTCCCGGTGGAGGCAGAGTGACCTGGCCGCAACGCGCGAGCAGCGGCGCCGCAAGAAGGATCGAGGCGCGAATCTTCGCGCACAGTGCCGGGTTGAGATCGTTCGGGCTCAGGTTCTTGGCGTGGATGTCGAGCGAATTCTGCCCGGTCCACTCCATCGATGCGCCGACCGATCGGATCAACTCCACCAGCGTCTCGATATCCCTGATGCGTGGAACGTTCTCGAGGTGCACCGGATTGGATGAAATGAGCGCCGCCGCGACGATTGGCAGCGCCGCGTTCTTGTTTCCAGAGGGGCGAATGGAGCCGCTGAGAGGCCGGCCCCCCTCTACTACGAACTGTACTGCGGGCATGATACTCCTCTAGCCATGACGGACTGGCGGTGCAGATGGCGTGTTGCGCAAATATATCGCAGAGAGCACTCTTTGTACCGTCCAGAGAACTTGATGAGAAAAATGGCCTCTCCCTTGCACACCTGAGTGCACATGACCGGATGGATGAGTAGCGGCACCGAACTGCTCCTGCAGGTCGCGCGGGCGCTGCCCGACACGATCTACACCAGGCAGATCGCGGAGACCCCCAGTCTCTTTTCAAAGGTGATGACGGTCGCGAGCCTCATCCTGACGATCGCGATCGTCGTGCTGACGGTCACGATCATCGTGCTGACGGTCGCTCTGGTGCCAGCGGCCTGGAATTTCAGAAAGAGTTACAAGAAAGTGTCGAACATGCTGGACAAGGTCTACGGAGACGTCAATCCGTTGATGCGCCACGCGAGCGCGATAGCGGACAACGTGGATTACATCTCTACATCCATTCGTGTCGACGTTCAGCAGGTGAGTCAAACCGTGGCCGCGGTGAACCAGCGGCTGCAGCAGGCTGTGTCAGCGGCGGAAGACCGGATCAATCAGCTGAATGCTCTGCTCGATGTGGTTCAGGAGGAAGCAGAGTCGGCCTTTGTTACTACCGCGTCGACGATTCGAGGCGTGCAGACGGGAATCAATCAGGCATTTGACCAGGAGGAATTGATCGATGGAGACTACGACGAAGGCGGAGCCGACGGTTGGGAGAAACCGAGGCCGAGGGTCAAACCAAGAAGTGGAGCTGGACGAGGAGCGTGAGCAGCAGTTCGACCTTCTGACCGCGGCTCTGATCGGAGCGGCTGTTGGCGCGGGCATCACGCTGCTGGTGAGACGCGGTCCATCGGGACGCCGCCCCGTCGGCCCGCTCGTCCGGTACGCGGGTCGTGGCGCGCGGATGGCCGGTATGGCCGGTTTCGACGGCGCGAAATGGGCGGGGGGTCGGGCCGCGGAAGGAGCACGCTGGGCAGGACCACGTGCGCGCCGCGGCTTCAGATCAGCGGTTGACCGTGGAGAGGACCTGATCGACCGCATCCCGGTCGATGACGTGGTGGAGCAGGTTCGCGATTACGTCGACACGGCGCGCGATGCCATCAACGACGTCGTGAAGGACGAGCTAAACGACCTGCGGAAAGCTGTTCGCCGCCAGCGCAAGCGCATCGGGATTTAGGTCCCGCGCCATGGCGCGCGCTATACCGCGCGCAGCGTCGGCCGCTGGCCTGGCACTGGTCGTATTGATCGCGCTGGCGCTGACGCCGTCCGTCGCTTACGCGTGGACGCCGGGTACACACATCTTCCTCGGCGAAGCCGTGATCCGCTCGCTGCCATTGTTGCCGTCGGGCATCGCGGAGCTGCTCGCCGCGTTCCCGTACGATTTTCTGTACGGCTCGATTGCGGCGGATACGAGCATCGCCAAGAAGTACGCGGCCGCTGGCAGGCATTGCCACTCATGGAACGTCGGCTTCGAGATTCACGACAACGCCGACTCGGAAGCGCTTCGTGCATTCGCGCTCGGATATCTCGCGCACCTCGCCGCTGATTCGGTTGCGCACAACTATTTCGTACCGCGACAGCTAACAATCACATCGTCCAGCGCGGCACTGGGTCACAGCTACTGGGAGAGCAGGCTCGACACCCACATCGGCGAAAGGTTCAGCCGCAGCGCCAAGCAGCTCATACTCCGCGACCACTCGCATTCGGACGAGCATCTCGATCGCATCCTGAGTCCGACGATCTTCAGCACTCCCACGAATCGTAGAATTTTTCGCGGGATGGTGTATGTGGCAGATACGGAATCGTGGCAGCGGATCTTTCACCTCGTGGAAGAGAAGAGCCGCTGGGATCTGACCGAGGACGAAGTCGAGATCTACATGACTCGCGCATTCGATTATATCGTAGACCTGCTCACCCGTCTGGATCTAGCCGAGGTCTACAAGCTGGACCCGGCGGGTACGATACCGCTCCGCGAGGCCAAGAAAATAAGGCGCGCCGCTCTGAGAAGAGGTGGGGAGGATCACGTTCAGGAGCAGGCACAGCACCACTTCGGGATGCCTCACTCTCCGCTTCGCTACTCAGCCGAGCTAGCCGAGCCGCTTTATCCCCCGCGCGACGACAACAGCTGATTGACCCGCTTCGGGTCCGCCCGGCCCTTCGACTTCTTCATCACGAAGCCGACCAGCACACCTTGAAGTTTTTTTTCTCCGGCCAGATAGCGCGCGGCCTCTTCAGGATGTTCGGCCAGCACTTCGTCGACCCAGGTTGAGAGCGCCGCTTCATCGCCGACCTGAACCAGGCCTTCGTCGGCCGCGATCTGCGCAGCAGGCTTACCCGTATCGACCATCTGGCCGAATACACGCTTCGCCGCCGTGTGGCTGATCGTGCCGTCGCGGACGAGATTGAGAAGTTGCGCGAGATCCGCGGGGCGTACGCGGAAACGACCGATGCCTTTACCCGATACGCGCACCGCCGCCTGCACTTCGCCCATGACCCAGTTGTACGCGGCCTTTCCATCAGACGATTGCCGCGCGACGGCTTCGAAGTATTCAGCAAGCGCGGGTGTGGCAGTTAGCTGCTCGACCTCGCCAGCGGAGACGTTGAACTCCTTCGAGAATCGCTGCTTCCTCGCATCCGGAAGCTCCGGAAGCTCCTTTCGCGCACGGTCGATCCATTGTGTATCCAGTCTAAGCGGACGCAGATCGGGCTCCGGAAAGTAGCGGTAATCGTGACTGCCCTCTTTCGTGCGGCTGGGGCGCAATGCGCCGAGTGCGCCATCCCACAGGAGTGTCTGCTGTTCGACCGCTCCGCCTGAGTCAATGAGGGCGCATTGACGCTCGAATTCCGATTCGAGCGCTCTCTCCACGGCCGAAAACGAATTCACATTCTTCACTTCGGTCTTCGTGCCGAGCTTTACCTGGCCATGCGGGCGGACGCTGATGTTGGCATCGACGCGGAGACTTCCCTCCTCCATGCTGACGTCGCTCACGTCGAGGTACTGGAGGATTTGCTTGAGCGTACGGAGGTAGGTGCCGGCCTCGGCTGCATTCCGAATGTCGGGATCACTGACGATCTCGATGAGCGGCACACCAGATCGGTTGAGATCGATTGCGGTGGCCCCCGTATAGCGGTCGTGGACCGACTTGCCCGCGTCTTCCTCCATGTGCACGCGCGTGATTCCTATCCTCACATCGCTGTCGTCCCCGGTCTTGCTGATGGTAACGCTGCCTCCTGTCGCGAGCGGCTGATCGAACTGGGAGATCTGGTAGCCCTTCGGAAGATCAGGATAGAAGTAGTTCTTGCGGGCGAAGACCGACACGGCGTTGACCGTGCTGCCCAATCCGAGCGCAGCCTTCACCGCGAGCTCGACCGCGTGCGCGTTGAGAACGGGAAGAGCCCCCGGCAATGCCAGACACACGGGGCACGTGTTGACATTGGGAGGCGCGCCGAAATCCGCGGAGCATCCGCAGAACGTCTTCGTTCTCGTCTTGAGCTGCACGTGAACTTCGAGCCCCACTACCATTTCGTAGCGATCGTGGCTCACTGGTGCGCATCCCCGCCGAGCGCGGCTTCGAGCGCGTAAGCCACGCGGAACATGTTGTACTCGTCGAAATGCGGCGTGATGATCTGTCCACCAATCGGTAGGCCGCGAACGCGGCCGATCGGGACCGAGATCGCGGGGACACCGGCCAGGTTAGCAGTCACGGTGAAGATGTCGTTCAAATACATCTCGTACGGGTCGCTGATCGAGCCGATAGGAAAGGCGGTAGTGGGAGTGGTCGGCGTAAAAATCGCGTGCACTCCGCTCCCGAACACGGAACGGAAGTCATCCGCGATGAGCGTGCGCACCGCCTGCGCCTTCCTGTAATAGGCGTCGTAGTATCCCGCCGAGAGCACGTAGGTGCCGAGCAGCACGCGTCGCGTCACTTCCGGGCCAAACCCTTTCGATCTGGTGTCCTCATACATGCCCCGGAGACCGCGCCCGGAGTCGATGCGCAATCCGTAACGCACTCCATCGAAGCGTGCGAGGTTGGACGATGCCTCGGCTGGAGCGATGATGTAGTAAACCGGGATCGCGAGTGGCGAGCGTGGCAGCGATACGTCTCGCACCGTCGCGCCCATTTCTCGAAAGCGATCGAGAGCGCGCTCACAGTGGCTCGCAATCGCCGGATCGAGTGACTCAGGAAAATATTCCCTTGGTTTGCCGATCACGATTCCCTGCAGCGTCGTCGCGCTCGGCGGCGGCGGAAGCGGTACGGGACTTCGGCCAATGCGCATGGCCTCAGTATCCGGATTGCGTGCTTCCGGCGCGGGTTTTCCAAGCGCTGACATCCGGTAAATCGGAACGCCTGCATCAGAGCTTGTGGAATCCATCTTGTCATAGCCGGCGATCGCTTCAAGACCCAGTGCGGCGTCGTCGACGGTGCGACCGAGCACTCCGACCTGGTCGAGTGAAGACGCAAAGGCGACGAGCCCGTATCTGCTAACGCGTCCGTATGTCGGCTTCACCCCGACTACTCCGCAAAAGGCGGCGGGTTGGCGAACGGAGCCACCAGTCTCGGAGCCGAGCGCAATCGGCACGATTCCCGCGGCGACCGCGGCGGCCGAGCCGCCCGACGATCCGCCGGGAACGCGACGGATGTCAATGGGATTGTGCGTTGGGCCGTAGGCGCTGTTCTCCGTAGAAGAACCCATCGCGAACTCGTCCATGTTCGTCTTCGCGATGATCACCGCGCCATTGGCTCTGAGGCGCGTTACGACCGTTGCTTCGAAGGGGCTGACGTACCCTTCCAGGATCTTCGAGCCGCAGCTCGTGGTGAGGCCGAGCGACGCGATGTTGTCCTTGATTGCCACGGGCACACCGGCGAGCGAGCCGACGTCGGTTGCGTTCTCGAGACGTCCCTTGATGATGGCTGCTTCTTCGCAACACGCAGACTCATCGGAGGAGAGAATGATGTTGAGCCCCTCGCGCCCGGCCCCGATTTCCTCGGCCCGCTCGAACGCCGTTTGCACGACCTCTTCGGGCACTGTCTGGCCCGAGCGAACGCTTGCCGCGATTTCAGCCGCTCCGAGCCGTCTGTAATCGTCGAGAGTCACTCACCGTCCTCTATCGGGTCCTCGTGCGTGGTAAGTCGGGGAACCATGAAGAATCCATCCCGCATCGAAGGCGCGAAAGACTCCAGCGTGCCCAACATGATCAGTGGAACTCCCACATCTGGGCGCAGGGGAGTTCCACCAGCGCCGACACCAGCGGTTGGTGAGACACTCGCGGTATCGACTTGCGAGAGCGCTTCCATGTGCGCGAGGATCTCGGTCAGCTCCCTGGTCAGCGCGGCGACACGGTCCTCATCGACTCCGAGGCGGGCGAGCTGAGCGATGTGCAGTACATCCTCGCGTGTGATGGACACTATTCCTGTCCGCGCTCGAGCGTGGTATACGCTAGCTTGATCGTCTTTCTCCCCACCGTCTCGTCGTCGAAGTCGATGACTGCCTTCACTTCGCGGCCGACGCCTGACAACTCCGCAATCGAGCCGTCGCCGAAGAGCTTGTGTTTCACACGCTCTCCCTTCACGTAGCGCGGCTCGTCCTGCGAGATCTCCGCCTCCATCGCCGCCGTCTTTCGCCACGACGGTACTTCGTGCTGCTGGCGCTGTGGGAAAGACCTGCTACCCGATCCGAGCGGCCGCGTAGATGTTCCGCGGCCCATCGCGGTCACACGCAGCGTCTTCCTCTCATCCACGTTCGCGCCCTCGATCTCGCGAAGAAATCTCGATTTCATCGCCGGCAGGAGCTCTCCATTTCTTCTGCGGGTCTCGGTGAAGGAGAGGTAAAGCTTCTCCTCCGCCCGAGTGATGCCCACATAGAACAGGCGTCGCTCTTCCTCGAGCTTGTCCGGCTGGTCGAGTGATTGCGAGAGCGGAAAGAGGCCGTCTTCCAGTCCGGTGATGAAGACGACCGGATACTCGAGTCCCTTGGCGTTGTGCAGTGTCATCAGCGTCACGGCGTCTGCCGAGGGGTCGAGCGCGTCCGCGCCGGCCACGAGCATCGCACGCTGAAGAAAATGATCGAGCGGAGTGAGCCCGACCTCTCCGCCGTCGTCGATCACTGTCTCGGCGGCACCGTTTACCAGCGCGCTCACGTTCTCGATTCGATCGCGCGCCGATTCCGGCTCTTCTGCCTGAAGATGATCGATGTATTTGATCTCCGCGATCAGCTCCTGGATGACCACATCGACGCTGGTGTCATTAGCGCGCTCCCGGAGGGTGGTGATTATGCGGGCGAACTCCGCCAGCGACTTGCGCGCCGCGGGCCGCATCGACTGCTGAAGCTCTTCGCGGCATGCGATCTCGAAGAGGGACATTCCGGCCTCGCGCGCAAGTGCCGCGATTGCGTCGACAGTGGTATCACCCACTCCACGCCTGGGCACGGCGATCGCCCGGCGGAACGCTTCCTCGTCGGATGGATTCGCGATCAGCTTCAGGTAGGCCATGAGGTCGCGAATCTCCCGCCGGTCGTAAAAGCGAACCGATCCAACCAGCCGGTATGGAACCGCCTCGCGTCGCAAACAATCCTCGAGTGCGCGGCTCTGCGCATTGGTACGGTAAAGCACGGCAAACTCGTTGAGCCCGCGATTCTCCCGATTGCGGCGAGCCTTGATCTCTTCGAGCACAAACTCGGCTTCGTCGCGCTCGTCGAGCGCAGCAACCAGCGTCACCGCCTCGCCCGCCGGACGGGTAGCACGAAGAGTCTTTCCCTTGCGCCCGACGTTCTGTGTGATCGCCGCGTTCGCGACGGCGAGGATGTCCGGCGTAGACCGATAGTTGTCCTCCAGCCGCACGAGCTTCGCCTTTACGAATTCCTTCTCGAAATCGAGAATGTTCCGGATGTCCGCTCCGCGCCAGCCGTAGATCGACTGATCGTCGTCACCCACGACCACCACGTTGCCGTGTGTGCTTCCGAGCATCTTGATAAACTGGAACTGCGCACGATTGGTGTCCTGGTATTCGTCAACAAGTATGAACTGGAAGCGGTCGCGATATCGGGCGAGCGTCGTCTCGTCCTTGCGGAAGATTTCGACGGGGAGAACGAGCAGATCGTCGAAGCTCACGGCGTTGGCCGAGCGGAGCGCTGGCTCCAGATGTTTGTAAACCGTGGCGGCAGTTCGCGAGACCGGGTCCATCGCCAGCGACTCATATTCGGCTGGATTGACAAGTGCGTTCTTGGCGTCGGAGATGAGGGACGAAATAACCTTTGGACTCCACTGCTTGGGCGGGATCCCTTCGCGCTCCATAATGCGCTTGACGACGCCAAGGTTGTCGTCCTCGTCATAGATGGTGAAGTTCGACGTTCGCCCGACGTGCCGCGCCGAGCCTCGGAGAATTCGCGCGCCAATGGCGTGGAACGTCCCGCTCCACATCCCCTTCGGCTCCTCGCCCAGGAGACGCGTGATCCGCTCGCGCATCTCGCCCGCCGCCTTATTGGTGAAGGTGAGGGTGAGAATCCGCGATGGATCCACCCCGTGGTGCTCGATCAGGTGCGCGATGCGTGTGGTGAGAACGCGCGTCTTCCCGGAGCCTGCCCCTGCGAGCACCAGCATCGGGCCCTCATAATGGAGGACCGCTTCGCGCTGCGCGGAATTGAGGCCGGTGAGGGGCTCGGTACGCTCGAGCGTCACGAGATTTGTGGATTCGGTCATTATCTCAAGATAGGCGACGCCGCCCACCGGTTCTACCGATCATCCGATGACCATATCGAACGTTGCGCCACGATCTGAAGGAACGAGCAGCAGCTCGCCACCATGACTGTCGCGCACGATTCGCCGCGCGAGGGACAGCCCTATGCCCCAACCCTTCTCCTTGGTAGAGAAGCCGGGCTCGAAGATCTGGTTCCGAATCTCGCGCGGGATGCCCGGCCCATCGTCGGACACCCGCACTCGCACCCGACCCTCCGTAAGCGGCGCGGCCGAGATCTGAACCTTGCCGTCGCGTCCGGCAAGCGCATCGATGGCATTCTTGGTGAGAGATTCCAGCGCCCACTCGAGCAGAACCGGATCTCCCTGGATGACGAGATTGCCCTGGTGCGATGACTCAACAGTTACACGTTGCGCGAGAGTCGGAACGCGCGCCCTGAAGTAGGTTGCAACGCGGTCTACCAGATCCCCGAGATCCACCTCCTCCTGCCTCGGTGGCCGGCCGATGCGCTCGAATCTGTGAGCGACACGCTTGAGCCGCTCGAGATCGGTCTCCATGTGGTCGAGCGCCGCGGCCGTCATCGGCTCCGGCTCCGACTCGCGCAACAGCTCGATCCAGCCGCTGATACTCGAGAGAGGTGTGCCGAGCTGGTGCGCCGACTCGCGCGCCATTCCCGCCCAGATCTGTTCGCGGTCCGCACGGCCACGTGTTCTCAATGCGTACGCGCCAGCAAGGAGGAACATGCCGATGAGTATCGACTGGAGAAGCGGAATCTGGATGAGTCCGCGAACCAGCCGCGTGTTGCCGTAGTGAACTGTGCCGACGCCTGGCTCGACTATCGGCGGATTCTGCCGGTCGAGATTCGCCATGAATTCGTGAGTCTGCTTCGAGTTGAGTGAAGCCGTAAATGGCAGATTGGCCGTGTCGGTGGGGTTGCCTCGCGGATCCGCGAGGATCACCGGCACGTCGGACTCGCGTATGTATCTCGACAGATCGAGAAGCGCGGCGGTGGCCGCGTCAGGACTCGGGTCGCTCAACCCATTGTAGACGCGGGCGTACATCAGTCCGACGCGCGATGCTTCCTGGCGCAGCTCTCTCACGACGCCGCGGGTGTAGATGACGTACCATACGAGCAGCGCGAGGACGCCGATCGTCACGAGCGTTACCGGAGCGAGCCGGCGCATCGCTCAGCTCAGGCGCTCAGCGCCGAGATATGTACGGAGCGCAGCGGGAATGAGCACGCTGCCATCGTCCTGCTGATGATGCTCCAGGATCGCGGCAATGATACGCGGAAACGCGACACCCGATCCATTGAGGGTATGAATGAAGCGCGGCTTTCCACCTTCAGCCGGCTTGTAGCGAATGTTGGCGCGCCTCGCCTGAAAATCCGTGAAGTTGCTGCACGACGAAACCTCTAGCCACTTGCCGACCCCGGGTGCGTAGACCTCGAGATCGTATGTATGCGCACTGGCAAAGCCGGTGTCCCCCGCAGCAAGGCGTATGACACGGTAGGGAAGCTCCAACAGCTGCAGGATCTTTTCGGCGTGACCGGTGAGCAGCTCGAGCTCCTCGCCTGAGCTCTCGGGCGTGACGTATCGCACGAGCTCTATCTTGTCGAACTCGTGGACGCGAAGAAGTCCTCTCGTGTCCTTACCCGCCGCGCCAGCCTCGCGCCTGAAGCACGGCGAGTAGGCGACAAATGCCATCGGCAGATCCGAGGCTGAAAGAATCTCCTCGCGGTAGAGATTTGTGAGCGGAACCTCGGCGGTCGGGATCAGAAATGCGTCGTCTCCCTGGAGCGCGTACATGTCCTCCTCGAACTTGGGCAGCTGCGCCGTTCCCGTCATGCTGGCGCGATTGACCACCACCGGCACCCAGGTCTCCTGATATCCATGGTCGCGGGTGTGTACGTCCAGCATGAGATTCATCAGCGACCGCACCAGACGCGCGCCCTTCCCGCGAAAGACGATGAATCCGGAGCCGCTGATTTTTGCGCCGCGCTGAAAGTCGATGAGCCTGAGCGCTTCGCCGATTTCCCAGTGTGGCTTGACGGCCGTGCCTTCGCGCGGTGAGCCCCAGCTTCGAACCCGTGCGTTGCTCTCTTCCCCGCCAGCCGGTACCTGCTCCAGAGTGATGTTCGGCAGGTCGAGGAGAATCCGGGACAGCTCTTCCTCGGTAGCAGCCAGCTCGCGGTCGAGCTGCGCGATCTCATCGCCAAGCGCGCGGGACTGCTGCTGCAGATCGCCGGCGTCCTCGCCCGAGCGCTTCCGCTGTCCCACCTGCTGCGTGACAGCGTTGCGCGCGGCCTTGCGCTCTTCAACAGCCTGGATCGTCTCTCGGCGCGCCTCGTCGAGACTCACCGCCCTGTCGATGGCCGGGGAGAGCGCATCGAGAGCTCCGCGCCGGCGCATGCCATCGCGAAGTGCGTCGATGCTCTCGCGCACCATCCTCAGGTCGTGCATTGCTCAGCTCGTCGGTATGCCGGAGGCGAAGGAGCGGAAGCCGCAGTTGGGATCGAATCCCAGTCGGAACTTGATGGTCCTTGCAGCGAGATCGATGCTGTCGACCGAAATTTTCGCGTAGAGATTCGGCGAAACCTGGTAATAGCAGAAATCTCCCGTCCCGTTGTGCGGCGACTGGAGGACGACTACTTCGCCCAGAGAGACTACCAGAGCTGAATCAATTTGATAACCCGCCCTCGGCGCCTCGGTGACATCGTCGAAGGTGCCGGCTACCTTCTGCAAACCCACGGGGCGGAAACCTCCTGGCGAGCTGACGACGAGCCTGACGGGGTAGATCACGGCGTTGTTCGCGCCATCTACGTCGAACGCCACATCGAACGAGCCGAAGCCATCGACTCGTACCACCTGACGCACCACGATCGACAGCGCGCTGGGATACGACGGCGGCGTGCCGGTGAGAGCGTAAACGGAGAGAGTATCAACGGATGTCGGGAGCGTTGCCTTGAGGGCGAGCGGGTCGCCACAGGCACTGAGACCGACCACGACACCCATCGTCGCGAGGAGGGCGAGGCGAAGTTTCATTCAGAATGATGAGACAGATGATAGACTGGAGGGGTTGCTTCACAAGAATACCCCGTAACTTATGACAGTTCAAGCGATTGCCCGGCTTGACTTCACTCTTTCAGCTTCCTAGCTTCGCAACTTCTCCCGCCCATCAATGCCCAACATCAAAGATTTCACGAGCGCTCTTCGCCAACGCCAGGGAGTTGATGCCGTTCTCGTTCTGGGGAATGACGGGCTCCTGATTGAAGGCTTCGCCGCCCCCGGTCTCAACAACGAAGATCTTGCCGCGCGCGTACCCGCCCTGGTCTCGGAAGCGGAAAGCCTCGGTAAAGCGACGATGCAGGGATCTCTCAACACCGCAATTCTCGAGCACCAGAAGGGCTATGCGATCGTTTCCGCTCTCGCCGAGGACACGCTGTTGCTGGTGCTCCTGCGGCCGTCCGCCGATCTCGGCGGCCTCCTCTTCGACGTCCGGCGATATCGCGGCAATATCGCCGCGCTGATCTAATGGCTGAGGAACGGTGAATCCGATGAACCGCCTGTGTCACGTGCTCGTTGCTGATGATGAGCCGCACATCGGCCGCATCATCAAGATGAAGCTCGAGCAGGGACCGTTCAGAGTGAGCCTCGCCTACGACGGGGAGGAAGCGCTCAACTTCATAATGAACGAGCCGCAGCTCGATCTCGCACTGCTCGACCTGATGATGCCGAAGCTGAGCGGACTGGATGTGCTGAAGAAGATTCGCGAGCAGGATCGCTTCAAGTCTCTGCCGTGCATCATCCTGACCGCGGGCGGCGACGCCAAGCACGAGCGCGACGCGCTGCAGCTCGGCGCCACGGAATTTCTCACGAAGCCGTTCAGCCCGAAGAGACTCTATGCGCTCATCGCGCGGCTCACGGGCGCGCCTGACGAAGCGGGAACCGCCGGGGAGTGAGTCGCTGGGGAGTGATTCTCGCCGGCGGCATCGGCTCGCGTTTCTGGCCTCTCAGCACGCCGGAGCGGCCGAAGCAGCTTCTTCCGCTCGTGAGCGACAAGCCGCTGCTGCAAGACTCTTTTGAGCGGCTCGCACCCATCATCGATGCGGCGAATACCCTTGTACTGACCAACGCAGCTCTCGCTGGCGCAGTAGCCAGCCTTCTACCGGCTCTTCCCGCGGAGAACATCATCTCCGAGCCGCGGCCGGCCGGCACCGCGGCGGCGCTGGCGTGGGCAGCGCTCTCGATCGAGCGCCGTAGCGACAGCGATGCGACGATGATCTGCGTTCACGCAGACTGGGCCATCCGTGATGAAGTGCGCTTCCGCGAGACACTCCTGCGTGCGGAGCAGGTGGCGATCGCGACGCGAAGCCTCGTCACCGTCGGCATCGTCCCCACCCGCCCCGATCCGGGCTTCGGCTACATACAACCCGCGAAGATCCGGACTGGCGAGCCATCCGCCGTCAAGCGGTTCGTCGAGAAGCCGGACCGCGCCCGGGCAGAGGACATGTGTACCGCGGGTTATCTCTGGAATTCCGGGATATTCGTGTGGCGCGTCGGCGATTTTCTGGCAGAGGTGCGAAAGCACACCCCCGAGCTGGCCACGGCGCTTCAGGACACAGAGTACACCGACGCCGCGAAGTTCTTCGGCAGCGTCACGGCGCCGGTGTCGGTTGACGTCGGGGTTCTCGAGCGGAGTAGCAAGGTTATGGTCGTGCCCGGCGAATTCGGCTGGGACGACATCGGAACATGGTCCGCTCTCAGCCGAGTGCGCGCCAAGGACCGTTCGGGAAATGTGACGAGCGGCAAAGTGCACCTTGCGGATTGTGCCAACAACGTCGTCCACGCAGACGCCGGAACGGTGGTAATGTATGGTGTGAAGGATCTCGTCGTCGTTACTCGCGCCGGACTCACGCTCGTGACAACCACCGAGAAGGCAGCCGACCTCAAGAAGTTCGTGGACGCCCTTCCCGGCGAGATACGCCTCACATCATGAGCGCGCTCTACCTTTACGACGACGCCCGCGCGCGCCAGTTCGAGCCTTTTGCGCTCACGCGGCCAGGATCCGAGCTGCGCGCCGGCACATCGCTCATCCGCAAGCGCTGGGAGCGCGCAACATCCCTCAAGAGCGTGGGATTTCTGAGCTCGCCACACCTCGCCCACTTCGAGGAGAAAGACGCGCCGCCCGCCGTCGGGCCAGACGCGGAGATCCCGGCTGGCTCCGTCATCGTGAACACGCGCTTCGTGATTCCCCTCGATCTCACGCTCGACAGGTTCGACCTGCTCATGTGCGAAGGTGTTGCCTGTGCGGTCAGACTCGCGAGAGCGGTGCCGGCTTCACAATTCGCCAGTGGATCGCTCGATCTCGGGACCATTCAGACCAGCCTCGGCGGCAGAAAGATTCCCGGCCGCTGGATAAACGAGGTGTGGGAGTTCATCGCGCGGCTTAACCAGCAGTTGAAGGAAGACATCCCACTCCGCGCCCGAGGACTCAAGACCATCGTGTCACCGGGCGCGGCGATATACGGCAAGGGCGAAATCTTCGTGGAAGAGGGCGCGACGATCGGCCCACAGGTCGTGTTCGACGTATCCGATGGGCCGATCCTGATACGCCGGGGTGCGGTCATTTCGCCATTTACGCATCTCGTGGGACCGATTGCCGTCGGGCGCGAGTCTCACATTCTCGGCGACCGTGTCGGAGGGTCATCCATCGGTGAATTCTGCAAGGTCCGCGGAGAATTCAGCAGCTCGATCGTGCTCGGCTACAGCAACAAGGGTCATGCGGGATTCGTCGGCCACTCGTATTTGGGACGGTGGGTGAACATCGGGGCGATGACTACCACAAGCAATCTCAAGAACACGTACGGCAGCGTTCACATCTGGACCCCGACAGGAGTTCGCGATACCGGCCAGCAGTTTCTTGGAACGCTGTTCGGAGATCACGTGAAGACCGGAATCGGCACATTGCTCAACACGGGGAGCGTTCTCGGGACCGGTGCTAATGTGTTCGGAGGGAAGATGCCCCCGTCAGCGGTGCCGCCATTTGCCTGGGGCGATGGCCCGCCTTACGCGACCTACGATGTCGATAGATTCCTTACCGTGGCCGAGCGCGTGATGGCGCGGCGACATGTCGAGCTGGGGAGTCAGGAGCGGATGCAACTGACCGAAGCGCATCGGAGGCGTTGGGCCAAATAGATGAATGTGTGGGTTCTGGGAAGTGGAAGCGGCGGTAATGCTGTCCTCGTAGAGACAGCGCGCTCTCGGATACTCGTCGATGCCGGATTCTCCCCGCGGGTGCTGAAGCAGCGGCTCAGAGTGGCCGGCGTTGCGCCGGAATCGATCGAAGCTGTGGTCGTCACGCACGAGCACACTGATCACATGAAGGGCGTGGCCGCCGCGGCAAAGAGGTGGGGATGGACGATAGTCTCCACTGCGGGTACGCGGATGATGTGCCCGGACTGGATCGGCCTCCGCACGACGATCGCTTCACGGAGCAGCACCATCGTGGTAGGTGACCTGCGACTGGAGACGGTTCCGGTCTCACACGATGCCAGCGAACCCATCGGAGTGATCGTGACCTCGCTGGCGGAAGGAGCTCGCACGGGAATCTTTTACGATCTCGGATACGTCACGGAGACCGTGTCGCAGGCGATGAAGAGGCTCGACATCCTGGTTCTCGAGGCTAATCACGACGAGGCCATGCTCCGCGCCGGACCCTATCCGGTTTCAGTGCAGACGCGTATCAGCGGGGAGTTCGGTCATCTGAGCAATCGGGTTGCCGCGAAGACCGCAATGGATTGCGTCCACATCGGGCTCAACAACGTGGTACTCGCGCATTTGAGCGAGGTCTGCAACCTGCCACAGACTGCGCTCAACACGGTCGGCGATTCGTTGCGCCGCGCGCGATTCAAGGGGCGACTCACGGCGGCATCCCAGGACAGAGTCGTTGGTCCATTCTGCGCGGGTGAGGCGTCAAAGCCTGCCCGCACGCAACAACTCGCACTGGCGATCTAGGTCACGGCTTGCGGCGCGTGTTGCCGGCGTAGAGCGCGAATAGCAGCCCTGCGGCAATGAGAATGACCATGATCCATGTGAAGCTCATCCGGCTACCCCCGTTGGCGTAAAGCTATCTCCCTTCGACATCGCGTTCTCCCGGAATCTTGCGCTCCGCTCTTCCCTCCCCGCGATGCGCCTGCGCCTCGTGAAAGCGCTCTCCCTTGAGGCGAATCGAATCGACGAACTTTTCGTATTCCGTATCGGACAGCTCGTCGGCGATCGCCGGAACGAGCCCCTTCACCAGAGTGACGCGCTCGGCGAGCGTGAGCTCGTTAACGGCGGTCACCAGCTTCCGCAATCGCGGGTGATTCATCCATTCGGTTTCTTTACTGGTGGTCATCTCATTCTCCGGTAATCATCGCGTGAGCGTCGTCACGCGAGCCTATTTCGTTTTCGTGCGAAGTCTCGACCGCTGAACCTCCGACCACTGCGCGAGTAACGTGCCGAGGGAGCGTTCCAGATTGGCCGCGGCAGCGACAACCTGGCTGGTGGGCTCCGCATCAGCGCCTTCGACAATGTCGAGAATTCCAGCGAGCTCGCCGTTCATGCGGACGAGACTTTCCGCGGTGCTTCCCCGCGCCCCGGATTCGATCTCGGCCAGACTCACATCGAGAGCGGTCAGCGAATCGGCGACTTCGCCCTGCTTTGCTCCCCCACGCAGCGTTTTTACCCTCGCGCGCTCCGCTCGCACCTCGCCGAGGGCCACAAAATCGCGTGTCAATGCGTTGTTCATGCGAACTCCGATGTCGTGCTGCAGCTTGAGCCCGGCCTCGGTGATCTGAACTCTGGGATCCATCTTCACGGTAAGGGGCTGAGTGTAGCTGCGCCCATTCACGCCGAGGCGAACGACGTAATCACCGGGCATGACTGCGGGTCCCAGTGGATGACGCGGAGTATCGCCGTAGATCGCCGAAATGGGATAACCGTAACGCAGAACCGTTGGCGGTGGGTAATGCAGATCCCACACGAAACGGTGCGAGCCTGCGCTCGATCCCACTCTCCGTGACGGGCGAATCCAGTATGTGGGAACATCCAGGTCCGTCGGTATGATCCCGACAGAATCGGCGCTCGAGAAGCGGCGAACCATGCGGCCACCGGCATCAAGTATCTCGAGTACAACCGGCGTCCTCGCGGCGGAAGCGAGGCGATAGTTGATGATCGCCCCATCGGGAGGATTCTTCCCCGCCGGCTCCTCAGGGGGAAGTGGCGTGTCGGTGTACCTGTCGCGCCGAAAGCGGTAAGTGAGCTTCGGCTTGAACAGATAGGCCTCGGCGTCCGCGACTTTAGCATCGATCTGCCGCAGCGGCGTCATGTCGTCGAGAATCCAGAACGATCTGCCGTGCGTGCCGACCACGATGTCGTCGTCGTGGATCACCAGATCGCGGATGGACGTGGCGGGCATGTTGAGCCGCAGCGGCTCCCACTGCTCACCATCGTCGAGAGAAAAATAGACCGCGCGCTCCGTACCCGCGAAAAGCAGTCCGCGCCTCACGGGATCTTCGCGAACCGCGTTGACTATCTCGTCAGCGGGAATCCCGCTGACGATTTCCTTCCACGTGCGACCGGCATCATGGGTGCGGTAGATGTGCGGGTGAAGGTCGTCCAGCTTGAACCGGTTGATCGCCGCATACGCGGTTTCGTCGTCGAAATGTGAGGCCTCCATCAACGAGACCTTGCTCCACGGTGTCAGCGCCGGCGGCGTCACATTCGTCCAGGTCTTTCCGCCGTCGCGCGTGAGCTGGATCAAACCATCGTCGGTCCCGGCCCAAATGGTATTCACGTTTCGGAATGACGGAGCGACAGTGTAGATCACTCCGCGATGCTTCGCCCCCTCGAGATCTCCGCCGGTGTACATCCCGTATTCGGCGGGCACATCGTAGTTGTCGCGAGTGAGATCGGGACTGATCGTGTCCCAGCTTTGGCCCCCGTTGCGGGTCTTGAACAAAACGTTGGCGCCGTAAAAGAGCGTGTGCGGATCGACGGTCGAAAAGATCACCGGTGCGGTGCGCAGAAAGCGGTACTTGCCGGAGCGCACAGATTCCGGGCTTATGTCCTGAACTTCGCCCGATCGCTGATCGAGACGCGTGATCTTCCCACCATAGATGATGTTCGGATCGAGCGGATCAGGCGCGACGTAGCCGTACTCTTCGACTCCAACCGGATGCCACTCGCGGAAGGTGATCGCGCCGTAGTCGCCCCGGCTCGTCGTTCCCACCGAGCCACTCTCCTGCTGGCCGCCGTACACCCAGTAAGGAATCCGGTTGTCCGTGATCACGTGATAGAACTGAGCGGTGGGCTGATTGTACCAGGAGCTCCACGTCTCACCGCCGTTTACGGTTATCGTCGCACCCTGATCGCTCGCGAAGAGCATGATCTCGGGATTGTCAGGATTGATCCAGATCCTGTGATAGTCGTCGCCCCCCGGAGCCCCCTTGATCGCGGTGAAAGTCTTGCCGCCATCGACCGAGCGATAAGTCGAGGTGTTCGCCGAATACACGACGTCCGGATTTCGCGGATCCACCCTCACCTCGGCGAAGTCCGATGCTCTGCCGAAGACCCGGGTCTCCGAGTTCGTACGGCGCCATGTCTCTCCGGCATCATCCGAGCGATAGATGCCGCCGAGGTCGGGCGCCTCCACCGTCGCATACATCCGCTTCGCATCACTCGGCGCTATCGTGAAGCCAATTCTGCCGAGCCCCTGCGCGGTGGTGGGCAGACCGGTCGTGAGCTGCCGCCAGGTCGTTCCGCCATCTGTCGACTTGAATAGTCCGCTCAGCGGTCCATTCCACGAGGCATTTTCCCACGGTCCCTGCCGTGCCGCCCAGAGTGCGGCGTAGATGGTCCGTGGATTTGTGGGATCAAACGTGACCTGGATGGCGCCCGTGTTCTCATCCTTGTAGAGCACGCGCTCGAAGGTCTCGCCGCCATTCGTGGACCTGAAGACGCCACGCTCTCTATTCGGACCGTAGGGGTGGCCGAGCACCGCGACGAAGACCCGATTCTCGTCGCGGGGATCGACTATCACACCCCCGATCTGCTGTCCATCGCGCAATCCGAGGTGGCGCCATGTCTTTCCGGCGTCCGTGGATTTGTAGATCCCGTCGCCGGTAGAGAGGTCGGGACGCTGAACGCCCTCGCCACTCCCGACGTAGATCACATTAGGATTTGACGGGGCGACCGCGATGTCACCGATCGAGCCTGTGGGTTGACTGTCGAATATCGGTGTCCAGACGTGGCCGTAATCGGTGGTCTTCCACACGCCGCCGTTGTTGACGCCGACGTAGAACACGTTCGGCTGCCCCCGCACACCGGTCGCGCCAATGGTCCTGCCCGCGCGAAATGGGCCGATCATTCTCCACTCGAGGCTGGAGTAGAGTGAAGAATCAGATCTCTGCGCGCGCAGATCAGGTGACGGAGCAAGAGCCGCGGCAGCGGCGCAAAGTGCGGGGAAAAGATTCTGGTCGATGCCATCTGGTATCGTCTGGTTGGGATCACGTGTCGCGGGTAGAAGGGAGAAAATGAGCTTCGATCGCTGTTTCCAACAGTCCCGCTGGAACGACATTTGTATTGAGAGAGGTAAATCCTCATAAAGCGAATCCGAATCAAAATGCACATTTCTCGTAAGATCCTTATCTCAATCACGTTCTCCGCGGCGGCATTATCCGGGGAACCGGCGCGGGCGCAGATCGACCTGCCCGCAAGCGCGCTCCCGGTGCCCAATGCTTTCCCGGATTCAGCCGTGGCCTCGGCGACAGCTCCATTCACGCTCAGGGCAGACCTCGACGAGCGGATACTTTACGTCCAGCGCGGCGACAGCACGATCAAGACCTATGCGATCGCTGTCGGGCAGGACCGGTATCCCACCCCGCGCGGCAGCTTCACGATCAAGAAGATCATCTGGAACCCGAGCTGGCACCCGCCGCCGGACGCCGATTGGGCGAAGGGAAAAAAGGAGAAGGGGCCCGGCGATCCCGGAAATCCCATGAGGGTCGTGAAGATTTTGTTTCAGGAGCCGGACTACTACATTCACGGGACGGGGGACGTCGAGAGCCTGGGGTCCGCCGCGTCGCACGGTTGTCTTCGTATGGATCCGCAACAGATTGCCGATCTCGCCAAGCTGATCATGGAGCACGGCGGCCAACCGCGGGAGGAAAACTGGTTCTGGCGAATAATCCACTCGTGGCGACATGAGAAAGTGGTTTATCTCGACAACCCAATTCCTTTGATCATAAGCGGTTCATAATCCCGCTTGAGGATTTCTAACCCCCGCCTGTTGGAACGAGCAGACGCCGCTCGGCGAGGAAGCCGGCAAGCCACCCCGCGCCCAGCTTGAGCAGGTCGGCCACGACGTACATGTAGGGAAATCCTCCGTGACCAGCGAGAGAGCCAGCAAGCTGGAGGAGAATCGCGCCCGCCGCGACGACGAGCCCATGCGCTATGAAGCGGTTGATCAGGCGCGACATCAAGGCATGCGCAAACACGAACGTGAAGATCGTCCCACCAATCACGCCAATCACCCCGCCAGCCTGAGCGTCGAACGCCGCATACGTGGCGTCCGTAAGGCCCGGAGCGACCATCCGCCTGTAGATCTGGACGGTAATCACGATCGCAACGATGGTCGTGATCTCGGCAAGAAGCCCGTATGAGAACGCTCGAACCCAGTGGCCGCTGCTACTCCGCGGAGCGGCCATCTACGAGACCCGAAGCCGGAAAGTCATGTCTTCCTGACAGTCATATCTCGTTACTTGATCTGGAATGGGAGCGAGTACTCCCTGTCATCCCACGCGAAAGTAAAAACGCCACCTGCGCCCTGGGGGGCGACTCCGATCACGAACCGTTCCACCGGCGCCGACAGCTTCTTCGACGTCAGGTCGAGCCGCACCACATCCTTCTCCGCGTGATAGTCGGTTCCCCACTGCCCGGTCTCGCTGTTGATGATGAGCTTGGCGCCGCTGGGCGTCGGCAAGGTCCAGAGCGTGTACTTACCAGCTGGCAACACCGTGCTGCCGAAGACGAGGTCCGCGCTCGTGGTGAGCTGGGTCGCGGCGTTCGCTCCCGTGCGCCACACCTCGTTCCAGGGGACGATCTTGCCGAAGATCACTCGGCCGCGTTTGGCCGGGCGACTGTACGCAACCTCGATGTTGGCGGTGCCGATTGTCGCTCTCGTCGTGTCGGGCGGTGACATCTGTCCGGCCGCGCCCTTCGCGCTTTCAATAGCTGCCCATGCGCTCGAGATCGCGTCGAAGTTCAGCTTTGGATCGCGCTCGGACATCGTTTTTACCGTCGTCGCCATGGCGTTGATTCCCATGATTCGCCCACGCGAATCGACGCGCGCGACCTCGGTCCAGCCGGGGAAGAATGTGCTGGTGAACGCAACCGAATCAGCGCCCCGCCTGCGAAGAATGATCGATGGAGCAGGTCCGCCGTCCAATCCGATGAGCGCGTAAGCTACGCTGTCCCGGCCGAGGCCCGCGGTCGACAGAATCTGCTCGTAGATGCCGAAGGCTGGAGGATGGGTTGGAAAAGCCGGGGATACGGCGCCGTGAAAGATCTTCCGCGCGGACGCAACGGTATCTGGCTGCCCGTTGCGCTCGACGTCGATCACCGCGATGGAATCGCTGAAAGTCGTGACGGCCCGCATCACTGGTGGAGCGCTCGCGTCTGTTCCCGGCCTGCGCACGATTATCGTCAGGGACTTGATCACGCCGTTTGGCGCGAGATCGGCGGTGTAGTGAAAGGTACGAATGCGAGGATTTCTGAGAATCAGATCACCCTCCAGTTTACCGGGTGATCTCTTGTATCGCTCCACCGCTATCGTATCCATACCCAACCGTGTGACGATGTAAGTCGGAGCTGGAGCTTGCGCGGCTGCGGCGCCGGCGGAGACGAGGAGCAGTGCGGCGGATAGGATCTTTCTCGACATTGCTGGAACCCTGGTGGCGGTGATCTGGAGCATTGAGCGGGGAGCGCGCTAGATAGTGTAGTGATACGCGCCCGACCGCAACGTCATGGAATTGTAAAAAATGTTCGTCACGGGGTTCCAGAATTTGGCCAGCCTCGGAACGGAAAAGCGGGGGTCGCTTTCGCGACCCCCGCTTTTTCCTGCAACCAGAACTCTCGCCTGGATTGAAGGTGCTAGTACATGCCTCCCATGCCGCCCGGAGGACCACCAGCGCCTGCGCCTGCCGGCTCCTTCTTCTCGACGATCAATGCTTCGGTCGTCAGGAGAAGGCCCGCTATCGACGCTGCGTTCTGCAGCGCGGTGCGGGTGACCTTGGTCGGGTCGATGATACCGGCCGCAACCAGGTCCTCGTACTCATCGGTCAGCGCGTTGTAGCCGTAGTTGTTCTCCTTCGCGGTGCGGATCTTCTCGACCACAATGGAGCCCTCGCCACCGGCATTCTGCACGATCATACGCATCGGCTCTTCCACAGCGCGACGGATGATGTCGACCCCGATCTGCTCGTCGCTCTCGGCCAGCTTGAGGCCCTTGAGCGCCTTCTGCGCACGGATCAAAGCGACTCCGCCGCCCGGGACGATTCCCTCTTCCACTGCTGCACGGGTGGCGTGGAGTGCGTCCTCGACTCGTGCCTTCTTCTCCTTCATCTCACTCTCGGTTGCGGCTCCTACGTTGATCACCGCGACACCGCCGGCGAGCTTGGCCAGACGCTCCTGGAGCTTTTCCTTGTCGTAGTCGGAGGTCGTCTTCTCGATCGCTGCCTTGATCTCCTTGATGCGGCCCTTAATCTTGTCGTTGTCACCCGCGCCATCGATCAGCGTGGTGTTGTCCTTGTCGACGACGATCCGCTTCGCGCCCCCCAGGTCGGTCACCACTGCGTTCTCGAGCTTGAAGCCGACTTCTTCCGAGATCACCTGACCATTGGTCAGTGTCGCGATATCGGCGAGCATCGCCTTGCGGCGATCGCCGAAGCCCGGAGCCTTCACTGCCGCAACGCGGAGCGTGCCACGGAGCTTGTTGACGACGAGAGTCGCCAGCGCCTCACCCTCGATGTCCTCCGCAATGATGAGCAGCGGTTTGCCGAGCTGCGCAACCTTCTCCAGGATCGGCAGAAGATCCTTCATCGACGAGATCTTCTTGTCGTGAATCAGGATCATCGCATCCTCAAGCACCACTTCCATCTTCTCTGGATCCGTGACGAAGTACGGCGAGAGATAACCGCGGTCGAACTGCATGCCTTCCACGGTCTCGAGCGTCGTCTCGAGGCCCTTTGCCTCTTCGACGGTGATGACGCCGTCCTTGCCGACCTTCTCCATCGCTTCGGCGATCAGGTCACCGATCTCCTTGTCGTTGTTGGCGGAGATGGAACCGACCTGCGCGATCTCCTTCTTCCCCTTGGTCGGAACGCTCATCTTCTTGAGCTCGTCGACGATCGCCGTCACGGCGTGGTCGATTCCGCGCTTGAGCGCCATCGGGTTCACGCCCGCGGTTACGTTCTTGAGTCCTTCGCGGAAGATGGCCTGGGCGAGAACGGTCGCCGTGGTGGTTCCATCGCCAGCGAGGTCAGAGGTCTTGGTCGCGACTTCCTTCACCATCTGCGCGCCCATGTTCTCGATCGGATCAGAGAGCTCGATCTCCTTCGCGACGGTCACGCCGTCCTTGGTGACGGTCGGAGCGCCGAACTTCTTGTCGATGACGACGTTGCGTCCCTTGGGGCCGAGCGTGACCTTGACGGCCTCCGCCAGCTGGTCGACGCCGCGCTTGAGAGCCGCACGCGCGTCAACGCTAAAGTGTAGTTCTTTTGCTGCCATGTGATTGCTCTGTTGGGTGCTGGGGTTAGCCGAGGACCGCGAGCACATCGGACTCGCGGAGGATCAGATACTGTTCGTTGTTGATGGTCACTTCGCTGCCGCTGTACTTGCCGTAGAGAACGCGGTCACCGACCTTGAGCTCCATCGGAACGCGGGTGCTCTTCTCGTAGCGGCCGGGGCCGACTGCGATGATCTCACCCTGCTGTGGCTTTTCCTTGGCCGTGTCGGGGATGAACAGGCCGCCCCGCATCTGCTCGGTCTCCTCGAGCGCGCGAACGACGACGCGGTCGGCGAGGGGCGCGACTTTGGTGCTTGAGAGTGTTTTTGCAGCCTTTGTAGCCATGGTTAGCGGTCCTTCTGCTGAAAAAGTGGCTTGAAATTGGGGGCTTCGATTGTTAGCACTCATCCGTGGAGAGTGCTAATCCTGACCGAAGTTAAACGCTTTTGGGGCGGAGAGTCAACCCGCCAGAAGCTCGTAGCCGAGCCGTATCCCCTTCAGGGTCAGGAAGGGGTCCACAAGCTCCAGCTCGGCTGAATAGGGACGGATGACCTCCGCCATTCCCCCGGTCGCGATCACGAGGGGTACGTCCCTGTTAGGCCACTCCTTCTTGATGCGCCGAACGATTCCGTCGATGGAGTCCACTGCGCCAAAAAGGACACCTGCCCTGATGCATTCGTCGGTGCGTCGGGCAATCACCTTGGTGGGAGCGACGATCTCCGTGGCCGGCAATTGCGCTGAGCGCCTGAAGAGAGTCTCGGCCGAAATCATGATTCCCGGCTGGATGACGCCACCGAGAAACGTCCCTTGAGCGGTTATGCAGTCGTAGGTGGTTGCGGTGCCCAGATCGACGACGATTGCATCGCGTTTGTGAATCCGGCTTGCGGCGAGGGTGTTCGCGATGCGGTCGGCGCCTACAGTAAATGGCTCTTCGACATCGAGCTTCACCGGAAGCCTGGCGTGCGCGTCAATCATCACCGGCTTCGCCCCGAAGCAGATCGTGCACGCTTCCGCGAGCATCGGAGTAATCGCGGGAACCACCGAGCATATCGCGGACCCGCTGGCATTGCCCGGGGATCCGATAGCGTCGTGCGTGATGGAACGGATGAGGAGCGCCAGCTCGTCGGCGGTGCGCGGCGCGGCAGTCGTGAGACGCCAGTGTGAAATGAGATTTTCACCTTCAAAGATTCCGATCGTTATCTCGGAGTTGCCGACATCGAACGCGACGATCATTGGACATCCTCAAGCACGAGTGATCCTGAGCGGAAAGGCGCGACTGAATCGGCGAGGGCGATCAACAGCTCTCCTGCGGGGGTGATGCCCGCCACACGTCCCAACGCCGGCTCCGAGCAGCGGCGACCCCGGGCGAGATCGCGCGCATTGAACTCGTCGAGCTCATGCGGCCCGAGAGGACCCGTCGTCGCCGCCGCGGCGCGCAGCGCCGGGATCAGTTCCGCCAGCACTTCAAGTCGCTCCGCGCCGACGTCAAGTGCCGCCGCGCGCTCTACGCCTTGAGGCGCACGGACGTTCACGCCG
>CABEAH010000013.1_pt1 | contig 27941 bp, 22 predicted proteins | sample 3132331 | NCBI WGS metagenome assembly CABEAH01 (sample SAMEA5534343, study PRJEB31848) | metagenome | biome: tundra; feature: field; material: soil | place: USA | collected 2013-05 | depth 0.45 m | reverse complement strand
AGCTCGATCCGGAGCTTCTTGCACTCTTTGGAGAGATCGACGATTCCGGCGAGCGGCACGACGATCTCACTCCCGTCGGTGAGGAGGAGATGAGCCGCGCCACCCCCAGCGGGAGCATTGCCGACTTTCACAACCGCACGCGTCAATCGCCCGATCAACTGTGTCTCTTCGGCGAAGAGCGCTCCGTTCGTGCGCGAGACGATCACCGCCTCGATGGATTTTCCCGGAGCGATCGCGTAATCCGAGCGAAGCTGGCGCAGTCCGCTCACGGCTTCGCGCACGATCTCGAAGCGGGCGCTGGATGCCATCTCCGCTCGCGATGGTGTGTGCGCCATCGGCCAATGAGCCACCGCCAGGAAATCCGCGCGCTCCGCAGCCAGGGGAGCCGGCAGCCGCTGCCAGAGCGTCTCGGTAATGAATGGCATGATCGGATGCAGCAGGCGAAGACCGAAATCGAACACGTGCGTGAGAACTGCTCGCGCGACCTCACTGTCTCCGCTCTCTCGACCGATGCGTCCCTTTGTCGTCTCCAGGTACCAGTCCGCGACATCGTTCCAGACAAAGCGTCGTGCCGCTTCCGCATACTCGCTGAGCCGGAGGCCCGAGTAGCGTTCTTCGGGACGCCACTTTCCTCCCGCCGGCCGCGCGGGGCCGAGCGCACCATCGCACTCCGCGATCGTCGCGTTCAGCCGCCCGAGAATCCAGCGGTCGGCAAGAGCGAGGTCTGCGTCGAGCAGCTCGTCTATGCTGCGTACCGGCGCCGAGCCGACGTTGGCGAGCAAAAATCGACCGATGTTCCAGAGCTTGGTGGCGAAGTTGCGACCCGGAGCGAAAGAGCGCTCGAGGTCGCGGTGATCAAGCACCAGATCAGCGCCCATCCCCATCCCGGCGATGACTGTATAGCGGAGCGCGTCGGCGCCATACGCCCGGACGACGTCGAGCGGATCGATGCCATTGCCGAGCGACTTGGACATCTTCACGTGATTCGCGTCGCGCACGGTGCCATGGAGATACACGGTGTGAAACGGCGCGGCATCCATGAACGCGTAGCCCGCCATGATCATGCGCGACACCCAGAAGAACAGAATTTCCGGTGCGGTGATGAGGTCGTCGGTCGGATAGAACGCAGCGAGCGCTGGTGATCTCTTGTCGGGCCAGCCAAGCGTCGAGATCGGGAAGAGCCATGATGAGAACCAGGTGTCCAGGACATCTTCGTCCTGTCGCACCGGGCCGCCGCACGAGTCGCACGCCGCGATGTCCGTGCGGCTCACCAGCTGCTTGTTGCACCTGTCGCAATACCACACCGGAATGCGGTGTCCCCACCACAGCTGGCGCGAGATGTTCCAATCCCGGATGTTCTCCAGCCAGTGGATGTAGACGGCTTCCCATCGCTCCGGAAGAATACGAATCGTGCCGTCGCGCACCGCCTTGAGCGCCGGCTCAGCGAGCGGCTGCATGCGCACGAACCACTGGTCGGAGAGACGTGGCTCGACCACCGTGTCGCAGCGGTAGCAGTGGCGAATGGCGTGCTGGTGCGGCTCTACGCGCACGAGCTGTCCCGATTTGTCGAGCAACTCGACGATCTTTTTGCGCGCTTCGAATCTGTCGATGCCAATGAGCGCTTCGGGTACACGCAAGCCAGCGTCCGCGCCATTCGTCATTGTGCCTTTGGGGGACATTACGACCGGCATCGGGAGCTTGTGCCGCATTCCGACCTCGAAATCGTTCGGGTCGTGCGCGGGTGTGATCTTCACGACCCCGGTTCCGAACGCCGGATCGACGTATTCGTCGGCGATGATTGGGATATCGACGTTCGATATCGGGAGCGTCACCTTCTTCCCGACCAGCCCGCTGTAGCGGACATCATCGGGATGCACGGCGAGGGCGACATCGCCCAGCATCGTTTCGGGGCGCGTGGTCGCGACTGTGAGACTGGCTCCGTCCGCGCCACCTGCGAGCGGGTATTTGATATGATAGAGATGTCCGGCCTCGTCCGTGTGCTGCGCCTCTTCATCGCTCAGTGATGTGAGGCAGCGCGGACACCAGTGAATCACGCGGTGGCCGCGGTAGATGAGTCCGCGCTCGTAGAGCTGCACGAACGCTTCGCGCACCGCGAGCGAGAGCTCCGGCGACAGCGTGTAGGCGGTGCGGTTCCAGTCGCACGAAGCACCGATCGCGCGCAGCTGCTGGAGAATCTCGCTGCCGGTTTTCTCTACGAATGAGGTGGTCCGCTCGATGAACACATCGCGGCCGAGGTCGAAGCGCGATCGCCCTTCCTGCGCGAGCTCCCTCTCGACGATGTTCTGCGTGGCGATGCCCGCGTGGTCGGTGCCCGGTACCCAGAGCGCTTCGTCGCCGCGCATGCGGCGCCACCGGATCACCACGTCCTGGACCGCGTTATTCAGCCCATGGCCCATGTGCAGAACGGCTGTCACGTTTGGTGGAGGCATGATGATCACGAAGGGCTCGCGATCGCCACCGCTTCGGCGGCTCCGCTTTTCGTCGGCGGAAAAGATGCCGGCCTCGATCCAGCGCTCGTAGACGGCGCGCTCGGTCTGGCCGGGGTCGTACTGCGCCGGCAACTCGTGAATTTCCTCTGTTGTGCTCATCTCAGGCGCAAGTTAACGGGCGCGATTTTCCCGGGTAAGAGCGCGCCCGTTACTGTCCCGGCAAAGCAGTGCTGCTGCTTATGCTCCCGGTCGCGGGCGCGGCATGTCCGCGGGGGTATCAGCCGGAGCGGCGACGTGATCCGCTTTTGGCACGCCAGTTGGAGCGACCGGAGATCCATCTGTGCGACCCCCGCGCGGTGCCTTCTTTTTCGTCTTCTGACGCCCGGAGGCCTCCTCGATTTCGTCGGCGGCCGTCATGAATGCGCTTTCCGTGTTCATCGAACGGTCCTCGAGGACGCTGCGAGGATCGGCGTGCCGATCTATTTCCGTCGAGTTTCCCTGTCTCCGACGTCCGGTCCCGACCTGCTGGCCCTCCCAATGCGATTCCGTGAGCACGGGATCGCCCTCTTCGTACCGGTTTGCGGCGTCATCGAACAGATCTTCCTCGGTCCGAATGGTGAGCCGGTTGACGACGGTGTCCACACCTGGAACTCCGCGGGCGACCGCGACAGCCTGATGCGACTCGCCCTCGGCGTTGACCGAGCCCGTGAGCTCGATAATTCCGGCCTCGTCAGCTCCGATGTCGATCGCTCGCTCGCTCAGGATCGGATCATTCCGGAACGCCTCGAGAACGCGCTCCTCGAGCTCTTCCGCGCCATCGAGGGACACGGCTGGTGTATCGGAGTCATCGTCGAAGTCCGGGTCGAACTCATCGTCCTCGTCGTCGAGACCTTCGTAATCGACCTCCTCTTCATCTGTGCCGGTTCCGCCGCCGAATGTGTCGCGGATGCGGTCCGTCAGTCCCTTGAAGCCGCCTAATCGCTCCGCCATGAGAACGCCCGCCGCAAAACCAGCGGCTGCGGCGATGGCGATGTAGAGCGTAGTGCGGGAGGGTGCATCTTCTTCTTCGTCGTAGACGTAGGGCGGCTCGTCACGAAAACGGAAGGGGGACATAGAGTTCCTGTGGCGAAGGGTAGTGGTTAACGATACCTTAACGGGAAGCAAAATAAAGGCCACTCGCTGTACCCGAAACAATACCAAAAATGTTGACGTTGAGGCTCCCCGACGGCGCCACTCGTGAGGCCCCTGAAGGCGCCCTTCCTCGCGATATTGTCGCCTCCATAGGCTCCAGGCTGCTTCGCGATGCCATCGCGGTCGATATAGATGGAGAAGTCCAGGATCTGGACACCCCGCTCCGGAAGGGCGGAAGCTTTCGCGTGCTCACCGAAAAGGATCCCGAGTCACTCGCCGTTTTGAGGCACTCGGGGGCGCACATTCTCGCTACCGCGGTGCGCAGGCTCCGTCCCGACGCAAAGATCGGATTCGGCCCCGCTATCGAGGACGGGTTCTACTACGACTTTGAAGTCGGAGAGCCATTCACTCCGGAAGATCTCGAGAAGTTCGAGGCGGAGATGAAAAAGGTGATCGCCGAGAAATACCGGTTCGTGCGCGAAGAGGTTTCGCAGGCGGAAGCGAGAAAGCGCTTCGCCGACGATCCACTCAAGCTCGAGCGCCTCTCGGAATTCTCCGAAGACGAGATCATCTCGACGTATACGGATGGATCCTTCATCGATCTCTGCCGCGGCCCGCACCTCCCCGATACGTCGTATCTCAGGAACTTCAAGCTCCTGCACACAGCCGGAGCATATTGGCGCGGCGACGAGCACCGCCAGATGCTCCAGCGCATCTACGCGACCGCGTTCTTCAAGAAGGAAGATCTCGAGGCGCATCTGCACCGGCTCGAGGAAGCAAAACGCCGCGATCATCGACTCCTCGCGCAACAGCTCGACCTCTATTCCACCGATCCGCGCGTGGGCCCGGGTCTCATTCTCTGGCACCCAAAGGGTTCGATCATTCGCAACGAGATCGAGAACTACGAACGTGGGCTGATTCTTCGTCACGGGTACGATCTCGTGTATACGCCGCACATCATGAGCGAGAAGCTGTTCCAGATTTCTGGCCATCTCGAGAACTTCAAGGAAAACATGTTCGGCGCGATGGACGTGGAGGGCGCGGCGTATCGTCCGAAGCCGATGAACTGTCCGGGCCACATCTGCATCTATCAGTCCCGCCAGCGGTCATATCGCGACCTTCCGATCCGCTACGCGGAATTCGGCGCGGTGTACAGGTACGAGCGAAGTGGCGTGCTGCATGGGATGATGCGCGTGCGCGGCTTCACGCAGGACGATGCTCACGTGTTCTGCACGCTGGATCAGGTGCCGTCCGAAATCGAGCGGCTCCTCGACCTGTGCCACGAGATGCTCACGACATTCGGCTACCCGTACACCATCGATCTCGCCACTCGCCCTGAAAAGGCAATGGGCACCGGGGAGCAGTGGAAGCAGGCGGAGAAGACTCTCGCCGATGTTCTCACCAGCCGTGGACAGGCGTTCGAGTACGACGAAGGCGGGGGCGCTTTTTACGGCCCCAAGCTCGACTTCAAGCTGATCGATGCGATCGGACGGAAGTGGCAGGGCCCGACGGTGCAGCTCGACTTCAATCTCCCCGAGAGATTCGGGCTCGAGTACACCGGCGCGGACAACGCGCCACATCGTCCGACCATGCTGCACCGGGTGCTCGTTGGATCGATGGAAAGATTCGTGGGAGGACTCATCGAGCACTTTGCCGGCGCGTTCCCTCTCTGGCTTGCGCCGGAGCAGGTGCGTGTCATCCCGATCGCGGACGAAATGAAGGGATTCGCGCAGTCGATCGTGGATCGGCTAAAGGCGCGGGGCGTCCGGGTTCACCTGGACGATCGCTCCGACACGCTGAACTACAGAATCCGCGAAGGCGAGATGCTCAAGATTCCGTACATGGCGGTAGTGGGGAAGCGCGAGGCGGAAAACGATTCGCTGGCGCTGCGCGTTCGCGGGGCCGGGAAGAAGCAGGAAGTGTTGCCTGTCGCCGACTTCATCGCGCGCGTCGAGGACGAGCTCGCGACGAGGGCGCTAAAGCCGTAGCGAGGGTGCGGGACGATGAAGCGGAGGGATGACCTCAATAGTGAAGCCCGGACATTCTTTGTAGTCTAGCCCGGGCGACAACGATTGTGAACCACGAGCGCGCTTTCGTTTGCCAGTGCGCGGTCAGCGCTTCCTTACATCTCTCAGCGCCGATCTAAGCTCGCCTGTGATCAGGCTCGATGAATAATCCATGAGCTGATTGAGCGCTTCCTGGAAGTCGGCGACTGAAACCGTACTGAGCGTTCCCGCGGTGATGATGGAGCCGGGGATCGCGTTCGTTCCGACGACGAAGGGTGTGAGCCGGTCGCGGCCATGGACGTTTATGTTCCAGATCTCTTTTCCGGTGCGCCGGTCGAGAAGCACCGCTTCGGCAAATGTGAAGAGATAGGCAGCGTTCGATCCCCGCGCATTGATGCCGAATCTCTCCATGTGAACTTCCAGCAGATAGTCGGCGGAGCCGGGGTTGCTGACAGGCTGTGTACCGAGATATCGGCTGGCGCGCTCGAGCGTTCGCTGAGCAAGAACGGAAGGTATGTCGACGCGCGCTGTGGCACTGTCCAGTCTCGCGCTCGCTCGACGGCCTGCGACTTCTTTCGCGATGCCCGATCCCGCTCTCACGACCGCATCCACCGCGTTTTCGGCGCCGCGCAGATCGTAGTAGCCGGTCAGCAGCTCGGGTGCAGGCGGAGCGACGTACACAACTGCCAGCGTCCGGCTCGCGAACGGGTATTCGGCGAGATGATGATGCGGACCGCATGCGGCAAGAGATGCGACTGCCAGAGAGGCGCCGACAAATGCCGGAGCATTCTTGAAGAGAGTCGACTTGCTCATTTTGACTTCCATTTGGGGAAAGAGGGTGAGCGGCCCGAAGGCTCGCGCCAACTTACTCTCAAGACGACAGGCCAGGGATGGAATTACGCCACCAGATCGCCTGAAGTTCCCCTGCGTTATCCGTTTACTTCGCGCCCCCTTGATAGGTCACACGCCACACGCGGCCACCCTTGTCGTCCGCGATGAACAGCGACCCGTCCGGTCCCTGCGCCAGACCGACTGGCCTGTGCGCCGCTCGATCGGGTTGCATCTTTCCGCCCGCGAATCCATCCGCGAACTTCTCGAAGCCGGACGCGCTCACGGGATTTCCGCCGGAGAAGGGAACGAATGCTACGAGGTATCCCTGTTGGGGCCCGGGCGCGCGATTCCAGGAGCCGTGGAAGGCGATGAACGCGCCCCCGCGGTAATGCTCGGGGAAAGACGACCCGGTGTAAAACATCAACCCGTCCGGAGCCCAGTGCGCCGGGAAGAACGCGACCGGTGCGACCTTCGATGCACACTCGCCGACTGCTTTGCCGCCGTCTCCGCCGTACTCCGGTGCGAGCACCAGCTTCTGTTGTGCGCCATCGAAGTAGCACTCCGGCCATCCATAGTCGGCGCCCTCCGTGATGCGCAGCAGCTCCTCGGCCGGAAGGTCCTGCCCCTGTTGCGACGTGTAGAGCTTCGGCCAGTTGTCCGCCAGTTGATCACGTCCATGCTGCGTGGAGTAAAGGCCGCCGTCTGGCCCGAGAGCGATTCCCACCGCGTTGCGAATTCCCGTCACGTACCGCTCTGCCGCGGAGAAGCGTTGGTTCGTCTTGTTCGCGTCGTAGCGCCAGATTCCACCGCGAGTCTGCAACTCGTGGCAAGGCTTCCGACCGGACGACTGGAGCGTCCGGTTCAATACCTGACACGAATTGGTCGCCGATCCCACGTCCATGTACAGGTTTCCAGCGGAATCGATCACCAGCGGATGCATTGGGTGATCGCCGTTGAGCGGCAGTCCATTCACGATCGTCTCGCTCGCGGTTGAGGGCGCGAGACTGTCCGCGCGCAACGGGTATTTGACGATCGTCGCTGATTCCTCGGCGTAGAGAAAGCCGCCGTGCAGAGCGATGCCGGTTCCACCGTGACCGCCCTTCGCCGGATCGGCTCCGAAGCGCGCGATCATATCGGCGCGTCCGTCATTATTGGTGTCGCGCATGGCGACGAGGAATCCGCCGGAATGCGGTGGCGCATCGCCGTAGTACCTGCCGCTCCATGTATTGACGTAAACATCGCCGTTCGGAGCTACGACGATGTGCCGGGCATGCCCGATGGAGTCCGCAAATACGGTGGCACAGAATCCGGCGGGTAGGGTGATGCCGCCATTATCACCCTGGCACGCTGCGGAAAGCGCGCCGGAGCCAGTCGTGTCTCCGCTGGTGGCCGCCTTGTCGTTCCCACCGCCGCATGCGCTCAGCGCAAAAGCTGCCATTCCCAGCATCACGACCGAGCGAGATGCGCCCGGAAACGCCAATCTCATTCGGCCTGCGTCCTGACTCATGACATTCCTCTCCACGTCTAGGGCTTTTTCCGGTCGATGCCGGCCCACGCGTTCGCGCTACCAATGTCGCTGGCGCCCGTCGCCTTCGCGTAGAGAAACAACTGCAGCTTGTACGCCGTGAGCCATTTGAACGGCCCGTTGAGGATCGCCGCGCCCAGGGGCATCGTTCCGCTTGGCATTAGCGGAGCGTCCTGAGTGTCGAGCGTCTCTTCACTCGTCGAGGCGAAGAACTCCTCGATCTCGCGCTTCTGTTTCCGCATCGCGGCGGGGAAGCCCTCCGGCGGCATCTCCTTCGCTTCCGTCACGAGCTCGCCAAACAGCTTCCAGTTACGCTCGGACATCGAGCGGATTCCCCCAATACCACAGATAGACAGATAACGCAGCAGATCGAGTGTAGTTCGCTGCACCTCGGTGGGTCGGTAGTCGTAGGATGCTGGCGAAAGCTTGGTGAAGAGATGCAGCGAGATGTCACATTCGCGGGTCATGCTCGCGGCGAGCTGTTCCTTGGTAATCATGCGCTTTGTCAGCCTCGTTCAGAAATTCAACCTGTGGTGCCGTTCGCGCATTCGTCGAGCGGCGCGCGAGAAACAGCAAGATAGGCTGATGAACCAGTGAATTCGTAAAGAGGGATCGCTAGACCCGTTCGAAGACAGTGGCGATGCCCTGGCCGAGGCCGATGCACATGGTGGCGATGGCGGTCTGCTGGCCTCCGGACTTCATCAGGTGGAGCAGGGTCGTCGTGATACGCGCCCCGGAGCAGCCCAGCGGATGGCCCAAAGCGATAGCGCCACCGTTGAGGTTGACCTTCTTCTCCACGTGGTCCCGCAGCTGCAGATCCTTGAGCACAGGGAGGGACTGCGCCGCGAAGGCCTCGTTCAGCTCCCAGAGCTGGATGTCCTGGAGCTTCATCTGGGCGCGGGCCAGGACCTTCTTCACGGCCGGCACGGGACCATAGCCCATGAGGGACGGATCCACGCCGGCGGTGGCCATGGCCTTGATCCGGGCCATAGGCTCGAGACCTAACGCCCTGGCGCGGTCCAGAGACATCACCAGCATGGCCGCGGCGCCGTCGGAGATGGCCGAGGAGTTCCCCGCCGTCACGGTGCCGTTCTTGGGATCGAAGGCCGGTTTGAGGGCGGCGAGGCTTTCGAGGTTGGTGTCTTCGCGGATGACCTCATCGTAGTCGTACACCACCGAAAAGCCGTTCTCGTCGTGACCTTCCATCGGTACGATCTCGTTCTTGAAGCGGCCTTGCACTCTGGCCTCGTGCGCCTTCTGGTGGGACCTCAGGGCGAACTGGTCCTGGGCGGCCCTGCTGATGCCATGCATCTTCGCAAGGACCTCGGCGGTTATGCCCATCATGCCCGCCGCCTTCGCGGTGTACTTGCTGATGGAGGGGTTGGGGTCGACACCGTGCGTCATAGGCAGGTGCCCCATGTGTTCCACGCCTCCCACGATGAACACTTCGCCATTGCCCGTCATGATTGACATGGCCGCGATATGCAGGGCGCTCATCGAGGAACCGCACAGTCGGTTGATGGTCATGGCGCTGGCGGTATGCGGAATGTCGGTCATCAGCGACGCGAAGCGCGCGACGTTGAAGCCTTGTTCCAGGGTCTGCTGCACGCAGCCCCAGATCACGTCCTCGATCTCGCCGGGATCGACCTTGGGATTGCGCTTGAGCAGCGCGTTGATCATAGCAGCCGAGAGGTTTTCAGCCCGGACGTTCCGGAACATACCTCCCTTGGAACGGCCCATCGGGGTGCGAACGGCATCAACGACGACTACGTCTTTCATCGGTTACCTCCGACTTCGGCAAGCTGGAGTTTCTCGGCGGTGGGCTCGTTAAGCTTCCTTGTTTCATGGAAGCTGCCGCCGGCTTCGGCAAGTTGGAGCATCTGGGCGGTCGGCTCGTAGAGTTTTCCGAGGGCGGCGAACTTGCCGGCCTTCTCGCAAAGGGGCTTGAGGCCGATGGCATCGGCGTAGCGGAATGGGCCGCCCCGGAACGGCGGGAAGCCCAGACCGTAAATCAGGGCGATATCAACTTCCATGGGAGTATTGACGATCCCGTCCTCGAGACAGCGGGAGCACTCGATGATCAGGGGGAGCATCATCCGGTCGATGATGTCCTGATCGGTGATGGAGGCGCTGTTGTCCACGCGAACCAGAGGCTTGAGGATCTCCCTGACCTCCGGATCCTCGGTCTTCTTCGGCACGCCCTTCTTGTCGGGGGCATAAGAGTAGAAGCCCTTGCCGTTTTTCTGGCCGAAGCGCTGGATCTCGAACATGGCATCGATGGCGGTCTTCTCCGACGCGGCCATCCGATCCGGGAAGCCCTGAGCCATCACCGCGCTGGCGTGGTGGGCCGTGTCGATACCGACCACGTCCAACAGATAGGCGGGGCCCATTGGCCAGCCGAACTTCTCCATGACCTTATCGATCTTCAGGAAATCGACGCCTTCGTTGACCAGCATCGTGAAGCCCGCGAAGTAAGGGAACAGGACGCGGTTGACGAGGAAGCCCGGGCAGTCGTTCACGACGATGGGCGTTTTGCCCATCGCGAGAGCGTAGGAGACGGTGGTGGCGACTGCGCGGTCGCCCGACTTCGCGCCACGGATTACTTCCACCAGCGGCATCTTGTGCACCGGGTTGAAGAAGTGCATGCCGCAGAAGTTCTCCGGCCGTTTGAGGCCATCCGCCAGGCGAGTGATGGAGATGGTGGACGTGTTGCTGGCGAGGATGGCGTCCTCTTTCACCTGGTCTTCGACCTCGGCGAGGACGGCCTTCTTGACCTTTTCGTTTTCCACCACGGCTTCGACGACGAGGTCGACTCCCTTGAAGTCGCCGAAGGAAAGCGTCGGCCGGATGCGCGTGAACACTTCGGCCATTTCGGCCGCGGTCATCTTGCCCCGCTCGACCCGCTTGACCAGGAGCTTCTCGGCTTCGGACAGCCCCAGGTCTATGGCTTTCTCCTGGATGTCCTTCATGACGATCGGGACGCCCTTGGAGGCCGACTGGTAGGCGATACCGCCGCCCATGATTCCCGCGCCGAGGACCGCGGCCGATTCCACCTTGGAAGCCGTCCTGGCCATCGTCTTGGCCACTTTCCCCACGAACTGGTCGCCGAGGAAGATGGTCACCAGGTTGAAGGCGGTGGGAGTCTTGGCCATCTTGGCGAAGGTCGTGGCTTCGATCTTCAGGGCATCTTCTCGGCCCCTGCCGGCGCCCTGCTGCATGGCTGTGATGGCGGCCACCGGAGAGGGGTAGTTAGGCCCGGCCTTCCCAGCCACGAAGCCTTTCGCGGTTTCGAACGCCATCATGGTTTCCGTGGGGTTGAGCTTGAGGGGGGAGACCTTTTCGAGTCGGCGTGCCTTCCAGTCCCGCTGCCCTGCCATCGCCTGGCGCAGCAGGTTCAGAGCACCCTCGCGTAGCTTCTCGGGGGCAACCACCGCGTCCACCACCCCGGTCTTGAGAGCCACGTCCGCGGCGTACTGCTCACCACCCGCGATCCACTCGATGGCGTTGTCGGCGCCCGTAACGCGGGACATGCGTACCGGGCCGCCCCAGCCGGGGAAGATGCCGAGCTTCGTCTCAGGGAAACCGATCTTCGCGCTCGAGGACATGACGCGGTAGCTGGTCGTCAGCGCGAATTCGAGACCGCCGCCGAGGGCGAATCCGTTGATCGCCGTGATGGTGGGGAAACCAAAATCTTCGACGGTGTTGAATAGCTTGTGCACCTCGAGAATCCATCCGACCAGTTGATCTTCGGGATTCTTGAAATACTCGACGAACTCCGTGACATCGGCGCCGACGACGAAACAGTCCTTGCCGCTGGTGACCAGAAGCCCTTTGACGCCAGGTTCTGCCTTGATGAGGGCCAGCACCTCGCCCAGTTCGGCCAGGGTCGCCTTGTTGAATTTATTGACGGAATCACCCTGAAGGTCGAACCGCAACTCGGCGATGCCTCCGTCCAACATCGAGCACTGGATGGACTGGCCTTCAAAATTCATGGGACCTCCGAAAAAGACGATCGAGAGCAAGCGGTAGGAATGTTTGTTTTGCGCGCGGCTCCGAGTGAATTGTCACGGTGAATGAACCATCATTACAATTAGAAAGTCAAGAAGTTGCAAACGATAACGCATGACTATGGCTGGTACGCCAACCGCCCCCGCGGCATGCGCCGCCAGGCGGAGCCCGCCGCCACCGATGCCCCCGTGCCGATGCTCGTCGTGCCCAAGCTCGCGACTCACCGGCTCTTCTTGATCTTCTCCGTCAGCACCGGCAGCAACTCCATCAAGTCCGCCACCACACCGACGGTTGCTGCCTGAAAAATAGGGGCCTTGGGGTTCTTGTTGATGGCCAGTAGGAATGGATTGCCCTTGATGCCGCCAAGATGCTGGAAGGATCCACTGATGCCCAGGGCGAGGTAGACCTTGGGCTTGACGGTCTTTCCCGAGGTGCCGACCTGCCGCGGCTTGTCGAGCCACTTCGCATCGACGATGGGACGGGAGCAGCACAAAGCGGCGCCCATGGCCTGGCTGAGCTCCTCCACCAGGGCGATGTTCTCCTTGTCGCCGATACCCCGGCCGACGGACACGAGCACGTCTTCGCGGGTGATGTCGATATCCCCGACTTCCGCCTGGATCAATTCCACGAACTTCCGGCGGGCGGAGAGTCCCGCGGCATCCGCTGACCGGTCCACCACCTGCCCTGCGACGGGTCCGGCTTCAGCGGGCCGGAAGGCGCCGGAACGCACGGTGATCACCGCGCCGTTGGCGATGTCGCAGTGGACGTGAGCACTCACCTGGCCGGCGAACTCCTGACGCACGACCTTCAGGGTCGTGCCTTCCAGCCCTTCCGCGACCACGACGTCGGGAACGTAGGTGGCCCCGAGCTTCACCGCGAGCCCCGGCCCGAGATCCAGGCCGAACGTGTTGTGGGGAAGCAGCAGCATGGCCCCGGCGGGAAGCACCTTCATCAGGAGCGGCCGCAGCAGTTCGGCGTTGGGATAGGCAAACGCGGCCTGGTCGAACTTCCAGACCTCTCCGAAGGACGCGGCCACTTCCTGGCACACCGCGTCCACGCCGGAACCTGCGACGATTGCGACAGGCGTATTGTCGGGGAACAGGCTCTGGGCGGCAGTGGCCAGCTCGAGGGCGGAATCGTCCGCCTTGCCATCCGTGTGGGCGACGTAAACGAAGATCTTTGCATCCATTACCTGATCCCTCCCTTGGCCTTCAGGAGATCCACCAGCTTGCTGGCCAGTTCCTCCGTACTTCCCTCGAGCATCTCGGCGCTCGCGCCGACCTGCGGAACGAAGTAGTCCACGCGCTTGACCTTCGCGCCCGCCGCACCGACTGCGTCCGCGGCGACACCCAGAGCCGCGGCGTCGAGCACCGGGATCTCCACGGAGGCCACCTTGCGGATGCCGCGAATGCCGACGTAGCGAGGTTCGTTGATGCCGGTCTGGATGGAGAGGACGCAAGGGAGCTCGATGTCGCTCATCTCCTGGCTGCCGCCCTCGATCTCACGGCCGATGCGGAGGGACGTACCTTCCTTCACTTCGATCTTGTTGACCAGCGAGGCGTACGGCCAGTCCAGCAACGCCGCCAGCATGCCACCCACCTGGCCCGCGCCGTCATCGGCCTGGGCTCCCGTGAGGATCAGGTCGTACTTTCCTTTCTTCGCGGCAGCCTCGAGGATCTTCGCGACGCCGAGGCCGTCGGAGCCCTCGAACGCGGCGTCGGTCAGGAGCAGTCCCTGATTCGCGCCCATGGCCATCTCGCGGCGCACCACCTCTTCGGTGTCCTTGTCCCCCATGGAGACGACGGTGACGTTTCCGCCCACACGCTCCGCGATCTGGATGGCTTCTTCCACCGCGTAGTTATCCCACTCGTTGACCGAGTAGACGAGGTCCTCGCGCCGGATGTCCGCTCCTCCGGGTCCCACGCTGATTTCGTTCTCAGCCGAGTCGGGCACGCGTTTTACACACACCAGGATTTCCATATCGAGTTCCTCACAAAAGGTCAGTCTTGAAGTTGGCCGTCCACCAGCTCGACGAGGTCGAGAACTTCCATCTTGCCTTCCAGTCCGGCTACTTTGATTGCGTCCTCAATGTTCGTTAGGCAGTAGGGACAGGCGGTCACGATGACATCCGCGCCGGCCTGCCGCGCCTGTTCCACCCGCACCACGCCCATGCGCTGCTCCTCTTCGGGCTCGTAGAAGAGCATCAGACCGCCGCCGCCGCAGCAGAAGGAGCGGTCGCGGCAATTGCCCTCCATTTCCACGCGCTTGAGCCCGGGGATGCAATCGATTGCCTGGCGCGGGGCGTCGTAGGTGCCGTTGTGGCGGCCGAGGTAGCAGGGGTCGTGATACGTGTACGTCTTCGACGAATTCGCCAGCGGCTTGAACTTCAGCTTTCCGCTCTCGACCGCGTCCGCGATGAGTTCGCTGACGTGCTGCACCGGCGGCATGTCCGCGTAGTCGTTTCGCAGGGCGTTCATGGCGTGGGGATCGTTGACGACGATCCTGCGAGCTTCGGATGCCTTGATGGCTTCGGTGTTCTGTTCCTTAAGGCTCTGGAAGAGCATCTCCTCGCCGAAGCGCCGGACGTCGTGACCGCTGTCCTTCTCGTCCTTGCCGATCACCACGAAGTCCACGTTCCCCTTGTTGAGAATTCGGGCAGTGGCCTGGGCGATCTTCTGCATGCGGTCGTCATAAGAGGTGATGCTGTCGACAAAGTAGAGCGTCTCGGCGGTCTCGCCCTTCTCGACGAGTTTCACCTGCACGCCTTCCCCGACGCCTGCCGTCCACTCGGCGCGCTTCTTCTCCAGCTTGCCCCAGGGATTGCCCCGCTTTTCGAGGGCGCTCAGGGGCTTCTGGAGGGACTGAGGCACCATGCCGTCGTCCACCATGCCCCGCCGCAGGTCCACTATCTTGTCGATGTACTCGATGCCGACGGGGCATTCCTCCTCGCAGGCGCCGCAGGTGGTGCACGACCAGATCTCGTCCTCGCTGTAGATCCCGCCGATGAGCGGAACGTGATCAGTCTTGGATTTTCCGAGGATCGGGTAGTGCTCGAAAGCGTAGTCGCGAGCCTTGATGCTGATGAACCGCGGGGAGAGGGGTCGCTTGACCGCGTTGGCGGGACAACGGTCCGAGCAGCGGCCGCAGTCGACACAGCTGTAGAAGTCCAGCATGTGCTTCCACGTAAAGTCCTCGAATTTCTTCACCCCGAAGGATTTGACGTCATCCAGCTGGGCATCCGAAATCCCATGGACCACCGGCTTGATGTTGCCGGTTTGCAGCCGCATGAAGAAGACGTTGAAGAGGGACGTGATGACGTGGAAGTGCTTGCCGAACGGGAGGAGGCAGAGGAAAAAGAAGAAGGTCAGGTCGTGGATGACATAGGCCGCCAGATTCATGCCGGCCAGCGTCGAGACCTGAACGCCGGACAGCATCCGCTCGAACAACCATGTCAACGTAAGGAACGTGGCGGAGCTCGCGCCTTCGCCCTGGGCGGCGAGGAGGCTTCCCTCGAATGCGCTTTCGGAGATCATCAGGGTGGCGATGAGACCGAGGACGAAGAGGGCCTCCGGAGTGTGGTCCTTGCCGAGTTTTTCGGGGACTTCGTACCGTGCGGGCTTGAAGAAGGCGCGGCGCACGGCGAGGATCACCACGGCCACGAGGACTGCGGTGGAGGCGATGTCCTTCTTGACGTTGTAGACCTCACCTAACGCACCGCCGAGGCCGGGCAGGACGAAGCCATCCACGAAGCCGAGGACCACCATCTGGATGGAGCGTGCCGCGAGAATTAGAAAGCCGAAGAAGACGACGATGTGCAGCATTCCGGCAAGCACGTAGCGCGGTTGTCGCCACTGCGCCAGCCAGAGCTTGAGCACGAGGAAGATCCGTTCTGGAATCCGCTCGAGACGAGGATCCGGAGCGGCCCGAAGCAGAGGCACCATACGCCGCGCGATGATCCAGGCGAAGCAGGCCAGCCCCAGCAGAGGGATCAGCATGAATAGATACTTCGCAGGCATTCCCGCCAGCATGGCTGTCGCGGGAGAAAAAGGATCGTGGGGCATGAGGTCCTCCACCGACGCTCGGAAAGTTATTTCCCCCCGAAGGCATCCTCAGGGATATCGACGACGACGCTGCTGCCGGAGAGAATAGCCTCCATCCTTCCCAGGGCGACCGGAAGCATGACCTGGGAGTAGAACTCGGAGCTCTTGATCTGCCCTTCGTAGAATGCGGCGTCCTTTTCCTTGCCTCCGTTCGCCAGCGCTTGAGCGGCGATGCGCGCGCGCCATAAGAGCATCCACCCGACGATCACGTCCCCGCACACTTCCAGGAAGGGGTGGGCATGCGCCGCGGCGGTGAGCAGGTTGCCGTACATGGCGGTCATGCCCATGTGCCGGGCGACCTCTTCGAGGCGGAGCAGGGCCTGTTCCAGCTTTTCCGCCATGGGGGCGGTGCGATCGACTTCGGCGGCGGCAACTACGCCGCGGCGGATCTCCTCGCCGAGGTCGATGATGGGCCGTCCGCCGTTCTGGCCGAGCTTGCGGGCGAGGAGGTCCATGGCCTGGATTCCGTTGGTCCCTTCGTAGATGCCGGTGATGCGGCAGTCCCGCAGCAACTGCTCCATGGGATATTCCTTGATGTAGCCGTAGCCGCCGTAGACCTGGACGCCCAGGCTGCAGACGTCGAAGCAGCGCTCCGAGGTGTAGGCCTTGGCGATGGGAATCAGGAAATCGACGATGCCCTGGAGCCGGGTCTTCTCCTCGGGATCGGAGGATGTCGCAATGCTGTCGAGGCAGAAGGCGATGTAGTAGGAGAGGCTCCGCAGGCTCTCCACGTAGACCTTCATGATCATTAGCATCCGACGCACGTCGGGGTGCTGGATGATCGGCACGCCGGGGGCGTCCTTATCCATCATCTGGAGTAGATGGCGACCCTGGATCCGTGTACGGGCATAGTTGACCGCGTACATGTACGAAGGGCTGGCGCAGGCCAGAGCCTGGTTGCCCACTACCAGCCGGGCGTCGTTCATCAACTTGAACATGGCACGCATGCCCTTGTTGGCCTCTCCGATGAGGGTGCCCCGGCACTTGCCTTTGCTGCCGAGAGCCAGAGAGGCCGTAGTGTTGCCGTGAATGCCCATCTTCTCTTCGATCCCGGTGCAGACCACGTCATTGGGCTCGCCCAGGCTGCCGTCGTCATTGACCCAGATCTTGGGAACGATGAAGAGGGAGATGCCGGCGGTGCCGGCGGGAGCGCCTTCGATGCGCGCCAGCACAGGGTGGATGATGTTGCTGGCCAGGTCGTGCTCACCGCCGGAGACGAAGATCTTGTTGCCCGTGATGGAGTAGGTGCCATCCGGGTTCGGGGTGGCGGTGGTGGTGAGGGCTCCGACATCGGAGCCCGCCTCGGGTTCGGTGAGCAGCATGGTGCCCGTCCACTCGCCCGAGAACAGCTTCTTGAGGAAGAGCTTCTTCTGCCGGTCGGATCCAAAGGTCTCGATGAGCTTTCCGGCGCCATGAGAGAGGTTTGCGTACATCAGGAAGGCGAAACTCGCCGACATGAGGAAATCGATGGCGGCCGAGGCCACGGTGCGGGGCATGCCCTGCCCGCCCCACTCGGGGTCCTCGGTCATGGCCAGCCACTCGCCGTCCCGGAGAGCCTTCCAGGCCTTATGAAAGGATTCGGGGACCGTCACGTTCCCGTTCTCGAAGTGGGGGCCGATGCGGTCGCCGTCGATCTGGGTGGGGAGGATTTCCTTCACGGCGAGGTTCCGAGCCTCGGAGACGATCAGGTCGATGGCCTTCCGGTTGAACTCGGAAAAGTGTTCATGCTTGGCGAGTCCTTCGACCTTCAGCTGTTCGTGAAGGACGAAATCGATATCTCTGCGGTCCGCTAGAATCTGGGCCATAGTGCCTCCAATGGGAAATCGAGCTTGATCTCAACCGGTCGAAGCAACAGTGGCAGCTATTACTTCAGCTGGCGTCTGCCAACCGAGTGTCTCTCTTGGTCGAGTGTTAAGTTTGAGGGCAATAGTGTCCAACTGGCCCTGGGTGACATTGCTTAGATCCATGCCTTTCGGGAAGTACTGACGGAGCAGCCCGTTGGTGTTCTCGTTCGAACCGCGCTGCCAGGGACTGCTCGGATCGCAGACTTCCTGGGCTGTGGGCCGCGGGCTTTCCTCCATTCCCGCGACATCGCCGAGGGAAGGCGATAGAAGAGCGAAAATGCTCCACAACCTGCTGAAACGACTCCCAATCCCGGAGCACGATTCGATACGGAAAAGAAGGGCGTCACGCTAATGCCCGCGGCCCACAGCCTGACCGCTGACCGTCCCCGGCAGGTAGTCTTCAGTTTATGTGGTTCATCAGCTCCGCCTCGGCGACGGTCGTCGGGCGTCGCCGACCCTCGCCGCTTTTGATCCCAATATCAACCGGTTAGCTTCCTCCTGACAGACGTAGCTGACTCTCGCCGCTATTCCGATCATCATGACCAATAAATCCCGCACTCCAGTAATCGTCGCCGCCGCCCGTACACCGATTGGCAGGTTCCTCGGCGGACTCTCGCAGCTCACCGCGCCCGAGCTCGGCGGAATCGCCATCCGCGAAGCTCTGAAGCGATCCGGAATCAGTGCGGAAGATGTGCAGGAAGTGATCATGGGCCACGTCATTCAGGGTGGTACCGGTCAGGCACCCGCCCGCCAGGCCGCGCTCAAGGCGGGCCTCCCGCCCACAGTCTCCGCGGTGACGGTCAATAAGGTGTGCGGCTCCGGTCTCAAGGCGGTCATGCTCGCTTCGCAGGCGATCAAGGCCGGCGACGCGCAGGTCATCATCGCGGGCGGCCAGGAGTCGATGTCGAACGCTCCGTACTACGTGTACGGTATGCGGAACGGGGTCAAGCTCACCGATCAGAAGATGGTCGACGGCATGATCAAGGACGGGCTCTGGTGCGCCTCCTGTGACGTTCACATGGGTGCACACGCGGAGCACACGGCGAAGAAAGCGGGAGTGACCCGCGAGCAGCAGGATGAGTTCGCCGCCGCTTCCCATCGGAAAGCGGTCGCCGCAATCGAGCAGGGCAAGTTCAAGAAAGAGATCGTTCCGGTGGAGATCCCGGGGAAAAAGGGCTCAACGATCGTCGACACCGACGAAGGCCCGCGCAAGGACACGACGGTGGAAGTTCTCACCAAGCTGCGGCCGGCATTTCCGGGCAAGGATGCGAAGGCGGCGGACCTGAGCGTCACTGCCGGCAACGCCTCGAGCCTGAACGATGGCGCAGCCGCGCTCGTGATCGTCTCCGAGGAATACGCGGCTTCACACAAGCTCGAGATCCTCGGTCGCATCACGGGTTACGCGACGGGAGCTACCGCGCCGGAGGATCTCTTCTTCGCTCCGATCTTTGCGGTGAAGAATCTGATGAAGAAGACGGGTATGAAGATCGGCGACTACGATCTGATCGAAGCGAACGAAGCGTTTGCGGCGCAGGCGCTGGCAGATGGCGCCGGACTTGGCTGGGATTGGAGCCGCGTAAACGTCAATGGCGGTGCTATCGCGCTCGGGCATCCGATCGGCGCCAGCGGTGCGCGCCTACTGACGACGCTTCTCTACGCGATGAAGGATCGCGGCGCGAGGACCGGTCTCGCCACGCTCTGTCTCGGCGGCGGTGACGCCGTCGCGCTCAGCGTCGAGCGCGCGACCTAGCCTCGGTTGACCGCGCCAGTACACTCGAGAAGCAAGCGGTCGCTGAAGTCGCTGCGACCGCTCTGGTTGATCGTCGCGTTCTATCTCCTTTGCTTCATCACGCTAGGCGTTTTAACGACGGTTGGCGGGCTGACACTCGGCGCGAGCGCAGTGAGTTCGCGCGGGATTCTTTTTCAGTGGCTGGCGCTCGGGAGCGTGCTCATTGTGACGTACCTCATGCTCCGCAGAGTGGACAGGCTTCCGTGGAGCACGATCGGACTCGATACGCTCGCTGCATCGCCGAGGCTGCTGCTGCGCGGAGTAGTGTTCGGCGGACTCACCATCGGACTCGCGAGCGTGGCCCTCATCTCGATCAACGAGCTTCGTATCGATCAGGCGGCCCCCGGAAACTGGTGGGCCGCCGCGGGAACGGCGACCTGGATTCTTCTCCCGGCGGCATTTTTCGAGGAGCTGTTCATCCGCGGCTACGCGTTTGCCGTCTTGCGGCGCGCCGCCGGCTGGAAGATGGCGCTCATTCTCACGAGCCTCGTGTTCGGGCTCCTGCATGCCTGGAACCCGGGAGCGGACGCCGAATCGATTCTAGCCGTGACGGTCGCTGGATTCTTTCTCGGAGCCATCTTTCTCGCAACGAGAAGCCTCTACGCCGCGGGTGCCGCGCATTTTGCGTGGAACTGGGTGATGGCAGGAGCGCTACACACGCCCGTGAGCGGACTTCCGCTGGCCACTCCTGATTACAAGGTGGTCGATGCGGGTCCGGATTGGCTGACCGGCGGACCATGGGGGCCGGAAGGCGGAGTTGCCGCCGTCGTCGCGATGTTCGCAGTTCTCTTCTACCTGTACGGGCGCCACCTGCGCCGGATGGAGTGGCCAGCATGACCGACCGCATTGCGGTTGTAGGAGCGGGGCAGATGGGCAATGGAATAGCGCACGTTTTCGCGCAATCCGGTTTCCCCGTCACGATGATCGACATTTCGCAGGACGCGCTCGACAGAGGGCGCTCGACAATCGCCAAAAACCTCGAGCGCCAGGTGAAGAAGGGAGCCATCCAGGCCGACCAGCAGGAGGCAATTCTCTCGCGCGTTCAGCTCAGCCGCGACTTGGAGAGCGCCTCCGACGCCGCGCTCGTGATCGAAGCGGCGAGCGAAGACAGCGCGCTCAAGTTTCGCATCTTCACCGACCTCGATCGAATCGCCCGGCCCGACGCGATTCTGGCAACCAACACCAGCTCCATCTCGATCACCGAGATCGGCCGGCACACCGCGCGCCCCGAGAAAGTCGTCGGGATGCATTTCATGAACCCGGTGCCAGTGATGAAGCTGGTCGAGATCATTCGCGGCCTCGCGACTTCGGACGAGACGACCGATCGAGTCGTCGCCCTCAGCAAGCAGCTCGGCAAGACTCCCGTGGAGGTGAACGACTATCCGGGGTTCGTTTCGAATCGCGTGCTGATGCCGATGATCAACGAAGCGGTGTATTGCGTCATGGAAGGCGTCGGCCAGCCGGAGGCGATCGATCAGGTGATGACGCTCGGCATGAACCATCCGATGGGGCCTCTCGCGCTCGCCGATCTCATTGGACTGGATACCTGCGTCGCGATCCTCGAGGTGATGCAGAACGGACTTGGCGATCCCAAGTACCGGCCCTGTCCGCTGCTCAGGAAGTACGTCGCCGCGGGCTGGCTCGGTCGAAAGACCGGACGCGGCTTCTATACATATAAGTAAGAGCCGACGTGTCCTGGGCCCTCCATCCGCTCACAGAAGAGCAGTCTGAAGTTCAGAAGCTTGCGCGTGACTTCGCGCGGACGGAAATCGCCCCGCACACCGCGGAGTGGGACGAGAAGGCGTACTTCGAGCCTTCACTCGTTGGGAAGCTGGGCGAGCTTGGCTTTCTCGGAATGCTACTGCCCGAGCAGTACGATGGCCTGGGCGTCGATACGGGGACTTATCTGATAGCGCTCGAGGAGATCGCGGCCGCGGATGCATCTGTGGCGGTGATGATGAGCGTCCACAACTCTCTGCCGACGCAGATGATTCTGCGTTACGGAAGCGACGCGCAGAGAGATCGCTTCCTCAAGCCAATGGCGCGCGGCGAAATCCTCGGGGCATTCGCGCTCTCGGAGCCCGAAGCCGGCTCGGATGCATCGGCGCTCGCCACGCAGGCGGTGAGAGATGGGGATTCCTGGATTCTCAACGGTACCAAGAGCTGGGTGACGAACGGAAACACCGCAGGCGTCATCCTGACGATGGCGCGCACCGACATCAGTGGCGCGCGCAAGGGTGGGCGCGGAATCGGCGCCTTCATCGTCACGCCCGATCTTCCGGGATTCAAAGTCGGGAAAAAGGAAGACAAGATGGGCCTCCGCGCATCACCGACGGTGCAGCTCACCTTCGACAACATGCGCGTTCCAGCCGCGAATCTCCTCGGCGACGAAACGCAGGGCTTCATCTATGCGATGCAGTCTCTCGACAACGGTCGTCTCGGAATCGCCGCGCAGGCGATCGGCATCGCGCGTTCGGCACTCGAGCATTCGGTCACCTACGCCGGCGAGCGAAGACAATTCGGCAAGGCGATCAAGGAATTCGAGGCGATTCAGTTCAAGCTCGCCGACATGGCGACGAGGGTCTCCGCGTCGCGCTCACTGCTGCACGCAACCGCGGCGGCCAAGGATCGTGGCCAGAGCGTGCGCCAGTTCAGCTCGATGGCGAAGCTCATGGCGAGCGAGACCGCAATGTGGGTAACGACACAGGCGGTGCAGATTTTTGGAGGTTACGGCTACATCAAGGATTATCCGGTGGAGCGCCTGTTCCGCGACGCGAAAGTCACCGAGATTTACGAGGGCACTTCGGAGATCCAGAGAATCGTGATCGCGCGTGCTCTCTACGGACAATCATGAACTCACTCCAAGGCAGATAAAAGCATGCAGCTATTTGATACACTCGCGTCGATGGGACATGAGGAAGTCATGTTTTGCAGCGATCCCTCGTGCGGATATCGCGGCATTCTGGCCGTGCATAGCACCAAACTCGGTCCCGCTCTAGGCGGAACACGATTCTGGGCCTACCCCAACGACGAAGCCGCGATCACGGACGCGCTCCGCCTCTCGCGCGGCATGACGTACAAGAACGCCGTGGCCGGATTGAATCTGGGCGGTGGGAAGTCGATCATCATCGGCGACAACCGCACGAAGGACAGAGAAAAGATATTCCGCGCTCACGGGCGCTTCGTCGAGACCCTCGGCGGCCGCTACATCACCGCTGAAGACGTCGGCACGAGCACATCTGACATGGGCTTCGTTCACATGGAGACTGGGCACGTGGCTGGCCTGGCGGGAAAGTCCGGAGATCCATCACCGGTCACCGCGCACGGCGTGTTCCGCGCGGTGCAGGCGTCGGCCAATCGCAAGTGGGGGTCGGACAGCCTCGAGGGAAAGACCGTCACCGTTCAGGGATGCGGACACGTGGGGCAGTATCTGTCCAAGGAGCTCCACGACGCCGGAGCAAAGTTGATCGTCTCCGACATCGATCCTTCCCGCGCGAAGAAGGTGGCCGAGATGACGGGCGCGAAGGTCGTGGAAGGTGATGCGATCTACTCTGCCGCCGCCGACATCTTCGCTCCATGCGCGATGGGAGCTATCATCAACGACCAGACGATCCCGAAGCTGAAAGTGCAGGTTATCGCTGGCTCCGCCAACAATCAGCTCCTCGAGGAGCGCCACGGTGATGTGCTCGAGGAGAAGGGAATCCTGTATGCTCCCGACTATGTCGCGAATGCCGGTGGTGTGATCAACGTCTACGGCGAGGTGGCGGGCTGGGACGCACAACGCGCGCTGGACAAGGCCGACGACATCTACGATACCGTACTGCGAGTTTTCGATATCGCCGAGGCGGAGCACATTCCGACCTACGAAGCCGCCGACCGTCTGGCCGAACAACGGCTCGCCGCCGCGCGCTGAGCTGAACGACGCAAGCCGCCGATGAGTCGTGAACGGGAGAGCACCAGATGAGCGGTAACCGTGAAGTGATTGCAATCGCCTCCGATCACGCCGGCTTCGACATGAAGGCGCGGCTCGTTTCGGAATTGACGAAGATGGGGTACCAGCCGGACGATCTGGGAGCGAAGGAAGAGGACACTTCGGACGACTATCCGGACTACGCGCACCCGCTCGCGCGGGAAGTCGCGGCAGGGAAGGTGGAGCGCGGGATTCTCTTATGCGGCAGTGGAATCGGCATGGACATTGTCGCCAACCGGTATCGTGGAGTTCGGGCGGCACTGGCGTGGGAGCCTCGGATAGCGTCGCTCTCGCGCAGGCACAACAACTCCAATGTACTCGTGCTACCGGCGCGATTCGTCTCGATCGAGGAAGGAGTGGCGATAATGAAGGCGTGGCTGAATTCCAGCTTCGAGGGCGGCCGGCATGAGCGCCGCGTGGACAAGATCGACCCAAGGGAGAAGTGATGCAGCAGACTGAATCGGTGTCGACTGGATCGATCGCGAAGGGCTCGATGCCACTCGGCACACTTGCGGTGTCCGACCCGGATATCGCGCGCATGATCGACCTCGAAGTGGCGAGGCAGCGCAGCGGGCTGGAGCTCATTGCCAGCGAGAATTTCGTTTCGCCGGCGGTGATGGAAGCCATGGGAACCCCGCTGACGAACAAGTACGCGGAGGGATTGCCGGGCAAGCGCTATTACGGCGGTTGCGAGTTCGTGGACATGGTGGAGCAGTGCGCGATCGACCGTCTGAAGAAACTGTTCGCCGCCGCTCACGCCAATGTGCAGCCGCACTCCGGCGCGCAGGCGAACGCGGCGGTGTACCTCGCGTTTCTCAAGCCGGGTGAGACCGTTCTTGGCATGGATCTCTCGCAGGGCGGCCACCTCACGCACGGGTCGCCGGTCAACTTTTCTGGTCTTCTTTACCACGCGATTCACTACGGCGTGGGGGAGGACGGCCGCATCGACTACGATCAGATGCGCGATATCGCGAAGAAGCAGCGGCCCAGGATGATCATCGCCGGCGCGAGCGCGTACTCGCGCATCATCGACTTCGAGCCGTTCGCGGAAGTCGCGCGCGAGATCGGCGCGATGTTCATGGTGGACATGGCTCACTTCGCGGGACTGGTCGCCACTGGCTTCCATCCTTCCCCCATCCCGCACGCCGATGCGGTGACGAGTACTACGCACAAGACGCTGCGGGGGCCGCGCGGTGGACTCATCCTATGCAAGGAAGAGCACGCCAAGGTGATAGACAAGGCGATGTTTCCGGGAACACAAGGGGGTCCGCTCGAGCACGTGATCGCCGCGAAGGCAGTAGCGTTCAAGGAAGCGCTGGACCCATCTTTCACACAGTACTGCGGACAGATCGTTCGCAATGCGCAGGCCCTGGCGGGCGCGCTGATGGAGCGGGGCTTCGACATCGTTTCCGGAGGGACCGACAATCACCTCATGCTCGTCGATCTCCGGAACAAGAACGTCACCGGCAAGGTGGCTGAGAAGGCGCTCGATGCAGCCGGGATAACGGTCAACAAGAACACCGTTCCAAAGGAGACGCAGTCGCCCTTCGTTACGAGCGGTATCCGTATTGGGACTCCGGCCGTAACGACTCGGGGGATGAAGGAGTCCGAGATGGAGCGGATAGCGGAGTTGATCGACAAGGTGATCACGAGCGCCGGCGATCCGGCGGTCGCAATTTCGGTGAAGGAAGAAGTGCTCGACTTGACGAATCGCTTCCCGCTCTACAAATCCTTTCCCTCAATGGCGGAAACCCGATAGCAATGGCAGAGCTGGCATTTCGCGACGGAATCATGGACCGGATCCGCATTCGCGAACCGCGTTTCGACGAGCAGGCTTATCTGTTCGTCCTCTCAGCGCTGGAGATGTGTCAGGCACAGCTCGCTGTGCGCAGACACATCAGCGGCATCGAGCTCGCCAACGCGTGCCGGACTCTCGCGCTCGACCGCTATGGATTGATGGCGCGCGTTGTTCTCGAGCGCTGGGGCGTTTCCGCCACCGCCGACATTGGTGACATCGTCTTCACACTCGTCGAGCTCGGCTTCCTTCTCAGTCAGCCCCAGGACACGCGCGACGAATTCGTTGACGTATTCGACTTCGACCGGGCGTTCGAGCGCGACTATCCCTGGAACTGCGCGCAACAGGCGTAGACTTCAGCCCTCCAAACAATGCCCGTCAGGGTGGTCGGCGCGAAAGAGTCAGCGGAGCGCGATCGGGCAGCCATAAATCGAGGGATTTCTTCGCGCCAGCTCATGCAGCGAGCCGGTGAGACCGCCGCGGGAGAGATCATGCGGCGCTTTTCGGACCGGCTGCGAGACGGAGCCGTCGTCCACACCGGTCCCGGTAACAATGGCGGTGATGGCTGGGTCGTCGCCGGTGCTCTTTCTGGCGCTGGCGTGGACGTCCAGGTCGTCGAAGTCGCGGAATCGAAAACGCCGGATGCGATCGCCGAGCGTGCGTCCGCGATCGGATCCGTGAGAGTGGTGAGCGAGTCGAAGGATGCCGGCGTAGTGATCGACGCGCTGCTCGGCACGGGGTCGGAAGGAGCGCCCAGAGGCGCGATCGCTGATGCGATCGAAACGATCGCCGCGACGAGAGGCCGAGGCGCACGGGTCGTGGCGCTTGATCTTCCGAGCGGGCTCGACGCCACCACCGGCACGCACTCGCAATGCGTTGTCGCGGACATCACACTGAGCTTTGGTGGCGTCAAGCGGGGATCACTTCTAGCGCGAGATTGCTGCGGCGAGATAGTCGTTCTCGATATCGGCCTGGATGAAGAAGCCGGGCCTTCAATGCGAGTGCGCAACAGAGATACGCCACTGCTGCCCGTGCTCGTCGATAGCGAATACGTGGAGTCTCACGTGCCGACCTTTCGTTACGACGCACACAAGGGAGAACGAAAGCACCTCGCAATCGTGGGCGGCGGCAAGGGGATGCCCGGCGCCGTCGTGCTCGCCAGTCGCGCTGCGCTCAGGGGCGGAATCGGTCTGCTTCACGCATTCGTGGCCAGCGAGAATCTCGGCTCGGTTCTCACCGCGGTCCCTTCCGCGCTCATTTCTGCGTGGCCTTCCGATACTGATGAAATCTCATCCAGAATATCAAAATGGGCGGATGCGATTCTGCTCGGCCCCGGCCTCGGTCGCTTCGATGAGACCCGCGAGATCGTCGAGCGGATTCTCCGCGACTCGCGACTGCCGGTATTGCTCGACGCCGATGCGATCAACATATTCGAGGGAGACGTATCGGCGCTCGCGAGGCTGCTCAGTGGCCGCCCGGCACTCCTGACACCACACGCCGCGGAGTTCGCGCGGCTCGCCGGGACGGACGTCCCGACGGTGCTTGCGTCCCGGTTCGATGTAGGCGCCGAAATCTCCCGCCAGCTCGGCGCAACTGTCCTTCTCAAGGGCGCGCCCACCGTGATCTTCTCGCCCGACGGAGAGCGGTTTGTGAGCGCTCGCGGAACGGCTGCTCTGGGAACCGGAGGCGCCGGCGATCTGCTCGCGGGAATTGCCGGCACTCTGCTGGCGCAGACCGGAGAGCCGGTCGCATCAGCGTGCTCGGCCGCATGGATTCACGGGCGCGCGGCGGAGCTTTGCGGGTATGTGCGAGGCACTACGCTGGAGGATGTCCTGTATGCTTTGCCGCGAGCGTGGAACGAGCGTGAAAAGCCCTTGATGCCACACGTTCTGGCTGAGCTGCCGGCGGTGGCGGCGTGACGGGTCCCGGCGATACGTCAGCGGTGGTGAGCAACATGCCGCTTGCCGGCGGAAGCGAGTTCGATCTGGTGCGCGAGCTTCTCGCCGTGTGGGGAGATGCCGCCTCAGGCATTGGTGACGACGCCGCCGTCCTGGATATCCCCGCGGGGCATCGACTGGTGGTGAGCACCGACACTTCGGTCGAAGACGTGCACTTTCGGCGGGAGTGGCTCAATCACTTCGAGATTGGATATCGCGCCACGGCATCCGCGTGGAGCGATCTCGCGGCGATGGCGGCGGCGCCACTCGGATGTCTAGTGTCAATCACTCTCCCGGAGCGCGATGCGCCGGCGATCAGGAATCTCGCCCGGGGAATCCTTGACGCCGCCAACTACGTGGGATCGTCGGCGACCGCTGGATCGGCCGGTGTCCTCCTCGGTGGCGATCTCACGAGAGGAGAGAAGCTCTCGCTCACGATAACGGTGCTCGGCGCCGCGAAGCACGTGTTGTCACGCTCGGCAGCGCGCGTCGGTGACCGCGTTTTCGTGACCGGAGCTCTGGGTGGCCCTGCCGCGGCGGTCCGCGCATGGACAG